>Ga0207996_1001462_pt1 | contig 16322 bp, 11 predicted proteins | sample AntAceMetag02UKG_FD_184773 | JGI IMG/M metagenome (GOLD analysis project Ga0207996, IMG submission 184773) | Saline lake microbial communities from Ace Lake, Antarctica - Antarctic Ace Lake Metagenome 02UKG (SPAdes) (version 2) | ecosystem: Environmental > Aquatic > Non-marine Saline and... | reverse complement strand
ATACTGATAATGAGATGTCGAAAAAAGTACAGTTGGAAAGGAATAAATTATTTGATAAAATACTAGCAGCATGACTCTTTATTTCAGGCTCATCTTGTATTGGATAAGACTGACGGTTGTACTATTGTTCTATTGGTTATAAAATCATAGTTTTAAAATGTTTCTTCAACTATAGACCCCTTTTCTTTTTCCCATAACTATAAAAGAGTGTTTTTTATAATCTCCAAATATTTCCTATTCAAGTTTAACTTTCCTTCTTGTTTTCCTTAATAAACGCATTATATATTGAATTAAATAATAAAGATTTCAATCGGGTTTTAAGTTTTTCATTGTCAACTATTCTTTTATAAAACTCGATGTTATTATTTAACAAAGTTTTCATTTCCTCATTAAAATAATTATCAAATACCACTTTGACCTTTTGTTTAGAGTTACTTTTAATCTTATTTTTTAGGCCTTCGTTTTCCATAAGGTGATTTTTAATTCCGACTAAGAATAATTTATCGTCAGCAGTAAAATCAGTGCCAAATGCATCATTTAACTTTTTAATAATTAAAGATAAAGTTTCATTATACGACGGAATCGGTTCCCCACCTACATCTGAAATTGGTTTCAATTCTCCGTATCCGGTTAATTTTATTTCTTTTTTACCTTTATTTTCGATCTTATATGAATCAATATCCACATCCTCCAAGACATTGTAGGGTATTGTATCATTTTCCGCAGGTAACTTTCTCAATAAAAATTTACCAAATATGTATAATTTTTCGAGCTTTACATCGAAGAACGGTATTAGCTGAGACAAAAATGAATATATATTTTGATATCTTCGCAATATTTTTTTAAAACCACCTCTTTTATCTTTATCTAATTTTTTAAATTCATCTACAACTGGATTCAAAATATTGTGAAGTTTTGGTTGCATTGCTCCTTTCTTATAATTATCTACAAAATTATTTATGTCATTTTCATCATATATTCGAAAATTTAATAATGCATCATATAAATCATATAATTTGTGCGGGTCTGTACCTTCTTTTAAATAGGTTGATTCGTAATAAGGTTGAAATGATTTTTGAATTACATCCGGTTTATTTACAAAATCAAGTATCAACGTATCATTTTTATACGCATAAATTCGGTTTGCCCTGCTCAGTGTTTGTACTGCTGCAATTCCATTGAGCTGTTTATCAACATACATTGTATGAAGCAAGGGTTCATCAAAGCCGGTTTGAAATTTATTTGCAACAATAAGTATTTTATAATCATCCTCCTCGAAAGCATTTACAATGGTTTTTTTAGGTGGAAGATGGTTCATAGAATTTTCTGTATATTCTTGTTCATCGTGTTTAACGACACCGGTGAAGGCAACGAGTGTCTTAATGGGAAAATTCTTTTCTCTTATCTGTTTATCAAATTCTTTTTTATATAGTACGGTATGAAGCCTTGACCTGGTTACCACCATTGCTTTTGCCTTTCCCTGTATCTTGTGGAAAGTAGAATTCATAAAATGGGTGAGCATAATATCTGTTTTTCTTGATATAGCAACCGGGTGTACTTCAACAAAATTTCTAAGCAGCTTTTTGGTTTTCTTTTCATCAAATTCAGGGTCGTCTTTGATTGTTTTAATCAATTTAAAGTAACTCTCATAAGTGATGTAATTTTTCAGAATATCAATTATGAATCCCTCTTCTATTGCTTGTTTCATAGAATACAAGTGAAATACTTTAAATCCTCCGTGCTCGTCTTCTGTGCCAAACATCTCTAAAGTTTTATTTTTCGGTGTTGCAGTAAAGGCAAAGAAAGATATATTTTTTAAATTTCTGTAAGCTTCAACCTCTCTGAGAATCTCTTCATCAATTTCGCTCATAATTTCTGAATCAATTTTTTCTGCTTCTTCTAAACTATTGGTAGATAATACTTTTTTCAACGCTTTGGCATTTTCTCCTGCCTGCGAAGAGTGTGCCTCATCTATAATCACGGCATATTTTCTTTTAGGAAGAGCACCAATTTCTTCTAAGATATAAGGAAATTTCTGGATAGTGGTTACTATAATATTGCTCCCTGTTTTCAGTGCTTTTCCTAACTGTTCTGAATGCTGCTCAATTTTTTCTACAATACCTTTTACCTTTTCAATAGACTGCACTTGTTCTTGAAGCTGTTTATCGATCACCTGCCTATCTGATACCACCACAACTATGTCATAAATTCTATTGTCATCCTCATCAAATTTATTTATAAGTCCATGTGAAAGCCATGCAATGGTCTTTGTTTTTCCGCTACCGGCGCTATGCTCAATAAGATAATTTTTACCGGGTTCAGCATCGAATAATAATTTATTCACACAATCCAACTGATGGAATCTTGGGAAAATAGGCATTATTTCTTCTATTTCTTTATCTTTTTCCATATAGATGAAATTTGAGATCAATTTTGAGAGCTTACTGATCTGCAAAATGTCATTGTACAAATAAGATGTTTTGTAATCATTTTTTACTTCAGGGTTTTCCAACCCCTTATTAAACGGCAGGAATTTGGATTTATTGCCTTCCAGTTTCGTTGCCATATATATTTTTTCATCACTCGTTGCAAAATGTACCAGGCATCTCTGGAATATTAACTCTTTCGGAGCTCTATCATTTTTATACTGGTTTATTGCCTTCTCAACTCCCTGGGAAAAAGTATCTTTCAATTCAATGGTAATAATTGGTAAACCGTTAATAAAAATAACCAAATCCAATCTGTTACTATATTCTTTTTTTTCGTATTTCAGTTCATCAATTACAGAAAAAATATTTTCTTCAAATTTGGTAAATAAGTCAGGATTTTTATGTGTATTAGGTTTGGGATAAAACAATTTGAAATAACAACCAACATCCTTAAACCCGTTCCTTAAAATATTGATTGTGCCTTTTCTTTCAATCTCTTTTACTAATCTTGTCAAGAATTTCTTTTCTGCATTATCTTTATAGATGTTTTGAAATTTTTTCCATTCCTTTAGTTGTGTATTTAAAATAAATTTCAGGGTAAGCTCCGGATCTAAGCATATTGTCTTAATATAATTACTTGGTTCCCTTTTGATATAGCCCGTAGATAACAGATGATTAACTATATGGTTTTGAAAATCTTTTTCCGAGGTATTTGTGCTCATATTTATTCCTCCAAAATATTATCTAAAGATTGTTTTATTAGAAAAATAATGTAATCTAATTCTTTAAAAGTAGATATGCCTACTTCTACGTCTCCATTACCCCATCTGCCTATCTCTGTGGTATCTTTGCATATTCCTTTTGGGTCATTTACTTTATTAAATTGTATATTTAAGGAAAGTCTTAATCTGCTTTTTTGCGGCACTATATCTACAAAATTAGTTGTAGTTTTATATGCAACGTAAAACTTTAGAATATCCTCTCTAACAGAAGAATCAAGATTTAGTATTCTTTTTCTGAGCTCTTCAAATAATGCTTGCATGGGTTTTCCTTCTGCCAGGTGAGGATGATCTTCTATAGTGTATATTTTCTCAGATTTTATTTTCCCAATAGTTTTGTATTTATCCAATATTTCTTTATCTAATTCTGGAGAAATCCATATCTTTGTAGCTAAATTTGAAAGAATTGTGGCACGCCTTAGAATTTCCTGCTTATTCCAATGTTCAAGCTTTGCTAAAGATTTATTTAATCTTATCGGGCTGTCCGCAAATCCACCTTTCATATTTTTTTTCTTATTAAATGGTTTATCACTCAATTCAGGGTTATATCCTGTTAGGGTGAGGTTTCCTATTGTATGTAGATATTTATCATGTATTTCTTTCCAGTCCTCACCCAATTCTTGCTTCCATTCACCAGATAAATTTTCATTTTGGGGCATTATATGTTCAATAGTATAGCTTTCAACATTTACTAATTCTTTTCTATCATAATTCTCAAGTTTTCTTAACAGATAATTTCTACTCCTGAAAGAAAAAACATCTTTAGTGATTAATTGCTCCTTAAACTCTTCGTTTCCTGGAAATCGTCTGTATGAATCTTTAAGCAGTAAAGCTGCCTTAAAACTCTCTAAATATTTCTCATGTTTAATTTCTTTATAGAGATTTGCAAAGGTTTTATTTAAAGAATTGGTTGGAATTCCATAAATAGCTCTTCTAAAAACATAGCTTTCTATAAATCTAAGAATTTGCATAAATTCATTTTTTGTTATTTCTTCTTGTTTATAATCTTCATATATCTGCAATAAGAATGGGTAAGAAACGTCGACCTTCAAAGTGTTAATGTCAGAGAAAATTGCTTTTATCTCATTATCTTGTTCTTTTTCTAAAGCTATATTGACAAAATATTTAGAATATTTATAAATATCTGCAATAAACTCTTTTTCATCCTTGAACTTTCGTGTATATAATTTAAATGCGGAATAGACGGCTTTAATGTTTGGTATTTTTCCTGTTTTTATTGTCAAATAATCTCTCATAAACCTGTCAAATAATGTTGAATATTTAGCATATCCAAAGCTTTTCTCCATAGGAGACCAATAATCGTTATAGAGATTGTCCTGCTCTTGTTTTTCAAGGCCCATTAAGATATAATTTCTAATCAAGTCTGCCTGAGTAAGTTCAAGTCCTGTTGAGTTCAGGCTTTCAAATATCAGTTGAGGATTGTCCCTTTCTCTATCTAATGAAACATCGATAATAATTAATTTATTAAGGCCATTGAGTACTTCTTCAATTTTGCCTCTGGATATTTGTTCAGCAAAGAATTTATAATTGTCTTTAATCCGTTGAGAATCATCTTCAGACAACTCCTTATGATCAATTATTTTTAAAAGCGCGCACTTATCACTTTTTGTTAAAATTAGTTTATAGCGTTTTTCTTCTTCATCTCTATTTATTAAATAATAATTTTTTAGTTTATCAGCAGTCATTTCACCCATTGGATGTTCTGTAAGAACCTTGGCTAAGGCAGATAAAAGAAGAGAAATTGTTGCTAATCTCTGCTGACCATCTATTAATAGGAGTTTTGGGATTGTTGAAATTTGGTATAGTCCCTTTTCAACATAAACAATAGAACCAAGGAAATGGCTTGATATCCTATTATCTTGACCTGATTTAATTATATCCTCCCACAATTGTTTGCACTCTTTTAAAGTCCAGCTGTATGTTCTCTGATAAATAGGAATAATAAACTGCTTTGGTCCATTTATAAATTTTAATAATTTCGTTTCGTCTGCTTTCATACTTTAACCTCCCTTACATCAACTTTTCCGGTAACAGTATGATGAATTAATGATTTTTTATATTCTTCTAACAATTTAATTTTTCTCTGTATTTTATGGATCGTCTTATCGATTTTTAAAGTATTTTTATCTAAATATTCTGCAATGGCTATTTGTTCTTGCTTTGATGGAATCAATATTAAAATATTTTTAATTGGGTAAGTACTTATACCAAATCTTGTTACCCCATTTGCATTTATTGAAAATCGTTCAGAGAATTTTTTACTTTGAAAAAGCCTAAAAAGATATTGACCTATTAGCTCTTCTTTATAAGATCTAACTATAGACAAGTGATATCCACAAACAATATTTTTTAAATCTTCAGACACAAGAGCAGGAATAGCAATTTCCTCTATGGTTTCGGAATCCTTGGTAATAATAACATCATTTTTATTTATTGATAATTTTTTTATCTGTGCAATATTTGCAGTTGCTTTCATAAAATCGAGATTTGATGTAATAAACTCATTTTTATAAACATCAATATAATTACATAACAATACACTATCTTCATTAGAATGTATTTTTTTATCAACATTACTAATATACACATCTGAAACAAATTTTAATTTTTTAATTTCCCACCCTTCCGGAATCTCGCCAATCCATTCAGTCCCAGAATCTTTCATATTCGCATTCGGATCAAGCCCTTTTGTTACGGAATTATTAATTAAAGCGGCTCGCTTTTCTTTCAGAAGTGCTATTAATTTTTTATCCTTTTCAATCAGGGCATCAATTCTGGCGATTTTTTTATCAAGAAAGTTGGCAATGACGATCTGCTCGGTAAGTGGGGATAGAAATATCTCTATTCTTGCCATCATATCATTCATCAACTTCGGATTAATATCATAACGAACATAATATTTTGTTATATGATTAAGAATGTAAGGTAAGAGCTTCATATATATTCTGTTATTTCTCTTTTTTAAAGTTCCACATACATTGGTGCAATTAAATTTTTCATTTCTATAAAAGGCGGTACCTGCATTAGCACCATCGGTTGTCCACGTAACATATTCCCCGCTAAAATTATAAGTATTAGTTCTGCCCATTTCACCATTATTGATAGTTTGAGAACTATATACAGGATACGCGCCTTCATTTTCACCAATTTCTTCATTACTAATTACACGACCTCTTCCCAATTCACAAATTCCTTTAATGGGCAAAATCTTCCACCCTTCCGGAATTTCCCCAATCCATTTTATTCCAGAATCCTTGTAGTTTGGATATGGTTTATATTTCATTCTATCACTTCCCAGTATCCGCCTTTGGCAGGGCCAACTCTTTTGATAATGTTAAGATTTTTCAGTTTAGCAATATTATTTCTTATATTCTTTTCATTGATGCCTACAATTTTAGATAATTCTCTTTGTGTAATAAAATTATTTTTCTTTATTCCAGCAACAATCCTTTTTTGATTTTTGTTTAATTTTATCAGGTCCTTTTGTAGGTCTCTATTTAGGTTTTTTTGTAGGTCTTTTTTTGTATACTCAAAACCCTTGCCATCAATAACCCGCCTCTTATAGCTGTTTATCTGCAAATCCGGTCTTTTAAAAGACACCTCAAATAATCTTTTCGAAAAATATATATTAGCCATAGGCAGTTCATATTTTTCCATTGCCCTTTTTATTCTTAAAAATCCTGAACCTGCTTTTTCAACTAGATCAATGCGCTCCAGATTGCTGAACAAAAACATATTATGAGGATAACTACCTTTCATTAAATCGTCTACAGTCAGCGATAAATCCATAATAACGGGATTGAGGAATTTGACACTTTCTATATTAATATTAATCAAAATCGGGGCGGTAGAAAAATAATCCCTGTGAACGATTGAGTTAATTAAAGCCTCTCTCAATGCCTCTTCCGGAAGTTCCAAATATTCTTCTCTATACGTACTTTTTATTACATATTCAGTATTTAACTTGCTTTTTATATATTTTATGGCATCTTCAAAATTACTGAGTAAATCTCTTGAAAATTCCTTTTTATCAATTATCGTACTGCTTGTTCCCTGATATAACACACATTGAATTGTTGCATTCCTCAAATACTTTGTTATATCCTTTGAGAACAATAAAATTCCTGAATAATTTAATTTGTTGTTTCTGAAAAATCCAAGGTTTGATAATAGCTGTTTTCTATTCAGATTGTTATCAATTTTTGCCTTTTTTAAAAATCTATTGTAGGCTTCATTTGAAAAATTCTTAAAATCAAAATCTATAAATTTCTCATCAAAAACAATTCCTCCATTTTCCTGGAAAAATTTCTTTATTTCGTCTCTTTTTAATTTTTGCGAATTTGCACCCACTCTTACGAAAAATCCTTGCGAGCAAGTATACGGTTTATTTTTACCTTCCAGAACATAAATAACTGCTAATTCTTCAACTTGTTCAACCTCAACAGAAAAAACCGGATCCATATTCCTTGCAATATCTTGAATTTTAGAAATGTCTCTATTTGTTAATTTGTAACCGGGAACTTCCAAATTGTCCTTTACCCCAATGATAATCCTTCCTCCGGAGGCATTGGCAAAAGCGCATATCTCTTTTACTATTGAACTATTTAATGTTTCTTTAAATTCTAAGTTATATCCTTCTGATGTTTTAATCAACTCGGATAACTCTTTTTTATTCATCATAACTCCTCTTTTAAAAGCTCTTGAATTTCAGTGGTAACCTCTTTAATGTCCTTTTCAATTTCTTCCAATGGTCTCGGAGGAACATATTTATAAAAATATTTGGTAAAGTTAATCTCATAACCAATCTTGTCCTTTTTTCTGTCCATCCAGGCGTTATTATAGTAGGGTTTAACCTCTCTATTAAAATATTCTTTAATATCCTGTTTTAAGGGAATCTTTTCCGAATCTCTTAAATTTGAATCTGGCAATTTATGTCCTTTAGCATCTAAAACATAATCGGTAGTATCATCATGCTCAGAAAAGGCTAAAATAATATTTTTTATAAAATTTGCTGATAAATTAAATTCTTTCAATACTATTTGTACTTTCTTTTCAAATTCATCCCAGTTTTTGTAAAGATTATCCCCTATCGTTTGTAATGCTTTAATTATTGTTTTTTGTTTCTCTTTTTCGTTTTTTTCTTCCTCTAATTTTTCCTCTGGGTTTTTATTTTTACTCTCTGCTAATTTTGCAAATGCCTTCACAGAATAAAGATTCTCCAACCGTTCTTCTGTACATTGATAATTAAGCTGCAAAGGTCTTTCGACAATCACTTTTGCATAACCAAATTCTTCGTTATCGAAAATCTGGCAATATTCATTTTCTTCAAAATCATTATAAAGTTTAACAATCGTTTCAATATCCCTATCGCTTAACTTATTTCTTTTATTACCCAAACTTTTACGCATTTTCTCAAAAAAAGATATAGCATTTACTAACTGAATTTTTTTCCTTCTATTTTCATTTTTCTTATTACTCATAATCCAGATATACGTATTAATGCCGGTATTGTAAAATAGCTGATCAGGTAGTGCAATGATCGCTTCAATTAGATCATTTTCCATAATCCACTTACGGATATTGCTTTCCCCCGAACCTGCATCACCAGTAAATAGGGGAGACCCGTTAGTTACAACGGCAATCCTTGATTTTTCATCTTTGGTATTCATCTTGGATATCATATGCTCTATAAATAGCATTTGACCATCATTAATTCTTGGGAGACCTGCTCCAAATCGTCCGTTGAATCCATATTCTGCTTCTTTTTTTACTGCATCTTCATCTTTTTTCCAATCCACACCGTAAGGAGGATTAGAAATGATATAATCAAATTTCATATCAGGAAACTGGTCTTTAGATAATGTGCTCAAAGGTCCTGTAATCTTATTTTCACCCTCTCCCTTGATTAACATATCCGATTTACAAACTGCGAATGTCTCTGGCTGTAATTCTTGACCAAATAATACAACCTTGACATCTTTATTGATAGAATTTATATAATTCTCTGAACCAGTGAGCATACCCCCTGTTCCGCAGGCAGGGTCATAAACAGTTCTGATCAGATCCTTTTTCATTATCTCTTCTTTACTGCTGGCAAACATTAAGTGTGTCATTAACTTTACAACTTCCCTCGGGGTAAAATGATCTCCTGCCTCCTCATTCGACTGCTCAGAAAATCTCCTTACCAATTCTTCATAAATTGTTCCCATCTCTTGATTTGAAACTTTATCCGGATGTAAATCCACTTTAGATTCCGAAAATTCTTTAATCAATAAAAATAACAGATTTGCTTTTGCCAGCTCAGAAATGTGTTCTCGCATTTTAAAATTTTCAAAAATATCTTTGACGTTTTGGCTGAAACTCTCCATATAATGTAATAAATTATCCTTGATATGATCTGGGTCTTCTAAGAGTGATTTAAAATCGTATTTTGAATAATTGTAAAAGTTACGTCTTGATGCAGACATCAGAACATCATCAAGATTTTCAAATTCATTTTTATATTTATCATATGTTGTCAAAATATCTTTTTTGGTATCACTTAAAACACAATCAAATCTTTTTAATACCGTAAGGGGCAGGATTATTTTTTGATATTCATTTCTTTTGTATACTCCTCGAAGCAAGTCTGCCAAACTCCATATAAAATTAACTTTTTCCTGAAAATTTCCCATTTTTCACCTCATCTATTCATCATGTCTTTTTCATTAAAACTAAAATAGCCATCTTTTGATATAATTATATGGTCAACTACATTAATACCCACAAGTTTCCCAACTTCTATTAATCTATCAGTAATACTGATATCTTCCTTGCTTGGCTCGGTATTACCTGATGGGTGATTATGGGCAAATATAATCCCGGCAGCTCTGTCAGTTATTGCATCAGCAAATATTTCCCTGGGATGAACAAGGCTCTGATTCAAGCTACCGATAAAAACTATCCTTTTTTCGATAAGATTATGTGCTCCATCCAAGGTAAAGGTAAGAAAATATTCTTGTTTTTTATCCTTCAGCTCTTCGGTTATTTTTACAATATCATTTGAACAAGTAATGTTTATTCTATCCTTAATCAAAAATCTCTTTGAAAATTCGATAGCTGCTATTATCTGCGAAGCTTTGGCGACTCCAACTCCATCAATGCTTTTTAAACTTTTTAAATTAATGTCATTAAAATCTTTTTGAACTAATTTTAATATATCTCTGGCAACTTTAAATACATCTTTACCTTTTATCCCACTCCCAAGCAAAACAGCCAGAAGTTCAATATCTGAAAGTACTTGGGGTCCATTTCTATCCATTTTCTCCCGGGGTCTATCAAATTTTGGGATATCTTTAATCTTTTTCATCTTATACTCCTTGCTCTTCTTGTAAATAAAATTATTAAAGAAAACGCTCTATTATCTTGCTCCTTTAATATACATTCCATCCCCTTTTAAATATAATAAGGAAAATTCACATCCCTAACCTAAAACCGGGAACTATTTGAGTCTATAATTAAAAAGAGTTCCCAAGGTCAAGTCTTGTAATAACACTTTTTACCTTCCCACTTTATTTTTTATATTGCCTTGCTCTCTTAAAAAACTAGAATAAATTACAAAATATTGAGTTAAGACAATTTTTTAGTACAGATTGAATTATATTTTTAAATAATTTTTTTGTACTTTTATAAAAGAAAAGTAAATATCAGGTTTATTTGGAATTTGGATATAGTTCACCAAGGTAAAAATAATTGAAAGAAAGGAAAGAATACAATATTTAGTATTTCTTTTTAAATGGTGCATTTTTTAGGGACGCTTCCTTTTTATTTTTTAGCAAAAACAATTTTAAAAGCAAAAAATACAAGATGTAAAGTTATATTGGTCAGTTTAATTGTGGTTATAAGAAATTTCTTTTTGGATTTAAATATAAACCCAATTAATAGTATACTACAAAAATTTTGAAAAACATATTTTGGGAAAAAATAATTTTAATTTCCAGTGTTTGGTTTTTCGTTTTTCGAAAAATAATAGCAATTAGTGAATTAGAGAAAAGGAATTATGAGATTGTCGCGTCGCTTCGCTTCTCGCAATGTCAGAGGGAAAAGAATATGAAACCAGTGGGAGATTTTGCTTGCTTGCAGGGATGTACAACATTCAATGAATAGAATATATTTGATGTGAAAATCCGTTTACACTTTTGTTTTTATACCTTTTAACAGATAAATGTATGACAATAAACTTCCTATCCATAGTAAAATATAAAGTGGGGTCAAGCTATCCCAACTCCCTGTTCTTTGATAGGCAATTATTCCGCCGATTACCAGGACAAACGGATATAAAAGGCATTTTGTCAATGAGATGATTGAAATGATATATCCCCAAACTTCCCTTTTTAGCAAAAGAATCGCTCCTACAATTAACGTTGAAACAAGTAAGGATAAGTCGGTTGCAAAAACAACTCCTGACGGATTACCGGTTTAAGTTATTCCCAAAGGTACTTTACTGGTAAAGACAAAGCTTAAAGATTGCGCAATCCATAATCCGCCAATCATGATGGCAAAAAATAACATATAGCTGCTTATCCATCTTACAGGAATATTAGAACTGATATTTTTCTTGAAACTTTTGATATCAATTTTCATCAATGCTAATATCAGTGCATAGATTGATAAGGTAAAGATAATCACATAGAGAAGAAATAATTTGTTAAAGGTAGTGCCATACATATAAAAAATGTAATTGTAAACCATATACCAAAGCGTTCCCATCCAAATCAGTCGTGCTTTCAATGAATTGCGTAATGAGAAAAATAATGCTCCAATCATTATTGGTATTGCAACAAATAAAGTGACGATGTCATTTCCAAGCCATACTGCTTTTACTAATTCATTATCACGGTATATGTTATTTGCAAATATTCCTCCAAGTGAAGCAATGACTGTTAAAACGATGATGATTTTTGAAAGTATAATTGAAATCCTGTATAACGATTTCATTATTTTCCTCCGAATAATAATCAATGGAATTGCAAAAAAGGTCTTAACATTTAATATATCTAATTCCAAAGATAAATACCATTAGCCTATATAATTTCTAAATATTTTACACCATATTTCCCAATAAATTCAACATTGAATTTTAAATTCCTCTCTTTTTTTGGGAAATATTTTTGAAGTTGCAAGTATGGATTTCCACCTTAATTCTCCTCCCTCAAAGGAGAAGGAAAAATTAAAATATAAGAAGACAAAAGAAATCTATCCGCTCATACTTCTTTGAACTCTTCTATTCCAAGGGTGTCTAAAAAAGCATTAATTCTTTCATAGGCGTCTCTACTAACTCTTTCCTTTTCTTCCTCATCATCAATATCCTCAAAATTTATTATCCAAACAGGTCCGGGAGCATCTATATCTTTAAATTTCGCTTTAATTTTACCAAGTCCTTCACGCACAAGTTTATTGGATTTAAAAGATTGGAATATTTTAACTAATTCATTAATGCCACCCGGATAATGTAAAATTGTAAAGTAAATGTCATAAGCATCTTTTTCCTTATATCGATCCCACATACACATTCCCTTCATAACCAAAAAAGGTATAATGGTAGAAATTTTAACAGATACTTCATTTAGTGCACCATCTGGCATTTTTGCGGAAATTTTTAAAAGGCAATTTTGTTTAAAAACTAAATCACAACCTCTTGCTTTCCTTGCCCTGATATCCTGAATTGACTGAGTACGATGAGATTTGCCAGTTCCACCATATTCACCGGTAAGTAAATCTATCTCCACGGTTATATTTCCGCCATTTTCGGTTGGAATTGTTCGATAAAAAATGAAAGGTTGTTTTCCCTCTTCATAACCTTTACTTTTTAATAATTGCAGAATTGTTTTATATGTATCCCCTGATATTTTTTGAAAATCTAATGCAATATCAATATCAAGACTGCCTACATGTTTATGTTGATCTTTTTCCATGAGAAAGTATGGGATCCAACCTCCTACCAATACTATGTTATCCCTAAATTCTCCTAGAATAGTCATAAGTTCTACAAGCACTGATAAACAGGCATTAACCTCTTTTTTGTTATAATCATATTTTATTACCATTGTTTTCTTAACCTTCTTTCAAGTAGAAATTCCGCTGCTTCTTCGCCACGTTTCATATAACCCTTAAGATCTAAATACAACTGGATATCGGAAACAACTTTTACACCATTGACTTCCTGTAAATAATATAATACTCCTTCGTCGTAAGGTTCGAGGAAGGAAACATTTGAACCTGTGGATACTTCTTTAAGATTTAGATCCTTCGCTATACGGGTAATATTGTTGTTTATATAGGTGAATATTCTTTTATATCTTAAAAATGGAGCCACTCTCGATGCTCCGGATGTGAGTGTGAATGCATACGATATTTGATTTTCTTTGAAATAATCATTCAATTTTCTTTCTAAAACTTCTGTATCGTCCATTGAGTAATAATTTCTTATCGTATTTTTTCGGTAATTATAATTATTGGACCATTCCTCTAACAGCGGTTCTGCTTTCTTTAGCCTGATTTTCAAATTCTTTCCACTCCCTATTTCTTCAATAAATTCAAATTCCAAGAGTCGTTGCTTAATATTAAATGCCTGTCCAAGACTTATATTTGCCTCTTTTGCGATATCCTTCACGAACCATTCTTTTTTTGGATTACATAGAAAAACTCTCAAGACACGGGTAGATTTAGTAGAGAAAATTGATTTTAATGGTCTGGTATTTGGGTAGAGATTGGGACGTCCTTCAATACTTATATAGACATTCTCAAATTTAAAGAGACAGTTTCCGGCAAGGTCTATAAAACCAATATTATTTTCATTGCAAATTTGTTTAGACTCTTCTGAAATAAAGGTTGCGGCAAATACACCATAATAATTTCTCTTATTACTAACCATGTATTTTAGTTGACTTACCGCCATTCTCGTAAATCGCGGTTGCCCTGCAGATTTAACTTCTATAACAATAAAATACTTCTTTTTATCTTTAGTCTTTACTTCTACAATTAAATCGGGTTGAACCCTCTGGTCAGGGAATAGATTTTTAACTTCTGACTTTATACTATTTATTTTGACAAAATCAGTAGATTCAAAAAGATTTCGTATATTTTTTTTAATACTCTCAATAATTTCTTTTTCTGTGACCATTGTTTCACCTTAAAATACTCTTTCAGCGTTTGCTGAAAGTATATAATATAATGAAACATAAGTCAAGAACATCTTTTAATTTTCACTAAAAAGTTATCTTTCAGCGTTTGCTGAAACAGTCTAAAAAGTTTCAATAATGCAAAATGCAAGTATGGATTCCTGCTTGCGCAGGAATGACATAAAAAGTAACGAAGGATTACTGCGTTACAATATGCTCGGGATGACAATCACCCCCACCTCAAGGAGGAGGAAACAAAATAGAGGGAATGATATAAAAAAATAAGGGTAGACTTTGCGTCTACCCTTATTAATAAATTTATTAAAAATTTGTATCATTAAAATTAATGTTTAAAACATCTTGTGCCGGTAAGGACCATGACCAGACCATGTTCATTGGCAGCATCAATGACTTCCTGGTCGCGCTTTGAACCTCCCGGTTGAATGATGGCTTTGACGCCGGCTTTCGCCGCTTCGTCTATTCCGTCCCTGAAGGGGAAGAAAGCATCAGATGCAAGGTAAGAATCAGCAGAACGGCCTTCTGATTTCATCACCGCTATTTTCACCGAATCTACCCGGCTCATCTGCCCGGCTCCGGCCCCTACTATTTGTTTATCTTTGGTTAAGACAATGGCATTGGATTTGATATGTTTGACTGCTTTCCAAGCAAAAAGCAATTCTTCCAATTCTTTTTGAGTCGATTTTTTTTCACTGACGACTTTTAAGTCTTCAATATTCAGTTCATGCAGGTTTCTGTCCTGTACCAGGAAACCGCCTGATATCTTTTTGATATCTTGAACTTTGCTATCCTGTTTTGATAAATCACCGACTTTTATTATCCGACGATTCTTTTTTTTTCTTAAAATTTCCAGGGCATCTTCTTTGTAATCAGGCGCTAAGATGGCCTCTACAAAGGTTGTATTCTTAATCAAGTGAGCCAATTCAACATCCACTATTCTATTTATGCCGATAATACTTCCATAAGCAGACAGAGGGTCGCCGGCATAAGCTCTTTGATAGGCATCACAAATGGAATCAGCTGACGCTAATCCACAGGGATTGGTATGTTTCACAAAAACAACCGTTGGTTCGCTGAAATCTTTGATGATTTCCAATACGCCATTTAAATCAACCAGATTATTGAAAGACAGTTCCTTACCGCCCAACTGTATGGCATCTCCTAGATTGGCTTCATTGACAAAAGGCTCCCGGTAAAAAGAAGCGCTTTGATGCGGATTTTCTCCGTATCGTAAATCCAATTTCTTTTTGGCCAGCATATTTAAATTTACCGGAAATAATACTTCTTCTTTGACCATGTTTTTTCTTAAATATTTACTGATCATGGTATCATAAAAGGCAGTATGCTCAAAAACCTCGACTGCTAATTTCTTTTTGGTCTTTAAGGATACCTCGCCGTCATTCTCCTTCAATTCTTTGATGATTGCTGGATAACTTTCCGGTTGAATAACCACAGTAACATCCTGGTAATTCTTGGCTGCCGCTCTTAAAAGCGAAGGTCCGCCTATATCTATATTCTCAATCGCTTCATCTAAAGTCACTTCTTTTTTGGAAATGGTTTTTTCAAAAGGATATAGATTGACCACTACCAAATCGATTTGATTGACATTCTGTTCCTTTATCTGTTTTTGATGAAGTGCGCTTTCTCTTTTTGCCAGTATTCCACCAAAAATAAGGGGATGTAAAGTTTTTACTCTTCCTTCCAATATTTCTGGAAAGCCAGTTACTTCGGAAATTGAAGTGACTTTGATTTTCTCTTTCTGAAGAATGCGAGCAGTGCCTCCGGTAGATATGATTTCAATGCCTAATTCTTCCAATCCTCTGGCAAAATCAATAATACCTTCTTTGTCGGAAACGCTGATGATAGCGCGTTTTATTTTAGTCATTTTATTTTTTCCTTCCTTCTTGCTTTATTCA
>Ga0207996_1001458_pt1 | contig 16380 bp, 15 predicted proteins | sample AntAceMetag02UKG_FD_184773 | JGI IMG/M metagenome (GOLD analysis project Ga0207996, IMG submission 184773) | Saline lake microbial communities from Ace Lake, Antarctica - Antarctic Ace Lake Metagenome 02UKG (SPAdes) (version 2) | ecosystem: Environmental > Aquatic > Non-marine Saline and... | reverse complement strand
TCTTGGACTATATACGCGATACTCGAATACTGATTAAATGATTTGAATTTTGTTTACTTTTGCGATATTATTGATATTGTCGAATATGTTAAAAGATTTAGTGATTTTAAAGGAGGGAGAGGTAAAATGAAAGCAGTGATAGATAAAGATTTATGCACCGGATGCGGGCTTTGCGAAGATACTTGCCCTGAAGTATTTGAATTGAAGGAGGACATAGCAACAGTTAAAGTTAGCAATGTACCTGATAATTTGGTAGAATCATGCAAACAGGCCGCAGAAGATTGCCCGGTTGAAGCAATAACCTGTGAGTAAATAGTAAAATGTTTTTAAAAAAGGGAGGCAAATATATTGCTATTTGCCTCCCTTTTTTTAATGGGAATTTTAAAAAGCGAGTAGCATTTTTTACTTCTTGTTTTTGTCAAGTGCCTTATTGTTGACAAAAAAAGTCATAAATAATATAATTTTAAAAATAACTTTCCAAATAAATAAACTGTAGTTTGTCATTTAATAAAAATAAACAAAATTATACATAAAGATTGTTTATTAGATATATAATAAAAGTTGATTTGTGCTAATAATGCTCTTACCAAACAAAAAAATATACAATTTATATCAGTTAATAAATTTGATAAGATGAGAATCTGGACATTAGAACACTAACATAAAAAGGAGAAAAACCAATGAAATTATCTACCAGAGGAAGATATTCACTTCGAGCGATGATTGATTTAACCCAAAACCAAAGTAGTAGTATAAAACCGATCTGTTTAAAAGATATTTCTTTAAGGCAGAGGATTTCATTACAATACTTGGAACAATTATTTAACAAATTAAAAAAGGCAGGTTTGGTAAAAAGTACTCGAGGTGCTTGTGGTGGTTATTATTTATCCTGTAAAGCTGAAAATATTAGCACAGGAGAAATTATCAGAGCTGTTGAAGGACCTATAGTACTAGTTAATTGTATCGATGATGTACTTCAGAATAATAAAAGCATTGGAAATAAATGCGATTTAATCGAAGACTGTGTGATAAAAATATTTCTGGAAGATATTTCAAAAAAAATAAATAAACATTTTGATGATATTTCTTTAAAAGATTTATGTAATATTGCAATAAACAATAGCGAGAGGAAAATGGATGATTAATAAAATTAAAGCAGTAGCATTATTCTCCGGGGGATTAGATAGTATTTTAGCCATTAAGTTAATCATGATACAGGGGATAGAAGTAATTGGCGTTAATTTTAAAACTCCCTTTTTTGGTCTGGATGAATACCCTTCAATAAAAAGTTTTGATATTAATTTGAAAATCATAGATATAAGCAATGAATATATGAGAATACTTAAAAATCCAATTCATGGATATGGAAAAAATATAAACCCCTGCATTGATTGCCATGCTTTTATGTTTAAAAAAGCCGGAGAATATATGTCCAGAATTAACGCTTCATTTATAATTAGTGGAGAAGTATTGGGTGAAAGACCAATGTCTCAGAACAAGGGTAGTTTGCGCACAATAGAGAAGGAATCGGGATATCCGGGTCTGATACTAAGACCCTTATCTGCTTTACTACTTAAGGAAACCATTCCGGAAAAAACAGGTCAGGTAAATAGAAATCAATTGTTGGATATATCAGGTCGTTCTAGAAAAAGACAAATTGAATTAGCCTCACGGATGGGAATAGAAAATTATCCCTCCCCTGCAGGGGGGTGCAAATTAACCGAACCCGGTTTTTCTCATAGATTAAAAGATTTGTTTATACAAAAAAAATATTCCTTAGAGGATATAGAGTTGCTAAAAATTGGCAGACATTTTAGGTTAGATAAAAATACTAAAATAGTAGTAGGTAGAAATAAAGATGAAAATAGTCAAATGGAAAGGTATTTTCATAATGGAGATATTTTATTGAAGGCGAGAGATCTTAAGGGTCCGATTTCCTTATTGAAAACAAATGGAAATTTAAATGATGAGTTAATTAATCAAGCCTGCAGAATTATCGCAAGATATTGCGACAAAGAAGAATTTGATGAAATAGAGATAAATTATTATTATTATTCGCACCAGGATGATCCGAAAAATAAAAAAGTAAAACCGATGAAGGAAAAACAATTAGATATTATAAGAGTTTAAAAATATAATTCAAGCGATATAAAGAGAATAGGCTAAATGATAAAAAAAGTAAAAAAGAAAGTATTAGTGGCAATGAGTGGGGGAGTAGATAGCTCCTTAGCGGCTGTTCTATTGAAAGAAACGGGATATGAAGTTTGCGGTGTTACAATGAATCTTTTTAATAGCAGAACAGTAAATCTTAAAGGAATTAAAGATTATAGCAATAATGAAAAGAATATTGAAATTGCCAAACAGGTTGCATATAAATTAAATATTCCATGGACATTGTGGGATTTCTCTTGTGAATTCAAAAAAGAGGTGATTACATATTTTTGCAGTGAATATCTGATAGGAAAAACCCCTAACCCTTGCGTGGAATGTAATCAAAAAATAAAATTTGAGCTTCTTTTAAAAAATGCTCTATCAATTGGAATTGATTATATTGCCACCGGTCATTATGCATTGAATGAATTTAATAAACAAATAAATCAATATATTTTAAAAAAAGCAAAAGATGAGAAAAAAGATCAATCTTATTTTCTTTATAAATTAGGACAAAAAATATTATCGCACGTCATATTTCCTTTGGGTGAACTAAAAAAGGAAGAAGTAAGGGAATTGGCAGATAAATACGGACTGGAAAATTATAAAAAACCGGAAAGTCAGGAAATTTGTTTTATACCGGATAATAATTATAGGGAATTCTTAAAAAGAAATATCTCCCGAACTATCATCCCGGGTTTTTTTAAAGATATAAAGGGAAATACATTAGGAGGGCATCAAGGAATACCTTTTTATACTATCGGACAAAGAAAAAAATTAGGTGTATCTTTAAATAAACGTAAATATGTAATAAAAATAGACGCGCAAAAAAATGAAATTATTTTAGGCGATAATAGCGACCTTTACAAAAGTAAATTTAAAGTAATTAATTTAAAAATAATTTCCGGTAAAAGATTTTTATTTCCGATGAAAGTAGATATAAAAATAAGATATAATTGTAAAAGTGCACAGGCAATTCTATACGATTGCGGAGCGGGAAAAATATTGGTTGAATTTAAAAAACCTCAAAGAGCTATAACCCCCGGGCAAGCTGCAGTTTTTTACAATGATGATTCTCTGCTGGGGGGCGGAGTCATTGAATAACATCGAAGTGAATAATTTAAGATTTCATCTTTACTCAATAATGATTTGTATAACAATTAATTTATATTAATTATCGAATCTACTCATCCCCGGGTAGATTAACTACCAGCTTCACAACCATTCTTTAGTAGATTATGTATAATTCCAAAATGGTATCCATTTAATATTTAAAGTTACAAGCTTCATAGTAAAATATTCCCGAAAAAAATCAAATAAGATTTTTGTTTATAGCTAAGTTTAAAAGTAAGCGATTTACTCAAATAGGTAATTATTCACATACTTTTAGCAATTAGTATTACGAGATTAATATTTTTTACGTGGTAAGCATGAGACATCTGGAAAATAAAATTTGCTATCTGTAAAAAATCATGCTATATTACCTGTATACAAAAATGTATACAGGAGTTTTTTAAAATGCATTTTATCAGAATTGGCGAAAAAGTGATCAGTAAAGAAAAAATAAACAAGGAAATAAATAAGATTCTAGAATTGCGCACCGAAGGCATAACTCAAGAAGGAGTTGCTCGTAAATTAGGAGTCGAAAGGACCTTTGTATCAAGATTGGAAAGTTTAGGTGAGATAAGAAAAGGAAAAAGAATTGCCTTGATTGGTTTTCCTATTCAAAACATAGAAGAATTGACTAAATCAGCAAAAGAGATAGGCATTGAATATGTTTTTCTTTTAACTCAAAAAGAGAGATATAGGTTTGTTGAGGAAAAAAATAAAATTGAGTTGTTCAATGAAATCATGAAAATCATTGTTAAATTATCAGATTTTGATTTAATTATCTTTTTAGGCTCAGACAAAAAAGTTCCTTTAGTTGAAAAAATATTTAGCGTTCAAGTAATCGGGAAAGTCATAGGTCATTCGCCCATCAAAGAAGATAAGTATATCAATCCCGAAAAAATAATAGAAATTGTAAAAGATATAAAGATTTGATAACAGATTTATATGGAGGGTTAAAGATGAAAAAAGTCCTGGGAGTTAGTTTGGGTTCTTCAACGAGAGACCATAAGGTGCAAATAGAAATATTAGGTGAAAAGGTTGAAATCGAAAGAAGAGGAACTGATGGCGATGTGAAAAAGATGATTCAAATATTTCAGGAGAATGATGGGAAGGTAGATATCTTCAGTTTAGGAGGGACAGATCTATATTTGTATTCCGGACCTCACGGGAAAAGATATACTATAAGAGAATCAGAAAAGATAGTTAGTGTTATCAAAAAGACTCCTATTGTAGATGGTACCGGGATAAAATATGTATTAGAAAAAAGCGTAGTAAAATATATTGATAATCAAACTGATATTAGCTTAAAAGGAAAAAAAGCTTTAGTTACTATTACTGTGGATAGATATGGAATGGCAGAGGGTTTAATAGATGCTGGATGTGAGATGACTTTTGGAGACTTGATATTTTGTTTAAACATTCCTATCCCGCTTCATTCTTTTCGAAGTATTGAAATTTTTGCTCAGTTACTTTTACCTATATTAGTACATGTCCCTATAAAATATTTGTATCCTACAGGCGAAAAGCAGGAGAAGTCTAATTTAAAGTATGTTAAATATTTTCAAGATGCTGATATAATTGCCGGTGATTATTTAGGTATAAGTCAATATATGCCAAAAGAAATGAATGGAAAGATAATTATTACAAATACAGTGACAAGCGCTAATGTAAAAGATTTAAAAAATAGAGGAGTAAAATATTTAATAACTACAACACCGGAATTCGAAGGAAGATCTTTTGGAACAAATGTATTTCAGGCTACTTTGGCTGCTGTTTCAGGAAAATCTCCGGATGAATTATCCCCGGATGACTACCTGAAACTAATAGAAAAAATTGGATTCAAGCCGAGAATAGAAAAATTAAACTAATAAATTGAAATAAAGGGAGGAGAAAAATGACAATTTTATTAGAAGATAAAATTAACGAACTCAAACAAAGAACAGATAAAATGAAAGAAAATGGTAAATTCTTTTACTTAAAAACAGTAGAGAATGCATCAGAATCAAGAGTGTTCATTGATCAGAAAGAAAAAATAATGTTTGCTTCTTATAACTATTTAGGATTAATTGATCATCCTAAATTAAAAGAAGCAGCCATTAATGCTCTTGAAAAATACGGAACAGGAACTTCCGGAGTTCGTCTATTATCAGGAACCACTAAAGTGCATGAAGAATTAGAAGCAAAAATTGCAGAATTCAAAGAAGCAGAAGCTGCCATTACTTATACCAGTGGATATGTTACCAATTTAGCGGTTATAACTTCTCTTTACCAAAGAGGAGATCTGATTGTAATGGACAAAATAGATCATGCCAGCATTATTGATGGATGTATACTTTCCGGAGCAAGACATAAAACTTTTTTACATAATGATATGAATAGCTTAGAACAGATTTTAGCTGATTCTGATGATTTTGTAAATAAAATAGTGATAGTAGATGGCGTTTATAGCATGGAAGGAGATGTAGCTAATTTGCCCGAGATATCACGATTAGCTAAAAAATATAATGCTAAAGTAATGGTAGACGAAGCCCATTCTATAGGAGTTTTAGGCAAAACGGGTCATGGGATAGAGGAACATTTTGGTTTAAAAAATGCAGTAGATATTCACATGGGAACTTTGAGTAAAGCTATTCCTTCCGTAGGAGGATATATAGCAGGAAACAAAGATATGATTGATTATTTAAAGCATAACTCAAGGCCCTTTATTTTCTCCGCTCCTCTTCCTCCGGTTACTGCCGCAGTAGCCAAAGCTGCTTTGGAAGTGATTGAAGATGAGCCGGAACGTATTGAAAACTTACGGAAAAATATTATAAAATTTAAAGAAGGAATCCGCTCAATGGGTTATAATATTGGGAATAGCACGACTGCCATTGTTCCTCTTATTATCGGTGATGAAGAAGAGACATTAGAACTTTGTAAAATGGTTAATGATGAAGGAATTTTTATTTGTCCCATTGTTTTTCCTGCAGTCCCAAAGGGAACAAATAGATTAAGATCTCATGTATTAACAACCCATACAGATGAAGATATTGAAAAAGCCTTGGAGATTTTTGAAAGATGTGGTAAAAAATTAGGAATAATATAGTATTAGATAAACGCAAATTTGTGAATACTTTATGAGGTAATCGAGGAAAAAATTTATATTTATCAATACTTTTTTTGTTAGCAACATGACAAGCATTAAATTTATTTGACAAGAAAAAAACAATACCTTATAATCTCTTGTAAAGATAATTAACGAATTAACTCTTAGGCACTATTACTCTATTAAAAGATAATAGTGCTTATTGTTAATTCGTAAAAACGAATGCATGAAAATAAGATAATTATGCTTTTGTACAAGATAGTATATAATAAATATTTTTATTGGAGAGATGTAAAATGTTCGATAAAAAAGTCATGTTAACAAAAGAAGGTTTGAAAAAAGTAGAAGAAGAATTGCATCATCTTAAAAGAGTACAGAGAAAAGAAATTGCTGAGAAAATTAGAAATGCGGTAAGTTTTGGTGAGATATCGGAGAATGCAGAATATAATGCCGCAAAAAATGAGCAAGCTTTTATAGAGGGAAGAATATTTACTCTGGAGAGAATTATTGAAAATTATGAATTAATTGATGAAAGCAAGAAGAACTTCGATTTCGTATCATTGGGTTCAGAAGTGTTTGTTGAAGATTTAAAGCTTAAAAAGAAGATTAAATTTATAATATTAGATTACGTAGAAGCTGAACCGGACTTTGGCAAAATATCCATTTCTTCACCTATTGGAAAAGCTTTATTAGGGAAAAAGAAAGGTGATGTTGTGGAAATTAGAGTACCGGCAGGACAACTCAAGTTTAAAGTGTTAGATATTAAATAATTTTACATATACATAGTTTATTTGATAAGCGTTATAATGAACAAAGTTTTAAATATATTGACATGATATAAAATGCTTTGTTCATTATTTATTTATATGACTTTAAGGGTACGCAACAAGCAATAATTTTTGATAGTTGCGCCCTGTAAATATAAGAGTGTTTTGTTTGTTTATTAAAAATTAAATAAAAGGATGAATGAATGGAGATAAAAAAGACTACATTGGAAATCATTTCTATTAAAAGAGACGAGATAGAAAATCTAAGAAAAGAAGGGATTGACCCCTTTGGACAAAGATTTGAAAGAACACATAAAATTGGAGAAGTTACACAAAAGTTCAACCAGTTGGGCATTGGTGAAAGTAGTCAAGAAAAGGTTACTATTGCTGGAAGAATGATGGCTTTAAGGAAACATGGTAAAGCCGCATTTGCCGATATTGAAGATGTTGAGGGAAGGATCCAAGTATATATAAAATCTAATAAAATTGGTCAGAAAGCATTCGAACTTTTTAATAAAACTGATGTTGGAGATATTTTGGGAATTACCGGGATAGTGTTTAGAACAAAAACGGGAGAATTAACTATTTTTACAGAAGAATTAACCCTCCTGTGTAAATCCATTCGCAGTTTACCGGAAAAATGGCACGGACTGAGAGATGTAGAAACAAGATATAGAAAAAGATATTTAGATTTAATTGTAAATCCTTCGGTTCGTGATATTTTTGTAAAAAGAAGTAAAGTTACACAATTATTGCGAAATTTTTTAGACAACAAAGGATATCTGGAAGTTGAAACACCAATTATGCAGCCTATTCCCGGTGGTGCTACAGCTCGGCCATTTATTACACACCACAATGCCCTGGACAGGGATTTTTATTTACGGATAGCTCCGGAGCTATACTTAAAGCGATTACTGGTTGGAGGTTTGGAAAAAGTATACGAATTAAACCGTAATTTCAGGAATGAAGGGATTTCCACTAAACACAATCCTGAGTTCACCATGGTTGAATTATATGAAGCGTATGGCAATTACCATACTATGATGCAAATTACCGAAGAACTCATCATACATATTATTAAAAATATTTTTGGTAAACTGGAAATTGAGTATCAAGGAAATATCATCAATTTTTCTTCTCCCTGGAGAAGAATAAGCATGTATGCGGCCATTGAAGAAGTATGTGGAATTGATATGGAAAAATTACCCGAGAAAGATTTTGAAAAAATCATAGAAAAAAACAATCTGGACATTAAAGGTACAAAAGGTACAATAAGCAGAGGCGAAATTACCAATGAGCTTTTTGAGAAATATGTAGAATCTACATTAATCCAACCCACTTTTATCTTTGATTATCCTCTTGAAGTATCTCCCTTATCAAAACAAAAGAAAAATGATCCAAAATTAGTTGAACGTTTTGAATTATTTATTAATTCAATGGAATTAGCCAATGCTTTTACTGAATTAAATGATCCTGCCGAGCAAAAACGAAGATTTGAAGAACAAGTAGCTAAAAAAGAAGCAGGGGATTTGGAAAGTCATTTTATGGATAAAGATTATATAGAAGCTCTAGAGTATGGTATGCCACCTGCCGGAGGTTTGGGTATTGGTATTGACAGATTAATGATGTTGCTTACTAATTCAAGTTCAATCAAAGAAGTCATACTTTTCCCTCAATTAAAAACAAAAGAGTAAAACAGGTTGTAGTATATATAGTGAAAAAGAATATAGAGGACAGGAATTGCTGTTGCTAACGCTAGCGTTTAGTTTATATGAAGAAAACGAAAACCCAAAGCGTAAAACCATAGCTCAAAATTTAAAATTAAAATAAAAAAGAAGTCAAAAGCTGGGAGTCAGAAATTAGAACAAAAGCGTATTACGTAAAAAAATACGGTGATAAGTGATGTGTAACGAGTGTGCGCCAATTAGTTAATATCTTCAGGTTTCAAATTTCGAATTTATAGAGATGAAGGAATGAAGTATTATTTACTATACATTGGTTGATAGACTGGAATACCGAGTGACTGGTAGACTGGTCAACTGGCTAACTAAATACTAACGAATTTAATTGGAGAATTGGCTAATTGACAAATTGGCTAATTGACAAATATGCGATTAGATAAATATTTAAAAATAAGCAGAATAATTAAAAGAAGAACAGAAGCTAAGAAGGCATGTCTTGCAAAATGCGTTAAAGTTAATAATCGAATAGCTAAAGCAGGAGATGAAATTAGAGTGAATGATGAAATAGAAATTCGTTTTTCATCTAAAATTACTCGCTTAAAAATATTTGAGGTTCCGTTAAAAAACGTTCCAGCTAAATATGCTTCATCATTATATAGAATGTTAGAAGAAATAATTAAAAAAGAAAATTAAAAAAATAAATTTACTTAAGATGTTATATGATTGCAATCTAAAAAATAATAATATGCTATAATATTCTCTGCATGTACCATATATAATCTGGTGAGAATATTTTTAGCTTTTTGGGAAGTAACTATCACCCAAAATTAATAAAGGTTAAGAAGTGAATCTGGTGTTTGGTGTGTCCCGAACAAATAAAAGAAGGATTAAATAGATGGAAAAAAAGAGAGAAGAATTTACCAAAAAAATCATAAGGATATTGGAAGAAAGTAAATATGAAGAATTAAAAGAAATTATTAATAATTTATATCCTACAGAATTTGCGGAAATCATTGACTATTTACCTTTAGAGAAAATAATCGAAATATTTAAAAGATTAAAAGATGATGAAAAAATAGCTGAATTGCTTGCTGAGCTGGGATTAGAATTGCAAACTACTATTATGGAAGCTTTAGGTAAAGAGAAGGCTTCTGATATCCTTGGAGAGATGGATACAGACGAAGCAGCTGATTTTTTAGGAGAAATAACTCCTCAAGAATCTCGCGAATTATTGGATTTAATGCCAAAAGAAGAAGCTGCAGGTATCATAGAGCTTTTAAAGTATGAGGAAAATACTGCAGGAAGCATAATGAATAATGAGTTTGTTTCTCTTCCGGAGGATCTAATTGCAAGTGAAGCAATCAATAGAATCAGAGAGCTTAGCCCGAAAGCAGAGATGATTTATTATGTATATGTTGTTGACAAAAAGGAAAGATTGATTGGTGTATTTTCTTTGCGTGATTTAATTCTTGCCAAACCTGATGCAAATATATCGGAAATTATGGAAGATGATGTGGTCAGTGTTTTTGACAACGTAGATCAGGAAGAAGCCGCCCGCAAAATTTCTGATTATGATTTTTTAGCAATGCCGGTTATAAATAAAAAAATGGTTTTATTGGGAATAATTACGGTGGATGATGTCATTGATGTTTTAGAAGAAGAAGTTACCGAAGATATTCATAAGATGGTCGGTTCATTTGAAGTATATGAAGATAAATTAATTAAAGCAAACTCGTTTACCAGGACAAAAGCGCGCCTTCCCTGGTTATTTGTTTGTATGTTTGGTGAAATTATATCCGGAACTGTAATAAACTATCATTCAGATATTTTACAAACCGTGGTAGCTTTAGCTTTTTTTATTCCCATTATTATGGCAATGGGCGGGAATGTAGGGGCTCAATCTTCCACCATTACGGTTCGTGCTTTAGCGACAGGTCAATTAAAATTAGATGAATTATGGCAAAATGTTTGGACCGAAGCAAAAGTTGGTTTATGGATTGGTATTATTGCTGGAGTGATTACAGGTATTGTTGCTTTGTTCTGGCAAAGTAATTATTTATTAGGAGTAGCCGTAGGATTATCTTTATGTGTTACTATGGTGACCGCAGCCACTGCCGGGACTTTACTGCCCTTAATTTTTACTAAAATTAATATAGATCCCGCGATTGCTACCGGTCCATTTATTACAACTATTGTGGATGTAGGAAGTTTACTAATTTATTTTAGCCTGGGTTCTTTTTTATTTAGTCATTTTGCAGGTTAAATATGACCAATGAATATTTAATTTAATGATATAACTATGAAAATTATAAGATGATACTCATAATTAAAAGAAAGGAGATTAAATAAAATGAGTGATATTTTTGATGTGTATGCCAGGGAAATATTAGATTCCAGAGGAAATCCAACAATTGAAGTAGAAGTTGAACTTGAAAGTGGGGCGATTGGAGTAGCCCAGGTACCTTCCGGAGCAAGCACAGGTGTTCATGAAGCGATTGAATTAAGAGATGGGGATAAAAAAAGATATTTGGGAAAAGGAGTAAAAAAAGCAGTCGAAAATGTTAATGAAATTATTGCTCCGGAAATTATTGGATATGACGCAATGGATCAATTATTGATTGATAATCTCTTAATTGAACTTGACGGAACACCGAACAAAAGTCGCCTTGGAGCCAATGCAATCTTAGGAGTTTCATTAGCTACAGTTAAAGCAGCTGCTAATTTATTAGGTTTACCTCTATATAGCTATATTGGTGGTGTTAACGCCAGGGAACTTCCGGTTCCAATGATGAATATTCTAAATGGAGGAAAACATGCTGATAGTGGTGTTGACTTACAGGAATTTATGATTGCACCTGCCGGAGGTACTAATTTTAAAGAGAGTCTAAGAATGGGAGCTGAAACATTTCATACTCTAAAAAAAGTACTAAAAGAAAAAGGTTATAATATTTCAGTTGGAGATGAAGGAGGATTTGCTCCTAACTTACAATCAAGCGAAGAAGCCATTCAATTAATAGTAAAGGCAATAGAAAAAGCAGGATACAAACCGGGAAAGGATATTTTTATTACTCTGGATCCAGCAGCTTCTGAATTATATAAAGAAGGGAAATATATATTATCCCGCGAAGGTGCTATTAGAACTTCAGATGAAATGATAGATTATTATACTGAATTAGTAGATAAATACCCCATCATTTCCATAGAAGATGGTCTTGCCGAAGACGATTGGGAAGGTTGGAAAAAACTTACAAAGAAATTAGGGAACAAGATTCAAATTGTAGGAGATGATCTATATGTAACGGATAAAGCAAGACTTATCAAGGGAATCAAATTAAGCGCTTCAAATTCTATCTTAATAAAACTTAATCAAATTGGAACCTTATCCGAAACTTTGGACACAATAGAAACTGCAAAAAAGGCAGGTTTTACTTCAGTTATTTCTCATCGCTCAGGCGAGACAGAAGATACTACTATTGCCGATTTGGCGGTTGCTACAAATGTAGGTCAAATTAAAACCGGCTCTCTCTGTAGAACAGAGCGTATTGCGAAATACAATCAATTATTAAGAATTGAAGAACAATTAGGTGATTCAGCAGTGTATCGGGGAAAGGCTGTGTTCAATTTAGAATGATATCGATTAAATCGGTATTTCAATCAAAAATAGTTTGGATATTAATTTTACTTTTACTTTTTTACACTACATATATATTTTCTGATAAATATGCCAGAATATTGCAGTTAAAAGAAGATATTAAAGAATTAGAAACAGAAATTGAAAAATTAGAGTTGAGAAATAAAGATTTATCTGAAGAAGTTGACTGTCTAAGTAAGAAAAAATCCATAGAGAAAATTGCCCGAGAAGAATTAGGTTTAACCAAACCGGATGAAATATTGATTAAAGGCATTGAAAAATAAAATTAGACAATTAATAAAAAATATTTTTTTTAAGCATATTAATTTTTAAGGTTACAATAAATTTTAATTAGATTTTTAATTTTTCGCTTTCAGTTACCTTGATATTTACAATTTTCTTATAAATAAAAAAATATTATTGTGTATATACTATTGACGAGCTGAAAGATTTATCATATAATTACTTGCAGTCTGCCGGAGTGGCGGAATAGGTAGACGCACAGGACTTAAAATCCTGCGAGCTGTAAGGTTCGTGCCGGTTCGATTCCGGCCTCCGGCACTTTTATGGTAAAATGAAATTAGACATGATATTAAAAATTAAAAAATATTTAAATTTGACGCGGGGTGGAGCAGTTAGGTAGCTCGTCAGGCTCATAACCTGAAGGTCGGTGGTTCGAATCCGCCCCCCGCAACCAAATTATAAAACCTCTTAATCAGAAATCTTGATGGAGGTTTTTTGCTAATATAATAAAAATGGCAAATAGTCATTAGTTATTTAGTGAGTCGATGAATAAATTAATAGCACTAACCAACTAACCAGCCAACTAATTTTGGCGGTGTAGCTCAGATGGCTAGAGCATGCGGTTCATACCCGCAGGGTCCTGAGTTCGAATCTCAGCACCGCCACCATATTATATGTCTACGAATTAAAGGTCTTTCTCATTGAAAGGCCTTTAATTGCAAGGAGACTAAAAATGTTGGAAGAAAAAGCATTAAAAACGATTAAAAAATTCAACATGATTTCTTTCAATGATAAAATCCTGGTAGGAGTATCGGGTGGTATTGATTCGGTTTCTCTATTAAGATATTTGCTATCTTTAAAAGAAGAATATAATTTATCGATTTATATTGCTCACTTGAACCATATGCTTAGAGGAAAAGAATCAGATAAAGATGCTGGTTTTGTTAAAAAAATTGCTGAGGAATTAAAACTATCTTATAAAATTGAAAATTACGATATAAATGAATGTTATAAAAATAATTCATTAACCCTCGAAGAAACTGCAAGAGAAATCCGCTATAAATTTTATTTGAGAACTGCAATAATATTTAAAGCCAACAAAATTGCTTTAGGGCATAATGCAGATGATCAAGTTGAAACTGTATTGATGCGAATAATTAGAGGGTGCGGACTTGAAGGATTAAAAGGAATTCCACCAGTTCGCAAAAGTATCATTAGACCATTAATAGAATGTGCAAGAGGAGATATCGAAGAATATTGTCGAAAATACAAGTTGAAATACCGCATGGATCTAACCAACAAAAAACCGATTTATTTTAGAAATAAAATTAGGTTGGAGTTGTTACCGATTCTATCAGAGGAATATAATGGGAATATTAAAGATAATTTACTAAAACTTGGGAATATTGTTTCTGAAGTTTCGGAATATTTAAAAATAAAAACCGAAGCGGCATTCAGGGATGTAATAAAAAAAGAAAATACAGGCAAACTGATAATTGATTTGGAAAAATTAAATAGTTTTCCTTTAGCCCTAAAGAGAAGAATTATTAGAAAAACAATAAAAATTGTTAAGGGAAATTTATACAACATTAACTTTAAGCATATTCATCAAATTATTCAGCTTACCGATCGTCAATCAGGAGAGAAAAAAATAGATCTTCCTGAAGGATTAAAAATCAAAAAGAGATATAATGATTTAATTATCTTTAAAAAAAAGCAAGTTGCTGAGGATGAAAAAAATTCCTCTCTCAATTGGGAATATAGATTACCAACTCCGGGAAAAGAAAAAATTGTGTCTTTGGGAATCGCTATAGAAATAAAAGTCTTAAATTCATCCGAAATAAAACCATTGGAATTTTATAAAAGGAAAAAATTTACTTCAGAATTTACAGAATTTATAGATTTTAATAAAGTGAAATTTCCGATCAAAATAAGAAATAAACGTTTTGGAGATAAATTTTTTCCCATAAATATGAAGGGTGTTAAAAAGGTAAAAAAATTTTTTATTGACAGGAAAATACCAAAAGACAAACGAAACATGATACCATTGTTAGTAGATGATGAGGGGAAAATTATTTGGATCATAGGATTAAGATTGGACAACAGGGTGAAAATAGAAAATACTACAAAAAAAATACTTTATGTAAAAATTGTATTTTGTAATCAAACTAAATAAAAATGGAAAAGTTTCTCCAAAGGTAGGTGAAAATATATGTTAAAAAACAATGAAATTAGTGAAATTTTAATTACAGAGGAAGAAATTAAAAATAAAATTATTGAATTAGGTAAAAAAATATCCAAAGATTACAAAGGTAAAAATTTAATTCTTGTAGGCATATTAAGGGGAGCAGTGATTTTTATGGCTGATTTAGCCCGAAAAATTTCAATTCCCATGGTATTTGATTTTATAGCTATTTCAAGTTATGGTGCTGAAACAAAATCTTCGGGCGTCGTTAGAATTTTAAAAGATTTAGATGTAAACATTAAAGGAAAAGATGTTCTAATCGTCGAAGATATAGTAGATACCGGATTAACTCTTGATTATTTGCTGAGAATGTTAAAATCAAGAAAACCTGCCAGTATAAAGGTTTGTACGTTTTTGACAAAAACTGCCAGAAGAAAAGTTAATATCAAGGTTGATTATTCCGGATTTGATATTCCCAATAAATTTGTTGTAGGATATGGCTTGGATTATGCAGGCAAATTTAGAAATGTTCCTTACGTTTTTACTTTAAATCCGGAATTTATTCAAAAATAATTCGAAATAAGTAATCATTCTATAAATCAATATAAAGCAGTTCTTCGCCTACACAGAGGAACTGTTTTTACTTCAATCATTAATTTCGACTTAATAAACATATACTAAATATTCATTAAAATTATATTAGTTTTTGCTTTTGATCTCCCATATTTTTTCAGTTTTTCTTAACTGAATACCCGATACTGATTTTCTTATATTTCTTTCTCTTTCTTTCTTAACTCGATACTATTTATCTGATACTGATTTTCTTATGTTTCTTTCTCTTTCTTTCTTAACTCGATACTACATACTATATACTCGATACTATTTATACGATATGATTAAAATTGTTTTTATTTTATGAGTATGCTAAAATTATCTTGAGATAAACTCATCTAAAGATTTTTATAAAGGAGAAATTTTATTGGCTAAATTACCCGATTTTAATAAAGGACCTTTTAAGGGAAATAAAAATTATAAAAATATGGGCTTGTATTTACTTGCTTTAATAATTGGATTTTCTATTATAAGTTCATTTTTTAATCCTGTATCGACCAGTCAGGAGCTTACCTATTCTCAATTTTTAAGGGAAGTTGAAGCAAACAATGTATCAAGTGTAACCCTTATGGAAAATGCCATTAGCGGTCGATTAATTAATGGCACAGAATTTACCACCTACTCCCCTGATGACCCGGAATTGATAAATATTCTACGAAGTAAAAATATTGTAATAGATGCGAAACCACCGGTTGAAATTTCCTGGTGGATGCGTTTACTTTCTTCTTTATTACCCATGTTGTTAATTATAGGAATATGGCTTTTTATGTTACAACAGATGCAGGGTGGAGGAAATAAAATAATGTCCTTCGGCAAAAGCAAGGCTAAACTCATGAGCAATGATGTTCCCAAGGTCACCTTCAAGGATGTGGCCGGTATTGATGAAGCCAAAGAAGAAGTGGAAGAAGTCATCG
>Ga0207996_1001457_pt1 | contig 16397 bp, 14 predicted proteins | sample AntAceMetag02UKG_FD_184773 | JGI IMG/M metagenome (GOLD analysis project Ga0207996, IMG submission 184773) | Saline lake microbial communities from Ace Lake, Antarctica - Antarctic Ace Lake Metagenome 02UKG (SPAdes) (version 2) | ecosystem: Environmental > Aquatic > Non-marine Saline and... | reverse complement strand
GAAGTATCTTCGACGCCCGAAATTCGCCAAATTGATCGATCAACGGCGAAGTCCGGATGTTTCATGCCTGATCAGGCCCAAAAGCCGAATTCAGGAAATTGAAAGAAAGCCCCGATACCAGATGCGTGGAGAGGAGGTCGACATTGAAAAAAACAGTAGAAATCTTAGGAATGGATGCGGGCGGGACTATGACGGACACCATCCTCATAGACATCCAGGGTAACATGGTTATCGGAAAAGCTGCCACAACGCCGCACGATGAGGCCATTGGGTTTGTGGAGTCCACTCGCGATGCGCTTCAGAACTGGGACCTCAATCTTGAGGAAGGCGTTCCGGGGATGAAAGTCGCGATTTACTCCGGGACCGCCATGTTGAATACCTTGATTGAGCGAAAGGGAGACCGGGTTGGTCTTCTCGTGACAAAGGGCATGGAAGATTACCTTCTCATGGAGAGAGGGTGCCAGAGCTATCTTGGCTACCATTATGCGGATCGGCTCCATTCGGTCACCCATGTGAGCAATCCCCCACTCATACCCAAGAAATGGATCAGAGGAATTGGGGGAAGAATCGATCTGTTCGGCCAGGAGGTTGCCCCCCTCTACGATCATGAGGTACGGGAGGCGGTGGATTCACTTATAGAAGAGGGTGTTGAGTCTATTTGCATCTGTTTTGTCAACAGCTATGTAACTCCGTCCCATGAAAAGGAAGCAGAGACCATCGCAAGGCAGGTCATGAAGAAAAAGGGGAAGGTACTGCCGGTCTATACATCCTCTGACATCCAGCCGGTGTGGCGGGAAGCTTCGCGACTCAATTGCACGGTCATCGAAGCATACGCGGCCGACCCTTCACGCAGACATCTTGCGTCCATCGAAAACCGGCTTAAGGAGAAGGGGTTTGAAAATCAGCTTCAGATCATGACGGCCCACGGGGGGATCAGTAACATCCGAACGGCCAAGGCCTTCCGGTCCCTGATCTCCGGCCCCATCGGCGGCATCATCGGCAGCAGACACGTGGGACGTGTCCTCGGTCTCGACAACATCATCTGCACGGATATGGGAGGAACCAGTTTCGACGTGGGCCTGATCACGGCCGGGACCTTTGCCATCAATCCGGAACCCGACATTGCCCGGTTCAAGCTGAATCTTCCCATGGTGGCAGTGGATTCCATCGGCGCCGGGACCGGCACCATCATCAAGGTGGATCCCATCAGCAAACGTGTGGATCTGGGGCCGGAAAGCGTCGGGGCCTATCCTGGCCCCGTGTGTTACGGGAATCAGGCACAGAACCCATCCATATGCGATTGCGACGTTATCACCGGGATCATCAATCCGGACTATTATCTTGGCGGGGCCGTGCGTCTTCAAAAAGACAAGGCCCTCGATGTATTTGACGAAAGGGTGGCCAAGCCGCTAGGACTTGAGCCCTATGAAGCAGCCGCAGGGATGATCGACCTTGTTGAAAGCCAGATGCGGAATCACCTGTATGCCATGGTGCTGGGCAGGGGTTTCGAGACAATGGAGTACCACCTCTTCGCTTACGGCGGGGCCGGTCCCATGCACGTTGCCAACTACTGCAGAGGTCTCAACTTCAGGGGCATCTGCATCCCCTCTTGGGCACCTGCGTTTTCGGCGTACGGCTGCACCTGTGCAGATTACATGCACCGCTACGATAAGAGCCTTCTTCTTGTCATTCCCCTGGGGGCCGACAATGAAACAAAGAAAGGAATCGGCGCTACACTGAACACTGTTTTAGACGAATTGAAATCGAGGGCCATGGAGGAGTTGTCAGGGGAAGCCTTTACCGAAGAACAGATTATTTTCAGACCCGTTCTTCGCATGTGCTACACGGGTCAGCTTGACTCCCTCGAAGTGCAATCACCCCATCTCACCATCCAGGAACCCCACCACATCGATGCCCTCATCGAAAATTTTGAGAGCCTCTATGAAAAGGTATATGCGAGAGCGGCCAAGTTCTCTGATGCCGGCTACCAGGTGACCGAAGTGGTGCTTCAGGCATCCGTTGAAACAACCAAACCGAAGCTGGTCGAACATCCGTTAGACAAAAGCAAACCGCCGAAGGAGGCCTTCAAAGGAGATCGGCCGGTTTACTGGCGTGGAGAATGGAAGGACTTCAGCACATGGGAAATGGATCGGATTCTTCCCGGCAACATTATTGAAGGACCTGCGATTATCGAACATCCGGCCACAACATTCGTCGTTCCAATAGATTACCATTCGACATTGGACAAGTATCGTATTTTCTGGCTCGAGCAATAAGAAAGGAGATGCATCATGGGTATCGGTTGGAACGGAAAAGCATTGAGCGAGATGCTGCAGGAAAACAGTGACCTGTTAGCGGAAACCGGATGCTGTTATGGATTGAAAACGCTTTCTCTGAAGCAGGGAGATCCCTTGAAATTCGAACGGGTTTTTTCCCGTCTGCGCGGGGCCATTGTGGCCGCAAGGGAAACGGCTCTGCATATCTCCGCATCGCCCATCGTAAGAGAACTGGGAGAGCTCTGTTTTGTACTCTACTCACCTGAGGGCGACTGTATCGCCCTGTCCACGGGAATCATTGTCCACGTTCATACCATGAGCGAGGCAATCAAGTGGATGATCAGACAGAACTATGAAGAAGATGTGGGAATCAGAGAAGGAGACATCTTTATCAATAACGATGCCCTCGTCGGCGATGCCCATACGGCAGATGTGCAGTCTCTTATCCCGACCTTCCATGAAGGTGAACTCATTGCCTGGATTGGCGGCGTCAACCATGTGATGGAGATCGGCGGGATCGATGCGGGAGGCATTCCGATTACGACGACCAATCGCTTTGGAGACGGTCTCTACTTCACATGTGAAAAGGTCGGAGAAAACGATCGGCTTTTCCGGACCTATCAGATTCGGTGTGAACGGAATCTCAGGGGCACTGTCCACTGGAATTTGGATGAGAAGGCACGACTTGCCGGTTGCCATATTATGAGGGAGGCCCTCAAGGAGATCATCGATGAATTCGGCGTAGACTACTACAAACAATTTATCAGGGAGATTATCGAAGAAGGCCGCAAGCTCTTTTCAGGACGTGTAAAAGAGCGGTTGTTTCCAGGCAGATACCGGGCCGCCTCTTTTTATGATGTTCCGCAGAAGGGGGCGCCCCTGCCGGCCAACGCCGCCAAGGACATGATCCTGCATGCACCTGTGGAGGTCACCGTTAAGCCGGATGGAATGTTCAAGCTGGGGATGAACGGTGCAAGCAAATGGACCTATTCCCCGGCCAACAGTTCGCTCCCGGCCATGCAGGGAGGTCTCTGGGTCAGCATCACCCAGATGCTGGCCTACGATGGGAAGGTGAACGATGGGGCCTATTACGCCACCGAACAGGAGTTTCCCTACGGTTCTTGGTCCAATCCGGACTGGCCGTATGTGTCTCTCTCCGCCACGTGGGGTCCTTTGATGGTCACGTTCAATGCGGTCTATCGATGCATGTCCCGCAGCTTTTTTTCCCGTGGATATTTGGAAGAGATTATCAGCGGCTATGGGCATACAGGCCTGATCCAGTGGGGAGGAACCGACCAGTACGGCAATCCCATGGGGGGAATCAATTTCGAACTGTGCGCCTCGGGCATGGGCGCAAGAGGCATTATGGATGGCCTCGACAGTGGATACGCCATGTGGAACCCCGAATCGGATATGGGAAACATGGAAATATGGGAACTCGTATTTCCCCAGATCTATCTCGGAAGAAGGATTATTCCTGGATCCGGGGGTCTCGGGAAATACCGGGGAGGGAACGGATTTCATTCTGTCATCATGATGTGGGGAAGCGATGACATTGAATTGACCAGTGCCGGTCCGGGCAAGATATTCGATAACTGCGGCATTTTTGGAGGTTACCCCAGTGCGCGCGTTGGTCGAAGAAAAATATACTGCCAGGACACCGACCTCCCGGAGATCTTCAAGGATAAGAGGCCGTATCCGTCCTTTGAGGGAGATCCGAAGAACCCGGAAATCGAGAAATTCGTCGAAGGCGATTTTCATTCGGATGACAAGAGCATCATGTTTCCCACCTCTTTTCACAACCACGATGTCTTTGTGACGTTCTGGCATGGGGGGCCTGGATACGGCGATCCCATCGAGAGACCGATAGAGCTGGTGGAAAAAGACCTGAACAATGGGTATGCCCTGCAGGAAACCATGGGATCCGTTTTGGGAGTCGTTTCGAGACAGGATAATGAGACCTCGGAGTGGAAAGTGGATGAAGAGAAGACCGGGGCTCTCCGGCAACAGATCCTGGATCAAAGGGGTCAGAGAGGCGTTCCGGCGAAGGACTGGTGGAAGGCGGAACGGGAGCGTATAATGAAGAAGGAGCTGTCCGAACCGGTACAGCGGATGTACCGGGAAAGCATGTCTATTTCAATCCCATGGGCCGAGGAATTTAGGGCCTTCTGGGAACTGCCGGATGATTTTGAATTTTAGCCGTTTGGAAAGAAGGAGGATCTCTATGCCTACATACTCGAAAGAAACGATTACGTCTTTGATAGAAGGCAAGCTGCCATGGACGACAACCAAGCAAATCATGAGCGAACAGAAGGACCCGGATCGCTTTGAAAAAATTCTGGAAATTCACCAGGATCGGGTTCCGTGGTCCGATACCATTGTGCTTTGTATGGGCGAACATCTCTATATCGTCCGAAAGCGGGTGAATGGTGACTGGGGCTTCATGGTGAAATGTGAGTGCGGCTTCGAGTTCTGTGAATATTCCCGGAACTGGAAGATGGAGGCCCTCATGTATGTAAGGGATACGGAGGAGAAACTGGAGGAGATCATGCCGGCCCCGCACATCGCGGATCCGGAATGGGGCGTTATCCGTGAGTATTATTGTCCAGGCTGCAAGACCCAGTTGGAGGTAGAGGCGTTACCCCCCGGATACCCGGTGATCTTTGACTTTCTGCCCGATATCGATGGGTTCTACGAAATGTATCCCGATCTCAAGAAAAAATTGTTCAAAGAAGGCTGACCGACGCCTAAGCACAGGCGTCTGCACAGATCAAACAGGCATCATAATCTTTTATTCAGGAAGGGAGGTCGTAAAAATGGGAAGAAGTCATGTCGTAAAAAGTACAAAAGTGGTCTTTGTTCTGGTGTCGTTCCTTTTGATGGGGTTCGGCGTCGTACCGCTCCATGCAGGCGAAAAGGAGTTGAAGGTGGGGTGCATTATGCCCTTTACAGGACCTGCGGCGCCCTGGGGCCTGGCCATCAGGCCGCAGATGGAAATATTTGCCGAACTGGTCAACGAAGACGGGGGCCTCAAGATCGGGGCGAATACTTATAAAGTGAAGATGTTTTTCGCGGACGGCCAGTACATGCCTGCCCCGGGGGCCAAAGCGGCCAGGGATCTCATCTTCAGAAACGATGTGTCCGCCATTCTGGGATATTTCGGCGCGGGCATGTCCGCCATATCTCCCATCACCAATAAGGAAAAGGTGATCTTTATCTGCCGCACCGGGTCGGGGGTAACCTACAGCCCGGAAAAGGACCCCTACGTGGTGTTCGGGACCCCCTCCAATGAGATGGTCTTTTACCAGGCCGTGGCCGCCATGAAGGGATACCCCAAGTTCAAGAAGCTCTGCTTCACCGGTCCCACCGCAGCTGCAAAGCAGTTCAGCGAGACCGACAACCAGACGCTGGACAAGGATCTGAAGGAAAAATACGGGATCGAAGTCGTGAGGATCTTTTATCCCGAGGGAACCAAGAATTTCACCCCGTACATTGCCAAGATGAAAGAGGCAGGCGTTGAGCTGGTAAGCGTGGGCGGAAACGTGCTCGAGGTAGCCCTCCTGGCCAAGCAGCGATGGGAGGCGGGTCTCAAATGGCCCATCACGGAGACCGGAACCCTGATCGATCCGGCTCTGTTCGTCCAGTTGTCCGGGGCCGAGGCGGCCCAGGGTATCTGCAGCGATCGTCCGGCCCCTTGGGAGCTGAAAACCGTCAAGGTAGCCCCCAGGTACCTCAAGACGGCCGAGCGCATCAAGGCGCGGTATGAAAAGAAGTTCGGCAAGCCCTTGACCTACACCGGTTCCTTCGGCTGGGGCCTCAACCACATGTCCCAGTATTTCGAGGCCCTTCAGCAGGCCGGGACCATTGATCCGGACAAGGTGATGGCCAAGTTCCGTGGCGGCACATTCGAGACCTTCCTTGGGAAATACACCACCTCGGGCGCCAAGATCTACGGCTCTCCGGTGGTCTTCGGCTATCCGTGCGCCATGGGCATCATCAAGGGGAAAGAAGAGGTCTATCTGGGAGAAAACCCGCTCCGGGATGTCAATGACTGGCTCACCCCGTAGCCCGCGCAGACAATAATCCGTATCCATATGGGGGCCGGGGTGATCTCCGGCTCCCGATCCGAGACACTGTTTCTCGGATTGTGGACTTCCGACTCTCAATCCAGTGACACATAAGGGGGACTCAATGCCTGCTGGAATATGGCTGGATGCACTCGTTCTGTCTGCCATCTATGTCCTGATGGCATCCGGGCTGGTGCTGGTGTTCAGCATCATGGGCATTTTCAACTTTGCCCACGGCCAGTTCTACATGATGGGCGCCTATGCTGTGTACTGCCTCTTTGAAAAGGCCGGTTGCAATTTTTTTGTGAGTCTGCTGGTTGCGGCCCTGGCCATCGGCATCGTGGGCGTGCTGGTTGAACGGTTGGTGTATCGCACCATTTCCCAGCCCATGCAGGTAGTGGTGGCGAGCATCGCCATGATCGGTGTTTTTGAAGGGGTGGTCACGCTCATTTTCGGCCCTTCCCCCAAATCGGTGGCATCGGCCTTTCCCGGCTCCCTTGCACTGGGGGGGACCGAGCTGAGCCTGGAAAGGGCCTTTACCGTGATTGCGGCGGTTTTCTTCATGGCAGGGCTCTACGTTTTTCTAAATCGCACCCGCCTGGGGCTCTTCATTCGGGCCGCGGCCCAGGAACCTACTGCCGCAACCCTCTTCGGTATCCATGTGGCCCGGGTGGGGGTCTTGGTGATGGGGATCGGGTGCGGCCTTGCGGCCCTGGCCGGCGGCATCATGGCGCCCATCTTCTATGTGGACCCATGGATCGGGAACACCCCCCTGATCATGGCCCTCCTGGCCATCGTCATCGGCGGCATGGGGAGCCTGGGAGGGGCGGTGCTGGGTGGAGTCCTGCTGGGGGCTATCGGGAGTATCGGCGCCTACTATGTGGGCTTTTGGTCCCAACTCATGGCATTTACCGTGGTCATCGCCGTCCTTCTGGTGAGACCGCAAGGCGTGTTCGGCTTATCGGAGCAGTAGGGTAGATGAAGATTCCTCTCAACAAGGGCGTAACGACAGGGTTGGGCATCGTCCTGGTCATCTTGATTCCCCTTGTGGTCCGGGATCGCTTCCTTGTGGCCACGCTGATCGAGTCGGGGATCTGGTGCCTCTTTGCAATCGGCTTTGCCGCGGTCTTCCGGGTGGGGCAGATCAGTATGGGCCAGGCCGCGTTTATGTCCATCGGCGGATACACGGCAGGCCTGATGTCCGCCGATCTGGGGCTGTCCATCTGGCTCACTCTCCCGGCTGCCGGAGTTGCCGCGGGCCTCGTGGCATGCCTCCTGGGCCTGGTGGTCCTCAGAATAGGGGGACTCTATTTCGCCATAGCGACCCTGGCATTTGGAGAGATCATCACCATCATCAGCAGGAACTGGTCGGCCGTAACCCAGGGGCCTACGGGGATCGCCCTTCCGGTGCCGGATGACATCTCGGTGGGCGGGCTGGTGATCAGTTTTTCCCGAAGCGCCCTGCCGTTTTACTACCTGACCGCGGCACTTGTGGCCGTTGCCGCGGTGATATTCTGGAGAATCGACAGGAGCCGCCAGGGAAGAATCACCCGGAGCGTGGCCGAGAACGATATCCTCTCCGAGCATCTCGGCATGCATTTGATGAAATACCGGGTCATCATGTTCACCCTGGGAGCCTTCTTTACCGGGGTGGGAGGTGCGCTCTATGTGCATTACCTGTACTGGGAGGGACCGCCTCTTTTTACAGGGGCCCAGTCCTTTGCCGTAATGATGATGTGCGTGGTGGGCGGGATCAACTCGTCGGTCGTGGGTCCGGTGTTGGGCGCCATTCTCCTGACCGTTTCGGGTACGTATATGGGTATCCTCTTTGAAGGTCTCCGACCGTTGAGCTACGGCCTGCTGGTCCTGGCGGTCATCTGGCTGCTGCCCAACGGGATGATGGACATGAAGAGTCTTCTGACCAGGTTAGGCCGGGGAAACAGGAGCGAAGTTCCGCTTGAGACCCGAAGCTGCCGGGAGAGGGGCGGGGAAATGCGAGAGTAAACATATGCCTTTTCTTCAAGTCAGGGGTTTGATAAAGGACTTCGGAAGCTTGCGCGCCCTCCATCAGGTGGGGATTGAGCTGGATCAGGGAGAGGTCCTGGGGATTGTGGGCCCCAATGGTTCAGGCAAGACCACGTTCCTGAACCTCCTGAGCGGCTATTACAGGCCCTCGCAGGGCGAAATTCTTTTCAGGGGGAAGGCGATCTCGCGAATGCGATCCGATCAGATTGCCACCATGGGGATTGTCCGGACCTTTCAATCCAACGTTCTCTATGGAGATGCAACGGTCGTGGAGAGCGTTCTGAGGGGCTGTTACCTCATGGCCAAAACCGGACTCTTGCAAGCCTTCTTCAATACCCGGACCTATTCGGCCGAGGAAAAAGGCCTGGCGCAACGGGCCGCGGAGATTGCGGCGCTCTTTGATCTCGAGGATGTCATGGAAGTCCCGGCTTCTCTGTTGCCTCACGGAAAGCAACGGGCGTTGGGTATTGCCATGGCTTTTGCCGCACAACCCACGGTCCTCCTTCTGGACGAGCCCCTGGCGGGAATGGATTTTGCTCAAACCCAGTTAGTGGCACAGGCCATTCAACGGGTAATCGCCGAAGGGATGACCGTCCTGCTGGTGGAGCACAACATCCCGACCCTTTTATCCCTCTGCAGGAGAATCATGGTGCTGGACTCCGGTCGCAAGATCGCCGACGGTGAGCCCTCGGACGTGATAAACCGGAGGGAGGTGGTGGAAGCCTATCTCGGAATGGACGACGATGTCTGAAATACTTCTTGAACTGAATGATGTCACGGTCTGCTACGGCAGCGTGGAGGCCGTGAGACGGCTCTCCATGAAGGTGAGGTCGCGGGATTTTGTCGCCATGATAGGCGCCAATGGTGCGGGCAAAACATCCACCTTCAGCGCCATCAGCGCCCTGATCCCCATCGCCCGCGGCGAGATACGGTTCATGGGGCGCCGCATCGACCGGATGGAAGCGCCGAACGTGGCTCGGTTGGGCATTGTCCAGGTACCTGAGGGGAGAAGGATTTTTCCTTTTCTGACCATCATGGAAAACCTCAAGGTGGGGGCCTTTCTCCAGGGTCAAAAAGACCGGACGGAGGCAAACCTGCAACGGGTGTTCAGCCTTTTTCCGGACCTGAAGGCCCGGTTGTACGCCAAGGGGGGGAGCCTGAGCGGTGGACAACAGCAGATGTTGGCGGTGGGGCGGGCGCTCATGGCGGAGCCGGAGCTTCTCATGTTAGACGAACCCTCCCTGGGCCTGAGCCCCCTGTTGGTCAAACAATTGGCCCGTCGCCTGCGGCAGATCAATGACGAAGGAATGACCTTGTTGCTGGTGGAACAGAACGCACGGATAGCCCTGCGCCTTGCCGGCTACGGCTACGTCATGGAAAACGGCGAGCTCACGCTGGAAGGCCCAAGCAATGATCTGCTGCAGGACAGCGCCGTAAAAAAGGCGTTTTTAGGGACGTAGACGGATGGCAAATTTGCGTGGAGTAATGGAGCCGCAACCAGACCGGGGATTCCCGGCGGGCGGCATGAGCCTTGAATCTTTGAACGGTTATGTTTTATGGAAATCTATGCAATGATGGCCATTCATGGACTGGTCTACGGGATGCTCCTCTTCATGGTGGCTTCCGGACTCACCCTTGTTTTCGGCATGATGGGCGTCCTCAACCTGGCACACGCTTCCTTCTATATGTTGGGCGCCTACATCGCCTATTCCGTGACCGTAATAACCCATAGCTTCTGGTTAAGCCTTCTGATCAGCCCCTTGATTGTGGCCGTTCTCGGGATGATCATCGAGCGTTTCTTTCTTCGCAGGGCCCATAACCGGGGACATGTGGCCGAACTTCTGGTGACATTCGGCTTCTTCTATATCCTGGGAGAGCTGGTCCGCATGATCTGGGGCAGCAATCCCCTTCCGGTGCCGGCGCCCGTGATCTTACAGGGCGATATACCGCTCTTGGGAGGGACTTATCCCGTTTACAGGCTATTCATCCTCTTTTTCTCGGGAATTGTATTGCTCGCATTAAGTCTCATTCTGAAGAAAACGCGCGTGGGTATACTGGTGCGCGCGGCCGTGTCGGATGCAGAGATGGTGGATGCTTTGGGAAGCAATGCTCCGCGCCTTTTCATGGGCGTTTTCGGTGGTGGCGCCGCCCTAGCGGCTCTGGCGGGCGTAATAGCGGCCCCGTTTCTGAGCGTTTATCCAAGTATGGGCCTCGATGTTCTGCTGGACTGCTTTGTGGTCATTGTGATCGGCGGGTTCGGAAGCCTCTTTGGCGCTTTAATATCTGCAATCCTCATCGGTGAGCTCCAATCTTTCGGCATTCTCTGGGTCCCCCGGCTTGCCTTGGTACTCCAGTTCCTTCTTATGGCCATTATTCTTGTCATACGGCCGACGGGTCTCATGGGAGAAAAGGAATGAATATTTTCCCGATTGTCAATAACGGTTGGAAGGTCCTGGCCGGGACCTTTGTGGTGGCTTTGCCCTTGGTTGTCCCCGAGATGCAGGTCCATTTGGCCACTGAGGTTCTCATATACTGCTTGTTTGCGGTCAGCTTCAACCTCCTTTTGGGATACGCCGGCCTGCTTCCGTTCGGCTTTGCGGCCATGTTCGGGGTAGGGGCTTATGCAGCGGCTCTCATGTTCAACCATCTGGGATCTACACCCCTTGTGGTTGTCATAACGGTTGCCGCGGCATCCGGCCTTCTCACAGCCATCATAATCGGCGCTTTCTGCGTCAGACTCGGCGGCACTTATTTTGCCCTGCTTACGCTGGCGTTCCAGATGTTTTTCTATGCCGTAGCCCTAAAATGGCGGAGCGTGACCAATGGTGATGACGGCATCCCTGTCATGAGGCCTGAATTCTATTTTCCAGGTCTTGGCAACCTGTCGCTGATGAATATCCACAACCTGTATTGGGTGGTCTTGTTCTTTGTGGTCCTGGGCATTTTATCAGCCTATCTGTTCCTGAAAACACCCCTTGGGAATGCTGTGGTCTGTATGCGGGAAAACGAGGAGCGGGCAGCCTTCCTGGGGTACAACGTGTATCTGACCAAATTGGCGGTCTTTTCCTTTGCCGGCCTGCTGGCCGGGGTTGCAGGAGCGCTTTACGCCCTCTTCCAGGAATTCGTTGCCACAACCGTCATTGACGCCAACATGTCTTTTGCCGTGGTTCTGATGACCATTGTGGGCGGGACCGGTCGATTTTCGGGACCCATTGCAGGCGCCATCTTTTTCATGCTGTTTCAGGACTGGATCTCGGATATTACGGACTACTGGCGGCTCTATTTCGGCATCGTTTTTGTTGTCGTTGTCCTTTATCTCGAAGGAGGCCTCATCAGCCTGTTCAACCTGGACCCCATCAGGCGGTTGCTGCGCCGCAAAACAGGGTAACTCATGACCGCGCTGAAACTCGATCATATATATAAAGATTTTTCAGGGCTTGAAGTTCTGGTGGACATTTCCATGACGGTGGAGGAAGGTGAGCGTCACGCCGTTATCGGACCCAATGGCGCCGGAAAGTCGACTCTGTTCAACATCATCACCGGCCATTATCGGCCTTCTCGGGGAAAAATCCACATTATGGGCCGGGACAGCACCGGCTGGTCCGCTCACAAGATCGCCCGAATGAGCCTGTCCAGATCGTTTCAGGTGATCAACAACTTCCCCAAAATGACCGTTTTCGAAAACGTCCGGAATGCCATTGTTTCCAAGGTGGATCAGCGTTTCAATGTCGTCTCCTTTCTCAGTCGATCCGGAAAGATCCGTCGCCAGACCGAGGCAGTTCTGGAACAGCTGGGCATGTATGAAGTTAGGGATGTGCCGGCAATGGAACTGAGCTACGGATGGCAACGGAAACTGGAGCTGGCCCTGACCCTTGCCGGCGATTCGAACGTTATCTTGCTGGATGAGCCCACGGCCGGTCTGGATATTGAAGAGACCAGAGGGTTCATAGAACTCATCAAGGAGTTGACCCGCGGGAAGACGCTGGTGGTGGTGGAACACGACATGGAGGTGGTCTTCACACTGGCCGACCGGATCACGGTGCTGAACTATGGCGGAGTTCTGATTACCGGTTCCCCTGAAAAAATCAGGGATAGCGAAGCTGTCAAAAACGCCTATCTCGGGAGGAATTCCCATGCTGCTGGAACTGACTGACGTTCATACCTACTACGCAGAAAGCCATATCCTGCAGGGCGTCTCTATGGCGGTTGAACAAAAAAAAACCGTAAATTTACTGGGGCGGAATGGTGTGGGCAAGTCAACCCTTCTCAAATCCATCTCCGGCCTGATCGTGCCTCGAAAAGGGGCCATCCGATTCAAGGGACAGGACATCCTGGGACTCGAACCCCACAGGATCTGTCGTCTGGGCATCGGGTATGTACCTGAAGAACGAAGGATATTCCCCAAATTGTCGGTCAGGGAGAACCTCATGGTGGGGATCAAGCGCGATCGCCGGCCTGAAAATCCCTGGACCATCGAACGCGTTTACAGCTTTTTTCCAAGGCTTGAGGAGCGGGACCATCAAAGGGGCGGGAACCTGTCCGGCGGTGAGCAGCAGATGCTGACCATCGGCAGAACGCTCATGGGAAACCCCGAAACCTTCCTGGTGGACGAACCTACTGAGGGGTTGGCTCCCCTGATCGTAGACAGGGTGCTGGGAATCCTGAACACCGTTAAAGGGGAAGGGGTCTCGATCCTGTTGGTTGAGCATTCACTGGATATGGCCATGGCATTGGCCGACAGGGTCTATGTCATGTCAAAAGGCCGGATCGTTTTTCATGGGACCGGCGATGAACTCATGGCGGCGAAAGATATCAGAAAGCGATATCTCGAAGTTTAAGACGAAACGGAAAAGGAGGTGATCACGCCAAGAATAGCGATTAGGAGATTCACCATTGTTCGAACGTACATGCAGGCAACCACGTTTAAAGAAAAGGAGATAGTATGTCAAATATAGGCAGCAGAAAACTAAAAATAATGTCGGTATGTTTTTTTATAGCCCTGTCGGTTTCAGTATGGGTGTCGGGGCCGGCTGTGGCCGGTGATACGATCAAGATCGGCCTCATTGATCCCTTTTCGGGACCGTTTGAATATGCAGGGCGTCTCTACCTTGCCGCCACCCGGTTCGCGGTTATGGAACAAAACGAAAAGGGTGGGCTTCTCGGGAAAAAGGTGGAGATCGTCACGAGTGACAATGAACTCAAACCCGACGTTTCGGTCCGGAAGGCCAAGAAAATGATCCTGGAGGAAAAGGTCGACCTGATCGGTTTCGGTACGGGCACGCACATCGGCATCGCCATGCATAAGTTTGCCACCTCCTACAAGACCCTGGTGATCAATTATGGCGTTCTGGCCGACTCCCTTCAAGGCAAGTTCTTCAGCCCCTATGCCTTCCGCTTCGCATTGAACGCCCATGGTTTTGCTACGGCCTTGTCGCAATTGATGGCAGGCAAACCCTATCGAAAATTCTACATAGTCTGCCAGGACTATGCCTGGGGACACGATATGGCCAAGGCGTTTGAGGCGCAACTGAAGAAGTACTTGCCCGATGCCGAGATCGTGGGAAAAGACTTTCATCCCATCGCTACCAAGGACTTCGGTCCCTACATCGCCAAGATCAAGGCCTCCGGGGCCGATGCCATCTTCACCAGCAACTGGGGGATAGATGCCCTCCTTCTGGTCAAGCAGGCCCGGTCGCTTGGACTCAAGGCCCCTTTTCCCTTTGTCATGACATTCGGCCTGGACCCCTATCTGGAAAATGAACTGGGAGAGAAGGCCGTGGGCATCTACCATGCCTATGATTACACCCTTCGCGTGGATACACAGGAAAACAAGGATTTCATTAATCGATATCACGAAAAGGTCGGCAGCAAGGAAAAGGACTATCTGCTGTGGTGGCCGGAGACCTCCATCGGGCGGACGGCCATTGCGTGGAAAATGGTCTTCGCGGCCGTGGAAAAGGCCGGTTCCGTAAAACCGGACAAGTTGATCCCGGTCCTGGAGAATTTTTCGTATGACACGCCGGTGGGAACCTGGAACATGCGTGCCTGTGATCACCAGGTTGTGGGGCCCCTTTACGGCGGCGAAGTTACCTTGGATCCCAATCCCTGGTTTAATGGGAGCATTGATGCCAAGATTAACTTTCCCTGGCTGGGACCGAATCTTGTCAAATTCGATGCCGAGAGCGTGGCCATTCCGGCTACTGCTGAGTACAATCCACGGTGTAAATAAGCCAATACATCCTGCACCAGGGCCTATGGCGCCCGGCCGGGCTGGAGGCCCTTTGTACTTGGCGGGGGATGAGAGAGAATAGAGAGACTTAACCATGGTGAGGACAAGCCGATGAATCTGGCGCGAATGCTTGACGAAGGAATACGGAAATTCGGGACCTATGACCAGCTTCTTTATCTCGGTGAAGACGGGGAAGTGGTCCTGTCCAACGTGGAGATCCAAAGGAGGGCATACGCCCTGGCTTCCGGGATCAGGCGGCTGGGGGTTAAGAAAGGGGATGTGGTGGCCGTATGTGTCAGCAACATCCCGGAGGTACCGGAGATCATCAATGGGATCATGCGGGAGGGGGCCGTCTTCCTTCCGGTGGTCTACATGTTGACGCCCCGCGAGATTGGATATATTCTCAAAGATTCCGGGGCCATGTTGGTGATCACGGAAGAAAAATTGGTGTCTAAAGTCAGTGAGGCCATCCGCGGGCTGGAGGATCCGGTAGAACTGGTGGTCATCGGCTCGTCCCAGGTATGGAAAGGGCGGCCGTATGCCGCACTTTTGGAAGGCGGGGAGACGGGCGACGGATATGTGGATGTGGCCCCCGATGACCTGGCCATGCTCATGTACACCTCAGGCAGCACCGGGTTTCCAAAGGGGGTTATGCTCACCCACAATAACCTGGAATCCAATTGCAGGCAGGGGGCAAAAGTCTGGCTTCCGGAGCAGGTGGACCGGTATCTCATCACCGTGCCGATGAATCATATACTAGGGGTCTTGGCTTTTCATGAAAGCTGTTTTTTCGGTGTCAGTACGGTCCTTCTTCCCGGTTTTGATGCCGGGAAGGTCCTGGAGGTGATCAAGGGCTACAAGATCACAGTGACATTCTTCGTCCCGACCATGATAACCATGATGACGGAAGCTTTTGACCCGGATGTACACAGCATGAAGTCTGTCAGGCGCATGATCTGTGCGGGCGCGCCTCTTTCTGAAGAGACCCTGATGCATGCCATGAACCGGTTCCGCGTAAAGATTTTTCACGGATACGGGCTCACGGAAGCCTCGCCTACCGTATGCCGGCAGCGCACGGACCGCCCTTTGAAATGGGGATCCGTGGGTCCGCCTATCCCTGGAGTGAAATTGAAATTGATTGATGACCAGGGAAATGAGGTGCATCCGGGTGAGGAGGGAGAAATTATTTGTCAGGGCCCGGGGATCATGAAGGGCTACCTGAACAAATCTGACATGACGGCCGAAGCCTTGAGGAAGGGCTGGCTCTATACCGGCGATCTGGGCCGGCTGGACCAGGATGGAGAACTGTACATCGTTGGCCGGAAAAAGGACCTGATTATCAAGGGGGGCGAGAATATTGATCCCGGCGTTTCAGAAAACCTGCTTCACAAGCATCCTGCAGTCCTCGAAGCGGCCGTAGTAGGCGTCCCGGATCCCAAGTATGGTGAGGAAGTAGGGGCGGCGGTGGTCTTGAAAAAGGGAAAGGAGGTCTCTGAATCCGACTTGCTTGCATATGTGGGAGAACACCTCCACCATTTTGTGGCGCCGAAAAAGATCCTGATCCTGGAAGAAATGCCAAAGACCGGGATTGGCAAAATTCTAAAACGGGAGATAAGGGAAATTTTCAGGAAATAGTCCCACCTTACCTGGCCATGGCCCTGAATACCGCGGATCGGGCCTATCTTGGCATCACATAGGGGGTGACATCATGCATATTGCCGAGGCATTCGAGAACACAGTGCGGAATTTTCCGGAAAAGCCGATGCTGATTTTCCGGCATCAAGCCTATACGTTCCAACA
>Ga0207996_1001453_pt1 | contig 16420 bp, 10 predicted proteins | sample AntAceMetag02UKG_FD_184773 | JGI IMG/M metagenome (GOLD analysis project Ga0207996, IMG submission 184773) | Saline lake microbial communities from Ace Lake, Antarctica - Antarctic Ace Lake Metagenome 02UKG (SPAdes) (version 2) | ecosystem: Environmental > Aquatic > Non-marine Saline and... | reverse complement strand
CGCGCCCATCACCAGGAACGGCGGCTTCAACACGGCGGTATCCGGGAGATATCTGACAGCCGCGGACTATCCCTCTTTGACCTTCGAGGTGGACTCATACGGAGGAGAGACGCGGAATCCCGTGTTTATGGACCCGGTCAGCCCCTATGACATCCTGACCACCAACACCTACTTCGTATACCAGGGGGTGAACCCCGACGCCCTCCAGCCGGGGAGCTATCACCCCGGCATTGAGGCGGATAACTACCGCTACCGGGCAATGCTGGAAAAGTCCGATGAGTTCGCGGCGGGGGGCCGGACGATCGGGACCGGGGAGATGATAGAGATCCTGCGGGCCGCCTCCCGGACCGCACAGTACAGCGGTATCACCGAGTACAGCTTCATCGGGTACCCGGACCGGGGAGAGTTCGCCCTGGCCAAAGAGGACCTGGTCAACAAGATCCTGGAAGCCCCCTACACGACTTTCACCACATTCACCTTTGGAGAGGTCTTCCAGTAATGGTTTTTTTGGGCTGACCTGCCAAGTATTTGAATATCAATGGGTTCCTGGCCCCCCTGTTTTTGGGTAAGCTTTCAGAGAACCCCGTCCTCTCGTAGCGGCTGCCTTTAGGCTGCCACACGATGGCGACCTGAAGGTCGCCGCTACGAGCACGAGGTAACGGGGTTTACTGAAAGCTTACGTTTTACCACCAAAATTGTCCTTCTAAGGAAAATAATTGGGGTCAGACCCCAAATCTATTTACCGAGATAAAAACAGTATTCACAGTTCAGGTTGCAGAGCGGGCCAATCGGCTTGACCATCACGTAAAAACGAGTGGGGAGCGGATTGGGGAGTCTCCCTTGTCCATCAGTCTTAACGTTGATCCCTCAGTCCACTCCCTTGGCTGAGATCGTTCCCGGCCGGGTTTCTATACCCGGGATTTCCTGACCATTATCTTCTCCGATCTCATTTTCAATGAGAAGGTTGAGTTTTTTATTCATTTTTATGATCAGATCCTTATACTTTTCCGGATCGGACGCCAGGTTATGCATCTCTTTGGGGTCTTTCTCCAGATCGTATAGTTCGAGATCGTTTAAGGCCAACAAAACTTCCCAGGTCCGGGGATTGTTGTGCTGCTTGGGCGCGAAGTAACGGGTAAACTTGTAGCGATCATCGACAACGGTCCGAAGATTTCCCCGCTTCATCATATCAAGTTTTACCCCTTCCTTTTTGAGCTTTTCTTTAGCGTCTTTATCCTCCATGACCTCAAGAACCTTTTTAATGAAGTCGGCGTCGATGGTCATGAGCTGATCATCGGCGAAGAGCGCCCCCTCTCGAACCGCGTCTCCAGGAGCTTCTTCCGGACGGGTGAGCAGGCTCGTTAGATCTTTGCCGGGAAGACCTGACGTAATAGATTTTTTATTTGCCGCCGAAGCACCGCTCAAGCCCACCATAGTGGGCATGATATCTATATGGGACGTGACGGCATTACACTCTTTTCCCCGCGGACCATCCGGATGGACAATGATCAAGGGAACGTGGATATTCTCTTCGTAAGCGGTGGGACCTTTGCCTCGGAGCTGGCCGTGAGATCCCCCCATCTCACCGTGGTCACTGGTAAAGACTATTATAGTGTTTTTATCAAATCCGAGTTGGGCCAATTCATCGAGAACTGTCAACATATGATTATCCACATCCTGGATGCAGTTCAGATAGTAGTCCTGGAATCGTTTCCAGGTTTGTTTATCCGGGGTAATCCGGCCTAAAACCGTGTTCCAGACTTCGAAATACTCCCGGTGAGCCGGTGGCCGCCCTTTTGCATCCAGGGACTGGAAGAGACTATCGGGCAACGGAAGATTATGTTGATGCCGGTAGATTGAATTTATCGGCGGGGGGTTGATCTCCCTCGCCAGATTGCCGGTATCCTGGCGATTAAAACCGGGAAGATCGGGGTCGGCATACATAATATCATGCGGATTAACAAAGCTCACTACCAGGAACCAGGGCTCCTTCTTTTCTCGTAATTCTTCTCCCTTTAAACGAAGCCAGTGAATCGCCGTGGCGGCTATTATTCCATCATCATAATACCCCTGCAATGTATCTCCGCATATATCACCAATCGGATTATAGTCTGAGAAACCATACGGTTCCATAGCATCCGCATAATTTTTGTTCGGATCTGTCACTTCGAATTCCTTGGTCAGATGCCATTTCCCGATATAGGCAGTGTAATAACCAGCTGCCCGCATCTTATCGCCTATCGTGGGGATGTCCGGGGAGAGGCTCTCGATCCAGGGCAGCTCGATGTTATCGAACATCTTGTTCTGGGGCACCTGTTTCCCGGTATAGATAACGGCCCGGGAGGATGTGCACATAACTGAGGCTGTATAGTGCCTGTTAAAGGTGACACCCGCATCCTTTAACCGTTGCCGGGCCTTATAGTCGGTATCCCGGGGGTATTGTTGGAAATATTTTTCCTGGTCAGTCGTTATGAAAATAATATTAAGCGATTCCCGGCTGATATCGCCATCGCCCGAACCATTTTTCTCAGGCGGGCCCACCGGTGTATCAGGTGAACCGAAAGCGGCGAAACGACAGGTAACAAAAAGCACCAGGGCCGCGGCCGCTTGTATCAATCGGCACAGGATTATCTTTTTAACCAGCTCGGTCATTTATAAGCTCCTTGTTTTCGTTACCGGCTCTACCGGGACCTGAACACCGACTGCGCCGATAAAGGGTTTTAAATGAAAAGAGAGATTCGCTTTTCTTATTTTACAATATAATAACCCCCGGTGGGAAATTATTTATTCTCTACGCGATATAAAACCAAAAACAGAGCCCACCTGAAGGGACAGTCTCTCGCGTCAGCCATTTCCGCGTTGTATCTCCTCGAAGTTATGAAAAAAACTCTCCTTCCGGGAAGTTTTTTATTGTCTACCCACCTCTTAACAGATAAACTATTATTAATCCGTTGATTGTATTTAAGGAGTTAAAGTCACATGTCACCGGTCGGTTTAAAGGGGGCACTCCCGGTCGGATCAAAACCGGCCATTCCGACCGCCGGGAATCCTGATTAATTCAATCTCCGCACCGGAGCCGGCCCAGGATTAAAAATTGATTTCTTAAAGTGGATCGCCACACTTCATCTTGCATCGGGACTCAGATGTCCCTTATCAGGAGGTACAGGATATGAAAGTTTCCGTCACGCTGGCAGTAGTCGTAATCATCTCTTTCTTCATCACCGTTTCCGCCCCGGCCCAGACCGGCTACGGGGTCCTGCACGATTTTGCCGGGGAGCCTTCAAACGATGGGGCGGGTCCGAGCGGACCGATGGTATCAGACGGGAGCACCCTCTACGGGATCACCTATTACGGTGGTTCCGCCGACGGCGGCACGCTCTTCTCTCTCCAGCCCGATGGTTCGGACTACGGCGTCCTCCATCACTTCGGAGCGCAGACCGGCGCCGCGGGCTTCCCGACTGGAAGCCTGGTCTCGGACGGGAGCGTCCTCTACGGCACGACGGAATACTACGGGGCTAACTACTACGGGACGGTCTTCGCCCTCAATACCGACGGAACCGGCTATACCGACCTCCATTCCTTCAGTGCCTATCCGGGTGACGGCGAGAAACCCCTGGGGGGACTGGCCGGCGACGGCCGGATGTTATACGGGACGACCGGGCAGGGAGGATCGAACGGTTGGGGCACCGTATTCTCCCTGGAACCCAACGTCTCGTCCGCCTCCGTCCTCCACAGTTTTCCCTCGGCGATGCCCGGGGACGGAGTTTGGCCTTATTCGCCGGTGACGCTCCACGCGGGGACGCTCTACGGGACCACATTCCTCGGCGGGCTGGATTTTCCCGGGGAGGGGGTACTGTTCACCCTCCAGACCGACGGGAGCGGCTATAACGTCCTCCACACCTTCGGCGAACAGACCGGCGACGGGGGGATGCCGGTGGGAGGTCTCCTCTCCGACGACACCCGTCTCTACGGGACAACGAGCGGTGGAGGAACAAACTATGGGGGAACGGTCTTCTCCCTCAACCCCGACGGCACCGATTACACTATCCTCCACAATTTCGCCGCTTTCACCGGAGACGGGGATGTCCCGTTGCCCGGCATGGTCTCCGACGGCACCCGCCTTTACGGGAGAACCATCTTCGGCGGCGCCGGAGGGGGCAATTACGCCGGGACCATATTCGCGCTGGAGAAGGACGGCGCCGGTTACACCATCCTCCATGACTTCACCGCCCAGACCGAGGGCGGGATCGTTATTTTCATCAACGGCCTCAACGGACTGCTGTGCTCCAACAACACGCTCTACGGGATGACTACCATTGGGGGAGAGAACAACTACGGGGTGATCTTCTCCTACACCCTCCCCTCGCCGACGCCGACCCCGGCGCCGACGCCGGAATATATGGTCCTCTCCGACGGGGATTACAACGGTGACGGGTATTCCGATATCACCGTCTTCCGACCCTCCTCGGGGCTGTGGGCGGTAAGGGACCTGGGAAAGATCTACTACGGCCGGAGCGGAGATATCCCGGTCCCCGGCGATTACGACGGCGACGGGTTTACCGACGTCGGGATCTTCCGGCCCGCGAACGGTCTCTGGGCGATCAAGGAGGTGAGCCGGGTTTATTTCGGAAGCTCATCCGATATGCCGGTTCCCGGCGATTATGACGGAAACGGCACCTGCGAGTTTGCCGTCTTCGACAAGATTACCGGGCGCTGGGCGGTGAGAAGCGCCACCTCCGTCTACTTCGGGACCGCCGGGGACTTCCCGGTGCCGGCCGATTATACCGGCGCCGGCCGGGATAACATCGGGATCTTCCGGCCGGCGAACGGACTCTGGGCGATCCGGGGAGTGACCCGGGCCTACTTCGGCTCCGCCGACGACACCCCGGTACCCGCCGACTATGTCTGGTACGGATCGCAGATACAGTGGGCGGCTGACATCGCGGTCTTCCGACCGTCTACCGGACTCTGGGCGGTCCGGGGCGGAGACCGCGCGTATTTCGGCCGGACCGGCGACCTCCCCTTCGCCGGGAGTTTTACCGGCGGCGCCCTGGAGGAGGGAGGCATTTTCCGTTCCGAAGCCGGCCTCTGGGCGATCCGGGGGGTGACCCGGGTCTATTACGGAAGAGGGGGCGACCTGCCGGTGACGAGATGAAGTGGGGCAGGGATAAGGGGGAGGAAGGTTGACGGTTGACGGTTGACGGTTGATGGTTGCCGGTTGACGGTTGACGGTTGACGGTTAACAGAATATAACCCGGGGGAAAAGGAGTAAAAAACTATTGGGGAATGGAGCCCCGAAAAGTGCCGCCGGCACCTCGGGGTAAAAATGGGGATTAGGGAATGAGGCCCCGCAAAATGATTTTCAATCATCGCGGGGTAAAAATGGAGAATGGAAAAACAACAGTCCCGGGGGCCAAATAATAAGTCTGTAAGGCAGCCGCTCTCGAATTTAAGTTCTGAAAAAACCTCCCGGAAAGGGAGGTTTTTTCTTTTCCGGGGACTTCTTAACAGCTAAACTATTTATCCGGCAATTGTTTTTATTTTGAAGAGAAGTGATAGGATATTATTGAAGGAGGATAACCATGAAAGGGTACTGTGTGACATGCGTTTTTGAGATGAAGACGGAGATTGTGGGGGAGATGAGAGATATCATCGATTCCGTATATTCAAAAAGTTTGGAGGAAAAGGGCTGTCTTGAATATAGGTGGTATCAGTCAGACATGAATCCCGCCGATTTTCTCCTCTTTATGACGTGGGAGAGTAAAGAGGCTTTTCAAGAACATGTTAAGTCAAAACATGTTTCAGCTGTAGAAGAAAAACTGAAAGTGATGCTGCGAAAGCCTTATCAGGATCTTGGTTGGAGATTCCTTCCGGTTAAATAAACGATTATTTCTTGAGGGTTCAACACATTGGCGAAGAAACCCCTTGTTGGCAGCGGCTTAACGCATACTCATCAGGGGCTCCAGACCAGCCTGAAGAAAAATAAAAAGCTATCTCAACCAGGTTGCTTCGATTGATAAGTCTGGCTCTCTGCTGTCCAATCCGGAACATATAGACAAAGAAGAGGAAGAATCCCGCGATACCCACGTACCAGGCTATTCTCCCGTCAATGGGATCGATTTTGATCAAGACAGTAACCACGCGGATAGCTATCGTGGCGATCAGACCGATGATGAAAAATATCCAGGAAGAGAAACTGTCCCGGCATCTTCTCCTCTCAATACAGTTTACACATTCATTTTTAAGGTTCTTTCTCATGATCTGTTTATTCTCCCCGGATTAATTCTATAGATTCTCTTCCACTTTGTGTGGAGACCCACATCTATATATTCACCACGAAGGACACGAAGGATAACCCTTAAAGAGATTGAAATAAATCCGATAAATTAACAATGGTGGGCTTCCTTTCGAGATGGATGTTTGCATAAGGCATTATGGTGCAATTGCCTCTGCCTACATCGCCAGCGAATATGAAAATATATGACGAATAGGTGCTACTGCTTTTTGTACACTTCTTCTTCGTGTTCTTCGTGGTTGTCATTAAGTCTAATAACCCACACAATACGGAAGAAAGCCATTTTATATTACAGCTTTTGGAATTATTATCCACCACGAATTCGTCCTTCCGGGGCTGGCGCCGGGGTCTTTCCGATAGGGTTTCATCAGTTTCAGGAATTCCTCCGGCGAAGTTGGGAGATTCATATGGACCATAATTCCCCCATCATGAATAACAATACAGAGATACATTGTTCTTGCATGCAGATCTATCCCACAGTATAATTTGTGCATTCGCTGCGAAAGGTAGCGGACAACCCTGAAAAGGAGGCACCCGATGGGCGATAAGAAGGGCAAGAAGGATAAGGCTAAAGGAAAGAGACAGCACGATGCCAAACAAGCAAAAACCTCAAAAAAGAAACAGGACAAACAGAAAACCGCGACCTCAAAAATATAGGGCCAACAAGACGAGTCCACCGTACCACTGAAAGCCGCGCCGAGCGCGCCTTGGATTGTGGAGTCTGACCATACTATCTCTTTGCATGCCAGTTAGTTACGTGAGGCAAATGGCCTTCTTCCCGACGGGATTGGGACAGAATAGGGTTACGGTAAGATCTTGAAATTCAAATTAAAGAGAGGTTTTGTACCGGCAGCCATGGTGTTCTTGCTGGTAAGTTGTTCTCAAACCGGCGGCAAGAACGGCCTCGCTCCATTCTCTCCGGAAGCAGTCCCGGTTCCACCCAACTATTCAAGCCCGGCCAGCTGGTTGGCGCTGCCCGATGATCAATCTGAGTACGGAGTGGATGTTTTCTGGGTCTATCCCACCGTTTTGACCGATGATTCCGGCTGGCTGATGGATATCGCAGATCCCGTTACTACCTCCGACGCCCGCCGAACACTGACCCGCCAGGCCGGAGTCTTTTCCGGGCTGGCCAACCTCTACGCTCCCCTCTATCGGCAGATGAACATGGCCGGAATCGGTCTTCCGGATGACGAGCAGGATCGAATCATGGAATACGGGAAGGACGATGTTCGGAAGGCCTTGCTCTATTACTTCGAGCACTTCAACCTCGGGAAGCCCTTTATCCTGGCGGGACACAGCCAGGGTTCCAATATCCTGATCAAGCTGGCCCGGGAAAGTTGGGGAAGGAACGGATGGGAAGATAGGATGGTGGCGGCTTACCTGATCGGGTGGTCGATCACCGAAGACGACCTGAAAGAAAATCCATCTATGAAGATCTGCCGGTCGGATGATCAGACCAACTGCTTCATAACCTACAACTCGGTAGCGGCAGGCCGGCAGAGCGAGGCACCCACCATCCTCCCCGGTGGGGTAGCGGTCAACCCACTCTCCTGGACCACGGGGACCGAACCGGCCGGCGCCGAACTAAACCTGGGGGCCATCTTCTTCTTCGATGACGGCACGAGCCGGTCCTATCCCCACTTCACGCCGGCCCGTATCGAGGAGGGAGGTCTGGTGGTAGACCCGGCTGACCCGTCTCTGGTCAGCCCGGAGAACGCCGCTTTTCCAGCGGGAGTATATCATGCCTTTGATTACTCACTCTTCTTCGAGAATCTCAAAGCCAACATAAAGAAGAGGATTGAGAAACTGGGGTCTGAGTCGGGGTCAAATCTTTGATCTGGACAATAGGGATTTATAGTTTGTAAGCTTTCAGTAAACCCCGTCCTCTCGTAGCGGCTGCCTTTAGGCTGCCACCCGATGGCGACCTGAAGGTCGCCTCTACGAGCACGGGGCAACGGGGTTCACTGAAACCTTACTATAGTTTCTGGGGTCGGACATACCCAAGTAGTTATATATCAATGAATTCCATAAAATACCCCCTGTTTTCAGGCTAAAACCCCTACCCCGCAAAATCTAAGATCCCGCGGTAGCGAAGCTACTTTGCATCCATGAACTTCGTTCATCACGGTGTAAATGGGGAATGGTGAATAGGGGGATCTGAATATCCAACAGCCAATATCCAATTACCAACTTCGCAAAGATCATGGAGCATAGCTTTACGCTTCACGTGATACTGAAAAAAGCGAATATCCAATGAAAAAGGAAAGGAACCCCTGATCCCGAAACAAGTTCGGGATGTAGGAGCCCCGATAAATCGGGGTAGACTGCGCGGAGATCCCGCCGTTAGGCGGGACAGCACAAGCACTATGGCGGATAAAAACGGCGGCACCCCAGGTCGGCAACAGTTCCCCCGGGGGGCCAATCATCTACCAGTCTGTTCCCTCTCATGGTGAAATAATTCCCTGCGAAGCTCTCATAAGTATGCTAAAGTCTTAAGCGAAGAGTGTCTTGCTCGAAACGGTATATCACAGTGATGGCAAGGGGCTGCCAGGCCATAGTTTAATATGGTTTTGTCGATTTATGTGAACCAAAAGAAAAGGGGTTACCGATGAGGGTTAATAATAGATTCAGAGTTCTTGTGATCGGGACGTTTATATTGATTGGTCTCGGAGGTGTTTTCATCCGGTCTCTGGCGGGAGAAGAAGTTTCTTCGACTAGAGGGAAACGGGATATGAACGAAATCAGATATATAGCCCGGCTCTCCAGCCCCCGGGCGACCTGGATTTCTCTGATCACACTTGTTGACCGGTATTATTCTCTCATACGGGAGGATGGGTATACCTCACACAATAGTGATGAACTTGAATATCTGGAATCTCAGATAAGTGATTGTTTCGATCTCCGGGGTATTGCCCCCAGCCACCGCCGTGATCTGGCAATGGAGAGTGCAGTTTATATCAGGGAGATAATCGCCCGATTTTCTCCCATACCGGATAACTACCTGCCCGATGAAGACCAGGTTTACCGGGAACTAAAAGAAGGGCACCCTCCGATCTGGCGGATCGGCGACACCTTTATAAAGATCGAGTTGATCAATGACGGTGACTTCGCCCACGATTTTCAATTGTCATCAAGGACAAGCCAGGAAGCCTCCGCGGCGTTTAAACGCATAGAAAAACTCCCCTATATTCAGTCCGGGGTAGAAGGATTATACGAAGCGTATTTTTTCCTGCCGGGTCCCTGGATTCCGGAGAACTGGATCCACAGCCTGCCGAGTTGGATGGGGTACCAGTATCAGAATAACGCGATCTGGCAGTGGGTCGCCACCATAATCACACTGGTGTTGATGATTCCGATAATTTATCTGATCCGCCGGCTCATTAGTATGATAGCGCGAGGCCGTCCGGTGATGATACGGGATCTGTTCTTCCTCCTGAAACCGATTGTCGTAATCCTGATCACCCTGGAAGCCGTTTACTTTCTTGACGAGCAGATCTTTATTACCGGCGATCTGCTGCTAGTGGTCAGATTTATTAAATACCTTATTGTTCTGATCGCATCAATACAGATTGTAATCTCAATCGGAAATATTTTTTCGAATTGGATTATCTGTTCTCCCCGTTGTAAGAATCAGTGTATAGACACTTACCTCATACGCCTGGGATTGCGCCTGGCCGCTATCGCGGTCTCGGTTATCGCTGTTTTCTGGGGATTGCAAAAGATGGGATTTTCTATGGGCACCGTTTTAGCCGGGGCCGGCGCGACCGGCCTGGCACTCGCGTTGGCGGCCAAGGAATCTCTAAGCAATATATTCGGAGGGCTGATGCTTTTGCTGGATAAACCGTTTCAGGTCGGGCAAAGGGTAAAGATCCGTGGTCATAACGGCACAATAGAAGGGATAGGGTTGCGGTCAACCAGGATCCGTCTTTTGAATGGGCATCTGACATCGCTCCCCAATGAGGACGTGGCCCGGGCCGATGTCGAGAATATAGGCGCGCGTCCCTTTATTCGTCGGGTAATGAATGTCACCATTACCTACAACACCCCTCCGAATAAAATCGATGAGGCGGTCGAGATTATACGTGATATTCTGGCAATAAAAGAAGGTGACGAGGAAAGCCGGAAGATTAACGGTCCCATTAACAGCGATCCGAAGCTTCCGCCCCGCATCTTCTTCAACGAACTTAACGCCGACTCGCTGAATATTCTGGTGATTTACTGGTATAAACCGGCGGTATACTGGGACTATCTTGCCTATTGCCATTATGTGAATCGCGAATTAGTCCGGCGCTTCAACCAGGCGGGAATTAATTTTGCCTTCCCGACTCAGACTCTCCATCTTGCCGGCGACGATGACCGCCCCCTTGATATAGATATCCGGGAGTCGGGGGATACATTGGGACGGCCTGATGCTGCTAAACCGGATGGGGGAGATTCAAATCCCACTCCGCCTCCTTCCGTGCCGGGTCAACCAGACGGGGAGAGGGGCCCCATGAACGCGGCTCCACTGGAAGATGATCCGGGGGGAGATGACGACGCTTCCACAAGCGAAAGAGGTTGATTTCATATAAAATTCGCGGGCGGCAAAATCCTGGCCTCAATCCGGGCTAGAAAAATCAGGTTCAAAGAGTTAAAGAGATTGGTTCTCAGTCATATTGTGTGGGTAGCAACATATATTATTTACCACGAAGGACACCCCGCAAAATGAACTTCGTTCATCGCCGGGCATGCTCCGATCACGAAGGAAAATTTTGACATAGATTAAAACCGATTCGGCAAATCAACCACGGTTTGATTGTTTTTGAGGGATAAGTTAATACAAGTGAATATATTACAAGCTACTACATTAAATGGGCAGTTAAACTTTCGACGCATACTGAATAGGTAAGGCTATTTTCTATTCGCATCTCCTTCGTGATCTTCGTGTCCTTCGTGGTTTAAATTAGCCCGGATAACCCACACAAAACGACTGAGAGCCAAGAGATTTTTCTATTGACCGGTATGACCGAACAATTGTATGGTTTAACCGATCATTATGACTTTACTGCTAGAAATATTATCTTCGCGGGTAAGAGCCGAAATTTTCCGGATTTTATTTTTGGTTCCATCGCGGATGGAAAAGAAAAAGCCGAAAGCGACGTCGATTTAATCGTAATAGGTGATCTCGGATTGAGAGAATTATCCGGGTTACTTTCCGGACTGGCGGAGAAGATAGGGAGGGAGATAAATCCTCATGTTTTCTCCCCGGATGAATTTTCTCAACGCATTGATCAAAATGACCCATTCTTGACCAAGGTAATTTCCTCCTCTAAGCTATTTATTAAAGGAAGCGAAGATGACATTGGAGCAGTGGGAGAATAGGGACGGAGCAAAATAATCAAATAACCGGCTGGATTGCACTTCCCCACTCGCTTCAGGTTTTAATCAGTTCCCCCCTAAATCGCTTTCCTTTCCGCCTCCGAAAAAAACAGGATCAAACCTTGACTATTCTCTGTGATCCGGGATTTTCCATTCAGACAGTCGATAAATATCAAAACAAAGGAACTTTATGAATTTCAATCAGTTTAATTTAGATTCCCGTCTTGAGGCGGGTATAAAAAAAGCCGGATATTCCGAGCCGACACCGATTCAAAGAAAGGTGATCACATTAGCGATGTCAGGAAAAGACCTGATAGGAACAGCTCAAACCGGCACCGGCAAAACAGCGGCGTTTATATTGCCTATCCTGCATAAATTGTTAGTTGACCAGCATAAATACGCGACTGTATTAATTGTTACGCCTACCCGTGAATTGGCGGCACAGATCAAAGAGCATATCGATATGCTTCAGTACAGAACAGGTATCCGGAGCGTAACTGTTTATGGGGGGGTGGGCGCTCCCCCGCAGATAAAAGCCTTGCGCCACGGGGTAGATATTATCGTGGCTTGCCCGGGAAGGTTACTGGACCTGATTAATCAGGGTTACGCGAAATTGGATAGAATAAATGTGCTGGTGCTTGATGAGGCCGACCGCATGCTCGACATGGGGTTTCTGCCCGATATAAAGCGAATCCTTTCCTACCTTCCGAAAAAGAGGCAGACAATGCTATTTTCCGCCACATTTCCACGGGAGATAGAAACACTCGCTAAACAGGTACTTCATAATCCCAGCAGAGTCGCGATCGGGCTCAGTCGACCGGCTCATACCGTCTCGCACGCCCTCTTTCCGGTACCACAGCATCTAAAATCAAAATTATTATTAAAAATCCTCGAACATACGGATACAGATTCCGTCCTGATTTTTACACGCACTAAATATCGCGCTAAAAGTCTGGCAAAAAAAATTGCCCGGAAAAATTATACAGTTACCAGCATTCACAGTAATCGTTCCCAGGCTCAGCGGCAGTCCGCGCTTAAAGGTTTTAAAGATGGGACTTATCATATAATGGTTGCCACCGATATTGCCGCCCGCGGCCTTGATATAGAGAATATCTCTCACGTTATCAATTTTGATATTCCCGCCACCGCGGATGATTATATTCACCGGATCGGCCGGACCGGAAGAGCCGAACGGAGCGGTGACGCCTTTACGCTTACTACACCTGAAGATGACGATATGATTAAAAAACTGGAGAAGATAATCGGCGATAAAATCGCGCGGAAAAAACTGGAAGACTTCGATTATAATTCCCCGAAACCACAGCATAATCAAAGACCGCGAAAAGCGGGCAATAAAGGCCATAAATTCAAATCATGATCTTTCTGTTCTTTTTAATAGCCGCAGTTTCCGGTTATCTGGCCTCCTCCCTCACCGAATATGCTCTACACCGGTTCTATCTTCATCGCACCGCCGAAAATGATCATATAAGAAAGCATCATAGCCAGTTTAACGGCATTTCGTTCCAGCAGCCAAATGCCGACAAGAAGGATATTGTTTCCGCTCCGGGCTATATCCTGGTTAATATTCTGCTTTACCTGCCTCTGGGGGCATTTTTCTTCATCCTGAATCCTCTCTCAGGATTCATATTTATGCTCGTGGGCATCTCCTATACCATCTGGGTGGAGATGGCCCATCTGCGTTTTCACAAGCCGGGAAAAAGAACTTTCGAACGCTTTAAATCCTTCTTGAAATTAAAAGAGAACCATTACAAACATCATCATAAGTATGTGATCCGCTTTGGAATCGGATCTCTTTTCTGGGATAAAATAATGAAGTCAAAGTGAATTGAATTTGTAAGCTTTCAGTAAACCACGTTGTCTTATGCTTCATCCAGATTTTCCGTGGTGGCCTCGGACACTGTAGCCGCGGTCGTTGACCGCGGTCCCTGTCATCCACGGTCACCGACCGCGGCTACAACAACCCAGATACGAGCACGGGGCAACGGGGTTCACTGAAACCTTACTTGAATTTTTGGGGTTGGACCACACTATCTCTTTGAATGCAGGTTATTTATGCGATATTTCCGAGCAAAATCATGGTGCGGATTCAAGTCTTAAGTGTAACAGCAGTATTATTGTCATCTTTTATGGTTCTCAGTCATATTGTGTGGGTAGCAACATATATTATTTACCACGAAGATCACGAAGGAAAATACTGACATAGATTAGAACCAATTCGGCAAATCAACCCCGGTTTGATTGTTTTTGAGGTATATGTTAGTATAAGTATTTAGATTGCAAGCCACTACATTAATTGGGCAATTGATCTGTCGACGCTTACCGGATAGGTAATGCTATTTTCTATTCACATCTCCTTCGTGATCTTCGTGTCCTTCGTGGTTTAAATTAGCTTTATAACCCACACAAAACGACTGAGAGCCTCTTTTATAAGCTCATCATTTGAAGTGGCCGGGGAAGAAACCAATATAGACACCGGTTAGACCTGTAAAATATTGTCCCCATTATAGGGGACAAAGGAGAACGGGATGATTGTTAGTCGAAAGAATAGGGGTATTTTTATTGGTATCTTCCTGGTGACTGTGGGAACTGCTTCCTGCGCGAGAGAGAATCTTCAGGTCGACAGCGGTGCTTACAGTGCCTCATTACATGATACGATTACAATGCAGCTGGCCCAGAGTATTGACCTGATTCTTGAAAATGTATCCGCCAGCATCAAGGCATTGGGCGAGGAATATACAAAGGCATATAAAAACACATCTCCATTTGACCAGGAAATAGAGCGCGAGTGGATGGATCGCTCGACAAGAGAGAAAGAGACGAGAATCTTTCGCCCCTACATCAGCGCTTCAAGTCCGGCTCCGGCGTATCAATCGCCATTTCCCAGTTATCTATACTATGGAGGGGAGAAGATCGATCCGGAGATATGGCATCAGTTGAACGCTCTTTCGGCCGTGGCCCCTTCTTTCAAGGTGGCCTGCGATACCTTTGACTACTCCTGGGTTTACCTGACAACGATTGATGAGACCATGCTGATCTATCCCTATCTGACTTTGAAAGAGGCCATCAATAATCATTACCCCACGGAACAGATCTTCTACCTGGCGGCTGATTTCAATAACCGGACCTTTGGCTGGACAAAACCCTATCTGGACCTGGTCGGCGCGGGCATGATGGTGACCGTCTCTTATCCGGTATACAGTGAGGATAAACTGCTTGGCGTGGTATCGCGTGATATTACCTTGAGTCAACTTTCCAGCCTCGCGCTCCGGCCCATCAGTGGATATGCCGGGAATATGATCAGCATAATAATTGACAGCGACGGCCTGGCTATAGCGAACAGTCAAGCGGCGGCTATGAAAAAAATCGACGAGGTCAATGATATGGCCCACGCGGCGGTCTTGTATTATCGGACAGAAGAAGGATTGGCATCTGCGGAATCTAAAAAAGCCACTTCCTCGTCCTCCAGTCTATTCAACAGCGCCTGTGAAAAAGTCCTATCCCTGGCCAGTAAGGATCCGCAAGGAATGATCTGGCATTTCACCTCCCGGGATAAACAACAGGAGTACGATGTGACCGCCACCAGGATCGCAAGCACCGGCTGGCTTGCCTTAACATTGGCTCCAAGGTTGTAGTTTCTGCAAACGTGAGGGACGGAGCAAAATAATCAAATAACTTTTGGGGATTGTGACATAGTCTGAATGACCATTGGTGAGACCGGGAGCAACCGCTCTCGAATTGCAATTTTGAAAAAACCACCCGGAAAGGGCGGTTTTTTATTGTTTGGCCGGATATTAACAGATAGACTATTAATCAGGTGATTGGATTGAAGTAGTCAAGGTGTGACTCAAGATTTTTTATCGGGCAACTTTATGGCCTGAGAAGATTAAAACCTGATTATTTTGTGATTATCATGGCTCAATCATTAAGAAGAAATAATCTCCTGGTTTCATATTTTGCTGTTTGGGTTATAGCCATCTCTATACTCGCTTATCTCCTGCCTTCCTTTTTTATACCGGTCAGACCATACATCACACTCTTACTGGGGATTATTATGTTCGGCATGGGAATAACCTTAAGAACGGAAGACTTCAAAATCGCATTTATGAAACCCTGGCCTATTATAATAGGTGTTTCGCTTCAATTTATTATCATGCCTGCTCTGGGATTTTTACTGGCTATTTTGCTGAAGTTGCCGCCCGAAATCGCGGCGGGGGTTGTTCTGGTGGGCGCGTGCCCGGGCGGTACGGCATCGAATGTTATAGTATATCTTGCCCGTGGCAACGTCGCGCTTTCAATAGCCATGACTACAATTTCTACCTTATTAGCCCCTGTCTTGACTCCCTATCTTGTCCTGTTTTACGCTCAAAAATGGCTCCCCGTTGATCCGGTGGTATTGTTTTTTTCAATTCTCAAAATAGTCATTATGCCGGTCATTCTGGGATTGCTGTTGAAGAAGTTCCAACCAAAACTTGCCGACAGAGGAAAAAAATGGGCGCCGTCTATTTCAATTTTAGCCATCATGGCGATTGTGGGATGCGTTGTTGCCTTAAACGTTAAGAATATTCTGACCATGGGCCTTGCCATATTAATAACAGTAATTCTTCATAATATGCTGGGAATGATATTGGGCTATACAATCGCGTATATTTCTAAGCAGAATACGACAAATTGCCGCACCATATCGATAGAAGTTGGGATGCAAAATTCAGGTTTAGGCGTAGCTCTGGCTCATGCGCATTTTTC
>Ga0207996_1001452_pt1 | contig 16425 bp, 14 predicted proteins | sample AntAceMetag02UKG_FD_184773 | JGI IMG/M metagenome (GOLD analysis project Ga0207996, IMG submission 184773) | Saline lake microbial communities from Ace Lake, Antarctica - Antarctic Ace Lake Metagenome 02UKG (SPAdes) (version 2) | ecosystem: Environmental > Aquatic > Non-marine Saline and... | reverse complement strand
GGGGATTAGTAAAATGTTTGGTTCGGATGGAACCGGAAGGACAACTGCCCACACAATTTCCACAACCTCTGCAAATCGCCTCATTCACAACAGATATTCCCCTCTCATCATCAAAATAAATCGTATCGTATCCGCAAACCTGCAAACAGGTCTGACAACCAGTGCAATAAGCTTCCAGAATTTCCGAAACCATCACTTCGGGAATAATTTTTTCTCCGGGGATCAATTGTGTAAAGATCTTACCTGTAGCTGCTTTTGCCTGTTGCATCGCATCAACAATATTTGCAGGTCCACGAGCAGAACCAATTATGAAAATCCCGTCCGTTGTGGATGAAACCGGGTTTATCTTCTGATGAACTTCCTGGAAATATCCTGTCTCGTGAAGATCGATATTCAGTAATTCTGCGAGTTCTTCTGAATCTTTGGAAGCAATCATTGCAGGAGCTAAAATCACTAGATCGCTCTCGAGTTTACCTTTTTTATTATTGATGTCGGTATATTCCACTTTTGTACCATTCACAGAAAGATCGGAATAACGAATGAATTCAACACCTTTTTCCTTTATCTTATCATAAAAATTCTGACTGTTTTTATATGGAAGATTCAAATATTTGATGAGATGAGTAACTTTGATATTCGATGATTGCTCTATAAGATAATTTGAAATTTTGAGCAAATAATCACAGCATATCTTGCTGCAAAATCCAACTTCTTTTCTGCCAACGCAATGCACCAGAGTAACAGATTTTGGTTCTTTTCCATTTTTGAGGGTTATCTTTTTATTTTCTGAAAACATTTTTTCAGCTTCCAGAGAATTGATAACATCATCTTTATCTTCAAATTTAAATGCAGGAAGTTTCTTTGAATCAAAAAATTCGTATCCGGTGGCAACTACAACCGCTCCTGCCAACAATTCCGTTGTTTCATCCGGATTTTCGGTGCTCTTCAAAACTATCTCAAAATTCCCCATGAAACCGATAAGCTTATCCAGAACCGTTTTCGTGAAGACTTTTATGTTTTTATTTTTTTGAATACCAGAGATCTTTTGTTCTGGCAGAAATACAGCTTTTCCACCGAGATTTTCTTCTTTTTCTATCAGGAAAACTTTTCTCTTTTCGCTGGCAAGATTCAAGGCTGCTTCCATTCCGGCAATTCCGCCACCGATGATCAGAACATCCGGATTGCTGTCCAATTCCTTTTCAAAAAGCGAATCCTGGTATAAAACCCGGTTCATTCCTGCGTGAATATATTGAATTGCTTTCTGGGTCGCTTCTTCTTTATCAGGAATTATCCAGGCACAATGTTCACGAATATTCACAATCCTATATAAATATGGATTCAACTGCGTTTTCTTGCACACATTTATAAAAGTAGTGTCGTGATCTCGCGGTGAACAGGCAGCACAAACAAGATGAGTTAATTTGTTCTCATTGATCTCTTTTTCCAAAAACTCTTTTCCTTCATTTGAACAAAGAAGTTTGTGGTTTTTTATTACAAGTTCATGATCTTTGAAGTCCTCAAGTTTGGAAATTTCATCCATTATTTTTTCAATATCAACTTTTGAGGCTATATTCGGACCACATTCACAAACATAAATTCCTATTTTTTCACTCATATCATTTCCTCAGCTTACTGATCAAGCATCGATAAAATTCCTGCTACGGCAGCTTCCGATTGTATTACTGAACCTTGAACATCTTTAGGACCTTCAGCACATCCTGCCACAAAAATTCCAGATCTGGAAGTTTCCACAGAACCGATCTTTGAAGGTTCGGTTTCTATGAATCCAAAAGAGTCGCGTTTTATTTCTAATGCTTTTGTCAGTTCTTCGATCGTATCAGAAGGTCTCAGAGCATTAGCCAAAATCACCATATCAACCAGGATCGATTCTTTCGTTTCTTTTCCATTAACATAAGAAACTTCTAATTTCCCATCTTTTTTGGAAATATTCATCTTTTTTCTATCGGACTGGAAAATAAATTCCGAATCGTGTGATTTTGTTTCATCAAAGAATTTTTGATATGATTTATCTGTCAGGCAAATATCAGAATAAATATTATAAATTTTTGCATCGTGCAAATTATGCTTAATAAAACGGGCGTGTTTGGAAGAAGACATACAGCAAATATTAGAGCAATATCCTACTTCATCTCTTCCAACGCAATGAACTATAGCAACCGAGTCCGGAGTCTTTTCTGAATCACGAAGAAAAAGCTTTCCTTCTGTAGGTCCGTTTGAAGCAAATAATCGCTCAAATTCAAATGCAGTATAAACTTCCGGATATTTCCCATACCCAAGATTTTCTAATTCCTGAACATTAAATAGTTCAAAACCTGTGGCAACGATTATTCCGGTAACATCGAGTTTGATCTCTTCATCTTTCTGGGAAAAATCCATTGCACCGAACATACAAGCTTCCACACATTTATTACAACTTTTATCCTTTCCATTAAGAAGAAGACATTCAGAAGCATCGACCACAGGAACATTCGGAAGTGAGCCGGAACAGGGAACATAAACTGCTTTTTTATCCATCAGGTTTTCTTCCCACTCATTCTTGAGAACAACCGGACAGACAGGATAACACATTCCACAACCAAGACAGGCTTCCAGGCTTACATATCGTGCTTTCTTCCTGATAGTAACTTTGAAATCTCCCGGTTTGCCAGCTACTTTTTCCACAGTGCTTAATGTTAGAACTTCAATATTAGCATCCTGAAGTATCTCCTGCTGGATCGGTGCAACCAGGCAGGTAGAGCAATCCATATTGGGAAATGATTCTTCATTCTTGATTATCTTCCCGCCAATTATGGGAAGATTTTCAACGAGATATACTTTCTTCCCTGCTTTAGAAAGCATCAAACTTGCTTCCATTCCAGCAACACCGGAACCGATAATTAAAACATTTTCTGGATTATCCATCTGGTTTCCTTAAATGATTTTGTGTTTTTCAAAAAAAATTATTTCGAGTGATGTGTTTTATTTTCATATATTGAGCTAAAGATGTGTGTCTGATTTTATTGGATTCGGACCGAGTTTCCTGATCTTTTCGGAAAACTCGTTTACGATTTGTATATATCTTTTCCCTTCTGAAGCAGAAATCCAGGAAAGTTGAATTCTTTCCGGATCGATATTCAAAGTTTCAAATACTTTTTTTAATAAAGCGAACCTTCGTCTTGCATAATAATTACCAACCTGATAATGACAATCTCCGGGATGTCAGCCTGCGACCAGAATCCCGTCTGCTCCGCTGAAATATGTATTTAATAATAAATTATGGTCAATTCTACTGGAACACATTACACGTACAACATTCAGAGAAGAATCAATTTCTTTGCGGGAAGCTCCTGCCTGATCTGCTGCTGCGTAAGTGCACCAATTGCATAAGAAACCAACTATTTGAGGTTTAAAAATTTCTTTTTCCATCTATCCTCGTTTCAATTAATATAAAAAAGAAAGGAGTGCATAAAATTATACACTCCTTCAATGTGCTAAAATTGGATTTGCGCTGAATGAGATCCGGAACCATCATCCATACAGAAAAGCAATGTCTTACCTGTTCTGCCGCACCAGGCTTTGATATCTACCGGGAATGACGGGCAATCTGCTTTTACTTCCAGGATATCTCCAGCTTCCAAAGTAGGTACCAATGCAACAACTTTAAGAATGGGTTGTGGACATTTAAGTCCTAAACAATCTAATGTTTTTACAGCCATAATTTCCTCCTATTTTTTTATTTTAGAATGATAATGTTAATTCAGCACCCTGAGCTTCGGCAACAAATGTGGTAGCTCCTACTATTTCGCAACCTTCGATCAGATCCTTTTCTGTTAAACCATGAACTTCAAATCCCAGTTCACATACTAGAATGCGTCCACCAAGTGCCTGATAGCCTTCAAACAACTCTTCAAGATCAGGTAATTCCGGTACAGCTTTGTTAAGCTCTGCGATCTTTCCATCCACAAAAACCGGTAATCCGCTGGGCAAAACAAAGATAAAAACTTCGTCTCCACAGGCTAATGCAGACACTGCGATCGTAATAGTTGGATAAATGTTTTTTGGTTCAGAACCGTTTAATGTAATTGCAACTTTTCCCATATGATTTTCCTCCTTATTTAGGGGGTTTTTAATAATTGATGTATTTTCATGTCAAGCAAAATATTTTACTCGTTTTCGATACTTTTAAAACTATTAAATTATTATTGGTTTTCAACTAATTTTCACTTTAATGAACTGCTTATTTTCCAGCCTGACAATACACAGAATGCTAGATTAAAAAGAGAAATTATGACCGTTTTATGTTATGGAATTAAACGAATATCCAAAAATGATCTTTATCTCGCTTTTTGTAAGATATTATTTTGTTGACAGCTAATAAACAATGAAATTTAAGAATTGGTGCCTTTTTTCAGAAGAAAGAATCCTTTAAGGAAAATGTTGTTTTGCAAATAGTTAGGTGTGGTGTTCTAATCAAGTGAGTACTAAAATGGGTTCTGCAATAATAAATAAAGGCTGTCTTTCTGAGGAAATCTTCGAAGCAGTCTCTAACGAAGAATCTCATTATAAGCGGAGATCCTTCGATGGAAAAGCAAGAATAATTTCTCAGGATGACAAAAAACTCTATTTTGCATAACTCTTAATTACTAAATCGAGTGGAGTGAATTTTTTTTTGTCATGAATAAACTTTTTTACATTCAACTGATTACATCGTTTATTATCGGTGGCGGGGGCATCGCTCTGCTCTCTTTCTTAGCCGAAAGAGTCAGAACTCGTTTCGCAGGCATTGTTCTTGCTTTTCCCTCGACGGCTGCGCTCGGATTTTTCTTTTTAGGCTGGACTCTTTCTGCAGAAACTGTTGCGGAAATAATACCTGCCACTCTTATACCGCTTGGTTTAGTTGTTCTTTTTCCAGCTCTTTATATTTATGTAGCAGAGTTTTCAGCGAAATTTCTGAAGAACAAAGTTTTGCAAATTTTTATTAGTTTTATCGTGAGTATCGGCGTTTGGTTTTTATTAAGTTTGCCAATTGCTGTTTATGAATTAAACAGTTTCGCAGTTGGATTGGCAGGATACATCATACTCGCTCTCCTCTCTCACTGGTTACTCCATCGAAAAAAATATGAAAAACCAGCCTCGCTTTTTTACTCGTTTGGTCAGAAAATTGGTCGCGCTGCCTTTGCCGGCTTCATCATCGTGATGGTTGTATTCCTGGGTAAAACTCTTAGCCCGTTCTGGGGTGGAGTGTTCACGATGTTCCCCGCTGCCTTGTCTTCTTCGCTGATGATTCTTCACTGGTATTACGATGCAAAATTTCTATTCCCAACGGTTCAAAAATTTCCCATGGGTTCTGTTACCATCCTTGTTTACTCATTAACGGTTATGCTTGTTTTTCCCTTAGTCGGATTTATTCTCGGCACAATCGTTGCCTACTTTGCAAGCTTGGTAACATCACTGCTGCTTTCGAAAATTTCAGTTAGAGCGAAATAAATTTTCCTTAATTTGGCAGAACTCATATATTGATATTTCATAAGAATATTTTATCTCTTTTTTATTGACAGATAATAAATAATGAAATTTAAGAAAAGGTGTCTTTTTCAGAAAAAGGGAAACTTGAAAATTTCCTTGGGAATAGTTGATAAAATACGGACTTTAATTTTAATCTAAAGGATGATAATGACATGGATATTTCCATAGATTATTTAGGTAAACGTTTTGAAAATCCATTTATATTAGCTTCAGGTCCTCCTACTGCCAATGCGAAAATGATCAAAAGAGCATTTGAAGCTGGCTGGGCAGGTGCTGTCATCAAAACTTTGATACGAGAACCGGTAAAAAATCTTTCTAACCGTTTTGCAGTTAATAAAATTAGTGAAACCATATATGCATTTGAAAACCTGGAATTGCTGAGCGAGAGGACACCTGAAGTTTGGTACCAGGACATCCGCACACTGAAGTCATCCTTTCCCAACAAAGTGATTATAGGAAGTATAATGGGGGATGCGAAGAACAGAGAACAATGGTTGAAGTTGGCTTTAGGTTGTCAGGATGCTGGCGTTGATTTCATTGAGCTCAATTTCTCATGTCCTCATGGATATCCTGAAAAGGGGAATGGTTCAGCTATAGGACAAAACCCAGAGTTTTCTGCCAGGATTACAAAGTGGTTGAAAAGTGAAAAAAAAATTACTGTACCAATTATTCCGAAATTGACTGCAGCCGTAGCTGATATATGCTATATCGGTGAGGTTGTTGCCAAAGTGGGAGCAGATGGCATTTGTGCGATCAATACTTTTCCATCCATTATGGGTTTTGATTTGAAAACACTTGAACCTAAACCAGCCATTGACGGATATACTACAGCCGGCGGTTATTCTGGACCAGGATTAAAGCCAATCGCTCTGAGATGTGTGAGTGACCTGGTGAAAAATCCTAGATTACCTGTGATGGCTTGTGGTGGTGTATCTTCCGGTTCAGATGCAATTGAGTTTATTTTGATTGGTGCACCGATAGTTCAGGTTTGCACGGCTGTAATGCTGAAAGGTTATTCAATAGTTTCGCAAATGCAGAATGAACTAAAAGAATTCATGAAATGGCACAAGTTTTCATCAGTGGCGGACTTTCTTCATCTGGGAGGGAATCATATCCGTCAATTTAGTGAATTGGATCAAAGTTACTCCGTTAAGCCGGCAATTGATACGGAAAAATGTAATGGATGTAAGAATTGCTTCATTTCTTGCCATGATGCCGGGTATATGGCATTGGAGATGCGAGACAATTTAGCATTTGTAGATTATGATAAATGCAGGGGATGTTCCCTTTGTTCTCTGGTATGTTCTACCGGAGCCATCAGAATGGTGGAAATATAAAAAGGGAGTGTTGCTAAATAAGAAATAAACGCAATTGTGTTTATCCATACGTTAGCGATAATTTAAAAAAAATGAAAAATCTGATTATAATTCTATTTCTGATAATTTTAACTACAAGTTGTAATACTGCAACCGATAAAAATGAAATTAAGAATAACCAAACAAATAAATCCGGACAAAAAAAGATTATTATGAACGACACAATACCAAAAGTTACAGGCATTGGCGGAATTTTCTTCCGTTCAAAAAATCCTAAAGAAACGAGAGAATGGTACGGCAAAAACTTAGGTCTTGCCATAAATGACTTTGGTTCACCTTTCGAATTCAGAAACGCTAATCGACCAGAAGAAATCAATTATCTTAATTGGAATCCATTTGACGAAGGAACAGACTATTTCGCCCCATCTGAGAAAGAATTTATGATAAATTACAGAGTACAGAATATAGAAGGTTTGGTGAAAAAACTCAAAGAAAATGGCGTGACCATAGTGGATAAAATTGAAGAGTTTGAATATGGGAAATTTGTTCATATTATGGACCTGGAAGGGAACAAAATTGAACTATGGGAACCCATTGACAGCATTTTAACTAAAATGGGTGGAGCAACAACCAAATAATATCAGGGTGAGAACAACAAACCATGAAAAACTACCGCAGAAATTGGCAGCCGGCTGGACATTTTAGCAGCATTGGGTTACTTATAGGCGTAATCAAAACACTGACAGAAATCCGGAAGCTAATACATAACGAAACTTAAGAATTAGTTTTTTTTATCGGAAAAAAGGAAACTAAAAAAGAAATGTTATTTTGCGGAGATATAAGGTCTTTATACTGCGAGCTTCGTAGTATATTACGATGTTTGTGTGAGAAGGAAAAATGAGAATCAAAACGGTCGGGCAATGTAAATATCCCAGAAGATCTATCAATGGTGTATATATGGCGGTTCTTGAACAGAAAGGCAGAAGAGCTATTTCACAGTTCAGTATTCTTAAATAAATATTATGCGGGAAAGTCAGAAAAAATTTAAAAGCCCCCCAAAAAGATATCAGCCCAGAGGGCTTTCTATTCTCTATGAAGATCATGATATTCTGGTTGTGGATAAAATGAGTGGTCTTCTAACAGTGAGTAATGAGAAAGTCAGAGAAAATACAGCTTATTATCTATTAACCAAGTACGTACGAAAAGGGAATCAGAAATCAAGAAACCGGATATTTATCGTACATCGTTTGGATAGAGATACTTCTGGTGTTATCGTTTTTGCTAAAAATATAAATGCTAAGCGTTTTCTTCAGGAAGAGTGGCAGGGATTTAAAAAAAAGTATTATGCTGTAGTGCATGGAACGTTACCGAAGAAGGAGGGCGTAATTACTTCATATCTGGCAGAAAACCGTATTCATAAAGTGTATTCTGTTGATGATCCCAGGAAAGGTAAACTTGCCAAGACCGGGTATAAAGTTCTGAGAGAATCAAAAAAGTACAGTCTGCTTGAAATAGATCTGCTTACGGGTAGGAAAAATCAGATCCGGGTCCATTTTTCGGAAAAAGGTTGTCCTGTAGTTGGAGATAAAATGTATGGAAAAAAGGAAAAGGGTATTAAGAGACTTACACTTCATGCGGCCTCTATAACAATATTACATCCCTATACAAAAGCTAAGATGACCTTTGAGGCAAAGATTCCTGATTATTTTAAATCACTTGTAAATATATAATGGCGGCTGCTTTGGTTCCGCATATTGTGATGAAGTAATTTATAAATTAAATTAAAAAAATGGGTACCCAATAATATCTTGGAGTTCAGAAAGCATAAAGATATAAATTTTGCATTTCCAAACAAAACGATTTTATGATAATGTAAAAGAAAGGGAAAACTGAATTATAAGCAACTGAATTGCTCATCGATCATTTCTATAACTTCTTCACAAACATATTAATATTATACTGAGAAGATTTTTATCTCGTTTTTTTTGTTGACAGCTAATAAACAATGAAATTTAAGAAATGGTGTCTTTTTTCAGAAAAAGGAAACTATAATATAAATGTAATTAAGCGAAGATATAAGGATATTATACTGCGAGTTTCACAGTTGATTGCGATGATAGCCTGCGTATAAGTTTGTACAAACGCAATTGTGCTTATTCAGCAAAATGGAGTGATATAAATAATGAATTTTCATAATGTGTAAATAAAAAAGAATAGGGAATATAATGAACAGCAATACAGGAAAATATAATTTTCTAAAAATTGAGAAAATAATTATTAGAAATTTTTCTTTATTTTCAAAAAATAATTCTGTTATTGAAATACAAGAAGAAATTAATAATGGTGTTTATTGCCTTGCCGGAGCAAATGGACTTGGAAAAACTACTTTTTTGAATATTATTAATTATGGTTTAACCGGACTGGTTCTAAAACCAAATAAGGAAGTTTTTTCACCTGCTGAAATTATTGATTCCAACAAAGCATACACAAAAAGATATTTTAACGGGAGAATAAAAGCTAAAGATTACGATATAGCTGAAATTGAAATTCATTTAACTGTGAATAACGGAAGTTTCAGAATAATTAGGGGATTTTCAAACAGAGAGGAATTAAGATTATTTGAGTTATACACAATAGAAGATGAAAAAAAAATATCTATAATTGATACAAGCAAAAATAGTCCTATTGAATTAAATAATAAATACGAGAAAATGATTACTAATGAAATTGGAATTGGGAAATTTGAATATTTTATTTTTTTTCAACTTTATGTTTTTACTTTTGATGAAAACAGAAGAATGCTTTTCTGGGATGATAGAGCATCTACAAGTGCTTTGTCGATAGCTTTCAATTATGATTTATCTGATACTGATAAGATAATTGGATTAAAACGTAAAATGGAAAAATTAGAGTCTGATGGACGAAATGCAAGATGGCAAGCAACAATAATAAAAAATAAAATTCAGGATCTAATAAAGACTCAAAAGAAAAGAAAAGAAAACAATTGGGAAGATTTAAAAAAGCAATATGATAATTTATTTTCAAAAGTAGAAGAAACCGAAGAAACTTTCAAAAATATTGAAATAGAATATAATACATTACTGAAACGGCAAAATATTATTAATTCTGAAATTCTACAACAAAAAATAAAATATAAAAGATTATTCTCTCAATATTCCGAGCCACGTTCCAAACTTCTTAACAATCCTTATGTAACTCTGTCAAAAAATGAGAATAAATGCTTTTTATGTAGTTCTTCGGGTCATTATATTATTGAAAATATTGAGAGAAAATTGCATTTAGACAAATGCCCTGTATGTGACACAGTATTAAATGAAGGAGATGATAAAGAGCAAGACCAACTATTAAAGCAAATAAGAGAAGTTGATAAAAAAATATCTAAAAAAAATTCAGAACTTGAAGAGCTTATTTTTGAAACAGAGACTAAAAAGGCAGAATTAGAAAGAGCAGAATATAATTACTATGCAAGTCAAGAAGCATTGTCCGAATTTAAAAAAGAAAATTCAAATATTATTTTTGATAAAACAGGTGATAAACCTATTGATGACTTAATTGAAGAATATCAAAAACAATTTAACAGGTTTGATAAAGATTCCAAGCAATTCTACAAACAACGTGATAAAATTAGACCGGAATATGAGAATTTATTACAAAAAGTTAATTTAGCATATAAAGAATCAGAAGAATATTTTGTTCCATTATTTAAAAAATTTGCAAAAAGTTTTATCGGTATAGATTTGAATATATCTTTCAAAATGAAAGGTAAAGATATAATGCTTTATTTTGAAATGAAAGGAATCGCAAGGACAGAATCACATCAATTATCCGAAAGTCAAAGATTTTTTTTAGATATTGCATTAAGAATGGCACTTGCAGTATATCTTTCAAATAGCAATAATGAAGCAACTATGTTAATTGATACACCGGAAGGTTCTTTGGATATCGCTTATGAAAGTCGAGTAGGAAATATGTTTGCAGATTTTGTTGTGGATTATAACCAAAATATGATGATGACTGCAAATATTAATGCTTCTCAATTGCTTATATCATTAGCAGAGAAATGTGGAGAAGATAAGATGCAATTTCGACGAATGTTAGATTGGACTGATTTAACTGAAATTCAAAAGGAAGGGGAATATCTTTTTGAAAAAGTTTTTAATAATATTGAAAACGCTTTAAAAGGAAATAAACATGAATAAACAACTAGAACCAGAAGTTCAGTTTGATTGCATTTCAATTGGTATAAAATTATATGATTATTTTGATGGTTTTAAGAGAGAAGAAATCCAACTTTTTTCTTATTTTTCTTCTATTCTTTTCTTTTATACACGTAATCCAATAAATGATGGAGATTGGAAGTACAAATTTATAATAGATGATAAAGGCTTTCCTTTTTCCCAAGAACTTAATTTGGCTATTGATCAACATCTAGTAAACGGACATTTTGAGGAAAAAGGTCACTTTTTTACAGTTACAGCAAGAGGTATGAAAGTTTTTAATGATATTAAAGATTTTAATTATTTTTCAAATAGGGAAAAGGCAATAAATGCTGCTTGCACAACAAGTATTCTTGTTTCATATGAAAAAACTGAACGGGCTTTATTGAACGATAAAGAAATAAAAAGAAAGGTAAAAATCGAAAAAAATCCTTTGATTGAACAAGAATTTATATATCAAAAAGTTTTGGAAATTAGTAAAAAAATTGGTGCACCTTTAGATGATTTAATAATTCCAGCTGTTTCTTGGATTAATTATCTATTACTAACTGAAGCAGAGAATGAAAATGAATGAAAATGAATTATTAACTAACATATGCGAATTCTATCCAATAAAAATTACAAGAGCTTTTGATAATGATAAAAAAGCTATAACAGCACTTGAAATAATTGGTAAAGAACTTATTGAATTATTTAACTTCTTTGAGCCAGCCCACTTTAAAGGTAAATTTTTTGTTATAAAAAACCTTGATGACAATTTTATTTTACCAGAAAAGGATGGTCAGTTAATTACCTTAAATAAAGATATTTTATTAAATAAAAACAATGATGATATTATTATACAAGTGTTTAATGATCGAAATTTATTTCTTTGGGAAGGGATTGACGTTTCAGATTTTTTAACAGCAGAAAAAACACTTATTTACAAATTTGAGAATGATAAAGAATTTTTTATTGCTAACAAAGAAGAAATCAACATTACAGAACACTCATATGGTAGTAGATTCTCCAATGAGTTTTGGGAATTAGATTCAATATTAAATAAATACAAAAATTCAAAAATTAGGAAATCTTCATGCCCTATTTTTAACAAAGCTTGGTTTGATAAAAATAGAATTTTTTTTAAAGGGGGTGGAAAAGGCATTCCTGAAGATTTCATGCAGCAATCTTTAAAAAATTTTTTAGATGATTTAGAAATTTTTAAGGGTGAGATTGGACAATTCGAACCAGCAAGAGAACATATCCTTGGTGCTTCAAAACCTGTAGATATTATTGTGACTTGGGGAAAATCAAATCGTATTGCATTAATCGAGATAAAATGGCTTGGGAAATCAAAAAATAAAACAGGTAAAATAAAATCAACACATACAAATAGTAGGGCTAATGAAGGGTGTTCCCAACTTAAAGATTATTTTGAATTAGCAAAAACGGATTACCCAAATAAAATAATAAAGTGTTATCTCGTTGTAATTGATGGTCGTCGTTGGCAAACTAACGAAACTACTCAAACGATTTCTCTTTGTAACGGTATGCATTATTCTAATAAAGATTTAGAAATTAACGCTGATAAAAAATACTGGGAAACATATCCAAATATGGAAAAACCAACTAGAATGTTTGTTGAACCAATATGTGAAAATAATTAATATGAGATTGATATCAAATTATATAAATGACAGTTTTAATTTAAATAATACTGGCATTTCGAATGCTGTGGACACAAAAGATTTACCACGGCATAGATGGTATTATTATAAAGAAGGTTTTTCCCCTACATTAGTAAAAACTGCAATCGAAACGTATAACTTACATGAAAATAATATAATAATTGACCCATTCAATGGTAGTGGAACAGTTACTTTATCAGCAGCAAGTAATAATATTAAATCATATGGTTTTGAGATAAACCCTTTTACATCTTTTTTAGCTAAAACAAAAACCCTTAATGAAGAACCTGAACACTTTCAATCAGAAGTTGATGAAGTAGTAGATTATTGCAGAAAAGGAACTAAATCAAGATTAGAAGGATATTCAACATTTACTGAATCTAAAGCAAATACAACGAAATGGTTATTTAGCCTTGATGTAATCCGTACTTTTGAAGGTGGATTCAATTATATCTCTAATAAAAAAAGCAAATCTTCAAAACTCTTAAAACTTGCACTAATTTCTTCAGCTATGGATAATTGTAATGCCTATAAAGATGGAAAATGTCTAAGATACAAAAAGAACTGGGAAAAAGTAGGTTACAGTAAAGATACATTTTTAGAAGCATTTATTAGCAAATGCAAAACAATCAAAGAAGATTTGAATGAGGAAGTTCCAATATCACCATGCATTAGTACATATGATTCTAGAAGACGTAAATCAAACAAAACGATCTCGAAGTTTGACCTATGCATTACATCACCTCCATACTTAAATACTTTTGATTACACTGATATTTACAGACCAGAACTTTTCCTTGGAGGTTTTGTGAATTCATCAAAAGAACTTTACAATTTAAGATTTAAAACCGTTAGGTCTCATGTTCAAGTGAAATGGAAGCAACCAAATGTAGATAAAATTGAAAGCATTCAGTTAAAAAATATTTATAAAAAGATAATTAAAAAAAAGCATCTTCTAATGAACAACTATATACCATCTATGATATTAGCTTATTTTGAAGATATGGGAAAAGTATTTAGTAACTTATCGAATTACGCTAATAATAAAGCTAATTTGTGGATGATTGTTTCAACTTCAGCATATGCTAATGAACATATACCGGTTGATTTAATTTTAGCAGATATTTCAACTATAAATGGTTGGAAATTACATGAGATAGGAGTCTTAAGAGAGATCAGAAAAAGAAAAACTAAATATAGTCCTAATATTATTAAATTGAGAGAAAGTGTAATAATATTAGAAAAAAAATAATATACCTTAAATATTGATCAAAACCAAAAGAGTATTACTTAGAATTCCTTCAATAAATTAGACGCAATAATCGAACGCTGAATTTGATTTGTACCCTCATAGATTTGAGTAATTTTTGCATCGCGCATCATTTTCTCAACCGGATATTCTTTCATATAACCGTAACCACCCAGAATTTGAACAGCATCGATAGTTACTTTCATTGCCATATCAGAAGCAAAAACCTTGCACATGGCAGATTCTTTGGCATATCTTTTGGCACCTGCATCTATCATTCGAGCAGTAGCCATAACCAATGCTCTCGCTGCCTCGATCTGGGTTGCCATATCTGCCAGCATGAACTGAACTGCCTGGAAAGAAGAAATAGGTTTTCCGAACTGACGGCGTTCCTTGGTGTAACGGGCAGCCTCTTCGTATGCACCCTGAGCTATTCCCACAGCTTGAGATGCCACCATAGGTCGTGATTTATCAAAAGTTTTCATTGCTACCATGAAGCCATGACCTTCTCGCCCTATTAGATTTTCCTTGGGAACACGACAGTTATCAAATATTAATTCCCTGGTTGCTGAGCCGCGGATTCCCATCTTGTCTTCTTTTTTGCCAAAGCTGAAACCTTCAGTTCCTTTTTCCACGATAAAACAGGATGCTCCGCGTGCACCTTTTGATTTATCAGTTAAAACAAATACAGTGTATATCTCTGCTTCTCCACCATTTGTTATCCATTGTTTTGTTCCGTTTAAGATATAATGATCTCCATCTTTGATAGCAGTGGTTTCGATTCCACCTGCATCTGAGCCGGCATTTGCTTCAGTGAGAGCGAAAGCAGCCAGTTTTTCTCCACTGGCAATCTGAGGCAGATATTTATGCTTCTGTTCTTCGCTGCCCGAGATCAAAATCGGGTATATTCCTAAGCCGGAACCACCCAGAGAAAGACCAATTCCTCCGCAAACACGGCTGAGTTCCTCTGTAACTATGACAACATCAATTACCTTCCCACTGATTCCGCCGTATTCCTCTGGAACGAGAACAGCAAACAGGTCTGTCTGTCGGAAAACTTCTACGATTTCCCAGGGAAATGAATTTTCTTCGTCATATTTTGCCCGAACAGGCTTAATCTTTTCTTCAGCAATTTTGCGACTAAGTTCTTTTATTTCAAGCTCATCTTCGCTTAAAAAATAATCCATAATTCCTCCATCTTTAAATAAATAGAAAATTCTTTTCAGAAAATCTTTTGGTTAATAAATTTCGTCAAGTGAAATGTTTTATCATAAAATGGACTTCAAATAATTTATTAACATTTCTCAGGTGAATTTTTCAATATATCTAACTCACCCTCAGTCCATCTCTTTAGCATAAGAGAGGGATGAATTCTTGCTATTTTTTTCTAATATTTTTCTTCCAATTTTACTTATGTTCCTTCTCTTTTTTTAAGAGAAGGACAGCCAGTCTCCGCTAAAGCTACGCCCAGACAGGCAGGGTGAGTTTAAAAGAAAGATTAACATATTATCCTAATCTCTCGTAAAATCTGTTTTACTGCAAGACATTTCTGTTTTTCCTCCAAAAAGTTAGATGGCTGAAAACGAACTGGGAAATGTTAGTTGTTTATATTAAGATAATTTCTTGTATAATAAGTTTGTTTGAATTTATGAAATGAATTATTTTCTTCAGAGATTTTTTTAATTTGACAATATTAATTGTTTTTTGGATAAAAATCTTAGGAGGAGAATATAATGCAAGTTTTAGTAATGTATTATTCACGTGGTGGAAATACCAAGAAATTAGCTGAAGCAATTGCGAGTAGTGTTCAGGAAGTAGAAGAAGTTGAATGCGTTTTGAAACCAGCCGCAGAAATTAATAAAGAAGATTTCCTTAATTCCGAAGGTATTATTGCCGGTTCACCTGTATATTTTGGAACAATGGCAGCAGAGTTAAAAGATGTTTTTGATAGACTAATTGGTACGCGAAAACAAATGGAAAATAAAATCGGAGCTGCTTTCGCAACTTCTGCACATCACACAGGCGGGAAAGAGACAACCATTATGTCCATTATTCAAGCTATGCTCATCTATGGTATGATTATCGTTGGAGACCCCTTAGATGCAAGCGGACACTACGGAGTTGCCTGTACAGGATCTCCAGACGAAAGAGCTGTGCAGGATGGAATCAAACTGGGTAAAAGAGTCGCTTCTTTAGTTAAGAAGTTAAAAGGATAAAGATTATCTTTAAAGGTTCTGCCAAAATAGATTTTTTTTACCTCACCTTGATCCTCTCCTAAAAGGAGAGGAAATTTTTGCTCCTTCTCCTCGATAGGAGAAGGCTGGGATGAGGTGGATATGCTGTTTAAATGAAATTGAAAGGATTAGTTTAAATGATAGTTTATTTTAATGAAGAATTTATTTCCAAAGAAGAGGTTCATATATCACCAG
>Ga0207996_1001443_pt1 | contig 16534 bp, 15 predicted proteins | sample AntAceMetag02UKG_FD_184773 | JGI IMG/M metagenome (GOLD analysis project Ga0207996, IMG submission 184773) | Saline lake microbial communities from Ace Lake, Antarctica - Antarctic Ace Lake Metagenome 02UKG (SPAdes) (version 2) | ecosystem: Environmental > Aquatic > Non-marine Saline and... | reverse complement strand
CAATATTTCTAACAACTCTGCCTTTAGAAATAGCTTCAAAGATATTCCCTTGCCCCATATAAATTCCACAGTGGCTCCAAGAACCATTGTCGATCGCAGCGATGAGTTTGCTGATTCGACTTTTTTATTAAAAGTGAAAATTAAGTCGCCCTTTCTAAGTTTAGAGGTTAACTCTGACCATGCAATATCATATTGGGCAATGGACGAATAATTTTCAAATTTTGGCATAATATTTTCAGAATCAAAGACTTCAAAATTGTGATTCGCTAGCGCTCTAATTCCAAGACCAAACATTCTATAATTATCTTTAATGTTTTTAAAAAAGGCTACAATATTTCTTGATAGGGAACCATCCGCAACCTTGTGAATGACGACTTTTGTTCCCTTTAATTCATCAACGTTTATTTTTTGTACTTTGCGTTTCCTTACAAATATAATTTCACTATGGGAGACAAATATGCCTGTTTGATTGCAGCCTGTTTTGGGGCCTAATTTTTCTTTCGATTTTTTATCGACAAAAAACATCATACAACCAGCTAAGTTTTGGGGCATATTATCTTTGTCTTCTATATACATTTGTTACCCATCGGAAAAATAACCCGCGTGTGTAACACGTCGGGTTGATTGGTTAGTTGGATGTTTCTACATTGAGGAACTTAGCCCCGCATAACCGAAAAAGATTTCGCTACAGCAAGTGGCTCAATAAAAAGCCATGCGGCCCATACTAAAAAACACAATATTGATAACCAAGCAAACTTCTTTCCCCTTCGATTACTATCATCTTCTAATGGATAAACGAGGAAAGAAAAGCAAGAAGTTATTAAAAGCCACATAATGGCACCCTTTATTCCTATATCTACGATTAATCCGATGCCAGGGAGACCGCCTGTGCGAATTGCGAAAGTGATAATAAGAACCCAGATAACAGCGGCCAATCTTGCCATATTGAGCAATGATCTTAAAGTTGAGCCGACTCGAATTGCAGCAAGACTTCCAAGAGCCGTTGCGTTTATACAAAGAAGGCCGAAGATGACTGCAGGATTGTCTCGCCAAGCACTGCCACCAGTAAGAATAGCCGCAAGATCAAGGTAGGCAACTGAAATCATAGTTAAAGCAGGGTTGGCAATACGTCTAAATGCGTCAAGCGATTTATAGTGGAGATGCATGCGAAACCCTTCGCCATCCTCGCAGATTCCACCCATATACGAAACTGCTCGGAGTCCTCCCTCGCTGAAGACGTGCTGCAAATTTTCCGTACCCTTGTAATAGCGTGTGAGCAAATGTGGTATCTCAATATGCAGTGAAGTAGTTAGATGGAAATTTAGGCCCTTAAAATTAAGTTCAATGACTTGAGAATCAAAAGGATATAATCCTGCAAAAAGAGAACGAAGGCCCCTGATTCCAGTCACCGGCTCGGCTTCTTTAACGATATCATCACAAGCAAGAATGAATGAGAAAGAATTGCTATTTATCAGAAGATTCTGTTTGCTTCGACGTGGGGAACAACCAGATGCATGAATAATGGAGATCGGCTGGCCACCAATTGTACCGCTAATGCTGATTTCTTTCCCCTGCAATGATGAAGATGAGGCATTAAAGCGTAACTCTGGCGCATACAAACTTGTAAGTGTCCCTTCTAAGCTCAGGTGTGTACTATCTTCCATCGAACACTCCTATCTTTGCTTTGTTGATTAAGAGGCGTTTTAGTTACAATCCAACGAAAAGCTAAGCCGGAGACGCGTAGCGCCGATCGGCTTTAGCGGCTTGTTAGAATTTCTCCCTCTTTCTTTTGGCGGCAATTTTATTTATAAAATCAACTCGTTTTTGTGAAACAACATATCGTATCGCTTGCTGAATTATTAAGGTGTTGTGATTTTTAACTTGGCTATCTGGGGTAGATTTAACGATAAGACTAGGTGCGTTTGCCAACGCAGGGTTATTGTTAAAATTCGGAGGATAATATATAACTCTAAGCCTTGGCCCCAATGTGGTACACGCAACAACCTCGCTTGAGGAACCAATCTCTTCGCCTAACAAAGGCGCATCATCGGAGTCTTTCATGTCAAAACAAGGCCAATCTGAGGTCAAAAATAATTCTTCGTATGAATAGTTAACTAACATTTTTAATGCCATAAAACGGTCTTTCAGATATTCAAATCCTGTTTCAACAAATCTGCCGGGATTAAGGCCATAACCAATTTCATTTTTTTGCAATGAACTGCCTTGTAGTTCATAATCCTTTTGTTCAATTGCTCCAGGGATTCTAAGATATTGAAAAGCTGAAAATCTTTTAATAATTGCTTGTTGAGGAGGCGTGAGTAAATTTTCAATTTCTTTTTTTAAATGTTTGTCTTGCGAGTATCTCGAATATTTATTTGTAATTCCGTTAAGTTCTTTAAGAATAGGAGCTGATTGAGTTTCTATTACACTTAATATGTTTTCAATTCTATTGTCAGGAGTTGCAGGATTTTCTTCATAAAAGAACTCTTCAAATAAAATATTTTTTGATACGGTAAGTTTGTTACTGTGATATTTTAAATCATACAAATAAACCTGATTTGAGCTATCCGCCCATAGTTTAATGTAGAATTGAGGAACTTGGTGTTGGTGTTTAGTAATTTGACCTGTCATATTTTATTTCCATAATGTAGAAATCAGCCGGAGCGTAGCGCTCGGCTGGATTGGCTTGTTATGCAGCAATTTCATTCGACAGATGCCTTTTCCTGCGGTTTCTCCTTGCTAGCATGTTGACTATACCATTCCCATATAGGTCGATAAAGTTCTTTGTGATAGGTTCTTGATTTATGCCCGTTGGGCAGGATTTTTTCAGTAAAATCTGGTGGGATCACAAATAAATCCTCATACCACCTAGATTGGATTAATAAACTAAGCATAACTACAATACAAGCAAATACAAAAACCCCAACAGCGATTGGGCTTGGTGGCATAGTCCAAAGCGATAAAAGTGGTTCATAGCGTAGCGATGCAATTCCGAGAGCTACGAAAATAAATGCAAGAACGCAAATTGAAACCAGTTGTGCCCAAGCTAATGACTTTCCAGCTCCAGCCGCGGCAGAGTGATATCGCTTGCGGTTTCGTAATGTGATAAAAAAAAATGCTAAAACCATCGTTCCCACGAACACGAAAATAAAAAATAGAGCAAATACGCCAATCGCTGCCAGTAGTACATAATAAACAGTATCAACCGATCTACTAAGTCCACTAGACGCCAAGATCAGAATAGTTAACCGCACCAGAAAAATTGATATTTTGAAATCTGTCTGGGCATAGCCCCATCTTCGAACTTCAACAGACTGCATTTTGAACTCCAGAACAAAACGTATTGTACTGTATGCGATTACACATGTTAAGATAAGTGGTATTGAAGCGCGGGACAGATCAATGTTTCCAATATACCCTATGCTCAGAGTTTTAAGATCAAACTGTGCGGCCGACCAAGCAAGGGCAATGGAACAAAAGAATGAATTCATCCGTCTGGCTGCACGATACCCTGCACTTAATTGAAATTGAAAAGGTGGGCTTTTGATATCGGTGCTCATCGTTTATTTCCTGTCACTGCCTAACGTCTGCCATGACGCGCAAGAAATGGCTGTGCGAAGCGCGGCTATTTCTTGTCGCTGTCCATGGCCTTGTTGGTTGCCTCCTTCGATATGGCATTTGTCTCCCCTCGCTCGATCCACCACTTCTCGATCGCAGAGAAATCAAAAGGGGGGTTATAGTTGACCGTTGCTTCCTTCGAAAGAGTCTTCGCGGCCCAGTCGGCAGCTTGCATGCTTCCTCGGCTGTCACTCAATGCGTCGTGAAGGAAAATGAGTTTATCATCCTTGGTGAGGTTCTTATGCTTCCACGCGAACTCAACGTAGGCTCTCGCAAGATGTGACGGAATACCTCGCCAGTTCGCCCTGATCTCAGCCGGCGACATGGCAGACGGATCGAGACCCTTGCGCCAGCTAAGGTTCATGTGGGTATCACTGATAAAGCTGGAGTGACTCTTGAGTATGCTTAACTCTGCTGCTTTGGCCTGCTGGCGCAGGGCAAAGGAATTGTTGTTACTCCATTTGCGAAGCTTGTCGAATGCATTACGATCATCGCCCTGTGCGGCCAAGACAGTAAGTACGAATTCCGACTGTTCTTTCACGTTATCAACGGTCTTTCTGGCTTCGGTAAGCAAGCCGCGAAGTTCCTCCTCGGTTGCTCTAGTCTGAGTGAGTTTCGCGTCAAGTTCCTTTACTTTGGTATTAAGCTCCGTTGAGCTGTCGGCAATTAGTGTCGTGAGTTCCGTTTTCAGTGGTGCGATGTGTGCGCCGATCTGCCTTTCAATCAAATTGTCTGCAATGGCATCGATTCTTGTTTGTGCCTGTTGTGAGACTAGAGTCGAGATGTTCTCCTGTTTGAACTCATCCTCAATTCGCGTTGTGACCTCACCTCGAATTCGGCCAACCTCGTCCTCAAGATCCTTCTGCAGGGTTCGCGCCAGGAGAGAAGATTCAGTCTTGAGTTGACCCTGTATTCTCTCGCCGTCAGCTCTCAGTTCAGATTTGAGATCTTGGATTGACTTGTGAGAAAAATAGAGGCCGATTGCTATCAGAATTGCGATGACCGAGACAGCGAACTTGTATGCGGAACGAACCCACGCGATTTCTTCACGCGCACGATCGACTACAGCTAGAACTGGTGACTCAGAAGTTTCTGTTTGCGGTGACTTTGTCTCAGTTTCTGGCATGTTCATTTCTCCTTTCGCAACCAATGCCGCAAATCACCGGCGGCAAAAAGCAGAGCGAGGAACGAGCGACGCTTTTTTGCGTCCGAGTGCATTTGCCTTGTTAGAAGAACTATTCGAAATGTTTTTTATTTGGATCTGTTATCTCTGATTCAGTCAAAATATATCTTCTCATTCCTTTAAAAATGTCTTGGGTCCAACTAGATGCTGTCATATCTCCCCAGAAACCAACGTCCTTTGAACCCTCTACGTGGACTTTCGCCCAGCATCCTTTTGGTTCTTCTTGCTTAATATACACACCAGCTACGATATTCCAGTCATAAGCAGTAATTCCATGCTCCCCGATGGCGAACAAGCTTTCATAACTTGCTCTCTTAATCGTAAATCCTGCATCTGCTAGCCCTGCTTTCGCTGCCAAATAAGCGGTACGCTTATCCACACCTTTAAAAAAGAAAACCTCCTCGTATTTTGACCAGCCAGTGCGCCCCTCTACTGCCGGGTTAAATTCAACCTCTGATGCAGACTGCGGAAGAGAGTTGATTGATGCGCAACCATTAAATAATGACGCCATCAAAACTATGATAAGAAGTAAATTCTTCATTTTATCTATCCTTCTAACAACTTATTCTACAGAACTGCATATCTCCACACATAGAGTGATATGCAGAAGACTGATTCCATAAAATTCCCAAAACAGACAGCGACTCTTTTTTCAGTCACACATGTAAATTGGTAAATTGGAAACGGGTTCTTATTTTCTCGCCCTGCCTTCAAAAAACACAAGCCCTGCCTTTCATTTCGAAAAACAGGGCTTGTGATAATCAGACCATTAGCTCTCCCGTGGCTACAGCAGTTCAAAAGCACATGTGAAGCATTCACGATTGATAAAATACGCTAAATCCCTAACCCCATTATGATACATTGTCAAGGGATAAATGCCGGTGACATAACACTAAATTATTGACAAGGAATAAAAGAGAGGGCGAGGGGTCAAGTCTACGTTTGACCCATGGGTGGTCTACTTCCTCTTATCTCAATATTTCTTCTGATTTTACCTTTATACTTATACTTCTATGCTTTCTTGAATCTTGGCTAATTAACAGCAAGGGTCAACCATAGACTGGACCCCTATTCATACTCATTCCTGAAATGACCCGGAAAGTGGTAAACTTTCCTCAGGAATGGGTGGCAGGTTTGGGCAAGAATCTGCAGCATACCGCAAGACAGGATTGCAAAGAGATTGGGACTGGTCAGGGAAACGATTCGTAATCATTTGGCCAAAATGCCAACATTGGCATTTCAGCCAAATACCGACCTGTCGAGGGGTTTCACCGTCTCCCAGGTTGCAGAAAAAAATGGCTGGACAGAGCCGACGGTCTGGTCGCTGGCCCTGGAAGATAAAGGGAGCAGGGCGAAGGGTCAAGTCTACTTTTGACCCATGGGTGATCTGCTTTTTCTTATCTCAATATTTCTTCAAGACCCTTTACCTTTATTCTTATACTTCTGTGTTTTCTTGAATCTTGGCTAATTAACAGCAAGGGTCAACCATAGACTTGCCCCCTATTCACCCAAGGGCATAACGAAAAGCTGTGGGGCGGCGTGGTCTTCACCGTCCCCACCAGCGACAGGTTGGGCGATTTAGGGACTTGCTTGAACCGCTTCTGCATGCAATTTCAGCCCGAGAGCGCCGATAACCTTCAGTATCGTGTCAAACCCTGGAGCTCGTTCGCCGGAAAGCGCTTTATAAAGGCTTTCGCGGGAAAGACCAGCCTCACGCGCCACTTGTGACATACCTTTGGCCCGAGCAATATCACCCAGAGCTTTGGCAATGAGAGTGGCATCACCGTTCGCTTCATCAAGGCAGGCCTCAAGATACGCAGCCATTTCCTCTGGAGTGCGAAGGTGTTCAGTAACGTCGTATCTGGAAGTTTTGGTTTTTGTCATAATCAGCTCCTATAAGTTACGTGATAGACGTAAGGCAGTTTTAATATCCTTGGACTGGCTTTCTTTATCGCCGCCAGCCAATAATATGATCACCTTTTGTCCTATTTTCCTAAAGTACACCCGATAACCGGGGCCATAATCAATCCGCATTTCTGATACAACTTCACCAACAGGCTTCACGTCTCCCGGATTTCCGGTCGCTAATCTTTCAATCCGGATAAGGATGCGAGCACGAGCGCGGATATCTGGCAGCCCATCAAGCCATTCTGCAAAAGCTTAAGTTTTACGGATTTAGATCATGACATTATTGTAGCCATATGGCTACACGCTGTCAACAAAATTGTGGGTATGAGGCCGAACATCCCGCATAAGCCGCCGAGTTTACGAGGTCGGTCTTAATGCGGTGGTTCGCTTAAAGCTTTTTCAGTAATTCTTCCTTTGTGATATCACAGTCTCGTAAAATTTGAGCAAGAAGCCCACGACCTATACTCTCTCCCTTATGCAGAGGAACAACGGTGCATCGACCATCTAGATGCTGCACGAAATGATGGCTGCCTTTTGTTCGTATTACTTCAAACCCAAATTTACGCAGGGCACGAATTAACCGACTGGCGGTTATTGAGGGGGACGTAGTCATAAGTTTACCGCCACTTTTTGAACACCGATAAATTCACTTGATGTCGGTGTTTCAACTTCAAGACAAAGTTCAATAGCCTCTTTAATCCTCTTAATTAATGTATCAAGAGATTTTGCTTGAGTATGACACCCCCGGAGTGTCGGTACAGAAGCAACAAAATAACCATCCTCATCTTTTTCAATTATTACGTTAAATTCTTTCGTTGTTTTATCCCTTCTTAGCTCATGGTTGTATTCATTAGAGCATTGATTGAGTGGAAGCGAACGCCGCTAATCAGCGGCGCGGCTTTTTGCCGTCGCTCTTAATGCGTTTGTTTAGGTGGCGTTTTGGAAGTAATCACTTTTATTTTCCTGATTTTCTTCGGTTATCGTCCTTGCAAAGCATTTGACAGTTTTCTGCTGTTGTTTTTCCGCCAAGATGCCACGGAGTAATATGGTCTGCTTCCATTTCGCTCAATTCAAAGCGTTTGCCGCATTTTTCGCAGATACCTTTCTGTTTTTCGTATGCCGCCCTTTTTTGACTTTCGGAAAAAGCACGGATATTTAAATATTTTTCGTTGCGGGTTAGTACATACGGATAAATTCCCTTATTGGATTTAACTTCATCATCCATCATCAGGGCTTGTATTTCCTTCTCTAACTTTTTTGTATCAAACATTTCATCTTTGAATTTTTGGTACAGACTGCCCCAGTCAATGCCCTTCATTTCCCTGCGGTACGTTATAAATGTTAATTTAACCCATTCAATCACATTCCTGAAATACATCCATAACTCATTAGCATTTGGGTCGTGCTGATGAGTAGACATATATTTCTCAATCTCGCCGTTTGAAATCCAACTTAAAGCAGTTTCGAGAATTCCTTGACGTATAGGAGAGCCATTCACATAGTCTTTTGATAAAAGGTATGCCGCACAATTACTTTTGCTGAATATTGATTTCGCGTTTGTAAGCCAAGTTCCTGTATACACGGCGTTCCGCAACTCTTGGTCATAAAGTTTTTCGCCAGCAATATTGATTATCTTAAACCAATCTAATTTTTCCTTATCGTTGCCCTCACAGAAATAGACCATTAGTTTATAGTTTAATATATTCTCTTTTTCGGTGTTAGTTAGATTGTGAAAAGCGCGATTGTCTAGGGAAAAATCGCCTTTGACGTATTGGCAAAAACTGATTGTCCGTTGCTGTCCGTCCAAAACTTCAAAAGTCCCATCTTCATTTTTTACCCAATACATTACATTGAGCGGAAAATCTTTGAAAATAGTATCAATAACTGCGTTGCGTTTCTTGTCATCATAGACAAACTCGCGTTGATATTTTGGGCGGATATTAAGTTTGCCGTTGTAGCCTACAACGCCTTCTTCGGCGTTATCAAAGTATTTTTCCGCTACTTCGCGGACGGTTATTTCGTATAAGTCGATTTTCATTGTTGAACGCCTTTCCTGCGTATGATAATGCGGGCATAAAGTTGGACGAAGTAATCATTGCCAACAACATAGTAAGTTTTACCGTTAGGTGGCGTATCTAACTTTATAGTTGCTCCATCATTTAGCTTAGATACAACACTTTTTTTGCCATTAGCGTTCACTTGTGTTTGGTTTGGATATATTTTAGTTGCTCCCCCGAACCATGTTTTTGTAATCCCCAATATTTCAAATTGTTCAGGATTATATTTATCAAGGAATGTAATCGGAACGCCCATCGCTCCGTCATAGTCGTAGGGCATTTCGGCAACTTTTGATACCTCGATAGCATTGTAGTTGTCATAGTGCGGGTATTCTGTGGATGTGTACTGCTTATATAAAGTAATTTTTTCGCGTCGTTTCGGTACATCAAGATTCGTGAACCACATAATATTACCCATACTAAAATACTTGTTACCTTTGTCGTCAAACTTCTTTCTTGATTCAGTCATAATTTCATAATCTAATGGAACTTGAAACCATTTTGTACCGCCATTGTCCGTGCCAAGCCAAATTAAATTTTCTTTTATTAGTTTGAAAACCTCTTTGTATGTAATCGCGTTTTGGCTTCCGAGAATAACAAATTTTTTTCCATACTCTACTAACTGTGCAGCATACTCGCGGAACAACGAAAATGGCGGATTGGTTACTACTATATCCGCTTCTTTCAGCAACGCGATACATTCTGGCGAGCGAAAATCACCGTCACCTTTCAGCAACGTTAGGGTATTTTTCTTGTTTTTGAGTAGATACTCAACGTCCGCCAGGTCAATCGCGCCGTCAGCGTTTTCATCTTTGACTTCGGTAATTTCAATTTTATACGGAATTTTGGCGTCTCCGCTTTTTATGTCTAAACTCTTTACGTCAAACAATGATAATTGATTGTATGCGATAGGGGATTTAGTATAGCAAGTTGAAATCAATTTTTTGAGACCTAAAAAATTGAAGTTCATCGCAAAGTATTTGAAAAAATTGCTCTCAAACGGGTCGTCACAGTTGCAAAAAATAACCTTGCCACGGAACTGTTCTTTATAATGGCGCATTTCTGCCTCTATATCTGGCAGTTGTGTATAAAATTCGTCTGCTTTATTCTTTTTTGCTTTTTCAAATGGTGTTCTCGCCATAAAAAACAAGTCCTTTTACGATTTGTACTTTGTTATTCCTGTAAATTATACCCGTACGTTATATGTAGAAAAACGTAAGTTCTACCGACTTCTGTCACCTAACTGGCTCTTCAGCGGGCGCTGTTTTTTAGCGCTCCGCTGAAAGAGAAATGTTATGTGGCGGCTCGGATGATGACGCCAAAAAGTGATATGAAACTTTAGGCACGGAGGGCATTCCGTAACCGCTTCATTCCTGATATCACTGTCGGCATGGAAATCGTGGCTGTGCCGCCATGTGCAATAGTGTTTCTATCTTCGTAGTAGTCTTTCACTGTTGAATAGTCTCTTCTCCCTGGCTCAGTTAACAATGCCACTCGAGACATCAAACCAAGCCGTCTAGATGTTCGAAGGCTACGTAGCTCGCGCCAAGGCGATCGCCTTTTCCACGAACGTAAGCTCATTCCTCTGTCAATAACAAGAGCGGCTTGGTTTGTTATGTGGTCCTCTAGTCTCGTGAAGAAATATAGAAAGTAGGCTTGATCGTTCTGCGCTCGAAATTGTGCATACTTTTGTTCCTTCCGGTTCCAACCACGAGAGATCGCTTCGAACTCTAAAGATGCGAGATGTTGATCAAACTCATAGTAGGTCTTGGCGAGATGGTCAAATACGGTCATTGCCAAGGATTCCTTTCAGGAGGTCGATGGTGAATGGTTGCGGGCGGCTTCGCTTTGAGTCATATAGAACCCAGTTCGAGGCAGCCCCATACTCTGAAACGTCGACAAAAAAGTATGTTGAGGCAGATGTCAAAAGATCGATTCTTCCGTTAGCACCCACTATCCATAGCCCCTTTGGCTTGACAAAAAGGAGCATTCCTCCTACTCCCGACACGCGTAATATTGGCAAAGTCGTTGGACGCAAATGGAATTTCTGCATCATTTCTTCATTCATCTGCACTTCGTCAGCTGCACTCACTTCATAAAGATGCTCTATTCCATTCGAGATCCACTCGTAGAGTCGGTCAATTCTTTGTTTCCAATCTTGGACCCTATCGTTGACATGATCTGAGTCAATTGAGCTGATATCTTCTCCAATTTCAACCTTGCAGAATTTTCTGAATTTGTTGAAAAGCTGATTATATGAATCGGCGCGAAGCACAATTTCCTCGACTTTTAGCGGTTTTGTGGTGGATTCTCCGGGAGCCCTTAGTAGTCGACCTTTCGACAGACGTAATGCACGACCTATCCAAACGTCATCCTGATGCGTAACTTCGACCTCCAGTCGTTCCGGTGTGTCAGTACCGTAAAATTCTACTCTTCTGCGATCCGGAAAAAACATACTCAAGCACCTCCTGAGATTGTCGGAATTATTGTTGCTGCAATGCCTACCAGCCACATAACCCGGCATAAGGCGCGGTGGCTTTTAGCCGTCGCTCTTAATGCCGATGTTATCGACAATATTAGTAAATTCGTTTTCGTGAGAAAAACTGTTAGTTTATCGAAAAAACTTGTGCCTGACCGCCATGCTGTACATTTTTCACAGATAGTGCCTTTAGATTTTTTAAATCATATAGAAATGGTACTCTGTCCTTTCTGTATTGGTATGTAGAAGGTTGGAAGAAAATTCTATTGGTATATTTTGTGGCCTTTACCCAGATTTCTATTATTTCTGCAGATGTTTTAAGATAATCGAATACAACATGCCTGTCATTAAAGATATCACCATATTTTTCTTTTAGCGTAGTTACTGAATTCTCTATCGTTTCTAATTCAGAAAATGGAGGCTCTGAAACAAAGTCTCTATCTGAAAAGTCATCATTATGTACCAAAATATAATATTTCAATTTTTTTAATAAATTTTCGGACGACTCGAGGAATGTCGAAACAATGGGCATTAAATTCGAATCTAATGCGGCGTTATTTAATTGGACATTTTTCTGCAATTTTTTGAAATCCTGCATTGCTATTTCTAGATATACTGACTTGCCTTTAACCTTATCTATATGTTGAAGATTAGGCTCCCTGTATTTGAAATCCATTAACTGTGTAGCTGCATGGAATGTGGTGCTATAGGTTTTAGCGATACTACGGACGACAATTTTCCTTGCTGGTGCCCATTTAGCCTCATCTTCTTGTCGTTTTATGCTTTGTGTGATTTCAATTGAACTTCTTATTGTTGCCCCAATAAACAGAGCTGAAAAAATTATTAAATTAGCAATCAAAATTGCTTTGTTGTAGTTTCCATCTTTATTAATTATCCATCCGGAAAATAGGGCGCCAACAAACCAAATTAAAAAGACTACGAATGCTCCGATAAAATTGGTTAATATTATTTTCCATTCCATACTATATTTATCCCCAACCCTTATGGTAGTGCCATTCAGAGAATAAAAGTGATAAATGTTTCAAACATCGCTGATAATGCCTACAATCACTGGCAAATTCGGAGCGCCAGCGAAGAATTTGTCCAGTGCATTGTTTTGTTATGTTATGTGTTCATATTATCATATTCTCAATGGTCACCCTTTGGTTAGGATAATATCATTTGATTTTTAAGTTAATATTTGAATAAACAAAATCGTATTTTGTTTTATTCTTTAAGATATTATCACGATTGATCATGCCCCTATTTGAGTAAAATTTATCAAGTGCATACCTGCTTAATTCCGATGCCATAATACAATCTGCTATTTCATTTTCACTAATCACGGTAATGTTCGGCTCGACTTTTGCCTGCGTTATTAAAGCAGTTAAACCTTCATCCGAAATGTCGGTAATAGGCCTAATCCCATTTTCAACAATAAACAAATCAAATTTAAAACCTGGCTTGTTGATAAGTATATAAATAAAAGGAGTGGCATGCGTTGCTTTAATATGCTTGGCAATAGCAGCGGCGACTTTAAGCTTCCGAAGGTTTTTGATAGTAGAAGTGAAATCTATTATTGCCTCAGAATTGTTTTCAAGTTCGGTTTTTCTCTTTTCCCAATAAGTTTCGGCACCCTTAACAACTTCCACTTCAAAGCGTTTTTTATAGGCCTTATTAATATCGGTCCCATATGCTCGCCTTCCCATAATACTCGCTAACGCCAATGCTGAGCCCGAGCCGGCAAATGGGTCAAATATTACATCTTCTTTATCTGAAGCAATAGATATAATCTTTTCAGCTAAGGGAAATGGTATTGGGCAGAAATGGTTTTGTTTGCCATTTCCCCACCCTCTGAGTGGAGTTGTATACTGCCAAACATTGCTTGGTGCTTTCCCTTGCGGATTATACCTTTCTGGATAAGACATCCACCACTTTTTCAAATCATTAATCTCTCTGACCCTGTCAATGTTAAACTTAAAATTACTCCCTTTTGTAAAAAACAAGATATATTCAAATTGATTTTTAAATTTCCCCTTCGAGTGCCATGGCAAATTCTTTTCTTTATCCCAGATAATTATATCTTTCAGCTTCCATGTCTTTTTATACTTTTCCTTTAATATTCTATGAATATCAAACGGAAGCGGAGTTACCTCTCCTCTTTTCTTTACCGTGTCTATAATAAGCCAAAAGGTGGCGTTATCTTCAGCAAGTTCATAGCAATGTTGGAAAACGTCAGCAACATCAATCAAATATCCGTCATAATCACTTTGGCCAAACCCAATTTGTCCTTTTATGCCATCATAATCCAATAAATCATAGTATGGTGGAGATGAAATAATTAGAGTTGGGCTGGGTATTTTTCTGTGCTGAAATATTTTTTCAAGATTGCCTGAATTGCCTATGTAGTATTTTGCAAATCCGTTCATATTATCCCCTCGTAATACTGAGGATAGTATCTGTAATATTCTGCATATTGTTTCAAGTCCTCTATTGACAGTTCGAATTTCATGTCGAGCTCATTCCTCACAAATTCTTTTTCATCGTCCGCAGAGATGGGTATTTTTTCAATCTTTTTCTCAATTTTCGCAATACTGTTCTTTATTAGATCAATTCTTGAGTCCAAATAGAACTTCTCCTTATAAGTTAGATTCGGGACTTTTATTGCAACAATCTGTTCATCTGTTCTTACAAAAGGATGGGTTAATTTTTGAACCACTTCATCTGTTTCACCCATGATGCCAGCTATAGTGAGCATTGTTGCATTGTCGGCATATTTGATTGCAAAAAACTTGTTGAATTTCAAATCCTGAGAAACACATTTATCAGCAAAGTAGTTTAGACATATATCCTGATATAAATAGGCAAATTTTTCTTCTTTCAAGAACGTCTTGACTGGCTGATACTTTCCCGAGAGATAGTCAGTAAAAGGCCCCATTACACGCTTGCGCTTCTTAATTGTATACGGACATGTAACATTAAGCGTGAAAATGACTATGTCATTTTGCTTACATTTTTTGGAAAGTATTGCAAAATCATTGAAGACATCTTCATTTAGAGATGAATCATAGTCCAACCAGATTATTATATTAGAGTCAAACGTAAAATTCTCCAAAAAATCAGTAGAAATAACATTCTGAAAATCAATAAAATCATATGGTCTGTTATACTTAAACCTATAGGGAATTGCCTTATTGTCTAACGATGTATAATTCTTGATTTTAAGATATTTATGAAAGAGGATGTAATCATAGTAGTAAATTGATCCCATTCCTATGTATCGAAATTCCTCAAAGCCAGGAACAATCTGCTGTAATTCCTGTAGGATTTCAATTGAAATCTTCCTTTCTATTTGCTTTCTTGGCCTAAGCATATAGTTTATTTTCTCAAAACTCGGAATGTCTTCTTTTGCCATCATTCAATACCTTCCATTTCAAGATAATAATCAAATGTTTCAAGCCCCACGTCTTTGTTGCTCCAAAGTTTAGCATGCGTCTTTACTTTATCTACCAAGGATTTAGGTTGTTTATAACTGATAGTAGTTAATGGAGGGATTTTTTGTGCTGGTGCAGTAAATTCTGTGACTGTAACAAGGTCTGAAACAGATACATTGGTAGAGTCTGGTTTATCTTGGGCAATTGATTGTATGTCTTCATCAACAGCATCAGACTCTGATTTTTGGGTTGAATATTTATTTGAAAGGTATTTCGTTACTGGTTTCGCAGTTGAAATCATCTTGTCTAATACGTAAGCGTAAATATGTGAACTAACATTCAACCCTGTTTTTGAAGTATTAAGTGGTAAATTAGCAGGATTATTTGATCTAAGAAAAACGAAGCCAGTAAACTCGTTAAAAATCATGTGATACTTTGGAAGTTTGCCATCTTTTCCGGTCCATCCTGTTTCTTCTGACTGATCATCAACTAAGATAAGCCTATCATTGCAGAATACATTCCATCCCCTTCGCCCGACTTCGTATGCTGTTCTTTTTTTCGTTCCTGGAGATATTCCACAAATTATGTCAATTTTCACATCATCATATTCTTCAGTGTGCCTTGCCGGCTTAAAATTATCATCAAACCTCACTTCCAACGGGAACGGCTCTAATAATTTCTCATTCACTTCAATGGCGATCCCTTTTGTGATGAATCTTGAATAGGTGATTTCAACCCTCTTTTTTAAAGCATTAACGAACGTCTCCAAATCAAAAATATCGGAAATTCTAGGATAAAGAGAATTTACCTTGATATTGGTATATGGAAGATTGCCATTTAAATTTGAATCTTCATACTCAAATTCCATTTCCCACTTCTCTTTTGTCTTCCAGTCATCTATGTCGAGGTTCACAACACTATGGAACGCTCCATTATCCGTCTCCAGATATATTTTCTTTCCCATCTTGAATAATGCTCTCTTCATACCAATGCCATATAAACCAAGTGTTGGCTTATCTCTCTTAACCTCTTCTACTCCAAATTTAAACACCTCATTTTTTAATGTCTCCAATGCAATACCACCACATGAATCGAATATCTCAAAGCTCTGCTTACCAATTTTCAATTTAATTTGGCGTCTGTCTGAATATTCGTTTCTTGTATAACTATCAATTGAATTGTCTATTAAATCTAATATACCTTCCAGAGGTCTAACATCCTGAGTTAAGATGTCAATGAATAGTGTTTTGGTTGGGTCCGCAGTAATTTTTCCTGTTTTCATATCACACCTTTTTGTAATTTTATTTAATAATGCTATTGTACATAACTAGTCGATAAACAAAATTGTTTTTATTTCTTCTATAAAATTGCTCACATTAATACATTATCCATCTTCAATATCCATAAACATAACAACTTATTCTACAGAACTGCATATCTCCACATATAGAGTGATATGCAGAAGACTGATTCCATCAAATTTCAAAAACAGACAGCGACTCTTTTTTCAGTCATATGTAAATTGGTAAATTGAAAACGGGTTCGTATTTTCTCACCCTGCCTTCACAAAACAAAAACCCTGCCTTTCATTTCGAAAAACAGGGCTTGTGATAATCAGACCATTCGCTCTCCTGTGGCTACGGCAGTTCAAAAGCACATGTGAAGCGTTCACGATTGATAAAATACGCTAAATCCCTAACCCCATTATGATACATTGTCAAGGGATAAATTCAGAGCGGGGCGAGGGGTCAAGTCTACGTTTGACCCATGGGTGGTCTACTTCCTCTTATCTCAATATTTCTTCTGATTTTACCTTTATTCTTATACTTCTATGCTTTCTTGAATCTTGGCTAAT
>Ga0207996_1001442_pt1 | contig 16534 bp, 12 predicted proteins | sample AntAceMetag02UKG_FD_184773 | JGI IMG/M metagenome (GOLD analysis project Ga0207996, IMG submission 184773) | Saline lake microbial communities from Ace Lake, Antarctica - Antarctic Ace Lake Metagenome 02UKG (SPAdes) (version 2) | ecosystem: Environmental > Aquatic > Non-marine Saline and... | reverse complement strand
TATTCTTTCCCTGTTCCATGCCGTGCCCCTTCCTCTGTTAGTCCTTTAGTAAGACCACAGAGGGTAGCGGTCCGCGGTATGGAACGCTCTCTCTTATACCTGCGGCATTTTAAGTTACACTCTTCAATATAGCGGAACTTTCCATAATCCATTGGATGGGGTAATAAGAAAGGCGTGTAGTGGCTCGGCAGAGGTATTGGTGATGGAAGCCCATCCCACCACCTGGCCTGAATTATTAATTGCGTTGGCTTGGCTCCATTCACCGCCCAGTGCACCGAGGACCTTCATTTCAGAGTCTGGCTCGTTAGCACTACGATCATCCATGCCGTTCTGATTGTCATCATGCCAGACCATAGCCCAGGCCCGGTTAGCGGCGGGAATATCCAGGATGGTGAATCCGGCAATACGACCCTCATCATTAATCCCGCGACCCTCTGCGGTTTCATTCCCATCCCATGGCGGAATCCCTATCATCTGGTTTGTGCGCCACCAGAAGGGTTCATACCACGGAGGGGGGCTTGTGGGATAAGCGTAGCCCGTCACTTCTGTTGAATTGTTGATCGCAAGGCCAACACTAAGTGCGCCACCCAGCGTGCCCAGATCCTGCAGGCCGTTGCTTGTCATCAGAAAGGCGTGATAATTGGCCGACGATACATGAGACCAACCGGTGATCTCACCGCTGTTGTTGATGGCATTGGCTATACTGTTGCTGCCACCCGGCAGAAATCCAATTCCCTGCATCTGCTCGTTGTTCCACAGAAAGGCCTGCTTTTTGCCGTTGGTGTCAATGGAGTAGCCCACAACTTCGCCACGATCATTGATGCCGCGAGCTTCACTAGACGCTCCACCCAGTGTGCCGAGGTCAATGACCTCATATTCCAGATTCCAGTTGGTGACCGCGGGGACGGTCAGAATCACCTGAGCTGAATCCGTTTCCTCCAGCAGGCTGCCGATTGCCGTATAGGCGGTGGCGGTGGCGGTGTTCAGAAAGGAAACCAACAGGGTGGATTCAACATACAGGCTGTCGGATTCTCCGGCATTCAGTGTGCCGATGACCTGGGGGGTGAACCCGGCCAGTCCGGTATCGATGAGGGTTACATTCGTCAGCGTGCTGTCGCCGGTATTGGAGAGTACGAAACAATAGGTGATAGCGGTCCCGCTGTCGCCGGAAACCTGTTCACTGCCGGGGATGGAAGCTCCGCTGTCATGCCCCAGATAGACCGTCTTTTCCAAAAGGAGGGATGAGCTGATCATGTCCACGGTGGCCGAATCCTGGGCACTGACCGGATCACTGTTCGGGTCCAGTCCCTCCACGCTCGCGGTATTGGTCAGGCTGCCGGTGACGACGGCTTCCACGGAGGTGGAGAAGATACCGCCGGCTGCAAGCGTGCCAATCCCGATCGGGGGGATGCCAAGGGAATCATCACTGATCGTGACGGTGGTCAGATGGATGTCGCCCGTGTTCTCCACGACAAAGCAGTAGGTCACCGGAGCGCCATTCGTGGCTTGGAGGGAGTCGGAGCCCGGGCATCCGGCTCCGCTGTCGTGGCCGAGATAGACCGTCTTCTGGATGGAAAGGCTTGGGCTGATTTCCGTCACCTCGGCCGAGTCCTCATCCAGGACCGGAGCGTCATCGGGACCATATCCGGATACGGTCGCCGTATTAAGCAAATCGCCGCTGAGAAGCATTTCGGCAAAGACCGTTTGTACCTCCCCGGTCGCCAGCGTACCCAGATTGGTGGCCGTGAAACCGGGCAGGAGTGCATCGTCCAGCACGACATTGGTCAAGGTTGTATCTCCGGCATTGGACACCTGGAAACAATAGGTGATCGCCGCCCCGTTGGTCCCGACTACCGATTCCGAGCCGGGGCAGGAGGCGCCGCCGTCATGGCCGAGGTAGACCGTCTTTTGCAAAAGAAGGGCTGGGCTGATCAGCTCCACGGTGGCTGAGTCCTGATCACTGACGGGATCGGTGTTCGGATCGATGCCGACCACCGTTGCGATATTGGTGAGGGATCCGGATACAACAGCGGTCACCGAGGTCGAGAACAGGCCGCCAGCGGGCAGCGTGCCAACCACGATAGAGGGAATACCCAAACTGTCATCGGTGATGGTGATGGAGTTGATATTGGTGTTGCCGTTGTTTTCGACAACGAAACAGTAGGTGACCGGTGTGCTGTTCGTGGCATAGAGGAAGTCGGTGCCGGGGCAGGAGGCCCCACCGTCGTGGCCGCGGTACACTGTTTTCTGAATATTGATGTTCGGGATGATTTCCACCACCTCGGCGGTGTCCTGATCCGTGACGGGCAAGCCGTCGGGATCCTCGCCTGACACGGCGGCGGTGTTGCGCAGATCCCCGCTGAGAACGGCCTCCACATACGAGGTGCTGATCTGTCCCGTCACCAGCGTGCCCATAGAAATAGGGGCGATGCCCAGGGCCACATCGGTAATCGTGACATTTGTGAGTGCCATGCCGCCTGTATTCGACACAAGGAACAGATAGGTGAGTGCTGCGCCGTTGGTGGCCTGAACCGTTTCAACTCCCGGGAAGGAAGTGCCGCCGTCATGTCCCAGATACACCGTCTTTTGGATTTCGATGGCGGGCGGACTCAGACACACAATAGTCTGGTTGCTGTTGAGGGTTCCGCGGGAATGGGGTTGGGCATTGGTCCAGGTGAACGCTGAATACACCGTTCCGGTGCCTTCCAGCTGCAAGGAGTAGCCGACAGGCGTTGTCGCGGATTCCTTCACACCGATGTCAATCGAGGTCATCCCGAGAGCGGGACCATTGGCAGCAGTTAGTACGCCATCATAACTGAGAAACTGGATGACATTGGTTCCCTTCACCAGCGCAATGCCCTCGGTATTATTTTGAATTCCATCGGTGGGATATCCGAACCAGGCCGCACCAAACCCGCATTGCTCGTCATCCAAGGTTCCCGTCAACGCGTTGGAGTTGTAGGTGTTGCCGTTGAGTCCGTTATAGAGGATCAACGAGTACTCGCTGAGAACGGAGCCAGCGGTGCCCGCAATTTCCACTCCCTCATCTGAATCGGTGCCAACATTATTATAATGGATCTCATTGATCCAGATGTCTTCATCGGCATTGGGATTGATAATTTGAAATGAAACCGTATTGGTGTCGGTGCCGTCCAGATCACTGGCCAGAAACGATAGTTGCAGATCCTGACCCGCCTGGTCTTCGGTGGGCGTGAACGTAAAGGTGCCCACGCCGCCGGTGCTGGAGAAGGTTGAATTGGTTGGATTGCCGAAGACCGTCAGCGTGATCGGATCGCGATCGGCGGGATCGTATGCGCGTATCGGGACTTCGAGCTCCAGCCCGACAAATGCCGTCTGGTCATCTACATCCAGAAGTACCGGAGGCTGGTGGGTCAGAAAGGATTGCCCGTGCACCTGCCGCCCCGGAGAGAAGCGGGCTGTATTGGTTGTGGCCTGATAGTGATTGGTAAACGCGCCCGTGCCATCTGGGTTGCGCACAATGGAAATGGCATCGTGTGAGGCCGTGATCAGATAGCTCGTTTGATCGACGACCGTGGTGGGTGAAGAAAAGAGATAAACCGACTCCGCCTGGTTGTTGTTGAGACTGAGCCCGCCGCCCGACGCGATTTGTGCGGGAGGATTTGAGAAATTCATCAGGGTTCCGCCGCCGAACACAACGATGGAACCCCCGGGTTCGAGAAGGCGCGGCGTGAAGATATGACGCTGGATATTGGTATTGGCATCCGTAATCCACAGGCCGGATACCTCGATGGAATTCGTAGAGGTGTTCAGCAGTTCGATGAACTCATCATCGAAGACATTCGTGACTCCGTCCTGGTTGGAATCTAGATACACGCCGGAGGAGTTCCGGGGGTTGGGCAGAATCTCATTGATGACAAGACCCTCGTATTGGCCGAAAGCAGGACAGACGGACAGGAGAGCTGCCGCGAGGGCCACCCAGCCGCTGATTTGTATGGCGCGATTCATATTTTAATTAATTCCTAACAATTGATTCTATCCCAATTTGCCAGCAGGTCAATGGACAATGGATGACAATTATGGGGGCCAGAGCTTCAGAATACCGAAGAACCGGTCATCCGGAGCCAGCGGGGGCGACGTCATAACCGGCGGGCTGGCCACGATATTGGTAAAAAGCACAAATCCGTTGGTCAGATTGGTGGTCGAGATCACCTGATAGATCGCGTTCTCGTTGGTAAAGGCATGCCAGGTGAGATGCCACTCGGCATGGGGGGGGGGCGAGGGCACAAACGAAACCACAAGGCGGGCATCGGCTGGATTCGTGGGATTGGAGCCCAGTTCATATTCCTGCCAGGTCAGGAGGGCATCCCCGTCGGGGTCTAGGCTGGCTTCGGACATCCAGTTTTGATTCGTGAGTCCATATTGCGCAAGCCAGTTGGTGGGAACGGCATTGGATGCCAGCTGCGGCGCAAAGACTGCCTGCACAGTCAGGTTGGTCTCCAGAGACGCCCAGTTCAGCGTCTGGGTGGTGATCACAGCGGGAAGCGGCGCGAGAACACCATTGGTTTGGATGTCGGCGATGAAAGAACCGGCATCGGCGGTCAGATCCAGAGAGAAGGGGGTTGCCGGGGCCACAAACGTCTGCCCGGCTGGATCTGCCGTGCCGGGGCCGGATGAACTGACCGTCACACTTCGGGAGCTGTTATGCAACGTCACGGGAACGATCAGAGGCGACTCCCGCTCCGGATCGTTATGATGGATGAGGATTGCCATATGCCCGGAGGACATCGCGTCTAAAAGAGTTGTATCAAGCATCAACAGCACATTCATTGTACTGCCGGCATTGATCCCAAGATAGCTCACAGGAAGAGAGAGCCAGCCTTCCACATCGGTATGCGGCGACACGATCAGATCATCCAGTCTCCAGCCTTCGCCTACGGTATACAGGTCGGCGCCGAAACGGAACCGCAACTGAATCGATTGATTGGCATAGGCCGATAGATCAACACCTACCGATTCCCATCCCGCAGTGTCAACAAAGCAGGGGGTGTCCGGTTCAAACGGGGAAAAATCGTTGGATGTGATCAGGCCGGGGTATCCACCCTCGGGGACCAGCGCCTCCCAGGTCAGGCCGTCATTCTCTGAGATTTCAAGAATCCCCGCATCCCAGTAATGAATGCCATCTGGAAATTCGTCGTGATCGATCTCAAACCCGGCCCAGTGCATGAAGTCGAGGCGGGGCGAAACGGCCCCGACCTGAATGGAGGGGGTCACCAGTGCGGCATGCGTGGAGTTGAGATACAGGCGGGTGTTTTCCTCTCCGCAATACCAAGCATGGCTTGGGGACACGGATTCCTGCGAGCTGATATGCCACGTCGTGTTTCCGTCCGGTCGCGTCCACCCGTTGGTGCCCGATTCCACGTCATCGGCCCAGCCGATCGGGGCGAGTTCCATTGACACCGCCAAGAGGAGGTCCCCCTTATTTTCGATTTGCAGCGTGGCATAGGTCAGCGTATTGGCCAGGGCAGTGACTTCAATGGATTCAGGGGCCAGCACCACCTGCGCATAGGCCACCGTCACGGTCCATGTCACTGAGTTCGCGAGAATATCCGCCTCATCGACCGCGCTGATGGAATAGGTGATTTCATCCCCGTTCCGAGCCGGAGAGGGGATCTCGCCTTGGAAGTGCGTGGTGGAACCCGGTTTGTTGGTCATCGCCAACGACCGGGCCAGGCCGCCATTCCGCTGCCAGTGGAGTGTGGCCGAAGCCACTTGATAGTTGTCGGTGACGATTGCAGAGACCGCCCAGGGCGCCGGCGACGAGGCTGGGGAGGGGAGGGGATCATGCTGGATGACAGGGGCTGCCGGAATGGAGAGCGGATCGAAGGGATCCGTATGATCGGCGGCCTCCAACTCGTTTTCATAGCCGTCCAGATCATCGTCACCATAGCGGTCCTGTCCCCGCGCCCCGAAATACCGATATTCAAACCAATCGGGCAGATGGTTTTCATCCTCATCCTGAGGGGTCGGAAGATAGGTCGCCGTCGCCACCCGCGGAGCCGGCATCGGAATGTTAGTGATCTGCATCGGCGAGGAGGCCGAATTACTGGGCCACCGCGAGCCGTCAAGCGTCCAGCCGGAAAAGGTCAGATGCTCCTGGTTGAAGGTATGGCTTTCCGGCGCGATCAGGCTGTCGGCGGTGGAGCCGACCTCATGCCAGGTGCCCAGGGCCAGGGCACCATAGGGGGAGGAAGTGTTCATCAGGGCGACCTGCGCCTGCCACTGCCAGATCAGGGTGGAGTCTTCCGTAAGGGTGAAATCAACAAAATTCGTTTCACCAGTAGCGTCCACCGAGCCGCTGCCCAGCCAGCCGACACAGACCGTCCTCCATCCGTTGGATCCCTCGACGGGCCACTCCGCCCGGGCACGCAGGGATTGATTCGAAGTCAGCTGATTGGTTCCGTAGGCGGGATCGGGAAGGAAGAAGTTGGAAGGGGCTCCGCTGACCGTCAGGGCCAGAGGCGGCAGGATCTCAAAGGAATGCAGATCGACGGGAGCTGTGGACGGATGAACCGATGGATAATCAGAAGGGCCCGCTGAAAGATAGTACCAATAGATGGAGCCCAGAGGACGGGGCGGCAGGCTGGCCTCAAAGTGTGAGCCATTGGTTGTGGTCATGGTGGTGGTGGTGAATCCGTTGCTGCTGCCCGTGGCAATCCAGATCACCTTCACCGAATTCGTATCAAATTCGCCCGCGCAGCTCAGTTCGGCCGATACCGTTACATCCTGATTGGTGGTCCAGGTGTTCTCCAGCGGCGTATGTTCAATCGTGATCGGTATCTGGATCGCGCCGCGCAGATAGAGGGCAACCGGTTGAGGCCCCTGCGGCACATTGGGAGCGGAAACAACCAGAGTCCATTGACCCGTGGCGGCCTGGGTCACATCAATTCCTTCGACATTGTTGAGTGGGTCGGCCCCGGTCAATCCGTTGGGCCAGTGAGACACTCCGTCCGGATCGATCAGCTTCAGGTCGAGATCATTGACAAGATTGACCGATGCGGCCAGGGCAGAGGGATAATCGCTATAGGCCATCACCACCGTCAGCGGCGCATTGCTGTGTACGGCAAAAACCAGGCGGTTGCTCCCGCCGGTGACCAGGGCGGCGGCATCATCGATCAAAACGGTTTGCACACCGGTTGTCGGGAACAGGGTGTTGCCCACGTCCGCCTGCCCCCAGCCCTCGATCGAATTGGGGCGGGGCAGTTCCGGGATTTCGCGGAATTCGTCTGTCCCGTATTGCCCCGGCGTGAGCGATCGTGCACCGCCCATCAGCGCCGCCTTCAGCAACGCAGCGGACGGGTCCGTCATGTGCAGCGTGTCGACGCAGTACTGACGGACCAGTGTGCCCGCGCCGGCCGCAAGGGGGGTGGCCATGCTCGTGCCTCCGAGAAAGCAATAATTGGTATTGCTGGCAAGAAGCCCCCAGCCGGTGTCAGTCGAAGCGCTGGAGCGGGCCGACAGGATATCGCTTCCCGGTGCCACCAGATCCGGTTTGGTCCGACCATCCAGGGTGGGCCCGCGGGAGGAGAAAGCCACCATGCCATGGGGCGCTCCGCCCGGACTGGTGGAGATCAGATCGGAGCGAATGGGCTCCACTCGGTAATCCGTGGACCAAGCGCTCCCATAAGTCCGTGCCGTCATCCCGCCGCTGCCGGAGGGCCGGCCGCTTTCCGACGCACCGACCGTCAGGACATTCTTGGCGGAGCCGGGGGCATCCAGGGAACGCTCATCCACCACGCCGTCACGGTTGTAATCCGTGCCTGCATTGCCCGCCGCATACACGATCAGCATATCGGGATGATCCCAGATGAATTCATCTGTGGTCATCGCATCGAGAGTGTATTCCCCCTCCACGGCGCTGCCCCAGCTGTCCGAATGGATTCGGGCATCCAGGCCGTAGGGCGGCAAATAAAAGTCATTCAGGTCGTCGGGCAGGGCCAGGCTTTCATAGGCTGTCATGAAGGACTGAAAGATCAGCTCGGCGGCCGGAGCGGCCCCCCGGTATTGCCCGGACGATGCGGCTCCGGAGCCCAGCAGGGATCCCGCGACATGCGTCCCGTGATAATACGTGTCGCTCCAGTTGGTCAGGCGGCCGGTATCGAACACATGCAGGATGCGCCCGGCAAAATCGGGATGGATCGAATTCGTGTCGCCGCTGTCGAGCCCGGTGTCGGCGATGGCGACAATCTGACCCGTGCCGTCCAGTCCATGATCGACCCGTACGCGGTCGATATCCAGCCGGTCTTCGGCCCTGGCCAGATCATTCAGCATCCGGGGAAGCTCATGATGTTCGACCCATTGCACCTCGGGCAGCTGCGCCAGCTGCGCCGCCTCGCGGGCCGGCATCACGGCTCGCACGATGCCCCAGCGCCGCGCAGGCGTCGCAGTGATGTCAGAGGCCCCCAACGCGGTCAGCTGCCGCACAAGCCCTTCGGTGTCTGCCGGGGAGAAGGTCTGGATGGAAATGGGCAGGGGCAGGTCGGGCTGTTCTTTGGAAAGGGCGGCCAGGAGCGGCTGGACCTTATGCGCCGGGCGGTATTCCCCCGACCAGGCCACATGCGGCAGGCCGGCCAGCTCGGGCAGGGCGGCCTCCGGCATCTCGACCAGCAGGGCATCGGTGGGCAGATAAGCCCGAATGACCGCTCCCTGATCTTCCAGCGCTTTCCGCCAGCTGGGCTGAATGGGAGCGTCGAATAGCACCATCCAGGGAATCCCCCGTGACGATGCGCGGGAATGAACGGGAGCAGCAGCGGAACCACCTGTTGCGGTCAGGATTCCGGAGCGAAGTTGAATACAGGGACCGCTGCCCGCCGGAGGACTCACCGGCGGAGAGGGAAGGGTGGGACGGACCGCCTGAATCCGGGCCGCCGCCTGGTCGCTGGCCTCCTGCCGGCTGAGGCCGGGATTCGGCCCCGGTTCGGGGGGGGCTCCGCGCAGCCAAAGCCACAGCCCCAGAAGCAGAATTCCGGGGATCCACGCGAGACGAATGAAGGGGTTGGAGTTCATCAGGTGCCTATTAGGATAAATCTAACACATTCCCTTTTGGAAAGCCAAGAGCCGTGCCCCGTGCCATTCCTTCAACTTGTCGCTTGCCAAGGCCCGGAACGGGTGGTAGGTTTCGCGCGATTTTGCATCCCCCAATCAGGATGCGTTGAACACGGAAGAGTGAATCGATATGAAAAAAGACATCCATCCCAGTTATGACGACGCCACGGTGTCCTGCGCCTGTGGCCATGTGCTGAAAACCCGTTCCACGGTAAAGGATATGCACATCAACACCTGTGCCGCCTGCCATCCGTACTTCACGGGCCAGGCCAAGTTCATCGATACCGAAGGACGCGTGGACCGCTTCAACAAGCGATACGCCAAAGCGGCATCGAAATAGTCCTGTAACACGGCGGGCCGGATTTCCCTTCATCGGGAGCATCCGGCCCGTTTTGTGTATTCTGGAGGCGAACCGGCGATGGAATTCGATCCCGCATATTTTGAACAGGTATCCAGGCGTATGGAAGAGCTGGAGCGGGAAATGTCCGCTCCAGGCGCGGCCTCCATTCCCCATACCTTCAAAGTGCTGGTCCGTGAACACCAGCGGTTGCGCGACCTGTCCCGGGCCGGAGAAGAGTTTCAACGTCAGCAGCGATTGCTGGCCGAAAACGCGGAACTCCTGAGCGAATCCGCCAACGATCCGGAAATGGCCGAAATCGCCCTGGCGGAAAAGGCCGAACTCGAACTCTCGCTTCCGAAAGCGGAACGGGCCCTGATGGGGCTGATGCTGCCGCCGGATCCCGACGACAGCCGGAACACTATCATGGAAATCCGGGCCGGAACGGGTGGCGATGAAGCCGCACTGTTTGCCGGCGACCTCTATCGGATGTATTCCCATTTTTCCGATGCCCGCGGATGGAAGACCGGTGTCATCAACGCCTCCTTTTCCGAGTTGGGCGGCTATAAGGATATCACCTTCTCAGTGGAAGGCACCGATGTCTACAAGACCCTGCGCTATGAGAGCGGGGGACACCGGGTGCAGCGCGTTCCCACCACAGAAGCCCAGGGGCGCATCCACACCTCCGCCGCAACGGTCGCGGTTCTCCCCGAAGTGGAGGAAACCAACGAAGTCGAAATCAAGCCCGAAGACCTGCGGGTGGATCTCTTTTGCGCATCCGGTCCCGGCGGCCAGAAGGTCAACAAGACCGAATCGGCCATTCGTCTGACGCATCTGCCGACCGGTCTCGTGGTGTCCTGCCAGGACGAACGCAGCCAGAACCGGAACCGTGAAAAAGCGATGCGGGTTCTCGGAGCGCGTCTGCTGGCCCTCAAACGGCAGGAGGAGCACGACAAGCTCTCCGACGAACGCAAGAGCCAGATTGGTTCGGGCGACCGCAGCCAGCGCATCCGGACCTACAACTTCCCGCAAAACCGTCTGACGGACCACCGCATCAACCTGACGCTTTACTCCCTGGATCAGATCATAGAAGGCAAGCTGGACGATCTCATCGAGGCCCTCCAGGCGCGGGACATCGAATTGAAGCTCGCCGCCCAGATGGGGATGAAGGGCTGATGCCGGACCCCGGCCGGACCTGGGGCGATGGATTGGCCGCGGCCGAGGCGCGCCTGATTGCGGCCGGCATCGAAGAAGCCGCCGTCAAACTGCGCTGGGTGGCCGCCTATGTTCTCCACTGCAACCTGATGGAGGTGCTGACCCGTCTCCAGGACACCCCCGCACTAGAGCAGGCCACCGCACTGGAGCAGGCCGTGGTGCGTCTGGAACAGGATGAACCCGTCCAGTATGTAATCGGCGAAACCGACTTCATGGGTCTGCGGATCTACTGTGACCCCCGCGCCCTCATTCCCCGGCCCGAGACCGAGCTGCTCGTAGAAAGCGCCGAAACCTTTTTGAAAGAGCAGGCCGGCACCCCCGTCATCGTGGATGTCTGCACCGGAAGCGGCTGCATCGCCTGCGCCCTGGCCCGCCGGATGCCCCGGATCGCCGTCTGCGCCACCGACCTCAGCCCGGACGCGCTGGCGCTGGCGCAAGCCAATGCCCGCGCACTGGACCTTTCCATCGACTTCCGTCTCACCGACCTGCTGGCCGGCATCCCGGACAACAGCGTGCAGGGGGTCGTCTCGAATCCCCCGTATGTCCGGGCCGCCGAATGCGACCGCCTGCCGCGGCTGGTACGCGACTTTGAGCCCCGCATGGCCCTGGATGGGGGACCGGACGGTCTGCAGATCATTTCGCGACTTGTCTCCGAGGCCGCCCGTGTGCTTACATCAGGGGGTCAGGTCATTCTGGAAATCGGCGAAGATCAAGCCGATGCCGTCACGGAGCTTTTGTGTCAAACAACCCACTTCAACCAAATCCATCTAAAATCCGACTACGCCGGACTGGCGCGCGTCGTACAGGCACAGCGGTCCCCCCGCTGAAGCCGCGCGTCTTCCGCCGCCGCCGTTCCTTAGGCAAGCAAATCTATGGCGGCGTGATCTTCCTGCTCGTCATCATCGGATTCATTCTCCAGTTCCAATGGATGGACCGGATGAAAGAGAGCGGCGCCACCGACACGGTATCACCTGTTTTTGCCGAAAAACTCAGCCACTGGATGATGCTCAAGAAGGGGCTCGATCCCAATATGCTGTCCACAGATGCCCAGCAGGCTGAAAAGATCGCTTGCGGAAACTGCATGGGCGGCGGCACTCTTCTCACCCCCCAGGGCGAACGCGAAATCTGTCCGTTCTGCCAGGGGGTCGGCTTCCGCATGGTCCGCCGGTTTGATCCGGCAGACCGGATCTGTCCGTTCTGCCTGGGCATGGGACGGGCCGTGAACCCCGACACAGGCGAAGTCGAAACCTGCCTGCGCTGCGACGGCCGTGGATTGATTGTCAGCCATCTGGCGCTGCCGGATGACACCCCGGATGCGGAGTAAATTTCATGTTTGATCGCCTCTCGACCCGACTCCAGAAAGCCTTCCGCAGTTTGCGCGGGGTGGGCCGGCTCTCGGAGAAGAACGTCCAGGACGCCCTGCGCGAGGTGCGCATGGCCCTGCTCGAAGCGGATGTGCACTATGCCACCGCCAAAGACTTCATTGCCCGCGTCAAAGAAAAGAGTCTCGGATCGGACGTGCTCGACAGCGTCACCCCGGGCCAGCAGATCGTCAAAATCGTCCATGATGAACTGGTCGATCTCCTCGGCGGCCGACAGGTCGACTTCAACCTGTCCGCCATTCCGGCCGAAGTGATGCTACTGGGCCTGCACGGATCCGGCAAAACCACGACCTGCGGCAAGCTGGCACGCCTCTGGAAAGAGAAGGGCAAGAAAGTCCTCCTCGTCGCCTGCGACATCCGCCGGCCCGCCGCCGCCGAACAGCTGGAAGTCTTGGCCCGGCAGAGCGGAGCGGGAATCCTCAAGCCCGAACCCGGCGAAACCGTTCCGGCGCTCGGCCGCCGCGCTTTCACGCACGCCCGTAAAAACTACTATGACATCGTCCTCTACGACACCGGCGGTCGCTTCCAGATCGATCAGGATCTTGTGGAGGAGCTCAAGGCCCTGCGATCCGCCGTGGAGCCCCAGAATATTGTACTCGTTCTTGATGCCGCCATCGGGCAGGAGTCGGTCAACGTCGCTCAGACCTTCCATGAAGCCCTCGGTCTGACCGGCCTGATTCTCACCAAACTCGATGGCGATGCCCGCGGCGGCGCGGCGCTCTCGGTGGTGGCCGTCACCAAATGTCCCATTCTGCGCGTCGGCACCGGCGAACGCCCCGAAGACTTTGATATCTTCTATCCCGACCGCATGGCCTCCCGCATTCTGGGCATGGGGGATGTCGTCAGTCTCGTGGAAAAAGTGCAGGACACCCTCGATGTGGAAGAAGCCGGGCGCATGCAGGAAAAGCTGCGCCGCAAAGAGGGCCTCGACCTCAACGATTTCCTTTCTCAGATGCGCCAACTCAAGAAGATGGGCTCCATGGGCAAACTGCTCGACATGATTCCCGGGGTCGGCGCCGCGATGACCGGCGAGATGCGCGAAAAAATCTCCAGCGATTCCGGCGGTCAGATGAAGAAGACCGAGGCCCTCATTCTGAGCATGACGCCCAAGGAACGCCGCTACCCGAAAGTCCTCAACGCCAGCCGCCGCAAGCGCATCGCGCGGGGCAGCGGAATGGAAGTCAGCGATCTCAACGAGCTGCTGCGCAGCTTCCGTCAGGCCCAGCAAATGGCAAAGAAAATGAAACAGATGCAAAAAAGATTGCCTAAGGGCGGTCTTTTCGGATAGAAACACGCCGATTTGGCATCACCCGGGCTTCAACATGGATTGGCCGCGCCCGGGGCGGCAACAACAGGAAACACTAAGGAAACCAAATGGCAGTAAAACTTCGTCTCCGTCGAATGGGCTCCGCCCACAAACCCTTCTTTCGGATTGTCGCCGCGGATGCCCGCAGCGCCAACGCCGGCAGCTTCCTCCAGGAAATCGGGTGGTATGATCCGGCCAAGAAAGCCAACATCTACAAGCTCGACTTGGCCGCCGCCGACTCCTGGATCGCCAAGGGCGCCCAGCCCAGCTCCACCGTCGCCACGCTGATCAAGAAAGCCCGTGCCGACGCCGCCAAGGCCCCGGCTCCTGCCGCGGAAGTCCCGGCGGTCGAAGCCCAGGCTCTTGCTGCCGAAGCCGAAGCCGAAGCTCCCGCGACGGAAGCCCCAGCGACGGAAACCGCCGCTGAAGCACCGGCGGCAGAATAAGGCGCTGTCACAGCGTCTTTCCTCCTTCCCCTGACCCATTCTCATTTTCCCCCTCGAGGACCCTATGAAAGAACTGATTGAATACGTCGTCAAAGTGCTGGTCGATCACCCCGAAGATCTCCGAATCTCCGAAATTAAAGGTGAACGCACCATCGTATTTGAACTCCGCTGCCATCCCGAAGATGTCGGCAAAGTCATCGGCAAGAGCGGCAAGACCGTTGGCGCCATCCGCACGCTCCTCAGCACGGTCGCCGCGCGTGAGAACAAGCGCGCCATGCTCGAAGTCGTCGAATAGGACCGGTTGATCCAATGGCCCCCGCGCCGTTGCAAATCGACATTGTCACCATTTTCCCCCAGATGCTCGACAGCATTCTGGGGGAAAGTATTTTGAAGCGCGCGCAGGCCGCCGGTCTCGTCGAGATCCGCTGCGTCAACCTGCGCGACTACGCAACCGGCATCCACCTCAACACCGATGACCGCCCCTATGGCGGCGGCCCCGGCATGGTGATGAAGCCCGAGCCCCTTTTCAAGGCCATCGACGACCTGCGACGGCCCGACTCCACCGTGATCATCATGACGCCGCAGGGCACGCCCTTCAAACAGGCGATGGCCATGGACCTCTCGAAGAAGGCACATCTGATTTTCATATGCGGGCACTACGAAGGATTCGACCAGCGCATCCGGGACGCCCTCGGTGACATGGAAATTTCCATCGGCGACTATGTGCTCACCAACGGCGTGCTCTCCACCGGCGTCGTGGTCGATGCCGTCGTCCGCCTGCTGCCCGGCGCGCTGGGCGGGGAAGGGGCCGCCGAAGACGAATCCTTCACTACCGGCCGCTTGGAATATCCCCAATACACGCGACCCCCGGTCTATCGCGGAATGGCCATCCCCGACGTGCTCACCTCCGGCAACCACGCCGAGATCGCCAAATGGCGCCTCGAGCAGTCGAAGGCCCGAACCAAAGAGCGCCGCCCCGACCTCAACGCCGATTGATCCCCCCACCATTCTTAATTGTTAATCCCTGCTTTTCTTCCGATCGCCCAATCCAACGACCATTTACCCGCACCCTTCAGGAAGAAGAGGAGAGAGGGGACCAGATAGAGCCAGGCGGCTTCCTGCGCTGCAAATCCGTCTCCACCGTGCGCACCGAAGATGGCCACCAACATTGTCAGGATTATCATCAGGGCCGCCGGCCGCGTCAGCAGCCCAAGAAGCAGCAGGAGGGCCCCGCCGGTCTCCGCAAAGACCGCCAGATACGCCATCAGTTGCGGTGCCGGCACACCCAGGCTCGTCACAAAGCCGACGAAGCCCTCCATCCCGGCGCCCAGTTTGCTCCAGCCGTGGGAAAGCATCGCGGCGCCGATAAAGAGCCGCAGGATCAGCAGGCCGATATTCGCGTCGCCGTCATTTTTGAAGAAGCATGTTTTTAGTTTCATGAGGACCTTCCTTTCAATGCCAGTTTTAGACAACCGGCGAAGTTTTGCAGCGATGTGTTGCGCAGGCCGCACATCAGGTGATGCAGGCGCACGCCGAGGAATCCACGGACCCAGAGTCCGGCCGGCAGGCGTCCGATGCTCGTCGTGTGCAGCGGAATCACCCAGCCCAGATCCAGCGGACGGAAGGGGCGGGTGAGCTGGCCGCGCAGCTGCCGCGCGATGTTCCGGCCGGCATGGGCTCCGCCGTAGTAGGCAAAATTCACCGCCTTGCGAAGGACCGCCCCGTTCTGTTCGATAGCGACGGAATCACCGGCCGCAAACACATGAGGATACTGGGGCAGGGAGAGATCCGCATTCACCTTGAGCCGCCCGTCCCGGATCTGTTCCACCTCGCCTTTGATTTCTGGAATCGCCAGTTTGGATCCGCCCGCCCAGCACAGAAAGACATGCTCATCCGTGATTCCGCCAGCCGTCGTCCTGGAGCCATCGAACGACTCCACACGACTTTCCCTGCGGATCTCCACACCGGTCGTCGCCAGAAAGTCCAGCAACGGCTGGCGGCGCTTGTCCGGCAGGAACCCCAGCAGACGGGGCGCCGGATCCACGAGAGTGATCCGGCAGCATTTGCCCGCGGATCGGGCACGAAAATAGAGACTCATCGCCAGTTCCAATCCCGTGAAGCCGCCCCCGGCTACCATCAGATGCGGTCGACCGGGCTTCTGTAGATAGACCTCGAAATCTGTGCGGATGCGATGGGCATCCTCAATCGTCGCCAGCGGATGCAGCTGCTCCGGTGTCCCCGGAAAATTGTGAAAGTTTGGAACCGACCCCGAAGCGATCACCAGTTGATCATAAGCGAGCGTCTCTCCCCCGGCGATGATCGTGGAGGCCTCCAGGTCAATGGAGGTCACCGCCGCCTGCCGGTGCTGGGCATTCGACGGCAGCAGCGGGGGAAGGGGATTCTGCAGGAGGTTTTCGGAAATCCACCCGCCCGCCAGATCCGGGAGGGAGGGCAGCATCGTTGTGACCGGACTGGGATCAATCAGCACCACATTGGTTTCTGCCCTTCGCAGTGCGCGACAGGCCTGTCGTCCCGCAAACCCACCCCCGATGATGACCGTGATGTTTCTCATAAGCAATCAGCCTACTCTGGAATAGACGGAATGCAACCGCGGGGAGGAGAGGGGCGGATGAATTCTGCGCTTACCCCCAATCTTAGACCACGGAGCGACTAATTTAAGGTAGAATCTGCGCCTTTCTTTTTCTTGTCTTGGCGGCCAACAAGGCCACCGGTTCCCGCTGCCGTCGTGGAGCGCAGCCCGTCC
>Ga0207996_1001441_pt1 | contig 16545 bp, 13 predicted proteins | sample AntAceMetag02UKG_FD_184773 | JGI IMG/M metagenome (GOLD analysis project Ga0207996, IMG submission 184773) | Saline lake microbial communities from Ace Lake, Antarctica - Antarctic Ace Lake Metagenome 02UKG (SPAdes) (version 2) | ecosystem: Environmental > Aquatic > Non-marine Saline and... | reverse complement strand
TTCCTATTCAGGCCAGGCCGCACGTGTTTGAGTATCGGCAATGCCTACGCCAAATCATCCTGCAGTATCCGATGATTCTGTGTTAACCGGATAGGCATGCTTCTTTCAATCTTCCCCCGGCCATTCATATCGTACCCTTTCAGATGCCCTCTCTCAATGATGTTTTCCCCCTTTTGTTGATAACCGGCTAAAATTAAACCCGAAGTCGCGAAGCGTTGTTAACGGGAGACCCCTTTTCCCGGACCTCTTTCACCGTCGTTTCAGTTTCTGGCATGCAATTTGCTAGTAGAGTCTCACCAAAAGGTCAAAAAGCAATAATCCCGAGACGTCCTGGGAGATGCAACGTGAGTCTGATACACAGAAACGCACCTTTGGCGACCATGGATTTCCAGTGGTGGAACCCTACAAGGATCATTTTTGGTGAAGGAAAGGTGCGGGAATTGGCCGCCGATCTGGATCTGGACTGGAAGTTTGACGGAAAAGAAAAGGTGTTCATCGTTACGGACCCGGGGGTCAGGGACGTAGGGTTGCTGGACTACCTGCAGAATTCTCTCAAAGGCTGTTCCCGCGAGGTTGTGGAGGTATACGATCAGGTCCTCAAAGAGGGGGACAGGGAACAAGTTTATGAAATAGCCCGGAAGGCGAAAGAGGCAAACCCGGACATCTGGATCGCCCTTGGAGGAGGTTCCGTGATGGATGCCTGCAAAGCGGCGGCCATCCTGGAGTCAAATGAAGGCGATTTAGAGGATTTCGTGGGCTTTTACCTGGTGAAGGAGGAGACCAAACCGATCGTATGCATCCCCACAACGGCCGGCAGTGGTTCTGAAGTCACCTGGGGCTCGGTGATCATGGATCGCAAAGAAAAGAAAAAGTTAATCATCGGCGATTACAAGTTCATCCCCAAGGTCGCGGTGCTGGATCCCGAACTGACCCGAACGCTTCCTGCTCACCTGGTAGTGTCCACTGCCCTCGACACTCTAACCCACGCCATCGGGGCCCTGGTCTGTAAAGATCGCCAAGACCTGTCCAGCGCAATTTCCCTGAGGACGGTTGAGATGGTTGCCGACAACCTGGAGAGGGCCTATCAGAACAATGCCGTAAACTTGGACGTGCGATCCAAAATGCTCATCGCCGCATGCATGGCGGGTATCGCCTCTCAGACCGCATTGCTCGGAGCGGATCACGGCATTGGGCACACTGCTGCTGCCCTTCATGAGTTGCAGCACGGACTGGCGGTCGGTATTGCCAACCTTTACGTCATGGAATTCAACATGAAGGCCGTTCCGCACGTCTACGCCAGCGTTGCCAGGGCCCTGGGTGTTAAAGACGACGGCCTGTCCGACGAAGCCCTGGGCATGAAAGGGATAGAGCGGCTCAAGGAGCTGTACACCAGGGTCGGTGTAAAACTTACCTACAAAGACTACGGCTTTCCCACCGGTGAAGAGACAATCAAGAAACTCATCGAGGAAAGTATGGACGACCCCTGCATGGCATTCAATCCCGTGGGGATCAGCCGGACACCTGAATTCGAGCAACTGGTAAAAAACTGTATTGGAGTCTAAATCATGGTTATGAGAATTGCCTTTACCGAAGAACTCTGTACCAACTGTCACCTCTGTTCCATGTTCTGTTCCTTAGCGTTCACTAAAGACGGGATTTTCGAGTTTCGTCCATCCATTGCAAGGATCAGAGTCGTTGAGAACGGGGATGACACTAAGTATGTGGCCCATGTGTGTCTTCAGTGCGAATCGCCCGCCTGTGCGGATGTCTGTCCTGTGGAAGCCCTCGCTAAGGACCCTGAGACTGGTCTTGTCATGATCGACGAGGATGAATGCACGGGGTGCGAGATGTGCATTGAGGCCTGTGAATTCGACTGTCTGTTCATGGTGGACGGCAAGGCCGTAAAATGCGAAGTCTGCGACGACCCCCTCTGCGTCAGGGCGTGCGCGGTCAATGCCCTGGAATTAACGGAGTGGGATGAGGAATCCGTATTGGAACAGGGTGAGCTCTACAAGGAGGTGAGATTATGAACGGGTGGATGGGTACGATACTCAGGATAGAGCTCACTTCGGGAGTTATTTCCAAGGAAGTGCTTGACCCGGAACTGGCCAGGGACTACGTGGGGGGTCGGGGTCTGGCCGTCAAGATTCTCTTGGATGAACTTAAGATGCAATGTGATCCGTTAGGGCCTGAAAACATGCTCATTTTCATCAATGGTCCCCTCACAGTAACCGGGGCCCTGTGCACCGGCCGCTACGCGGTGGTCACAAAGAGTCCATTGACCGGCACTGTCTGTTCCTCCAACTCGGGAGGCTACTTTCCCGCCGCCTTCAAGACCGCCGGTTATGATGCCATCATTTTCAGCGGCAAAGCGGAAAAGCCGGTCTATCTCTGGATCGATGATGATCATGTGGAACTCCGGGATGCCTCTAATATTTGGGGAGGGGATACCCGGGCCACCTATGATATCATCAGAAAAGAGACGCACAAGGAGGCCCGTGTAGCCTGTATCGGACCGGCTGGGGAGAATCTGGTGCGCTATGCCGCTATCATAAACGATGCGAGTCGGGCGGCGGCTCGATCCGGTGTGGGCGCGGTCATGGGCTCGAAAAACCTCAAAGCCGTTGCTGTGCGGGGAACTAAAGGGGTGAAAGTAGCCGACCCGGAGGAACTCCTCAGATCCACCATCATCGCGGACCACGTAAAAAAGGCGGATTTGGGGATTGCATTTGGTGAGTTTGGCACGCCCCTTTTCGTGGACATAATGAACGCCAACAATATCATGCCCACCAAAAACTTTCAGGAAGGCTTTTTTGAGGAGGGGGACGAAATCAATGGGGCGGAGATCATCGACCGCACCCTGGTGCGCAGTAAGGCGTGCTACGGCTGTGCGCTGAACTGCGGACGAAACACCCGTCTGCCCAAAGATGCGAAGTATCAGGGCCGGGGAGACGGACCCGAATACGAAACCTGTTTTTCCTTAGGATCCAACATTTGCGTGGGTGATCTGGAAGCACTTACCAAGATGAATTATCTCTGTAACGAAATGGGTATGGATACCATGGACGCGGGTACCACCTTAGGGACCCTCATGGAACTTTATGAAAAGGGGCTCGTTAAAGATGAAGACATGGGTTTCCCGCTCCCCTGGGGAGATGCGGACAACGCCATAAAACTGCTTACCATGATCGCAAGAAACGAAGGGTTTGGTAGGGAGGCTGCAATGGGGGGCAAGTACCTCGCTGATAAATATGGCGCACCTGAAGTATTCATGGGCTCCAAAGGTCAGGGTTTCGCCGGCTATCACCCCAGGGCCATGGTGGGACAGGGGCTTCTCTACGCCACCTCCCCCGAAGGGGGAAACCATACCACCGGGAACACCATACAGCCGGAAATCAACGGAATCCCCGGGCCCATGGATCCCTTAACCTCCGAAGGAAAGGCGGAGATGGTGATCAGTCGCCAGGACGAGACCGCCTTTATTGAGGCGTGCGGCGTCTGCGTCTTTCCCTACATGCTCATGGAGGAAGGCACGGAGATCATCGCGGAGTTCTATTCCGCCGTCGTAGGTGTGGAACATACCGAGGATGATGTCAGAAAAATCGGAGAGAGGATCTTTAATCTGGAGAGGCTCTTTAATCATGGTCTCGGCTTTACAAGGCAAGACGATACCCTTCCCGAGAGAATGACGCGCGAACCCCATACGGATGGCATCGGCGAAGGGAACGTGGTTCCCTTAGAAGAAATGCTTGACAGGTATTACAAGCTGAGGGGATGGAGCGGGGAGGGTGTCCCCACGGATGAAAAGCTGAAGGAACTGGGAATCCTGTGATACGGGTCACCATCAAGTTGTCGGGCCTATTGAGAAACCAGTACAAGTCAACTCCTTCAGCCAAAGGTGAAGAGGCACAACTCAAAACCGGTTCTACAGTGACCGATCTTTTAACGCAGTACGGCATCGGACCCAAGAAGGCACATATGATTATGGTGAATCGGCAAAAGGCCGAACTTACGACAACCTTGAGGGACGGCGACGAGGTGAGTATTCTCCCATTGGCCGGCGGCGGTTAGGGATAACATAGGTATGAGATAAACGGAAAAAATCATGCAGGAGGTATGGAAAATGATTACGTATTACGGCAAGGCCTGGTTAGAGGCATGTAAGGAAAAAATGAACAACTCCGAGAAACATCTGAAAAAGGCAAAGAAACTGAACGGTAAATTTTCTTTCCGAGTATGGGACGGGCCTGATGGAAAAGACCGCTTAGCCACCTGGACCATATTTAAGGGCAAGTGCACTGAAGTCACTTTTGTCGCCCAACCCGCCCCGTGGCAGGAGCTGAGGGATGGGCCCTACGACGGCACCTATGTGACTCGCTTTTCCTGCCCTTTCGATATGATGGCCAAGCTCAACAAGGGTGAGATGAGCCCTCTGAAGGCCCTGGCCTCTCCGGCATATAAGGTGGAAGGGAAAAAGACCCAGTTGTTCAAGATGATGCAGGGGCTCAATTCCTGGAATGAACACAACGCCCAGGTGGAATGCAATTACGATTTTACGAATACGGATGATGAGGGCACTGAGGTATAGCAATTGATTTATCCCGCCCAGATATTGCCATATGGCACAAATATAGGCGGGACTTTGCAGGATCATATTTTGGTAGCTTCCGGGAGATGTCATGAGAGACGCAGATAAGACAATAGCACAGATATTCTGGGCCAGGGTAAAGGAAAACAAAGACAAAACCCTGTTCATCTATCACCTGAGAGGAGATTTCCCCCCCTTTACCCATAAAGGCAGGATCAGGAAAAGAAGCTGGGAGGAGGTTGGCGAAAGGGTAAGACGTCTGGCCCTGGGGTTGATGGCCCTTGGCGCGGAAAAAGGCGACAGGATTTCTATTATGTCCCGCACCCGTACCGAATGGGTGGAAGCAGACCTGGCGCTCCTCTCCATCGGCGGCGAGACGGGGACCATTTACCCTAATGTGCTCCCGGAACAGGCCCAGTACATCATTAACGACCTGAGTTCCCGGGTTGTCTTCGTAGAGGGTCGGTCACGAAGAGACGGGTTACTGAAGATCAAGGCCGGCAGCCCCCAGCTCAAAAAAATCATCACCATTGGGTGCGATGCGGGTGATGACCCGTTGTGCATGACTTTTGACGAGCTGATGTCCCTTGGAGAGGAACACGATGCCGCCCTGGCAGACGATTTCACGAAGAGACTCTCCGCAGGCAAACTTGATGACGTTGCCTCCTACATATATACGTCTGGCACAACCGGTATCCCCAAGGGTGCCGTGCACAACCATAAGGCGATCACATACACTCTTTGCACTGCTGCATCCTGGCTCCCCATCGAACCCGGAATGATAGACATGTCTTTCCTTCCCATGGCTCATATATTTGAACAGTTCGTGGGCCCTTTTCTAGATATCTACCGAGGGGATGTCACCACCGCCTTTGCCCGCGATGTGAAGACAATCGTCAAGGACTTCGGGTTCGTTAAACCGCATTTCACAAGGACTGCGCCCCGCCTTTTTGAAAAAATCTACTCCACCGTATGGAGTAAAGTTGACATCCTGGCGGATATGACGCCCGAGGATTTCAAAAAAGCGCTGGAGATCGCCAAAAGGGTTCGAATAGATGGTCCCCTCAAAGGAAAGGAAGTGGCCGAACGTGATATAAAGATACATGCCCTGAACGATGAGGAAAACTTTTCAGAGATCAGAGAGCTGATCCTCGGAGGAAATATGCGGTTCATGGTGGCCGGAGGCGCTCCTTTTTCAAAAGAAATCAATGAGTTCTTCTGGAATATCGGCCTTCCCGTTTACGAGCTTTACGGCATGACGGAAACATGCGGCGCCACCACCAACCTGCCTGGACACGTGAAGCTGGGCACGGTGGGCAGATCATGGCCTGTGACCGACTGGCCCGGGGAAGAGGCAGAGACAACGGTTTCCCCGGAAGGGGAGATCCTGATGAGGGGCCCCAACGTCATGCTCAGGTACCACAACAAACCGGAAGATACGGAAGAGGCCTTTAAAGACGGCTGGATGCATTCGGGCGACATAGCCAAATTGGACGAGGACGGCTATTTCACCATCACAGACCGGATCAAGGACATTATCATTACGGCTGGGGGGAAGAACGTGGCCCCGGTCGGTATCGAGGGCCTGATCAAGGAGGACCCGCTTATCAGCCAGGCGGTGGTTTACGGGGACCGCAGGAAGTATCTGACAGCCCTTGTTTCGCTGGACGACGAAGAAATCGTTGAGCGGGCCAAGGAGTTGCGGATAAAAGGAACCTATGAAGAACTGGCTCGCCATCCCCTTATGAAAAAAGAAGTTGAAAAGATCATAAAGCGAAAAAATGAAACCCTTCCCCGATACGAAACCATCAAGGATTTTGTTCTTCTGGATTGCGACCTGACTATTGAAGATGGTGATCTCACCCCCACCATGAAGGTCAAACGGAAAGAGGTCTTCCGGAAGTACGGTGACCTCATGGAGGCTCTTTATCCGAAAGATTAACGGGGTCCGATGAAAAAATGCGCTTCTATTGATGAGCGTTTATCTCTGTGCCTGAAGTCTCTTTTGTCGGCTTCGCTCTCCGGAGATAGCATAGGTACGTGAGTTTTCCAAAAAAATGCGGGCAGTGACAATTTATGGTATAACAGTATCGCACTATAAGATCGGGTGCTTAGTAATTGTAATGAATCTTAAAGGAGGTTTCTGATGAGCAAGAAAATAATTGTTGTGGGAGGAGGTATAGCCGGTCTTTCGGCCGCTTGTCGCCTCAAGGGAAGGGGCTACGATGTCACGGTACTCGAGTCCGAACATGAGGTTGGCGGGCGGATGCGCTCGCTAAAATGGAATGACGAATGGTGGGACCTGGGTGGTGTTCAGGTCTCAGAGGCAGGTGTGGAGCTGCACGCCATAGCTGACGAACTTGGGCTTACTCCCCGAAGACAGCTGTATCGTGGTGGGGTCGTGGATTTTGAACTCTGGAGAGAGGATAAGAGGAAAGCATACTATTTCAATGCGACGAACGTGAAAGGGTGGCCTTTCTATGGGGCGATGAGTTTGATTGGAAAAATGCGAATGCTCAAATTACTCCCTGAATTGATCAAACAATACAAGATCAATGCGAAGAATAACGCTCACTCCTCCGACAGCTGGCTTGGTGCCTGGGCCGATGACGAATCAATTGAAACGTGGTTATCACGGAAGAACTGGGAGATCCTCGAGTATTTTTTTGAGCCGTGGATGGAGAAAATGTGTAGCCAGCAACCATTCGAGATATCCAAAGGAGCCCTCATTTTTTTGTTTACGAAGCATTCCGGTGTAAAGACCCTTACCTGGGATGAAGGAATCGGCCTTGTCCCTCGAACAATTAGTAAACATCTCAACTGTATCACCAATGCAAAGGTGACAAAAGTAGACGTGACCAAGCGACCGGTACCTGTGGAATGGACAGTTGACGGTGAAACCTTTAATGACAAAGCTGATGGAGTTATTATAGCCACTCAGGGCAATATGGTACTCCAATTCACTCAAGGGCTTGATAAAGACCGTACAAAGTTCTTGGAAGGTGTACGGTATCGCCCCTATGATAGAGCCTATTTCAGGCTAAGACATAATTTTCTACCTTTAGGAACGAATTACCGGTATTTCACTCGTAAGGACGACCCCGAACTGGTCATGCTAAGCCAAGGAGGTATGACGGAAAGCGCCAGCGCCGAAGGGAAAGCCTTTTTCTTTGGGAAGCTCCGTTCCCAGGCAATGTTGAGACAAAGGCAAAACAATTATACTGAAGATCAAGCACTTGACGAACTGCAGGAAATCATGGCGAGACGGGTCCCCGAAGTCGTAGAAGCCATCGACGATCGGTTCATATGGCGTTGGGATAACGCCTTGGCGTGCTTCTACCCCGGTTATCTCAGGAAACTCAATAGATTTTTGCATGAGCTATCGCCCATAACGTCTGTAGACTTCTGTGGTGATTATTTGTCCTATACTACCACAGATTCAGCTTGTGTCAGCGGATTAAATGCCGCGAGTCGTTTGCATAACCGCATGGAAAGGTTGTAGGTCTCGATGGATCTTAAGCTTTTTATCTAATTTGAAAGTACATTATTGAATCATTGGAACACGCAATCAGAGTTATAAGCGACAAATGTACAGGTTGCGCTTTATGCCTCAAGGAATGTCCTATTGGTGTCATTAGGCTGATTGAAGTAAACGGCAATAAAAAGGCCCTTATAAAAGAAGAATGCAACTGTTGTGGAGCATGCGTAAATATATGCTCCTTTAACGCAATAGAATTGTTCAAAATTGTGAGGGAAGGATTAGAGAAATAACACAAACACGTCCTTAGAGATATTCAGATGAACATCTATTGAAAAAAGATCATCACCGCCAATGTTTTCGGACATAGGAAGGCGAACAGAGGACAATTGCACTAATTATCTTTCTACTGAGCAAGCTCGGATTTCTACCACATTGACGATAGAAGGTGGTTTTTATGAAGACCTCCCAATCAAATTGTTTTGATACTTTTGATCGATACATTGGATGGATCGTATTGCTCGTCGCTCTCTTTATGTTTCTCTATCATATGTTAATTGTATGGTATCCCATATCGGGGGAACATATAAACCAGAATACACATCTTGGCTTCTGTCTGGTATTACTTTTCCTCCATTGGTCGCAACATACAACTACGTTATGGAAAAAACTTCTTAACTTACTGGGAGTGTTGGTGTCTTTAGCACTCGTTTTTTACATGGCCTACCATTACGAAAGATTGACCTTTGAAGCGGGCTGGCCACAACCCAGGGATGTTTTTGTAGGTATATTGTTGATCTCTATAGTCATAATTTCCACATGGAGATGTTTCGGAGCAGTTTTTCCTATTATGGTTTTAGGCGTTATTGCTTATGCCCTCTGGGGTCATCACATTAAGGGGGTCTTTAAGCATCCCTATTTGGAATTTGGCTATATCGTATCTAGTTTCAGCGTAGGATTTCAAGGTATTTATGGAATGCTGCTCAATATTTCAGTCAACATGCTCTTTTTATATCTTGTTTTTGGTGCACTCTTTGAGGCGACAGGCGTCACAAAATTCTTTATGGAGTTTGGCAAGCTTATGAGCCACTATATGCGAGGGGGAGCCGGTCATAGTGCAACTTTTTCGAGTTCTTTCGTCGGGATGGTCAACGGGGTAGCAGCTGCCAATGTAGCCATAACAGGTTCCTATACCATACCCACGATGAAAAAATCGGGATTTACAGGAGAGACCGCAGTAGGCGTTGAAGCTATGGCCTCAACTGGGGGACAATTGACCCCACCGATTATGGGTGTGGCGGTCTTCGTCATGGCAGGCTTTTTGGGAGTATCTTATGGAGATCTAATGCTCAAGGCGTTGGTTCCCGCGATAGCCTACTACGCAGTGGCCGTTCTCGGTGTTTTTTTAATTGCATTCCGTGAGAATATTCCCAAAGGAAAAGATATCGCAGATAAGAGGGTCCTGCTTGCAGGCGTACCTGCTTTTGTGCTGCCTATGGGGCTGTTGACTGTGGTTTTACTCCTTCATTACTCTCCCGGGTTTTCAGCTTTTTTGGGGATAGTATGTTTGCTCTTCGTCTCCTTCCTTCTGCGACAAACAAGACCTTCCTTGGAATTGTTGGGAAGAAGTCTGGTTTCCGGTGTGATCTTGGCAGCAAAAATTGGATTGGTTTGTGCCTGTCTTGGCATTTTTGTGAAAAGTTTGACTTTCACGGGCGCTGCTACCAAATTGAGCCTTTTCATTACCACTATCAGTGATGGGCATCTTCTTCCGACTTTGATCCTCACCGGGGTTCTTTCAATCTTTTTAGGAGGATCTTTACCGACCGTGGTGGCTTATATGATGGTCGCCTTTGTAGCTGCGCCTATTCTTTTGGAGGCGGGTGTTGCTCCTGTAGTTTCTCACTTTTTCGTATACTATTATGCCATTTTGGCGTCTGTGACACCGCCAATTGCCGGAGGCGCCATTGTAGGCAGCCAGATTGCACGCTGCAATTATATGAAAGCCTCCTGGGAAAGCATGAAGCTCGCAGGGCCTTTTTTTCTGCTGCCCTTTTTTATTATTAATAACCCAATCATGCTCTTAGGGGGTCGGAATGTTCTTCAGGCAGTTCTTTGTCTAATCGCATTGATGATCGCCTTATTTGCCTCAACATGCTTCTGCCAGAGATATTGTTTTACACATACTTCTAAAGTGGAACATCCTCTCTTTCTTTTGGCCGCCCTTCTGGCTACTTGGTACGGTCTGTATTCCGAAAAAGAGTTTTTGATAATGGCTTTAATTTTAACATTTGGTCTATTGGCCAATCAATTGCGGAAAAAGAAGTTGAGATGACGAACGAACCCTTGATCTCAACAGCATCCGCTGAATATCCCCTTTTAAATAACAAGAAGTGGATACAATAGGCAAGTGCCAATTCATGATTCCTTAAGAAAGTTTAAATGAATGGGGATAAGAAGTCGCTTATAGGAAGAATGAAAATTTATTAATGGAAAGGAGGTAATGAATGGAAAGAAGGTAATCATTAATCTAAACAATGAAAGGAGAAATTTCTTATGAAAAAAATCATTCTATGTCTTGGCTCGGTTTTGATGATGGCCTTATGTTTTGGAGGTGTCATTTATGCGGCGGAGGAGGGAAAGAAGCCCGTGGAAGTTGTCATGATGACTACTCCTTTTGGCACACCCATGTATAACGAAGGGGCAGCTTACGAACAAGTCTTTAAAAAAGCCGGGTCCTGGGTTCATATTAAACACCAGGAAACACCAGGGGCTTTTTATATGTACACGTATATACCTAAAAACCGCGATAAAATGATAGCTGGTGAGATAAGTCAGACTGTAGCTACCAGCGCAGCGACCGCAATACGATTTCTTGCGGAAGGAAGGCCTCCCTTCAAGAAACCTTGGCCTACCACCAGAGCCCTTGTTTCAAGTATCGGCTACGTGTTTTTCTTTTTAACCTTTGACCCTGAAATCAAAAGCCTTGAGGATCTTGCTGGCAAGCGTGTCGGGACAGCAACTGCAGCCAGAATTTTTACAGGCAGGCTTTTTGATAAACCCCTATTTGGAAGAGGTTTAGGTATATACGATAAAATTAACTGGGCAGAACTTGGAGGCGCGGGATCTAAAGATGCGATCCTCGACGGTAAAATCGATGCCACCAAACTTTGGTTTGCAGGAAAATTGGGAGTAAATGAAGATGGGAGCCTCATTGTTTCTGAAATCGCGCCCAGTCCTCCAACCATGGAATTAATTAACTCAGGCAGAAAGTACCATTTTCTCCCAATCGAGGCAGAGTGGATTAAGAAAGGCTTTGATTATTCCAAGGATCAAGAAGTGTTGCCGGCCCTGGTTAAGAAGGGGGCTATGAAGGGCTTAGATCAGGATATCCCAGCCCTGGTCGGGGGTGGGATTATCATATGTGATGCAAGCCTGCCCGATGATGTTGTAGAAGAGATAGTAAGGGTACGGTACGAATATGGAGACGAATTTGCCAAATATCATGCGCAGTTAGCTCTTGTGCCAGAAACACCGTATCCGTTAGGAACCCCTAAAAAATATGTCCATCCCGGTGTTATTAAAGCCATGAAAAAATTGGGGCTTCCAATACCTAAAGATTAATAGGAAAACCTGTTTAGAGATCATTTTTTGATAAGATCTCTAACGCTTGCGTGCGAGGGCGATGCCCCTCGCACAATGCCGGCTCTGAGCAACTGGAATATTAATGAACCCTAAGCCCATGATGGGAAATAATAATTCGAAAAAAAGCCTCTTAGTATTTCTCGACCTGCTTCTCAAACAACGGGGCCCAAAATGCTTACAAAGGGGGATGACTATCCGATACATCAGATGCCTGAACCGATTGCCTATGCCGGGACAGATCGGAATTTCTATGACCGCTATTTCTTTAACGGGTATTCCCGGAACGACAATCATTTTTTTGCCATTTGCCTTGGCGTGTATCCGCACCTGAATATTATCGATGCGTCTTTCTGTGTGATTGAGGACGGCATTCAGCACAACATCCATGCGTCCCGCCTTCTTCACATGGAGCGGATGGATACCAGGGTGGGGCCAATCTCCATAGAGGTGATCGAGCCATTGAAAGAGCTTGCCGTAAGTCTTGACGAAAACGAATACGGCATCAGTGCAGACTTGACTTTTAAGTCTCGATCGAAGGCGATTGAAGAGCCCCGTTTTACTCATCGTGTGGGGCCAAGGACCTATTATGATTACACTCGCATGACACAGAATGGAACATATTCGGGCTGGATCCACGTGAGAGACCGTAGCATTAAGCTCTCAAAAGGGCGACCGCTTTCTCGGAACCCGTGACCGGTCATGGGGTATTCGCCCTGTTGGGGCACCAGACTCTCAGCCAGCGGAACCATCACCGGCGCGTCAGTTTTACTGGTTGTGGGCACCACTTAATTTCGATAATTGCTGTACTTTCTACCACATTAACACAGACGCAGATGGCAGGCCATGGAACCAAGGTGGGTGTTATGTGCCCGTGGCCAATGCTGAACCTGTTGAGGCGGCTTCATCTAAATCAAGCATAGTCTTAAAGTCTGGGACTCGTCACGCACAAAGTGCTGTTATCGACATGAGCTTGCATGACTGCAAAGAGATTCAGATCATCCTTGAGCCTTAATTCAACTTCTATATGATGGGCTTGGGCTATAGAAACCCCGAATGGGGCCACGGCCTCTTTAAGGGTGAGCACATTACCGGTTATGATTCATTCGACCTAAAAACCCTTAAGGAATCAGATTTGTCTTATCTTCACGTACAGGCCTTTTGTAAAGCGCGAATGAAGCAGGGAAATAGCAGGGAACAGATGGGTGTTGGCGTTTTTAAACAGATAATATTCTTCTTGCCGCAAAAAGCGAGTTTTTATCAATTGAAATAATTGCCATATTGGCAACAAATCCCATTTGTAAAGATTATGTAAAAGGAGAAGGCATGCAGGTGAAACCGGAAGAAAAATGATAAAAATTGGCAAACGAGTATGAGGAACAGCTTTTTGGAAAAAGCGCTGCATAGTTTAACAACAAAACATCGAAAAGGAGAAACGAAATGACTGATAAATTTGATGTTATCGTATTGGGGGCCGGCATGGGCGGCCTGGGTTGTGCAGCCCTGTTAAGTCATGCGGGTTTAAAAACACTGGTTCTGGAAAGAAATAACGGAATCGGGGGGCGATGCACGAGTTATAAAAAAAACGATTGCATTATTGACACGTTTGTCCACATGTTTCCTTCATGCGAAAAAGGGCCCATTGGTGAAATATTGGATAAAACCGAAATGAAGGATGCCATTAAATTCTGGCATGTCGACCCGGAAAACAAACCGGTCCTTTTCTTTGGCGGAAACGCCTATGTTTACCCGGATTTAGCCTATGCGTCCAAAGAAGACATAAAGGCCACGCTTAAGGGATTTATGATGCCGGATGAAGATTATCAGGCAGCATTAAGATTAAATGATGATATTTACCAAATGCCTTATGAAAAAACCCATGAACTGGATGACGTTACCTATGAAACCTGGTTAAAGGCCTATTCTTCCAATGGGGCATTGCTGTCACTGCATAGCCATCGCAGCGAATTGATGGGAGTGGTAGGCATGCATGAGGCAAGCGCAGGAGAAGTCATCCGGATAACCCAGAACTGGCACCTAAAGCGAAACATAGGCTATTCCATGGGGGGATGCCAGGCAGTTCCGGATGGTTTTGCCAAAATTATAAGAAAATATAACGGTGTTATTCGGACCGGTGAATCCGTTGCATCAATCATGATGGAAGAAAGCCGGACATGTGGTGTAACATTAAAAAACGGTGAAGAAATCCGGGCACGTGCTGTTGTTTCTAATGCCGGGGTAAAAGAAACAGTATTAAGAATGTTTCCCGAAGAAACCTTTTCAAAGGAATATCTTGAATATGTGCAGCATTTGTCCTGTGGAGACATCAGCCGGAGCATGAGTGATGCCGAGAACCAGATTTCAAGGGTAAAATTGTTGCTTAAAAAACCGGTTATCGAAGCTCCTGTTGTTTGGGGTATACCTGTTAGCCTGGACTTACCTCCCCTTGACGCCGTACAAGTTACTTCACAAGGCGCTATGGACCGGAAGGCGACTCTAGAGAGGTTACGCACATACCTTACCATTCCCTCGAACATGGACCCATCGCTGGCGCCTCCCGGCCGGCAGCTTTTGAATTTTTCAGCTATAAGGACAATACTTGATGTAAAAGCTGATATTGCCGACCAGGTAAAACAACAGATCGACGTACTGGACCTCCTTTATCCGGGCGTAGCGGAAAACGTCCTTTGGTGGGATGTCATCGGAGGCAATGCAATTAAAGCTTCCAGCGGCAGGTTTCAATCGGATGTCGTCGGACTGGCGCAGATCGTCGGCCAGGTTGGAAAAAACAGACCTTCCATCGAATCACCGGTTGAAGGTCTGTTTTTCGTTGGCGCCGACGTCGGACAAGATGATATCGGGACCGAACTTGCAGCGGAGAGTTCCTTAAGAGCGGCACCGATAATTATGAACTATTTAAAATAGCCGTTTGCCCACTCAGGGTTGTAGTGCTTCCCAGGTAAAAATGTGATCGCTCAGAAGGACATTACAGGCTTGGGCAATCCGTACGGTTTCGGTGTGGCACACATTCAACAATGCCATGGTGAGCCCGGAAGCTGCCAGCATGGGCAGATAGGTCCTTTCCAGTAACAGCTTTTTTCCCAAGGGCCCTTATCCCGTTGTCAGGTTGGATACCCCCGCAATGGTGCGCACCGGGAATCCCAGCAAATCGGGCAAATCGCAAAGCACGATTAAGATACCTCTGCCCTGGACGTGGCCGTTTCCCCATATGACCGGTGCGATGACCGGATCGATTATCAAGTGTTCAGCGGCAATGTTCGCTTTTTAAATTTCATTAAAAAGCTCCAGGGCAATCTCCATCCGTTCCAATGCATCTGCCGGTACATGGCTGTTGGGATACAGGAGATAACCAATAATATCCGTATCAAATTGCTTTGCCAGGGGCAGGATATGTTCGAGTTTAGCCGGTTCAAGATAAAAGCCGTTGATAATGATTCTGTTTCTGCTGATGCGCAAACCGGCTTCCAGTGCTTTGGCGTTGGTGGTATCCAGGATCGGGGGCACCTGGGTCACCGACTGTACGGCATCCACTCTTGGGATTTGAAATTATACGATCTTGTCATCCATACCAAAAAAATACCTGTTGATTTCGCAGCGGACACGATTTGCCGGACAGTTGGGGTAAAGTCATTTCACACGACCTTGGAATCCCAAAAAGCCGTTGATGATCTGCTCCTTGCCGCCGAGGCAAAATGGGCTTTAGTAGACCTGAATCCCCATGCCGAGGTATCTGGACATGATGGATCTGTGACCGTGAAGACAATACTTGAGACTGTGTCGAGCAAATCACAAGAGGAAAGTGATAAACTGGTAGGCCAAATAGAAAAGATTGTAAAGAGAATCCCGGGAATAAAGGAAGTCAACATCGACGCCACCAAGCTTTGGTTTGCAGGAAGAATAGAAGTAGATGAAGACGGGAGTCTTTATGTTGCTGCAATCGCGCCCAGTCCTCCAATCATGGAATTACTGAGCTCAGGCAGAAAGTACTATTTTCTGCCAATTGAGGCGGAGTGGATTAAGAAAGGCTTTGATTATTCCAAGGATCAAGAAGTGTTGCCGGCCTTGGTTAAAAAGGGGGCTATGAAGGGCTTGGAACAAGATATCCCAGCCCTAGTCGGGCCTGGAGTTATCCAATGTGATGCAAGCCTGCCCGATGAAGTTGTAGAAGAAATAGTAAGAGTACGGCACGAATATAGATAGGAATTTGCCAAATATCATGCGCAGTTATCTTTTCTGCCGGCAACACCGTATCCACTAGGAGCCCCTAAAGAATATGTTCATTCGGGTGTTATTAAGGCCATGAAAAAATTGGGGATTCCAATACCTAAAAATTAATGGGAAAACTTGTTTAGAGATCATCTCTTGATGAGATTTCTAGCGTTGGCGTGCGAGGGACATGTCCCTCGCACAATGCCAACTCTGAGGAACCGGAATATTAATGAACCCCAAGCCCATGTTGGGAAATAATAATTCGCAAAAAAACGTCTTAATATTCCTTCTGAAAAAATGAGGCCCAAAATGCTTACAAAGGGGGATGACTATCCGATACATCAGATGCCAGAACCGATTGCCTATGCCGGCACAGATCGGAATTTCTATGACCGGTATTTCTTTAATGGGTATTCCCGGAGCGGTAAGCATTTTTTTGCCGTTTGCCTTGGCGTGTATCCGCACCTGAATATTATCGATGCGTCTTTCTGTGTGATTGAGGATGGCATTCAGCACAACATCCATGCGTCCCGCCTTCTTCACATGGAGCGGATGGATACCAGGGTGGGGCCAATCTCCATAGAGGTGATCGAGCCATTGAAAGAGC
>Ga0207996_1001440_pt1 | contig 16548 bp, 5 predicted proteins | sample AntAceMetag02UKG_FD_184773 | JGI IMG/M metagenome (GOLD analysis project Ga0207996, IMG submission 184773) | Saline lake microbial communities from Ace Lake, Antarctica - Antarctic Ace Lake Metagenome 02UKG (SPAdes) (version 2) | ecosystem: Environmental > Aquatic > Non-marine Saline and Alkaline... | reverse complement strand
AATCTAACACCATTATCTGCCAATTTATCAATGTTTGGAGTCTGGCTTAAAGGATAATCATAACAACTTAGTAGGGGGGAAGTGTCTTCCAGACATATCCACAGAATGTTGGGACTCTCTTCCTTTACTTCTTGGTTAGCTTTTGAAGAAAGTAATATAATTATCAGTACTAAGCCAACTGAGAATTTCTTAAACCTGTTTTTGAATATACTTTTCATATCATTTGGAAATTTCTTATTCTGATTTAAAATTTTAGAATTAATAAGAGTCAACTAATGAATAAACCTTTCATTTTACGCATCTCTGAAATTTTTAAATTTTTCCATTCACCGGCATAATTACTGATTTAATGAATAGTTGTATAATTACGTTTAAATGAATTATCCAGCTTGTTGAACTAAACCCTTTCATGAGGGGCTAAGTTAGGAAAAATGTTTAAACTTGCTTCTATAAATTTAATAATTTTTAATATTTAAAAAAAGTTTTATCTCACCAAAAGTATTCATCGCTTAACAATCCCCGGAACATCCTTCCCCGCAAAACCAACCTTCAACATTGAAAACACCTGACTCTCCAAAAATGGCTAAAGTCCAACAGAAGAAAAGATTAATGTGGCTGCGCCGAATAATCCTGCCTATTTGTTATGCATTGGGCGTTTATTGTTTAATAAATTTTTTAAATGAAATGCCTTTATCATTTTTTATTTTTATTATATAAACCCCGCTTGAAAAATTTTGAAAGTCCACTGCAACCTTCGTCTCATGGTTATTGAGTCTTTTAATAACATGTCCTTCAATATCTAATATTTCGATTTCTGATTTTTGTTGACATTCAATAAATAAATATTTGCTCGAAGGATTTGGAAATATAGTAATAATATTACTTAAGACAATTTCATCAATACCAACATTAACATCTATAATATTTGACGTATCAGAACTACATCCATTTAAAGTAACAATTACAAAATAATTTCCATTCTGCCAACAAACATAAACTGAATCTGTTGCACTCCAAAGATGATAATTATTCTTATACCATTGATTTCCTGAACTCGCACTTGACATTAATGTATCTGAACTTCTTGTTATTATTGGTGTTTCAGGAATAGGATTAACCAACACTGTTGCTTGTGCAGTATCTATACATCCAATTCCTGTTGTACTCCCTATTACTGAATATAATGTTGTAATTGCAGGACTAACAACTATAGTTTTAATTGAATCTCCGGTTTCCCAAATATATGAGTTTCCACCATGGGCACTTAAGACTATACTATCTCCATAACATATTGTACCCCCGGTTGCTGTTATAGTTGGTAATGGTTTTACGGTTACTAAAGATTGTGCACTATCAATTAATGTGCCATTGGTAGCAATTACAGTATAAGTAGTAGTTGTATCAGGACTTACTATTATTGACCTGCCAGTTTGACCATTACTCCATAAATAATTAGTATTACTAGCGTCACCTAATAGTTGTATTGCCGTTAATGTTGCCGATGCACCTGTACAAATAGTTTCATTATTAACCGTTAACATTAAACAGCGTTTGAACACACCACCTCCATAAGTTCCTGCAAAGATATTATCTCCACTTATTGCTAATGATTTAATAGTGAAATTTGTAATTCCGGTAGTTGCTTCAGTCCAGCTCGCACCATAATTGGCAGAAACAAAAACACCCCCTTGCGTTGATGCAAAAACATTTGTTCCATCAATAATCAACGAATGAATACAAGAATGTGACAGTCCGTTATTTGAAACTGTCCAGCTTACACCATTATCGGTAGATTTAAAAACACCACCGAGCAGAGCTCCGGCAAAAATAGTCGATCCATCTGTTGCTAACGCCTGAATTTTGGTAGCTGTTAAACCATTATCAGAAAATGACCAGCTTGTTCCGCTATTTGTAGAAATATATACTCCGTTTTGGGTTCCGACATAAACATTTGATCCGCTGACTGCAAGCGAATAAATAGCTGTAGCAGCTAAACTTGAATACAGCCATGTAGCACCGTTATCTGTAGAAACAAATAAACCATTACTTTTTGTACATGCATATATAGTTGTGTTATTTATTACCAGTGCGCTGACTGTCATACTGGTCATTCCATCATTAGCTGCTGTCCAGCTTTCACCATTATCTGTTGATATAGATACTCCGTTCTTTGTTCCTGCGAATATCGTTGTTCCATTTGTGGCTAAGGAATAGATGTGAGAGTCTGTCAAACCAATATTTGAGGAATACCAACTTAATCCAAGATCGACAGAATAAAAAACACCGGCACTTGAAGTTCCAGCAAAAATAGCTGTATTGGTAGCCAATAATTGATTGACGTATGTATTAAGTACACCTCTCAATTGCCAGGTGTTCCCATTATTGTCAGACCAATATAATCCTCCACAACTACTAGAATAATTAGTACCTACAAGAACATTTGTGTCACTTATAACTATTGAAGTTACTTTCGAGCTAAGCAAACCGTTATTTACAGCATTCCAGCTTGACCCGCTATTAATGGATTTAAATAATCCCCCGGTAGAGGTTCCTGCGTAAATTGTAGACCCACTTGCTGCCAGGGCAAGAACACTTTGAGATGTTAAACCGGTATTTACCGATGACCAGGTTGCACCGTAATTATTTGATAAAAATACACCTCCATGTGTTCCCGCAAAAATGTTACTTCCACTTACGGCTAATGGTTGAACACTTAAACTAGTTAAGCCTTCATTCATTAAAGTCCAGCTTTGTCCATCATTGGTTGATAAATAAACACCTTCATAAAATGAACCTGCAAAAATATTGGTTCCATCTATTACAATTGACCTGATACTTGATGTCTCAATACCTGTATTTATCGCATTCCAATTTGCTCCATTGTCAGAAGTAACATATACACCCTTACCCCCCAAACCGACATATATTTTAGAGTCATTTACTGCTAATGTTTGAGCTATAATATAACCTGGAAGTCCTGTATTAATAGCTGTCCAATTTGCGCCATCATCAGTTGTTACATGGATTCCAAAGCCATATGTTCCGACAATGATATCTGAACCTTTTAACGCTAACGACAAAACTAGTTTACCGGATAACCCGATTAAACTCCAACTTACTCCATTATCCGGTGATAAAAATACCCCTCCACTAGTTCCGGCATAAATCTTTGATCCATTTGTTACAATACTATAAATGCTTCCGCCTCCGAAAGGGCCATTCGCGTGATGCCATTGCGCATTAGAAAAAGTAATGTTGGTTATAAATGCAAGTAAAAGAAAAATTGTTTTTTTCATAAAGCATATTTATTATTCGTTGTTAGTATTAATTATAATTGAAAGTACATTGGTTGTAACATTGTAAATGAGAACTTTATAATTTAATAAATTTCTTCATTACTGTATTATTATCCTTGTAAATTCTTATAAAATATATTCCTTTTGCAAAACTTGAAATATCTATACTTATATTAGTCTCATTAAAAATAAAACTCTTTTGCTGCTGTCCTTCCATATTAAAAATGCCGATTACTTTTTTTCCCGGATTTGAAAATATTTCAATTTTATCTTTTGCAGGATTCGGGTAAATTAACCATTTTATTTCAGAAGTATTTTCATTTATACTACTATGATAATAATAAATAGTAGTGTCATTATGCAGGTTTGTAATAGAATCAGAAAAGATATAATTATTGTCAAGCCTGATTATGTATTTGAATTTATCTCCGTAAGAATTATCGTCAAATTGATACTGGCCTAATGAATCAGTTGTCTGGTATGTCATTCCATCAAGAGAAATGCTATAACCAACACCCAGCCCATCTACATCAGTTACAACAAATTTAATGTACAAGCATTCCTTTTCATCTTGATATTCATATGCCCCCATATCAATAATTCCATTGTTGTACACTCTTGGATTTCTATTAATATCGAAAATAGAAGTAATGTATGCAGAATCAAAAAAACCTGTATTAATACATGGTGAACAACTTTTCAAGCTCCAATCACTTAAAGTGGCATAATTATAATTCCCAATAAAAGTGTTGGGGTTTTTAAATCCCGGATCAATATCGATATTATTGATATAGTTTGCAGCAGGTATATTCAGATTACTCCCATTTTTGATATCACAGTTTTCTACTTTTAACAAGTTTTCGTCATTATAACTAATCTGATTGGTACTGCCACCATATCCAATATCCCATAAAATACTGTTTAAAATGAATAAAGTATCATTTGTTTTAATACCATTAGTCCCTCCAAAAGTGCATTTATTATTTATTAAAGTTGAATTTACAACAGCATAATTTGATTGATAGCTATATATCGCTCCTGCATCATCACCATAATTATTTGCAATTAAACAGTTGGTTATATTTCCCTTTGTGTTTTTCAAACAAATTCCGCCTGTACCTTGCTCACCAAAATTATTGATCATTTTGCAGTTTAGAACTTCCATCCCTGTGCTATGAAGGAATATTGCGCCTCCTGCATCAGCTCTATTTGAATTGAATATAGAATTTTCCAAATTTATTTTTGATCCAGTGGAATATATTCCCCCACCATAATAATCTGAAAAATTATTTATCAGACTCAGATTTTTTAATATAGCATTTGATTTTTTGCAATAAATACCGGCACCACCATTATTAGCATAACTATTAAAGTATCCATTTTCAATAGTAAATCCATCAATAATAATAAGTGAATCTTGATTAATAATGGAAACAACATTATTGCAATTATCTGTTGAGTCAGAATACGACCCTATATTTCCACTTAGTACAGATTTGTTTATTGTCCAGTCTCTTTGATCAATAGAAGATTCATTTCCGGCAAATCCCCCATAAAGATTTTTATTATTTCTTATTGTAAAACTTGATTGTCTAATATATGCTAGTTCAATAGTGTCGGGTAAATAGATTCCTGCACTTACCCAAATTTCAGATGTATCATAACAACCGCAAGGTAGATTAATTGCTTCTTGCAAATTGCCAATTGCATCATTCCATGAACTACCACCACCATTACTTTTTGAATTAACATATATGATATTCTTAGGTTGCATCCCTGAGGAATTGCCCTGATATTCGTAAGCCCCGATATCAATAGTATCATTAAATATCCTGTCGTTCTTTGCCATATCATAACTTATGGTATCCGGGAACAAGATATTATTGCCGGCATTGATGCATGGTGAACAAGGAAGTAAACTCCAGTCTGCGTTCAAAGCATTATTATCATGTCCGGCAATTAAAGATGGATTAACGAATCGGGGAATTGCTTCTATGTTATTTACGTAATGGGCGGCAGGAAAATTATAAGTATTCCCTCCCTGTATTAATGAGGAAAAGATTGTAAATAAAGTGTCGGAAGCATTGTAAAATTTTGCAAAATGATTGATCCCATTATCATCCATGTTATTCCAAAAGATAGAATTAAATATGGAAGGATATGAACCTTTAGAACTATAAATCCCGGCTCCTTCATCTGACTCATTGCTTGCAAATAATGAATTGATAATCATAGGGCTTGAAAACGAACAATATATCCCACCTCCAGTAGAACCATAGTTATTTGCGATTATAGAATTAATAATATATGGATTAGAACTTCCTAACATCATACCACCGCCATTAAATCCATTTGTTATGTTATTAATAACTTGTATGTTTATGAGGTATGGATTTGAATGTTCCATATAAATTCCACCTCCATAGCGATATGATGAATTATTATGCACCAATGAATTTGAAATTTTGGGTTGGGAATAAGAAAGGCATACACCACCTCCCATATCAGATGCACCATTATCCCTGATCATAAGGTTATTAAATACCGGACTGGCATATGAACAATAAATACCTCCACCACTATCAAAATTTGAAGAAGAATTGGCATATCCTCCTGAAATTTCAAATCCGTCAAGAATTGCTGAATTATTTGTATTTTCAGCTACAACAACATGATAAACATTGTCGGTGTTAACATTAGAAACTCCTACATCACCACTAAGGATTGTCGGATTTAACTTCCAATTTCTCATAATCAAATCCGTTTCGTTACCAACAAATCCACCGTATAACCTAACATTATCTTTTAATTCAAATGAGGTCTCTCTAATATATACCTGACCTGTAAATAGAGGGTAATATGTTCCTGCAGCAACCCAAACCTCAAGGTAATCATAACATTCTAACGGTGTATCAATGGCATTTTGAATATTTCCCATGGCGTTTGACCATGAAGTGCCGTCACCTATACCATTTTGTTTTACATAAATAATTTTTACACCTAAGTTTGCCGTTTGATCTCCCTGGTATTCAAAGGCTCCGATATCGATTGTATCGTTATAAATTCTGGGATTATTATTCAGGTCAACAAGAGGAACCGAATCTAAAAGACTGCTGTCACCCGAATTGATACAAGGAGAACAGGACATTAAACTCCAGTCGGATTGTAAAGCATCATTTGATACACCAGTATTTACAGATGGATTTAGGAACTTAGGGTCATTACAAATGTTATTTACATATTGTGAATCGGGAAGATTTAACAGATTGCCATCACGAATATCACAATTATTTATTTGCGGAAAGTAATTTAAATAATAAAAATCAGGATAAATTCCTGAATTATTCCAAAGTATGCTATTATATATTTCAATGTTATGACAATAATAGCAATAAATTCCTCCTGCCATTCCGGATTTATTATTTACGATTGTAGAATTAATAATTGTTAAATCAATCCCCCAACAATTAAGCCCTGCTCCTTGTGATCCTTCGTTATTAGCAACAAGAGTATTATCCAGTTTAAGTTTTCCTCCATAGTTATAGGAATAAATCGCATTTCTTTTATTATTTATAAACTTACAATTGGTTAGTGTAACATCAGATTTCCTTGAATATAAACCGGCACCGGCACCTGTACTAGAATTATAATTACTGTCAATTAGGCAATTATTAAAATATAAATAGGATGTATCACAATATATACCTGCTCCACTCCAATTTACAGTATTAGCAGTTACTATTGAGTTGTTTATGTTTGCATGTGAGGCCTTAAAATATAAAGCACCACCCATTCCTGAATAGTTATTCCTGAAAGAGCAATTATTAATTATTACAGATGAGAAAAAGCAGTAAATACCTCCCCCTTTGGATATAGTACCGAGTCTATTATTTGAAAAATTACATTTGTTAACTCTAATTTTATTAAAATTTTTTATTGATAAAGCCCCCGAACTATATTGGAATGAACAAAATTCAAAAATTGAGCTGTCAGCAGTTGCTGACATATCTTCGAATTTTATCCCTTTCCATCCGATTTGGAAGTCAAAAGGAATAAATCTAATGGAGTCATTAACATTTCCATTAGCAGTCATTTTCCCGGTCTGAATTACTTTTATAAAATAATCTCCTTTGAATTCAATGTAAGTACCTGGATTAATAATCACATCGCCGTCTTGAATTATAGTAATATCGCCTATTACATGAATTGTGTCAGACCAAATATCCTGTGTGGAAATCGTATCTGATTTTTCCTGATAGCCATACGATTTTAAACTTGTAATTAATATGAAAAAAATGAATAAAATGTAATTTTGAGTTTTCATTTGTTGTTATCTTATTTTTAAAACATTATTAATTTCTGCCTATCTTGCACATAACGGTTTGCAGCTATGGCACGTAGCCGTTCATTTGCAGTATATTTATTGATTACTTGTATGTTTATACTAATACTCATTTGTCTTAATGACACTAATGTGGCCATGTTGCTATTAGGTGCTGTTGAACTAAACCCTTTCATGAGGGGCTAAATTAGGAAAAATGTTTAAACTTAAACGATATATTAAAAATTTAATATTATGTCAAAAAAAATATTTTAAAATCAAAAGAACTTCTAACCGAAGAAAATGCAGAACAAAAGCAGGAAGTTTTAAAAGATGGTAGGCAAGTTTGGGAAAAGCAAGACACAATCTGGACAGAAATTATGGAAAAAATCAAAAAACATTTAAAGCTGAATTGCCCTGTTTGTAAAAAGGGGCGAATGCGTTTTGCAGGTATAGTCCCGGATGAACCATTAGGATTGTAATGATTTATTTAGCATAAGCTGCGAAAAAGTTCTTTGAAATTTGAGTTTTTCAAATGATGGATTTAATGATTTTATCCAGATGGAAAATATAGGAATCTGTTTTTCTTTGATCTATCATTTAAATCTATGTAGGCAAATGTGCCAAGCCGAAAAACTTCACTCTAAAAGCATAAGCAAAATCTTAAATCCCCTTAGCATAACAAGCGGTTCTCTTGAGGTTTAGCCCAACATGATTAAAACTCACAAGCGTCGGTATCTTGATATTGACAAATTTGATTAACGCGATAGCTTATCAAACATTATCGCGTTTTTTTGGGGTCAACTGAGCCTTAAATCCTATAATGTTAGCTACCGTATTTTTCTATTTTATCATTGTCAGCAAAGTAAATGTAAAATTATTTATGTTATGTGATATTAAAGGCATTAAAATACTCCGGCTTTTTATTGCCATCCAACCCCAAATAGAACCAAATAAAAAAGCATATCCAAAGGAAAAATAATCAAACCTTACTTGCCAATCAAAAGTCATATGAAATCCGTGAACCAAACCGAAAAGAATTCCTGTAATCCAAATAGCTGGATTTCCCAATTTTACTTTTCCTATACACAATGAATTATTTAAAGAGGATAATAATAGACCAATCATAATCCCACGAAAGTAGAACTCTTCATCTAATCCAGGAATACTTATTTGAAAAGCTAATGTTTCAAGATTAAAATCGTTTTTTTCAGCCGATAAATATGTAAACAGAGTTCCAGATATAAGAAGTAGTATTACAACAATGATTATTGGTTTTATTGAATCTTTTTTCTGTTTCAATGTGAAAAAATTATTACTCTTAAATCTTTTATTAAAGATGATAATAAAAAGTATAGCACCCAAAAATGATATTATTTTTCCTTCCCAATTCCATTTTCCATCTGATATATTGAAAGCGTTACATAGTTCGGGAAGTGAGTTTAAAATACTACACATCATAAAACTCAAAAAGAATAATAGAATATTAAAATAGTTTTTCTTTTTATTATTGAAAGCATAGATTATAATTGGAAATATTAATCCAAGAATAATCAAATCATTTATAATTGAGTTTATCACAATTTTGTCTTTTCAATATGGTAGCTAACGGTTTTAATATGGTGCGTTTGGCATTTTGGAACGCTATATTTTCAAGTTACGACTAATTTTATTTATTGCTAATATTTTCATTTTTTACTCTATTTGCCAAATGTACTATATTTTTTATTGAACTCAACCCTTTCATGGGGGCTAAGTTAGGAAAAATGTTTAAACTTACTTCTTTAAATTTAATAATTTTTAATATTTAAAAAATGTTTTACTTCACCAAATGTATTCCACGCTGAGAAATAGCCGGATCATCCTTCTCCCAAAAACCAACCTTTAATATTGAAAACACATGAATCTTCAAAAACAATTAAAGACCAAAAAACAGTTTCAAAACAAGCTTTTTTGAAATAGCAAATCTTTCATTTTTTAATCTTCATTTCTATGAAGACAGGATAATTATTGCCTATTGTGTAGAAAATCAAATAAAATAGATAGCATTTTTTTAGATTTTACACAAGGCGGATTCAAAATCATTCCAACTACTCTTTTTCCCTTCCCGAAATTTCCTGATAACCGATTAAAACCCGTCGTTAAGTACATAGCCATGGGATGTAGTTCAACATGGACTCATCGCTGGGTCTTGCAGACCACTCAGAGTCCTACTTTTTAGCGGTTGAATTATTTATTTTTTTATTATGTTCTCATGAATTAAGTTCTAGGATTAACATGTAGGATTTGACTACTAAATAGACACAAACTAAAATGAAATGAATATTCTGTACAACTCAAAATCTACAGAAAAAGCTGCGATTAAATCCTGTGTATACCTACGTTAGCTAACTTCCGAATAATTCAAAAGCAATTTTAAAAATGGTTTAAGTTTATTGGGTGAATATCTATTAAAATATCCTATTGCTATTTGTTTGATCCAAAGAATGTCAATAATCTTTGGATTCGAATCCTTGATTGATTTTAAAACAAAATCATTCTTCTCCTTGTCGTGATAACATATTGATGCTAAAAGTAGTGCTCTACATTCCTCATTGCTACCTTTTAATAAATCAACTATATTTAATACTTCTATCACCTGATTCTTACGTAAATAAAGAAATGCTATTCTTCTATTTGCTAATGCAGATATTTCATCTGATGATGAATTTAACTCCTCGAAAATATTAATTTGATTAGATATTTTATCTGACTCAACATATTTACCGATTATATCTAAGGCTATAACTAGACCGATTTTACTATTTATATCTTTAAAATTTCGTAGAAATTTTCGCCAAACCTCCACAGCTTTTTCCCATTGCTCTTTTTCCTCAAAATATTCAGCCCAGACAGCTAACAAATCAGCTGTCTCATCCAGTTTCTTTGAATTTTCTTCGGCTTCTTTGATCTTGCCAGCCTTTAATAGGCATTGAACAATTTTTGCATCGGCTGCGTTTTTATATTGGTCAAAAGTAGAACCGATGCGTTCATGAACATCAACAGCCTTTTCCCAAAGCCCTGTTTTCTCAAACAGGGTAGCCAATCCAATCAGGGGACTAACACGGCTGCTGTCAGCTTCAAAGGATTGTTCATAGGCCTCTGCGGCCTCATCGATTCTGGGCGGATCAAATTTATCCCGGTACAGAACGCCAATTTTCTCAAAAGTAGATGCCCGGTATTTTTCTTCTTTTTTTGCAATTTTTAAATGATGGGCTATGGCTTCATCCCAGTTGGATATTTCCTCAAAATATTCAGCCCATACAATTAACAACTCAGCTGTTTCGTCAAGTTTTTTTGACTTTTCTTCGGCTTCTTTGATCTTGCCGGCCTTTAATAGGCATTGAACAATTTTTGCATCGGCTGCGTTTTTATGTTGGTCAAAAGTAGAACCGATGCGTACCCATAATTCAACTGCCTTTTCCCAAAGCCCTGTTTTCTCAAACAGGGTAGCCAATCCAATCAGGGGACTAACACGGCTGCTGTCAGCTTCAAAGGATTGTTCATAGGCCTCTGTGGCTTCTTCGATTCTTGGCGGATCAAATTTATCCTGGTACAGATCGCCAATTTTCTCAAAAGCAGATGCCCGGTATTTTTCTTCTTTTTCTGCAATTTTTAAATGATGGGCTATGGCTTCATCCCAGTTGGATATTTCCTCAAAATATTCAGCCCATACAATTAACAACTCAGCTGTTTCGTCAAGTTTTCTTGACTTTTCTTCGGCTTCTTTGATCTTGCCGGCCTTTAATAGGCATCGAACAATTCTTACTTCGGCTATACCTTGATATTGGTCAAAAGAAGAACCGATGCGCTTATGAACCTCAATAGCCTTTTCCCATTGTTCTGTGTTCTCAAACAAAGTAGCCAATCCCATCAGAGGACTAACTCTGCTGCTGTCAACTTTAAATGATTGCTCATAGGCCTCTGCGGCTTCATCGATTCGGGGCGGATCAAATTTATCCCGGTACAGATTGCCAATTTTCTTAAAAGAGTCCGCATGCTGTTTTTCATCCTTTTCTGCAATTTTTTTATAGCTAGCTATGGCTTCATCCCAGTTAGATATTTCCTCAAAATGTTCAGCCCAGACAAATAACAACCCAGCTGTCTCATCCAGTTTCTTTGACTTTTCTTCGGCTTCTTTGATCTTGCCCGCCTTTAATAGGCATCGAACAATTCTTACTTCGACTATACCTTGGTGTTGGTCAAAAGAAGAACAGATGCGTACCCATACCTCAATAGCCTTTTCCCATTGTCCTGTGTTCTCAAACAAAGTAGCCAATCCCATCAGAGGACTATCACTGCTGCTGTCAACTTTAAACGATTGCTCATAGGCCTCTGCGGCTTCATCGATTCGGGGCGGATCAAATTTATCCCGGTACAGATCGCCAATTTTCTCAAAAGAGTCTGCATGCTGTTTTTCATCCTTTTCTGCAATTTTTTTATAGCTAGCTATGGCTTCATCCCAGTTAGATATTTCCTCAAAATGTTCAGCCCAGACAAATAACAACTCAGCTGTCTCATCCAGTTTCTTTGACTTTTCTTCAGCTTCTTTGGTTTTGCCAGTCTTTAATAGGCAATTTATCAATCCTATTTCAGCTTCATCAATTTTATTTTTAGAACGTTTAGTAACTTCTTTAAACCAGGAAATTGCGCTAGCCCAATTCTCTTCACTCATATAAAATTCAGCTAAATCTAAACCCGCCTTAGAAGTTTCAATTTCCTCTTTCCAATCCTGTTCAAGAGTTGAAATAATCTTATCGGAAAATGAATTAATCATTGTTTTGTTGTCTTCACTTTTTAACTCATTAAAAACCACAATTAATGCGCTTGCCCATTGAGTTCTTAATCTCTTTGGTGATTTTAGTATCATTTTTTCTGCGAAATCTAGAACCTTCTCTGATGAGTTAAAATCCATAATATATTTGCATGTGCAAGATAAAAATAGCTCACTTCCTGCAGAATAATCAGAGTTGATAAAGATCTTGCTTAATCGATTATTAAAAACTTTGTCACTTTTGGCAAATGCCAAAGCTAATATTGAAGCTCTCTCCCCTATTTTTGAAGAAGGTGAAATACAATTTAGAAGAGTGTCTTTATAACGGTTTTCTGTAGCTTTTGAAAAATTTTCCAATATTAATGCTAAAGTCATTAGACCTTCTTGCATATTTAAATAGTGCGTCTTTTCTTCAGTAAATGGCCAGTTTTCTTCTTTTTCCCAAAGATCACCAAACTCAATTATTCTGTTAAGTGCGATTTCGATAAGCTCTTCAGATTCCTCACGAAGTACTGAACAAAATTTTATCAAAAGTCCCTTTGAAGTTGTTCCTAGGAATGCACAGGCTCGAAGAATGTCCTGATGTCTTTCTGATCCATTCCAGCTGATTTGATATAATTTTTCTGGCGCCATCTTTATTCTTTTTTCATAAATCCATTGTTCAGCTTCCGAAACAGTTGATGAATAGTTTTCAACAATATAGAAAGCCAACCATGCAAATGGGACTTCTTTCTGAGGTTCAAGGAAGACAGGAAGTAGCAAGTCAATCTTTTTCTTATCTAAATGGAATTTAAATGCATTGAGTAATATTTTGCCATCTTCAGTAAGTTCACCTTCTTTATCAGACACTTTAATATGACATGGGAAATCTCGTCTTTCTTCAAAATATTCTGAAATTTTAGGCCAAATCCCCTGTGATTCCTCCCAAGCATTTCTCCAACTCTCTTTTTCGGGTGGATTAAGTAGATATGTACTACAAATTGGAATGTCTTTCCAAATACTTTTTGATGCTCGAAGCCTAGTAATTCCTAATATTAAACCTGGTTGTAAGTGTAAATTATCAATGAATAAAACTGGTTTATTATCATTAAATTGATCTTTCAAAAGGTTTAGTGCATCTGTGAGCAGTGTGTATGCATCGTATTCTCCTGGAATAGTATTTACCCATATTGGTTCGAAAGATTGCTTATTATTTGAAATGAGGTAATTGGCAAGAAAACCCAGCCAACTAGTTTTTCCGGTTTTTTCACGTGTGATGAAACAATAAGATTTTAATGGATCATAATTCTCAAGAAATTTAAAATGCTGGCTTGTCTCAATAAATATCTTTTGGAGGGACGGTGTATCAAGACCTGCCTTTACCATTGTAGTGTCCGTATCTGATCTAGGTTGGTCTCTAAATAGTTGAAGTTGCGGGAAACCAGAAATATTTTGAAAAGATTTATTTATTTCATTTTTTTCAACAATTGCATCAGATTTACCAAAGGCCTTCTTAAATTCTTTAATATATGGTAGTCCATCAAAACCAGTTTTAGTTGCCCATTTTGCAGGTATTTGATATATGATTTCAGTTTGCTCTACTATTTCATCCTGTGATCTTCGTGTTTGTTTTCGGTGTTTGATTTCAATTGAGTCTGGACGTTGAGATATTTCTTCAAACAGACTAGCTTTCTTATAATCTTGATAGTTTTGATAAATAGGAGAATAAGGTCCATTTTGTGCTTGAGATTCTTCGTTTTTTTTCAATGGTTTATTATATGCGCGTAATTTATTTAACCATGATACGCTTTTGTCAAGAATACGTCTTCCATTGTTGTCTATTTTATCTCCTGATACAAAAGGAACCCATTTCCCTCCATTAGTTGGCTCATATCGCCTTAGCCAAACTTCACCTGTAAAATCGTCCAGATTTAACCTAACGAAATTGTAACCTGATTCTTTTGAATCATGCTCATAACAAGCACCGGCACCAATAAGATTAAAATTATCAATTGGTTTAACCCTATTTGCGTGTTCATGACCATGTAAAAGAAAATTAAAACGGCTTGCTAGCATATCTTCAAATGAAGGATTTTCATCGCTTGCAAACCAATTTATTGGATGATGAATAAGAGCAATTTTTAGATCTGCATTTTTTAGTGTCGGGTATAAAAAACCAAATTGTCGCTCACCACCTAAGCGTAATTTTCCTAGTTCTTCTGTGCCTTTTCCAGCTGATGACCATGCTGAATTCAAACCTGCTATTCCAATATTTATTTCATGCATTTTGCGAGTAATACAATAAATTCCTCTATCGGGTTTTCTCATTCCATCATCATTATCTTGGATTAAATGTTCATAACCATGCTCTGATAAAAACTTCTGATATTCAGATAATTTTTCCATGAATTGAGGCCATAAATCCACTCCTTTGTGAATTACATCACTTATCATATCCATTGTTGGTCTAGGTTTTGAACCTAACCAAGCTATTAGTCCTTGACCATGTTTTTTTATGTTAACATCATGATTTCCTGGCACTATAAATATGTTTTTTTTTGGTACATTTTTAGTAAAAGAAGTTCTTACTGAATCTAAAAATTTAGCAAAGTGTATATACTGATCAGAGAGATTCTCTCCTGCTTTATTGCTTCTTTGACCAAATGCTGCATCCCCTGTAAAAAAAATGAAATCTGGTATCAGATTATGATCATTTTCCATCACATGTAAATCTAATAATAATTGATCTGTAACTATATCATATTCCCAACCATGTTTTGGATTGTTAGTATGTAGATCTGAGATATGAAGCCAAGTTATATTCCGTGCCATGTTATTCCTCCTGATTTTTAGTATTAATTGTATAAATAATTCTTTTTTACTATTCTCTATACTTTTTTTAAAAGGGTATAAACCTTAAAATGATTACACCCAAGTACTTGTTTAGTCTGATCAAATAGTTTTGATATTATTTCTCCAGTCATGCATTTTTTTAAAATTATCCATTGCTTTTTCAAGATGATGTGTTACAAACGAGTATCTAAGCATATGTGGTGTTACATTTCTTGAGATTCCTACTCTTTTAGCTGAATTTTTTACTAAACTTAATACGCTTTCCGCACTATAGTTGCCACTTTTTTGACCCTCTATCAGCCACTTCTTTGGATTAAATTCCCGATAGTATTCCCTTAATAATTGAAGTAAATGTGTTGAAAGACCAATATAACGATCTTTGTTCCCCTTGCTATTCCTAATTTTTATTTGCATTTGCCCCGATAAGATGTCGTTAATCTCAAGATTTATCAGCTCTCTTATTCGCAAACCAGCAGAATATAATAAACTGATAATGCATTTATAATTAATATTATTTGTATAATCAATCATCCGCTTTATCTCACTAATAGATAATACATCGGGAAAAACACTAACACTTTTCGGTCGCTCAATATTATAATACTCTTTTTGCCTGTCCAATACTTTTTCGTAATAGAATTTTATAGCATTTATCCGCTGATTTTGTTGGCTATTTGAAATATTTTTCTCCTTTATCAAATTTAAGATATAGTTATCGATAGCTTCTTTTGAAATTTCTGCCAGATCTTTATCATTGAAATATATGATAAAATCAGCGAAATAACTTTTATAAATAGATATTGTGTTTTCGCTATAGCGTTTTTGTTCCAGTAAATTTACATATTTTTCAGGCAGTTTTACCTTAGGTTTTGGAACGACTTTATTTCTGTCTTTCTTTGGTTTTATTTCCGCAGCGGTATTTCTTAAGGCTGAGTAATTAAGGTAAGCAAATGGCTTCACTATATTAAAAATCTCACTTAATTTAAATTCTTCTTTGGGAATGTACCAAAACTTATGACTCTGATTCCAGTATATGCCTTTAATAGTTTTAACATTATTAACCAGGGTTTTATCAAAGTCAAATCCCAATCTTATTATCGGCTTTTCGCCGATATTATCATAAAATAATATGATTTCTGGCTTAGTCAAATCTTGATTTCTTGTTTGTTTAATACAAAAAGCAAATATATAACAAAATTTATTTAGATTCAATACAAATTACATTTGTTATCTATTTAAAGGTTAAAACCCTTCAATTTCATTGCTTTACTTTAGTTTCTATGAAT
>Ga0207996_1001438_pt1 | contig 16557 bp, 14 predicted proteins | sample AntAceMetag02UKG_FD_184773 | JGI IMG/M metagenome (GOLD analysis project Ga0207996, IMG submission 184773) | Saline lake microbial communities from Ace Lake, Antarctica - Antarctic Ace Lake Metagenome 02UKG (SPAdes) (version 2) | ecosystem: Environmental > Aquatic > Non-marine Saline and... | reverse complement strand
AGAGTGTTTAAATACCTTTAGTAAAAAGTTGATTTTCCCACGGTTTGCTGAGATAATATCTTAAAACTTTTTTCTTTTTCCCTGCAAGTCTATCAGGAATTGTGTCTTCGTATTTATCCAGAACCAGGAAATACTCGAAAACCAGTTTTTTTTCTTTTGCTACATTTGAAATGATTTTTACACCTTTTTCCACGATTTCACTAGTCGTAAATTCCATTAGATTTGCATTGCAAATCAGGTGAGATATTTTCAAATCCGATGTGTTCTCCAACATTTCAAGCATTACCATTATTTCCTTCTCATCAGATGTAAACGGACGTTTTGTGTTGATAACGCAATGCATCTCATAATCTCTTTTTTTGATATTAGCAACAAATCGAGCTAAAGTTCTGCAGCCAGCCGGATCACCGCCAACATCTAGGATTACAGTTCTATCCAAATTCTGAATCGCCCCCATAATTCTGGGAGAAATCATTGGCAAATCAGCATATTTTTTTTCACCTTCCGGAGCAATCACTTCTATCCCTTGTTTCTGGAAATCTTCCCTAACATCTCTACTGCGAAAATACGGATTAACAACATCCAGATCCACTAAAGTTGTTTCAAAATTTTTATTTCCATATTCTTTTGCTAAATTAATTGAATACTCACTTTTCCCGCTTCCATAAGCACCAATTACAACAATCAGCAGATTCTTCATTTTGTCTCCATTATGATAAAACTGAGTTCAAATTCCAATCTTAACCAATAATTGTCAAAATTCTTTTTGACATATAATTTTATTCGAGATTAATTACACAAAATTTTTTGGAGTTGAACTTGAAAATTAAAATACTGGTATTTATTATTTTTCTTATTCCGTTTATGATGGATTCGATTGAAATTATTGATTTGAATTTTTTCATTGAACCTCGCTTTGAAGCAGCAGAAATTGAATCATTAACAACGATAATAGAAAACTCTCTTTGCGATTCTATCAAACAAAATAATTTCTTTGCAGGAAGAATTCTGAAAAACGCTGAATCTGATAGTTTAGTTTTATTTGCTTTAGAATCTTTACCCTGCGATTTTGTTTGTCCAACGGATTATTTTTTTTATAATACAAATTCAAATGTTAGTCTTCTTGCATCCAATATTTTTTCGGATTCTATCTCCATTTTGGAAAATGCAATTATTGAAGCTGATTCATTTAAGGTTGGCATTTTCTCGCTTTATTCACCGGATTTCACAGTGAAAAATGAAATCAATCCAAAAGTAGAATTTGAATTTGATGTTTTTGAAGTTGCAGAAAAGCAGGTAAATATCCTGAAAGAGAAAACGGATTTTATTATTCTTTTGTCCAATCTTACAAAATTCATTGATGAAGACATTGTTAAGAATTTACCAATTGACGCTGTTATCAGCTTTGATTATCAGTCAAAACGAGATGAAATTTTTTCTAATAAAAGAACGAATTTTTATAGCGTTTTGACCAAATATGGAAAATTTGGTAAGCTGAGACTGACATATGAGAAAGGGAAGATTAAAAGTAAGTGGGAAGAGATTAACTTACCCTAAATCCATCACTTGGTAGTATTTGTTTGGGTTGAGTTAAAGGAGCAAACAATGAATGATTTGGAAATAATTAAGACAATCGAACAACAAACCAGAATAAAACTAAAAAAAGTAGATTTTGATAAAATTGAAGAAAAGGAAAAATGGCTTATAGATGAGATATCAAAGGATAAATTGGATATAGATGAGATATTAACGGGTTTAAAAGCATATTCAGTGAATCAGGAAAATAAAGTTATTGGTTTGAGTCTTGATTATTCATATATTGATCCTGAAGTAATAAGTTCAATTGCCCGAATGAAATTACTAGAAAAGATCAGTTTAAAAGGTTCTTACTTCAAAGATTATAATTTCTTCAAAGAGCTGACGAATTTAAGCAGTTTAGATTTGAGTTGGAATAATTTATCCGATGTATCTTTCCTCAAAGAACTGACGAATTTAAGCAGTATAGATTTGAGCTCTAATAGGAATATCAAGGATTATACTTTCCTCAAAGAGCTGACGAATTTAATCAGTTTAGATTTAAGGTGGAATAATTTATCCGATGTATCTTTTCTCAAAAAGCTGACGAATTTAAACAGTTTAGATTTGAATTGGAATAATTTAGCCGATGTATCTTTCCTTAAAGAGCTGACGAATTTAAGCAGTTTAGATTTGAGTCATAATAGGAGTATCAAGGATATATCTTTCCTCAAAGAGCTGACGAATTTAAGCAGTTTAGCTTTGAGTAATAATGATTTATCCGATGTATTTTTCCTTAAAGAGCTGACGAATTTAAGCAGTTTAAATTTGAGTTATAATAAGAATATCAAGGATGTATCTTTCCTCAAAGAGCTGACGAATTTAAGCAGTTTAGCTTTGAGTAATAATGATTTATCCGATGTATTTTTCCTTAAAGAGCTGACGCATTTAAGCAGTTTAGATTTGAGTTGGAATAATTTATCCAATGTATCTTTCCTCAAAGAGCTGACGAATTTAAGCAGTTTAAATTTGAGTTCTAATAAGAATATCAAGGATTATACTTTCCTCAAAGAGCTTCAGAATTTAAGCAGTTTAGATTTGAGTTCTAATAAGAATATCAAGGATTATACTTTCCTCAAAGAGCTTCAGAATTTAAGCAGTTTATATTTGAGTTGGAATAATTTATCCGATGTATCTTTCCTCAAAGAGCTGACGAATTTAAGCAGTTTAGATTTGAGTTCTAATAATTTATCCGATGTATCTTTCCTCAAAGAGCTGACGAATTTAAGCAGTTTAGATTTGAGAAATAATAATTTATCCGATGTATCTTTCCTCAAAGAGCTGACGCATTTAAGCAGTTTAGATTTGAGTTATAATAAGAATATCAAGGATTATACTTTCCTCAAAGAGCTTCAGAATTTAAGCAGTTTAGATTTGAGAAATAATAATTTATCCTATTTATCTTTCCTCAGAGAGCTGACGCATTTAAGTTATGTTAATTTGGATGATAATCCTATCAAGGAGCCACCACCGGAAATTGTAAAGCAGGGAATTGATGGGATTAGGAATTATTATAAGTCATTAGAAAAAGGTAGAAGAAGATTAAATGAAGCAAAAGTTATACTCGTTGGTGACGGGAGTGCAGGTAAAACTTCTATATTAAAGAGAATTCTTGATAAAGATTTTGATCCAAAAGAACCTCAAACCCATGGACTTAATATTTTAAATTTAGTTAAAAAGATTAATAAAGAAAACATAAAAATACATTTCTGGGATTTTGGAGGTCAGGAAATAATGCACGCAACTCATCAGTTCTTTTTATCTAAAAGAAGTCTTTATATACTTGTTTTAGACGGAAGAAAAGAAGAAGATGCCGAATACTGGTTAAAACATATTGAAAGTTTTGGAGGAGATTCTCCCATTATTGTTGTTCTGAATAAAATCGATTTAAATCCTTCCTTTGAAGTAAACAGAAAATTTCTACGAGAAAAATACAAGGGAATCATTGATTTTCACAGGATTTCTTGTGATACAGATGAAGGAATTATTTCTTTTAAGAAACGACTATTTTCTGAAATATTAAATGTTGAATTGATAAAATCCGAATGGGGAATTCACTGGTTCAACATCAAAAAGAAATTGGAAGATATGAAATTAGATTACATTAATTGTGAAGAATATAATACAATATGTTCAAATGAAGGAATTACTGATCAATCCCAAAAAGAAACTCTAGTTTCATATTTGAATGAACTGGGGGTTATTTTAAATTTCATAGATTTTGAGCTTTCCGAAACTTACATTTTAGAACCAAAGTGGGCTACAGAAGCTGTTTATAAGATAATAAATTCTAAAATCACAGCAGGGAAAAAAGGGATTATCAAAAAAAAAGAATTGGATTTTATACTTAATAAGGAAAAATTTTCAAATAATTTCTATCAGAAAACTTTAAAGATAAAAACATATGAAAAAAAGGAGCAGCAATATATCATAAACCTGATGAAAAAGTTCAAATTATGTTTTGAACTCGATGAAGGAAAAATTCTGATTCCAGATCTTCTTGATGTAGAAGAACCTGAATTTGATTTTGATTATGATAATTCATTAAAAATTATTTTGAAATATGATTTTTTTCCCAAGTCCATTATTCCAAGATTCATAGTCTCAATGAAAAATGAGATAAAAGATAAATTAAATTGGAGAACTGGTGTTGTAGTTGAAGATAAAGATTTAAAATGTGTTTCAGTAATTAAAGCTGATGTGCGAGAAAAGATTATAAATATTTGGATTGATGGTTTTAGAAATCGCGATTTTTTAACTATTATCATTTATATTTTCAGACAAATCTATTCGAGTTTTGAAAAACTGGAATTAACAGAGAAAGTATCTTTGCCGGATAATAAAGAGGTTAGCGTTAGTTTGAATCATTTATTTACTTTGAAAGAGCAAGGTATAAAAGAATATATTCCAGAAGGTGTTGAAAGAAAATATAAAGTTGAAAAATTAATAAATTTATTTATTTTAAACAATCGAAAAATGGATGAACTCAATATTCTGATGAATAAATTGCTTATACATTTTAGTGAAAATGAAAAAACATTAGAAAAAGTAAACAAAGTTTTTCAGCTAAAACCTAACTTCTTTAGTTTAGGTGTAGATATTAATGAGCTCATCAAATTATTAAAAAAAAGTAATTCATAAATGAAATCCATCATCACCCAATACATCCGGACTTTAATCTCAAGAGGTTTATCTCAGAATACGATTAAATCTTATAAAAATGACCTTTTACAATTAATGAACTTCCTTATAAAATATTTTGAAGATGAACAGATCGATTTGAATTCTGTTTCCAGATTATATTTAAGAGATTTTCTGCGAAGTCTTAGTTTGAAGGGAAGAAATAATCGTACTTTGGCTCGTAAGGCAACAGTGATAAAAAACTTCTTTTCATATTGCGAAAAAAACAATTTGATAAAAGTAAATAATGCTGAGAATTTGCAGATTCCCAAATTTGAGAAAAAGCTTCCGAAACATTTCACAGAAATCGAAATGGAAGATTTACTTAGTATTCCGGATTTATCGAGCAAATTCGGTGTTCGTAATAAAGCAATTTTAGAGTTGCTTTACTCATCTGGTTTAAGAATCAGTGAGCTGGCAAATGCCACTATTTACCGCCTGGATCTGGATTCCAAATTGATTAAAATTATTGGTAAAGGTAATAAAGAACGGATTGTTCCAATTGGGAAAAAAGCGGTTCGAGCCTTGAAGAATTATCTGAAAATCAGAACTCAATTTCTTCCGTTAAATCCCCATGAGAAGGGGGAACAAAAGGAGATTTCCGATACTCTATTCCTCTCCAAAAGCGGTAAACCACTTTATGCTGATGAACTCAGGGAAATTCTTGATAAGTATATTCGTTTGGTGGCAAAAACAAAAGGTTATTCACCACATTCCATTCGGCATTCTTTTGCTACTCATCTTATCACAAATGGTGCGGATCTGCGAGCCGTTCAGGAAATGCTCGGTCACAGCAATCTATCCACAACTGAGATTTATACGCATCTTTCTTTGAAAGATTTGAAGAAAGTTTATGAGCAGGCACATCCCAAAAGTAAAAAACAGGATTAAACGAAACTTGCCATCCAGCAGTTACCGGATGGCATGTTTAATAACAAGTTTTAATTATAATTTATTTAACGATTACTTTCTCAATAACTGCTTTATTTTCCTCGAAAGGTTTATTGCTTTTTTTATCAGCCGAAAGATTCTCTATCTTATGAACAACATCCATTCCCTTCACAACTTTTCCGAAAACAGTATGTTTGCCATTCAGCCAACTGCAACCTTCTTTTTTTGTAACAATAAAGAATTGAGAACCATTTGTATTCGGACCGGAATTTGCCATACAGATTGTCCCATAATCAACTGTTGCTTTTAGTTTTTTTAACACAACATCTGTATCGATTCCTGTTTTTTCTTTAAAGAATTCAACTGTGTGATTCATAATTGGATTAACGCTTTGAATCTTTCCACATTCCTGTATTATTGCCAGGATTTCGGGATTTGGTTCTTGATTAGTCTGCATATAAGGAGCCAGGATTTGAGTGTAAACTGCATAAGCTTCTTCTTCAGTATGGATGTCACCAGTGATGAGAATATCTTCTCCTGAAAATTCATCTTCAAATTTATAACCGGGTCCGCCAGATCCTGTTCCCAAAGGACATCCACCTTGAATCATGAAATCATTAATTACCCTATGAAAAATAAGTCCGTCATAAAAAGGTTTGTTCTCTTTTTCACCTGTTTCAGGTTCAGTCCACTCTATGGTTCCTGTTGCCAATCCTACAAAATTTTCCACAGTTTTCGGTGCAATTGCCGGGAAAAGTTCAAGTTCAATTTCTCCATAATTTGTTTGAATAACCACTTCAATAACCTCCGTATTTCCTTCTGCTGCAAATAAAACAGCGATACTTAAAATGAGTATCAATAAAACAATTTTACGCATCTTTTTCACTCCTATATTTTTTTTGTTGAAATCATTCACATTCAGAATTAAATCTTTTTAAATCACAAGTTATATTCATTTTCTCCTCGCATCATTAACAAAATAAACATTCGTTTGTTTTCAATATTCACACAATTCCAGCTCACCATTTATCATTTTCAGATAGGATTGATGAGCTACCCAATCACCTGCATTTGCATAATAACCATTTTCAAACTTAATCAGCTTTGGTGCATGAGAATGTCCTAAAACCACTAAATCATAATCCTTCAATTTCTGTTTTGCGAACTTAATCAAACCTTCTTCCTTTTTTCTTTCTAGTTCAGGATGCGACTTTCTATCTCTACTGGAACGTGATAATAATTTTCCGAGTGCCAAAGAAAAATCCGGGTGAAATAGTTCAAATATTTTTTTTAAAAAGTTATTCCTGATTAGAGATCGAAATATTTTATAATGAGTATCGTTTGTGGTAAAAAGGTCTCCATGACTAACGAAAATCTTCTTTCCATCAATAGTTTCGGAAAAGTTTTCAGGATATAATTCAACATCCAGAAAACCTGTTAAAAAGTCCCTGAACCAGAAATCATGGTTGCCAGCAATAAATACTATTCTGCAACCGCTTTCTCTCAAGTCAGCCATTTTCTTTAAGATTGGAAAATAACCTTTTATTATGACTGTTTTCCACACAAACCAAAGATCGAAAATGTCTCCATTTAAAATCAATAGATCAGCATTCCCAATTAAACTATCTAAGAAGGAAATGATTTTTTTATTTTGTTCAGCATCTATCTCTTTTCTTGTAAATTTCAGGTGAAAATCCGATGCAAAATATACTCTCATATTTGTTTCCTTTAACCACTAAGACACAAAGTTTTTCTTTTAACCACAGAGCACACGGAGAGTGATGATACAATTTTTCTTTTTTCTTTCATAATTGGATATTCATTTCTCCATTATTTATGATTGTTCTCAACTCCACGCTTCGCTTTGAAGTCAAGTCCAATCCGTTTCAGCCATGTTCAATTTTCAATATTAAATATTCAATTTATTTATTTTGTAATTACAAAATAAAAAATATTTGCTCCCATTTGAAAAGCTAATTCTTTAATATTTTCAGGATCGTCGTGAACATCGCTCCAACCATCACTGATATTAGATTCAAAAATGTAAAGCACCATCATCCTGCCAAAATCATCGAAAATGGCAAAAGCTTGAGCACGTTTTTCATCGTGTTTATGAGTTTTCGTTAATCCTTTTTCAAACGAAAAAAAGCTGTGAAAAATTTCGTGATTCGCAGGAAGTTCGATTAGTTCTTTTTCAGGAAAAACTTTTTGGATTTCTCTCCTGAAAGATTTATCCATTCCATAATCATCATCAGCCAGCAGGAATCCACCCTGAAGCAGATATTTTCTCAAATTCTCAGCATCTTTTTCCGAAAATGTTATATTGCCATGACCTGTCATAAACACAAAAGGAAACTCAAATATTTTGGAATCAGCAGGTTTCACTATTGCCTGTTCCAAAGCAAAATCTGTTTGAATTGTTTTATTCAGATATTGAGCCAAATTTGGTAAGATGTCCGAGTCATTATACCAGTCTCCACCTCCGTCATAATGAAGGCGTGCTAATTGTGGTTTTTCTATTGCGTTTAAGATGGTTAAGATGATCAGTAGAAAAAAAACATTAAAGATTTTCACGAATATTCAACTCCTGCAAGCGTGATAAAATAACTTCTTCTTTATCTAAAAGCCATTTTTTCAAGCGTTTGATCAACCTTTTTCTACCGGCAATGTAATTTATGTATTTGTTTTTTGGATATAAAACTTTCCGCAGTTTATTAGTCATCATACGGGGAATATTTTTTAAGAGAGTTTTCCAAAAAAAGATAGGATATATTTTTTTTATTTTATTAAATTTTATATACTCAAAATCTCCGTATTTTCCATTCATCTTACTTAAAATATAGGAAATTTGTTCTGAAGATAAACTTTTGGTGCGAACGTTTACCTGCAATCCATTATAAAAGCAGAAATCATGAAGATTTGTAACAACTTTTTCTTCTATCAGGTTTTTCCGAAATTCTGTTTTTAAATGTGGAGTTGCCACGAAGAAAAAAGGTGCATCTAATTTTATTTCCCGTGCAAAATGAAAATTATTCCAGATTTTCTCTTCAGTGTCATCCGGAAGTGCAACAATAAAACCTCCTGCACTTATGATATTATTTTCCTGTAATAATTTAACTGCATGCACGGATTCTGTGAGAACTTTTTTATCTTTAGATAATAATTTGATATCTTCAGCTTCCACATTTTCAATTCCCAGAAATACAAATTTGAAACCAGCTTCTGCTATCTTTCTTACTAAGTTTTCATCAGACGCAACTCCACGCACACTTGCCTGAATCATGTAATCGATTCTATTGAATTTATTTTTTATGACCAGATCACAGAAATTGTGCATATGATGAATGTCTAAAAAAGCATTGTCATCCACTATAAATAATGATTCTGCTCCATTTGCAATCGCGTTTTCAATATCTTTCTTTATTCTGTTCATATCATATTTTCGAAAAGTTCTTCCATACATAAACGGCATACAGCAGAAGTTGCAAGCCATTGTACAACCTCTGGAAGTCTCGATCACATCTGTTCTTTTACCAAAAGCAAAATATTTTTTTCTAATACGGATATTTCGTTTAGGAAGCTTAAGCTTGCTTAAATCGATATTTTCTGCACATGGATTATGAATAAATTCTCCATTTTTTTTATAGGAAAGATTTTTTATTTCAGAAAAATTGCTCGTATTTGCAGCAAGCGCTTTCACTAAATTGTTGAAAGCAATTTCACCTTCTTTTCGGATCATAAAATCAATATAAGAAGCATCTTCGGATTTGGTAATAATATCTAAAGCAAGCGTAATATGATAACCACCAAAAACAGTGTAAATTTTCTCATTAAATTGCTTAATTATTTTTGCAATTTCTACTGCTGTTTGATACTGAAAACTCATAGCAGAAAGTCCAACAATATCAGGCTGGAAGCTCTTAAGAAGTTTTATTAAATACTTTTTAAGACCTGAACGAACAGTTATCAAATCTACGATTGCGATTTTATCAATGAGCTTCTCATCCACATTTCCGGCAATAGAAGCTAAACCGAGATTTGGAAACCTGGCTGCACGATCGAATCCGGATGCATAATTTGGCATTGATAAAAGCAAAATCCTCTGTTTCATAAAATTCCTTATCTTCATGAAATTACAAATACACATTCAGTTTGATTTTTTAATATCTTTCTTGTCAACAGATTATTATCTGCAAAATAATTTGACATAAAACTTTTAAAGATTGAATTGACAGATGAAAAAGCGTAATATCAATAATTCAGGAGAGCTAAGATGAATCTTTTTGAAATGCTTGTGAATGATAATAAATTTTTTCTGATTGCCGGACCTTGTGTGATCGAAAACGAAAAGATTATACTCCAAGTTGCAGAAAAACTCAAAAAAGAAACCTTAAAAAGAGATATTATTTTTATCTTTAAATCTTCATACAAGAAGGCAAATCGCTCCTCAATGCATTCTTTCAGCGGAGTTGGATTGGAGGAAGGTCTCAGGATTTTAAAGAAGGTAAAACGAGAATTTGACATTTCGATTCTGACAGATGTACATGAAACAAATGAAATAAATCCTGTTGCAAAAGTTGTGGATATCATTCAAATTCCAGCTTTTCTTTCACGTCAAACTGATTTGATCGTAGCAACAGCAAAAACCGGAAAAATTGTGAATATCAAAAAAGGACAATTTCTGGCACCTGAAGATATGAAACTGATTGTGGAAAAAGTTACATCACAAAATAATGAACAAATCCTCTTAACAGAAAGAGGAACTTGTTTTGGTTATCACAATCTGGTTGTGGATTTCAGAAGTTTCGATATTATGAAAAAACTCGGTTATCCGGTTGTTTATGATGTAACTCACAGTTTACAAAAACCAACTTCAGATAAAACAACAGGGGGAACTCCGCAATATGCTTTGATGATGGCAAAAGCCGCTCTGGCAACGGGTAAAGTAGATGGCTTGTTTATCGAAACACATCCCAATCCAAAAAAAGCTTTGAGTGATGCTGCAACAATGCTGCCACTTGATGATATTCCAAAATTTTTAGATGAATGTTTAAAAATCAAGGAGATTTCATGAAAGATTACTCACAAATTAAACTGCTTATATTGGACTGTGATGGAGTGTTATCTGATGGGAAAGTTGTTTACGGGGATAATGAAATCGAATTGAAAAGCTTCTCAGCTAAAGATGGATTAGGGATAAGAATGCTTTCTTTTTCTGAAATAAAAGTAGCAATCATTACTGGTCGGGAATCCCAAGCATTAATTCGAAGATGTAAAGATTTAAGAATAGAATATCTCTTTCAAAAAACCAGAAATAAACTAGTAAAAACGGAAGAAATATTGAAAGAATTAAAATTAACCTGGCAAAATGTTGCTTATATGGGTGATGATTGGAATGATTATCCAGCACTTAAAAAAGCATATTTCTCAGCTGTTCCGAATGATGCAAATGAAGATATTAAAACAAAAGTAGATTTTATTGCGAATTCCAAAGGTGGGGAAGGTGCTGTGAGGGAGTTTATAGATTTTATCTTAAAGAAACAGGGAAAATATGAAAAAGCTGTGGCAGATTTCATCGAGCATCTTGAAAGTTCGTAGTTTCGTTTTAATTGCCTTTTTAATTTCCTGTAGCCAAACAGAAGAAAACCTGTCTTCACAGAAAAGCGATGAAATCCCGGACCAGCAAAGTGATTATGTTACTATTATCACAACTAATAAAGAAATAATCGAACAGGAAATCACTGCTATTCATATCGATAGATATACCAAAAAAAAGCTGACTATTGCAGATACGGTTTTCGTGAAAAATTTTACTCCTGCAGGTGAACTTCAATCCACAATTTATTGTGATAAAGCAGAAATCGATGATGTGAAAAATATTCTAATCGGAATAGGAAATGTGGTAGTTACAGATGAAAATGGGGATAATGGAATTTTGAAAACTCCTTATCTTATCTGGAATAGGAATAATGACGAACTTCTTGCAAAAGATGGAGTTACATTAATCCGAAAAGAAAGTGTTTTGCGTGGCTTGGAAATGGTTACAGATATCAATCTGGAAAAAGTCACAATAATTAAAGTATCTGCTGAAGGAAAAATTTCCGATGAAAAAATCGATTGGTAATCCAGTTAGAATTTTCATTGTTTTTCTTTTTCTTCTCTTCTCAGATATACTGTTTTCAGATGAAAATGATCTTCGTCCTTACAGGTTGATTAACGCAGATACTTTGATCGTTAATAAAATTAATGAAGAATATGTTACCGATTTGATTGGTAATGTACACTTTTTTTATGGAGAGACAGAATTTTTTTCTGATTTTGCAAAATTGTACGAAAAAAAGAAAATTTCAATCTTAACAGGTAATGTAAAAGTTTTTGATGACTCCTTGAGTTTATTTGCAGATAAAGTAAAGTATCTTCGTTTAAATGAAGAATTGATATTAAAAGATAATGTATTTGTGGAAGAAGCTCATCAGGATTCTACGATTAGAACTTTTAAGGCAAAAAAAGCAGATTACTTTCGGGATAAAAAAGAGTTTTATGCATTTGATGATGTATTTGTTTATGATGAACGGAAAAAATTGAATGGTAGTTGCGGGAAGTTGGTTTATTTTTTAAATGATGGTTACGGATATCTGATTAAAAGTCCAATTCTAAATTCTCAGGATGAGGATTCATTAAAAATTTCCGCAGAAAAAATTGAATACTACAAAAATTTTAAGAAAGTCGTGGCAATATTCAACACAAAAACCGAATCAAAAGATTTTACTGTTACAAGTGATTTTTTGATTTATTTTGACGATGAGAATAAAGCGATTTTTCTGGGAGAACCAAAATTTTATTCTGAGTTTGCAGATGCCTCTGCTATAGAATTCAGGATTTTTTTTGATAATCAGAAAATAAAAAAAGCAGAATTACAGGATTCTTGCCGTATCGATTTTAAGTCTAAAGAAGGGAAAGCAAAGCGTAATTGGATTTTAGCAGATTTTATTGAAATGCATTTTGAAGATGGTATCATCAATTTCTGTGAATCTGCCGGCAATGTCGATTCCTATTTTCAGCAGGACAAAAATGAGAAAGAAGATTTTTTAATAAATAATTCTCAGAGTGAGAAACTTTTAATTTATCTGAAATCCGGAAATGAGATTGAGAAAATTGTGATGAAAAACCAGGTGAACGGTTTGTATAAATTTGAAAATAAATAAAGTACAATCATTCCCAACTTGCACTTCGTTGTGAGTCAAGTCTGATTGAATTCGTGGATTGAAAACTGTTTCAATCCCAACTCACGGTTCGCTGCAAGTTAAGTCGGATGAAATTTTCGGCATTATTTATTCCAACTTTCTAAGAAAAATAAAAATATCAAATAAATCAATTGACAATAAAGTATTATTTTTTAAAAATAAAACCAGAAATGAATAGAATTGAAACTAAGAATTTAGTAAAAATTTACGGAAAAAAACGAGTAGTTAATGACGTAAGTATTGATGTCAATCAAGGTGAAATTGTTGGTATTTTAGGACCGAACGGGGCAGGAAAATCAACTACTTTTTATATGATTCTTGGATTGATAAAACCGAATAAGGGACGTGTTTTCTTCAATGACGATGATATCGTGAAATTACCAATGTATAAACGAGCTCAATTGGGAATTGGATACTTGGCTCAGGAACCTTCAATTTTCCATAAATTAACTGTTGAACAGAATATAATGGCAATTCTGGAAACACAGAAACTCTCCAAAAAAGAAAGAAAACAAAAACTGGAAGAATATTTGGCTGAGCTGGATTTGACGAGTTTGGCAAAACAAAAGGCTTATACACTTTCCGGTGGTGAAAGACGAAAATTGGAAATCACAAGGTCACTTGTTACATCTCCATCTTTTATGCTGATGGATGAACCTTTTGCCGGAGTCGATCCTCTGGCAGTTGCCGATATTCAGGATATTATTCAAAGGCTGAAAGAAAAAAAGATCGGAATGCTTATTACAGACCATAATGTTTTAGAAACTTTGAAAATCACGGAAAGAGCTTATATTATTTATAAAGGAGAAATCCTCTTTACTGGAACTTCTAGGGAATTGGTAAATAATGAAAAAGCTCGCGAAGTTTATCTTGGAGATAGATTTACAAATCCATTTGAATATGAATAATGAAACTTAAACAATCGCTTTCTCAAAAATTAACTCAAAGTCTTCTCTTGAAGCCAAAAATGCTTCAATCTTTGGAAATGTTGGCAATGCCCCTTTTAGAATTGGAAACATATTTAAAACAAGAACTCGTTAATAATCCGATGTTGGAACTTCTTGAGCAAAAACAGGAAGATGAAACCACTGAAGAAACTCCAGCTGTTAAGGAAAAAGAGGAAGTTCCTGAAATAGATGATGTTAAAGAGAAAAACGATTCTGAACTGGAAAAAACTCTGGAAGAATGTGAAAAATTAAGTGAAATCCTGGATTCCTGGAATGAAATTAATTTCGATGATAAATCTTACAAAATAAAAGCGTCTGAACGAATAAATTTTGAGCAATTTTTGCGTTCTTCAGAAGATAATAAAGAGGACTTTCTTTATCAACTTGAAAAACAGAATTTACCGGAAAATGAATTTGATTTTGCTTATGAACTTATTGACAGTACAGATGATTATGGTTTTTTATCAAAAGATTTTGATTTATATTTTCTGGCATCTGAATATGGAATTTCTTCGGAGCGTGCAGAGGAAATCCAAAAGATAATAATGCGTTTTGAACCTTGTGGAATAACTGCCAGAAATATTCAGGAGTGCCTAATTGCGCAACTGAAAGAAAACGAACATGTTCATTTGGTTAGGATTATTCAAGATGATTTTGACGACCTGATTCATAAACGTTATAAGAAAATAGCTTCAAAATATGGAGTAACTCTGAATTCGGTTCATACTTGGAAAAATCAAATTGGTCAACTTGATCCAAAACCAGGATTGCGTTTGCAATCTAATGAAACAAATTATATTCTACCGGATGTTATTATCAAAAAAATTGGAAACGAATATGAAGTTCTTACTAATGATTTTTCTTTTCCAAAAATCAGATTGAGCAGAAGATATCGGGATATTCTTAAACAAATAAAAACCGATAAAAGTGCTGTTGATTATGTGCGTAATAAAATCAATTCCGCAAAATTTATTATTAAATCAATTTATTTGAGAAGTAGAACATTAGATAGAGTTGTGAAATCGATAATTCGCAACCAACGAGATTTTTTCTATAACAATAGCGGAGTTCTGGAACCTCTCACTTATTCTGTTATTGCTGAAGAACTTCAGGTTAATGAATCCACCATTTCTCGCGTTGTAAGAACTAAATATGCTGATACTCCTTTTGGCATTATGTGTTTGAAAGATTTTTTTACGAGCACTGCCGGAAAAGACACAAATTATAATTCCATTTCCCGTCAAAATGTAGAAACCATTATCAAACGTCTAATCGAGTATGAAGATAAACGTTCACCTTTGAGTGATCAGGATATTACAGACAAATTGCGAAAAGACGGAATAAATGTTTCCAGGAGAGTTGTTGCTAAATATCGAAAGGCAAAAAGAATTTTGAATAGCCATTTGAGGAGAGAGATGTGACGCATTTTGCTGTGGCAATAATCGGTGGTGGACCCGGAGGTTATGTTTCTGCAATCAGGCTGAATCAATATGGTATCGATGTTGCTGTTTTTGAGAAGGAAAGATTGGGTGGAGTTTGTTTGAACCACGGCTGCATACCAACAAAATCTTTAGTAAAAGTTGCAGATTTATTTGCTGAAATAAAAGAATCTGAAAACTTTGGAATTGAAGTCAATAGCTCACAAATAGATTATTCAAAAGTATGGGAAAGAAAGAATTCGATTGTGGAAAGATTAGTTTCCGGTGTTGAATATTTATTTCAAAGAAGGAATATTCCCAATATAAATGAGCTAGTTATTCAAATTGAAAAATGTGAAGATCATTATAAAATTATTTCCAGAAATAGGGAAGGAGAAGAGAGTTCCTATTCAGCAGATTATTTGATTTTAGCAACCGGTTCGATTCCACAGCAGCTTCCATTTATGAAGTTTGATGAAAAACAGATTTTATCTTCCAAAGATTTATTGAAAATGCAGGAATTGCCAAATCATCTGGTTGTTGTTGGTGGAGGTGTGATTGGCTGTGAATTCGCTTCCATTTATCAACAAATGGGTGTTGAAGTTGAGATTGTAGAGCTTTTACCAAAACTGGTTTTCAATGAAGATGAAGAGATTTCCAGAAGACTGGCAATGGCTTTGAAGAAATCTGGAATAAAATTACATCTCAAAACTGCTGTTGAAAGTATAGAGAAAGATGAAAATCAGATGATTTTAAAACTTTCAAATGGAAAAGAAATTTCAACGGAGAAAGTTTTAGTAAGCGTTGGTAGAGCTCCAAACCTGGATATCGATTTTAAAAACCTTGAATTGAAATTGGAAAATGGATTTATCCGAATTTCAGATAAAATGGAAACAAATCTCTCAAATGTTTTTGCAATTGGTGATATTACCGGAAAATTGATGTTAGCTCATTCAGCAAGCAAGCAAGGACTTATCGTTGCAGATATAATGAATAACAAAATAAATGCTGATAAAAAAGAGATTATTAATTTGAATTACGAAAATATTCCCAAGTGTATTTTTACAAATCCTGAAATTGGTTCTGTGGGTCTTGCCGAGCAACAAGCCCAAGAAAGATTTGGAGATATTCTGATTGGGAAATTTCCCTTTTCTGCCAATGGGAAATCACTTGGAATCGGTAATAAATTTGGATTTGCCAAAGTAATAGCTGAGACGAAAGATCATAAAATTGTTGGAATGCATATCATTGGTCCACAAGCAACAGAATTGATTGCACAAGGTGGAATTTTTTTGGGAACCG
>Ga0207996_1001435_pt1 | contig 16595 bp, 17 predicted proteins | sample AntAceMetag02UKG_FD_184773 | JGI IMG/M metagenome (GOLD analysis project Ga0207996, IMG submission 184773) | Saline lake microbial communities from Ace Lake, Antarctica - Antarctic Ace Lake Metagenome 02UKG (SPAdes) (version 2) | ecosystem: Environmental > Aquatic > Non-marine Saline and... | reverse complement strand
TATATTTCTTTTTGTACTATTTTTATAAAAGGAAGACGGATTACTTTTTTCTCTTGACAACTATCAATCATATCAGCGGTTAGCTCCTATATTTTAGGAGTTTACCAGTAATGCGATTTTCACCCAGTGGGTGAAATGATGACCTTTGACAATATATTGAAATTATTGTGCTAATTGCTAAAAGCTAACTGCTGATCGCTCAATTTAGGTATCAATTGATATTCATGGAACGTCAAAACGCTGATCCCCTACCTTCCTGAATTAATCTTGACCCGCATCTCTACCCGATCCAGGGGGTTGTCACGGCTGTCACGGGGTAAGGCGGCAATTTTATCCACCACATCCAGCCCTTTGAGTACTTCCCCGAAAACCGTGTATTTGCCGTTCAGAAAAGGTGCATCGGCCACACAGATAAAGAACTGCGATCCCGCGCTGTCCGGATGGGATGATCTGGCCATGGACAGAATTCCTCTTTTATGCGGAATGCTGCCGAACTCGGCCTTGAGGCGGTATCCGGGGCCCCCGCTGCCATGTCTGGACCGGTCAGGGCTTTTAGAGCCCGGGTCACCGCCTTGGATGACAAACCCGGGGACGACCCGGTGAAAAATCGTGCCATCGTAAAAGCCTTCCCGGGCAAGGGATATGAAATTATCAATGTGGTTTGGGGCGGTATCCGGGAAAAAACGGATGTGGATCTCGCCGAGCCGGGTCTGGATCACCGCCCTGACCGCCTTCATCCCCTGGATTTCTTCCTGCGAAAATTCCCGGTAACGAATCTCTTCAGAAAATGTCATTGGCACCGTACAGGTAAAAATCAACATCAGTACCGACGTTATCAATAAAAATCGTTGCATCATCCATCTCCTTGTCTGAACCGTCCGTATTTTTTTATTTAAATCCATAAACCATGTCCCCGGGGCCAGGTCCGCGGCGCATTAATTTACGTGTGAATATTATTTGATTTTATTGGTCGGGTCGCCTTCATTCACCATATGATCGAGGACTTCCCGCTCCGGTTCTCCCGGAACGATCCCATCCAGCTCGGCCTCCATAACCGTTACGCCGGTCTGATTTTTTAGGATGGCTGAAGCCGTAGCCCGGCCATTCGGGTTGATATCGCGAATCGTGAGACAGCACTCAATGGTGTCGCCGAAATAGACCGGTGCTTTAAAGTGAAAATTCATACACGAGGCCAGCCATCCGACCTGTCCCCCGATTTCGGTGACCATGCTGCCCACCAGGAGACCATGGCAGATCCGTCCCTTCATGTTTTTGACCGCAGCGTAACGATCGTCATAGTGAATCGGATTGTAATCTCGCGAAATATTCCCGAACGCTAGTGTATCCGTTTCTGTAAACGTTCGAAAAACCTTTAGCGTATCCCCGCTCTTCAGCCCCTTTATGGCTTTTCTGCGAATTGTGGACATGGATGTTTTACCTGTTTTCTTCTTCGATTTTGTAATGCCGGGCTTTTTCGACATACCCCAGGGCCGTTCTCCTATGACTTTCCAAAACTTTTTCGGTCAGATTTTTTTTTACAACCGCCGGTGTACCGGCAGCAAGCTGAAACGGACCGATCACCTGATTTTCCAAAACCACTGAACCCGCCGCGACAACAGAACCGGTTTTGATCCGGGCCCTGTTCAGCACGACGGCATTGATACCGATCAGGCTGTCCTCCTCCACAGTGCAGCCATGCACCACCGCATTATGTCCCACGGTAACACGGTCGCCTATCCTGGCCGGTTTACCGGGGTCTGCGTGGATGGTGCAGTTGTCCTGGATATTGGTGTTGCAGCCCACTTTAATCGAAGCGGTATCACCTCTCAGGACGGCCCCATACCAGACACTGGAATTGTCCTGAATCTCCACATCTCCGATAATCGTCGCGGTGGGTGCTATAAAAACATTCTTGCCGATTTTGGGTTTCTTGCCGTTGAACGCTATAATCATTGTAAAAACTCCCCGTGCCGGAAATATTATCCGTTCCGGCGAAACAGTCGGGCCGTGCGCGGCAGCCTTTGGTGCGGCATCAAAAAAACGGCTTCTCGCTGTTTCAAGTGAGTCATCCCCGGATGCTTTTATTCACTCAACCTATCGAATGGCCAAAACAAAATTATTGACAATCAATCGCATATTTCCCTATAGGTATCAACTGAATTCATGTTTTAATATATAAATCAAATTTTAAGGAGTGAATCATGGTCCTGCTAAATCCCAAGACGCAAACGTTTGGCCACCTTGATGAACCATCCCGGCAAATTATGCTCAAAACCATTGATTTTTTTGAAAAAAAAGGAAAAGTCAAAATCAAGGCAGATGATCATGAACGGGTATGGTATGCGGATTTTATTGAATTTATAAAAAAAGAAAAAATATTTGCAGCGTTGCTGACGCCCACCACCGTCGGGGACGGAAGCACCCGCTGGGATACCTTTCGCAACTGTGATTTCAATGAGATCCTCGGTTTTTACGGGCTGCCCTACTGGTATACCTGGCAGGTAACTATCCTGGGGCTCGGCCCCATCTGGATGAGCCGCAACCAGGCGATCAAGCAAAAAACGGCCAAATTGCTCGAAGAGGGCGGCATTTTTGCCTTTGGTCTGTCCGAAAAAGCCCACGGGGCTGATCTGTATTCCAGTGAAATGGCACTCACACCACTGGGCAACGGCAGATCCGTGGCAGACGGCGGCAAATATTATATCGGCAATGCCAACGATGCGGCCCTTGTATCCACATTCGGCAAGGATTCGGATACTGATGAATATGTGTTTTTTGCCGTGGATTCTAGGCACGACAATTACGAATGCGTGAAAAACGTGGTCAATTCCCAGAATTTTGTGGCCGAATATGCTCTGCATTCATACCCTGTCACCGATGCCGATATGCTGTCCAGGGGCACCGATGCCTGGGACGCGGCCCTGAATACCGTCAATGTGGGCAAATATAACCTGGGATGGGCTTCCATCGGCATCTGCACCCATGCTTTTTATGAATCCATCACCCATGCTGCCAACCGCAATCTTTTCAAGCATTTTGTCACTGATTTTCCCCATATTCGACAAATATTGGTGGATGCCTATACCCGCCTTGTGGCCATGAAGCTTTTTGCCCAGCGCAACGCCGATTACATGCGCAGCGCCTCTTGCGACGACCGGCGCTATCTGCTCTACAACCCCATGACCAAGATGAAGGTCACCACTCAGGGCGAAGAGGTCATCAACCTGCTGTGGGATGTGATTGCGGCCAAGGGCTTTGAAAATGACATGTATTTTGAAATGGCGGCCCGCGATATCCGAGCTCTGCCCAAGCTCGAAGGCACGATCCATGTGAATATGGCACTGATCGTCAAGTTCATGGCAAATTATTTCTTCAATCCGGACACCTTTCCCGAGATTCCTAAAGTCAGCCAGGCCCGCAACGATGATTTTCTTTTCAATCAGGGTCCCACCAGGGGCCTGGGCAATATCCGATTTCATGATTTCAACATCGCCTACAGCAGCATGGACCTGCCCAACATAGCTATTTTCAGGGAACAGATTGAAATTTTAAAACAATTCCTCCTGCAGGCACCGCCGAACAAGGCACAGACCGGGGATATTGATTTTCTTCTGATCCTTGGCGAACTGTTTACCCTGGTGGCATATGGCCAGTTGATCATTGAAAAGGCCCATATCGAAAAAATCGACCCGGATCTGATCGACCAGATATTTGATTTTATGATTCGCGATTTTTCCAAGTTCGCTCTTCAGCTCTACTCAAAAACCAGCAGCACTGCCAAACAGATGGAACTGGCCCTGAAAATGCTTCGAAAACCGATTGTCAACCCCGATCTTTTCAATAAGATATGGACAGAGTACGTATATCCCCTGAACGGAGCCTATGAGATGAATCCCTGACACGGAACACAGGATAACCGGTGCGACAATTTAATCGGCTCGAACGGGTATGCCTGTCTGCGGAGAAAACCGGATGACATACAACTTTGATCCTGATCAGTGGTATGAAAATGAAGTTGATTTTTTTGAAAAAAAATACCATTCCGGAGCAATCTCAGAGCAAAAATTCAATAATATCCTGAAGGAACTTGGCACACGATATGATGATATGTTGGAGCGATTGAACGGGACATATCAAATATCATGAAGAAAAAGTCGCCTACCGCTATAGAACGGGTGACGGGTGGTTTTTTTTATGTGATGTAAACAAATTCGACAGTTCACACGTCATATATTGTAAAAAGTAAAAAGCGGGGTAAAATAAAAAATATTGACTGTACAAACGTTCAGGAAGTTGACGAAAATAGAGCTTATGCCCCCTGCCGTGATTTAAGGGGTGTTCACGAAATAGGGGATAACGGATGTCGAAAATTGAGACGGTTCCTCTAAATTCAGACCAGGGGGCAACTTCCGACCGGGTAACGGATACAGTCTCTGAAATTGCCGGATGGGTACAAAACGCCAAACGCGGCAGCCGACACGCATGCAATCGGCTGGTGGAGCAGTTCCAGGAAAAGATATTCCGAATGGTGTTCTATCGCATCCGTTCCAGGTCGGATGCCGAAGATCTCACCCAGGAAATTTTTCTACAGGCATTCAAGAGTCTGCCACGTCTGAAAAACGAAGAACGCTTTAAAAGCTGGCTGTTCAGCATAGCCATAAACCGAATCCGCGATTACTACCGTAAAAAAAAGCTGAGATCTTTTTTCATGACGTCCATTGAGAGTGAAGAAAGTGTCGGCCGGACGCCCAGGCAGGAAGATGACGGCGGCACCGGAGCCCTGCAGCGGGTAATTCGTAAAGATTTCTGGCAGCAGGTGGGTATATTGCTGGATAAAATGCCGCGGATGGAAAGAGAAGTGTTTACATTACGTTTTATGGATCAATTGAGTATCAGGGAAGTTTCTCAGGCCCTTAAAAAAAATGAAAGTACGGTGAAGACCCATCTTTACAGGGGAATTCAAAAATTTAGAAAAGAGGCTTCCATGCGAAATTTTTTACAGGAGGTGATATCGTGAACACCAATCAACAGGCGCATCTGAATGAAGATCAGCTCCTTTGGGCGTTTGTGGATAAAGCCGGGCTGCCGGATGCAGCACAGGCGCATCTGGCGGAATGCCCGCTGTGTCGCGGTCAAAAACAACGACTTGAGAATGATTTGGCTGCATTGGGAGAATTTGCCGGGGAGTCTGTCCCAAAACTGCAAAAACGGGTGCAATTGCCGCTGGAGATTTCCCCCTCCCGTAAGCTGCCCGGGTGGTACTGGCAGGCAGCGATGGGGACAGCCGTTGCGGCCCTTCTGGTCATCAGCGTTATATGGTGGCCCGGTACCGGCCTGCTTGTACCGGATACAAATACTCCCGTGACTGCCTGGGATCAGCAGGATGATGAAAAGTTCATGGCCCAGATTCGGGTGCTCACCGAAAATGATTTACCCCAGGTATATCTCGATATCTCCGAAGGGTTGGACTCCGGAGATAGTGAAGAATTTATCGATTTTGTCGTTCCATCCCTTGACCAGGATTCACTGTCTTATGATTTTGCAAACAGGAGATCTTTATCATGATAAAAAAAATATTAGGTGGCATGCTGTGTGTAACTTTTTTGCTTTTACCCGTCGCTGTTCCGGCCGGCCAGGGTCTGCCCGGTGGAAAATGGTGGCGGGTTCCGCACATAGCTGAATCTCTGGAGCTTAAGCAAAAGCAGATACAACAACTGGACCAGGAGTTTGTCCGCAGCCGGCGCAACATGTTTGAACTCAAAAGCAATATGGAAAGAGAAGGTTTTGAACTCAATAATTTGATGGAAAACAATAAGTTGGATGAACCTGCGACCATGAGGCAGCTAAAACGCTTTCAGGAATCCCGTTCCCGGCTGGCCGAAGAAAGGTTCAAATTCGTGGTTAAAGTAAGGAGAATTCTCGGAAATAAAAGTTTTCAGAAGCTCAAGACTTTTTATGAAAAGCGCAGAGTCGATAAACAAAAGAAACAATAAGGGGGCCCGATGGCGGCCCCTCTCAAAACCGGACAAGAGGATTTCCCATACATTCAGCCTGCCCCCGCTCTGCAGTATGGTTTACTAAATTGAGCGATCAGCAGTTAGCTTTTAGCAATTAGCACAATAATTTCAATATATTGTCAAAGATCATCATTTCACCCAATGGGTGAAAATCGCATTACTGGTAAACTCCTAAAATATAGGAGCTAACCGCTAATTGCTAAGAGCTAATCGCTCATCTTAGGTTTAATTAAAAATTATTACCCCAAGTCCATCCAAATACTTTTTACGAGATCATTATTTTTCAAATCCGGAAAATTCTTGGATTAAAAAAGACGGCGGCGATTTACAAAAGACGCAGCCCGTTCATAGTCGGTGCTCTTTTTAAACAACACCCCCAGAAACGGCACATCCCCTTTTGACAGCCGCTTGGGCTTGAAATCAGGATCGGCCTGCAGGGCTCTGACCCAGTTCAGCAGTTCACGGGTGGCCGGTTTTTTCTCAATTGCCTCGAGTTCACGGAGTTTGTAAAAGGCTGCAATCGCATATTCGCCAAGGTCATCGTCCATATCTGGAAAATGTACCCGAAGGATCTTGCGCATCATCTTGGGGTCTGGGAATGCAATATGGTGGAAATTACACCGGCCGAGAAATGGATCGGACAGGTCTTTTTTGGCATTGGAGGTAATAATGAAGACCGGACGGTTTTGTGTCGGGATGGTTTTGTCGATTTCGATGATGTCGAACTCCATCTGGTCCAGCACATCCAGCATATCATCCTGGAAATCGGTATCGGCCTTGTCAATTTCGTCGATGAGCAGAACGGTGCGCCGGTTCGACGTAAAGGCCTGCCCGATCTTGCCCATTTTGATATAGTCCTCGATATTGCTGACATCTCTGGCGGAATCGCCAAAACGGCTGTCGTTTAAACGTGTCAGGGTATCATACTGGTACAGAGCATCCACCAGTTTCATGCTCGATTTGACGTTGAGCACAATCAGCGGCATATTCAGGCTTTCGGCAATGGCATGGGCCAGCATGGTTTTGCCGGTACCGGGTTCGCCTTTCAGCAGCAGCGGCATTTCCAGAGCCATGGAGATATTGACGATACCGGCCAGTTCCTCATCCAGTACATACTTCGTAGCGCTAGAAAATCCGATTTTTTGTATTTTGGGAACCATATAGCCCTCTTTTTAAAATATGTATCCGTTCACGGAACAATGAAATTGAAAAGTTTAAACCATGACGGTAATACCTAAATTGAGCGATCAGCAGTTAGCTTTTAGCAATTAGCACAATAATTTCTATATATTGTCAAAGGTCATCATTTCACCCAATGAGTGAAAATCGCATTACTGGTAAACTCCTAAAATATAGGAGCTAACTGCTAAGAGCTAATCGCTAATTGCTAAGAGCTAATCGCTAATTGCTAAGAGCTAATCGCTCATCTTAAGTAATAATTATTGACCCCGAATTGCTCTTGAAAGTCCGGCGGTAAGTTCCAGAACCCTTTCGGCGTGGGCCGGACTCAGGGTACCGGTTCCGCAACTAGGCGTAATCAGGGACTGGCGAAGCAGGGTCGATCGATCGATGCCTATGGATTCCATCTGAGACATTTGATCTTGCCATCTTTTCAGCAGTGACGCCGTGGTTTCTCTTTCAATGTCTTCGGCCAAGGAGGTGGGCACAATCCCCCAGGCAATGATGCCGCCGTTGCTGAAAAATTTTTTGATTTGATCCGCATACAGGATAAAACGATCGAAATAGGAGTAGGCATCAAAGTTGACAATATCAAATGCGGATTCCAGGATAAGCGACCAGTCGGTATTGGCGCAGACATGGATACCGGCAATACCGCCCTTATAATGTATGGCATCGATCACCTCGCTTAAACAGGCGGTTATCTCTTCACGGGAAATGCTGATCATTTCGGATGAGCCGAACCCGGCCATGGCCGGTTCATCCATAAACAGAATCACCGGCAACCCCGCAGCAGCAAGTTTGTCAACCTGCCACCCGGCTTTCAGGGCCAGCAGTTTCATCATGACATCTTTTGTCTGTTCATTATAAAAAATAGCCCGTCCCTCACGATCGGTAAGGCCGATGCCGAAGGTAACCGGTCCGCTGATCTGGCCCTTGATGGCCACAGGAGAGGCATTACCGGTTTCAAGATGCTCCAGCAGCATAAAAAAACCCGGGGCCGTATCCGGTCTCATGGCAAACCGGGTGTTGTCGATATCGACCTCCCCTTCCGTCACCGCCATATACTCTTCATAAAATTTTAAAATCTCATCGTCGAACAAATCCCCTGCCGTATCGATAAAAACCCGATCTTCCTCAACGGTCACCCCGGGCATTCCCGGCAGGAACTGGGCAATCATCCGCTCTTCTTTATAGGCCGGCAACTGCACCCACAAAGGAATGTCGGGCGTATATTCAAAAACAAGCCTGAGTGCCTGCTTATGATCTTTCAGCGGCAGACTCCCGATGAGTAGTGGAAGACCATTGGCCTGAAATCCGTTTTTCATAATTTATGATCCTCATATTTTAGTATCTAAATTCTAAAATTCGTGTTTTTTATGCCTGCCTGTGCGTGCCGCACGCAGACAGGTCAGAAAATAAATCACAATGATTAAAATTCCAAATTTCAAAACAGGAAAAAATCAAAATAACAAAACAACTCCAGGCGATGTGTGAGCAAATAATTTGCTTTGGCTCTTATTTGAGATTTAGATATTGGAATTTGTTTGTCTTTTGGTGTTTGTAATTTGTGATTTGCGGCGTACGCCTTTTTCAACAGCGCTGGTTTATCCGGACGATGCATTATATCTCTTATTTCCAGAAAATGCTGCAACATTTATCATGAGCTGCCGGGATTTACAAGACCGATGAATGATTTTACACGATTTAAAATATGTCTCCGGCAATTTCCGGATAAACACATTCTCAATTTCGCGGCAGCGTAGAATCAGGCATATCGTTTCCCAAATACAGTTACCCCGGTGCCAATTTTCTAAAGCATTGACACCCATATAGCCCGGTGATATATTTAGGGTCACAGAAATAATAAGTGTCCTGAAATCGGGCTGGGTTTTGGCTCACTATTTTTATTTAAAAATAATAAAACAACACCGGCTAAAAAAAATGCCGGATCGGAATAAGCAGGGGGACAATATGTTTGGAATTGGAATGCCGGAACTGATTATTATTCTTGTTATCATTCTCATTATTTTTGGAGCAGGCAAGCTGCCGGAAATCGGCGGCGGCATGGGAAAGGCCATTAAAAATTTTAAAAAAGCCACTAATGAAACAAAAAAAGAAGATGCCGACAAGATAGAAGATAATAATAACGCCTGATTCTTTGACGTTGTGTTAGATTTCCAAGGCCGGGGTGCCATGAGTGCTTGATGATTTACAGATATTGAAGCATCGCCTGCCCAGTGGGCCTTGAAGAGTGAACGATTAAAATATTTTTTGGCAAATGCCGTTATCGCCGGGCGGCTTTATCCCTGCCCGAAATTAATCCGCTATCTATGGACGCAATACTTTCTGCCAACCCGGGCCGGAGGGTTACACTGGTCGGAACAGCGGTCAATGCCTTTCTGATCGTACTCAAATTCACGGCCGGAATACTCGGCCACAGCCACGCCCTTATAGCGGATGCCGTTCACTCTGTTTCCGACCTTTTCACAGATGCCGTGGTGCTTTTCGGCCTGAAAGCCGGCCGCAAACCGCCGGACATCCGGCACCCCTTCGGCCATGGCCGCATTGAAACACTGGCAACCGCCATTGTCGGGTTCGCCCTGATCGCAACGGCCCTTTACCTGGGAACCCAGGCGGTGTTAACGATCTATAACCATACCGAAAACCACCCCACCGGACTGGCCCTGATGGGGGCCGCCATCTCCATTATCACAAAAGAAACCCTGTACCACTATACCGTATATACGGCCCGGCGCCTGAAAAGCCAACTCATCATGGCCAATGCCTGGCATCACCGATCGGACGCCCTTTCCTCTGTGGCGGTTCTGCTGGGGGTCGCCGGCGCGCTCATTAAACCGGCCTGGTACATTTTAGATTCCCTGGCCGCCCTGGTTGTATCCTTTTTCATTATAAAAGTTGGCTTTCAGATCCTGACAAATACGCTGCGGGAACTTTCGGATACCGCACCAAAGCCTGAAATTCTTGATGAAATAAACCGCTGCTCCCTGTCTGTAGAAGGCGTTGTGAATGCCCATGACCTGAAGGTCCGAACGTCGGGCGGCGCTTACCAGATTGAAATCCATATCGAAGTGGATGGCCAACTGACCGTGGTACAGGGGCACCAAATTGCCAAGCAAGTGGAGTCTTGTCTGGCGGAAGAGCTCGATGACCTCGACCGGGTTATTGTCCACGTGGATCCGGCTGAAACCACCCCCCTTGGCCTGCCATCAGAACAACCCCAAAGATCAAAAACATGAAAACACCACGAATCATTGTTATCGGTGGGGGCCCGGCAGGCCTGATGGCAGCCGGACAGGCGGCGGAAAACGGCGCCGATACGATGCTGCTGGAAAAACAAAGAAAACCCGGACGCAAACTCTGTATTACCGGCAAGGGTCGCTGCAACATCACCAACATTGCAGACGTCTCCGACTTTCTGGCCCACTTCGGCAAAACAGGGCCTTTTCTGCATCAGGCGTTTGCCCGATTTTTCAACACCGACCTCCTGGATTTTTTTAAAAAACAGGGCCTGGAAATAGTGATTGAAAGGGGTGGGCGCGTTTTTCCGGCCAGCGGCAAGGCCGCAGACGTTCTGGATATTTTTCTCGGCTGGCTGAAACAGTGCGCGGTGAAACTCCAGCCTGATTCTCCGGTAAGTCAACTGCTGATAGACAACAACAGAGTCTGCGGTGTCGTTTCCCGGGACAGAACCTATCCCTGTGATGCCGTTATTCTGGCCACCGGCGGTGCCTCCTATCCGGCCACCGGTTCAACAGGTGACGGCTACCGTCTGGCCCAGTCGGCGGGTCATCGTCTTGTGCCTGTACGCCCGGCCCTCGTTCCCCTGGAAACAAAAGGGGATGCCGCACAAAAAATGGCCGGGTTGAATCTGCGCAACATCAAGGTGCGCATGCACATCAACGGCAAAAAACGGAAAGAGGCCTTCGGTGAGCTGGTTTTCACCGAATTCGGTGTCAGCGGTCCGGTGATTCTCACCTTGAGCGGTGATGCCGTGGCGGCTCTGGAAAAGGGTCACCGGATTGTACTGTCCATTGACCTGAAACCGGCCCTGGACGAAAAAAAACTGGATATGCGCCTTTTGCGTGATTTTAAAAAACGCGGCAAAGAGCCGTTTCACAGCCTTTTGCGGGGACTGCTGCCGCGTGAAATGGTGCCTGTCTGTATAGACCTCACCGGGATTGCTCCCGAAAAAATGGTCAACACTATCTCCGCCAAAGAGCGCCGGACCCTGCGAACCTGGCTCAAGGATTTTAAGCTGGAGGTGACCGGACACCGTCCCCTTGCCGAGGCAATTGTAACGGCAGGCGGCATAGACACACGTGAAATCGATCCTAAAACCATGGAATCCCGCATATGCAGAGGACTCTACATCGCCGGCGAGTTGCTGGATGTTCAGGCCGACACCGGCGGATACAACCTCCAGGCGGCTTTTTCCACCGGCCACCTGGCCGGACGCTGCGCCGCCCGTGGGAAATAGGTGTTGGAAATTAGAAAATATTTTAGCCGCAGATTCACGCAGATAAAGTTAAATGCAAAAAAATTATAATGAACCTGGGGTCTGTGTACACCCTGTACGAAAGCCCCCAAAATCCAACAGAAATATTTTTTGACATATGTCCGAAACCTTTGTATAAAAATAGACGGTTATTAACAATCGTCATTTAAAAAAGGGCGGGCAGACACGATGAATATAGAAAACCCCATTTCTCAATAAACGCTGAGAGGTGGGGTTTTGTTGTTTATTGGCGAACGTTAAGCGGACATAGATGGAGATTTTAACGGAAAATTTTAGCTGTACTGAAATTGGAATAGTGGCAAGTTATGCACCGATTTTAACGGTCTGTTTTTCATGTGATAGCCGTAGTGTACCTGTATTGAGATACAAAATCGCACATTCTCCGGATAAATATACAAAGATAATGTTATGCAGATTCGTAAAATCAATTATCATTAAGAAAAAAGGGGGGGAATGATGAAAAAAACCTTGTTGGTAGCGGCGAGTCTTTTTTTTATTTCAGTGATTTTTGCAAGTTCGGTCATGGCGGCAAGCACGGTGGGTTTCTGGCATCTACAGAAACGAACATATGAAAATGGCGATTCGTTTAATCGTTTGGGATTTGAAGTTGTCGATACTGTCACCGGCGAGTATTTAGCCACTGATACGGTAGCCAGTGTTTCTTTATATCAGAATGTAACTTCGTGGCAACCAGACGGTGATGAGATTACCATACCGACGCCTGTTTTTTCATACAATGAAACGCTCAATGGACACTATGATGCCTACAATGATGAATATGTATATGATGACGTTGCTATCGAGGGGAATTACTACAAGGTGAATTTTAACACCCCTGATCTCGCAGCCGGTACTTATCGCTTGAAGGTAACATTTACAGACGAATCTCCACCGTATGACGAAACCATGACATTTAACGGTCTTAAGGAATTGCCTAAGATATCTGCCAAATCGTACTGGGGGTATGAGGATGCCTTAGGTAATTTTGTCTGGGGATGGAAAGCACCTTACGAACCTGCTATGTATGACGCTGGTCCTTCTAACATCTCCATTAGGGCTCATTTGTACCTGTATAGCGCAGGCAGCTATGTTGGGAAAATTTGGTTCTCCGCTCCTACCCAAGTTTCCATGATGTATGTCCCCAAAGCAATCATGGACGAAGCCAAAGTCATTGCGGATACCATTACCGTGGGTGTTCACACTAGAACCAAAGATAACAATAACAGGTATTACGCCAACTTCGTTGATATGAAAAAATTACGGAAGAACAATACCAAGGCGGTAGTTATTCCATTATATTAGTTCCCATTCACGAATGATCTTTCAAACCATTTTGTCACATTTGCAAATGCGACAGAATGGTTGACAGTTAACTCCGAGAAATGCAGTCTACGTTTCAATATAAATATTGTCACCGATCTTCTTGATCCTGATGGTGACAATGATAGCGTTTCAGGTAGGCAATTTATACCGACTGTCTTTTGGATTTAAATTTTTCATCATAACAGCATATAATCATTTTCTGGCTATCTGGTAAGGTATTGCAAATTTAATACGAACTGAAATTTTATTGATAGCCAAAGCCTATGACACAACCTTTAATTTGTTTGCTTACTGCTATCTATTTGCATTCAGGTGAATTTTTTGGGGGCAAAAAAATATCGTGGCTCAGTTCAGATTATGGCAAGTGACCACAGATTACAGATAGATGGAGAACATTACTATAATGGGCCAATTTCAGATGACTTCATTTTATCTGTTTCGTTCAAACCCATCACACTCTACACACAGCTTACTATAAAGGAAAAAAATATGGACGCAAAACAAAGAAAACTGGCATTTGTGACATCCCCTGGTAAAAAATATTCAGGCATGGTCGATGTCCCCAATGAAACCTTTCGAACCACGGATCTCTTGAACAGTTCCAATATTTTCTGGAAAAGCCCGAATTTGAAATGCTACGACAACGCCATTTTCATGAGTGATGTCCGTTTGTTTCTTGATGCCACGGCTTTGTATAAAAAATTCGGTTCCATCCAGATCAGGCTTTCCGATATTATTTATTTTTACGATGATATTGAAGAAATCGGTGATGAAATGGAAAAAAAACGGGCATCAACAATGGTCAGGCAAACGAACGAAGACGTCCAGACGATTAATATCATCACAAAACAAGTTGCCAATTCCTTTTATGATATCACTGGCAAATTTTTCGGTCTGTTCAAGAAAAAGTCCAAAGATAATTTTATCCCCTTAACCCAGGCCAATATCGTTGAGATTTGCAAAAAACAGGATAAATGGGTGCAGAAGAAAGTCAAACTCCCCCATCATTTTATCTGTGTGAGCAACAACCACATAGAATCCGTTACCTTCAAATAGGGATCCACAAAAAAGTCATGGCCCCTGAAACTACGTGATTACCAAATCATATCACACGATTTGTAAAATTTATGATTACTGCTATCTGTGCTGAGAAACAAAGTCGCACATTTTGATGGATAACATTACAAAGATGATGTTGCGCAGAACTGGATAATTACTTGTTATCTCAAAGAGAGAGACCATGAAATGCCTTGGCCGCACAAAAGCATCTAATTTTCGTAAGAGATGTACGAGGGAAACCCCGTTCCTACTTTGTTGGCAACATGCCTGGCAGCCGCTATCCGTAATTGTAGCCATTGTCTTATTCTTTGCGGCTTTAGCCGAATTTACCGGCTTTTCCCTCCGGGATGTTTTCCCGAAGTCTCCACCGGTACAGGAAATCATTGCTGATCCCCTCCCGACAGGGACTTTCACCCTGCAAGATACGCCGAGCTTTGCTCGGCGCGATAACGCATACATAAGCGGACACAGGAGCGCAGCGCGTGTGTTCCGACTTAATGAAAATGTTATATCATTTAGTTATCTTCAGTTTTTTAGAATTATTTATCGTAGACATAATAATATTCCTTGATAATTTACTAATATCAAATAGTTTTTTCTTTAATGAAGCAACATTTTCAAAATGATGCTCAGATATGGAACCATGAGCTATGTCGTTCCTTATTTGATATAGACTTTTGTCATCACAATCTGCTTTAAATAAAATATTCTCCCATTCATCACGTCCGCATACTATATTGAGAACAGAACATAATTTTTCCTTTATAGATGGTGATACAATAGAATTACAGTTACTTATTTTCTGCATGAGTTGACTGTCTCCTGCGATATCACCCGCAAGTATATCTAAAATCAGTTTTTTCTTTTCTGTTTTTTGCTTCTTTCCTACAAGATTTGGGTCAAGATTTTTATAAAAGAACTCTCCCAATAATTCAATGGAAGCCCAGAAACTGACAAATCTACTCAAACCGGAACGCAGCTTATTCCCGTCAGAGTGCCAATCCATAGACGTTTTTAAAACCGTCTTTATTGGCTCATCAATATCACCAATGATTTTTGCAAACAAAATAATATTGGAAATGTGGTTATCATCTATTATTGATGATATTTGGCTTTCCTGAGATTTTGGTAATCTAATTACCCTATATTTCTTTTCTTGGTCATTAGTTGGCTTTGAAATTGGTGGTGTTACATGAGCAACGCCTAGTTGTGCATATCTTGCTGGAATCCAGTCTATTGAAACGCCATACAGCAAAGAAAAAGAGTTTTTCAAAATTGTAATTTCATTTAAAACTCTCAGTATTTCTTTTTTTGCATTTTCTAAATCGCTAGAATCAACACTGATATCAAATGTACCTACAATTTCATAGTGGTTCATATGGGTTTGGAGGAAATTTGTAACTGGATTTTCTAGAATATGCTTTCCTACGGGATTGTATAATTTTGATTTTAACCAGATTTCATCTCTTGTAATTCCTTCACTATTATCCGATTTCCATTGTACATTTCCTTCCAATAGAAATGGTAGTTTTTTGTTACTTGAGATCTCATTTATAAAGTTAAGATATTGTTGAACAATCTCATCGCTGGATAGCTGTCTAATTTTTTGGTTAAACTCAATAATTTTTTTTATCCCATTATCCATCTGAAATTAAAACCTTGTATTAGATATAACTAGAAAATCACCGGTTTTATCCGGTGCATTTTATGGTTGAAATTGAATATAATGCCCCCTAAATCCTTTAAACAAAAATCGGTAAGGGAGAGGGAACAGTCATCTCCCAAATTGAAGGTTTCCTATTTTTAAAACAGGGGAAAATTCGATCCCTGGTAATGGTAGCACTAAACGAAAGTAAGAGCGCTGGTGGACCATTATAGCTTTTGGGGCGATTTATGATTATATCAAAGTCTTCATCCTCTCCTTTTTTCCAACCCCATTTCCCAGTTTCCTTAATAAATGGATGAATTTCAGTGGGAACCATATCGCTAATTAAGTGTCCTAATAAAATGAGCAGGGGCTGTTGGAGCCATAGCAAAAATAGATAAGTGGTTTACTGTTGCTGAACGTAAGCGTGGCATAATCGTAGTGTTTAGATATGTCCGCAAATGATCTTCCTCAGACTGCCAGAAAGCCTCACTGTAGGATCGTGCAGTCTGATCACGAAGCGAGATAATAGGAAAACTTGGGGACGCCCATAAAAATATAACTTTCTATTCTTTCATAAGTTTGAGTTGCTTAGCTTTGGCGATTTTCTCACCACGCTTTACCGAAATACTTACAGATGGCTGCGAGACACCAAGTTTCTTGGATAATTCTGTGGTACTGAAACCCAGCTTTCTCACTGCCCAATAGCACAATAAACTTCGTGCTTTGACTGTGACCTGATGCTTGCCGGCACTCCATACCTGATCAGGGGCAATTCCCAACTCAGATGACACGCGGATCGTTACTTTTTCCAAATCATACCCCTGAGCTT
>Ga0207996_1001432_pt1 | contig 16607 bp, 15 predicted proteins | sample AntAceMetag02UKG_FD_184773 | JGI IMG/M metagenome (GOLD analysis project Ga0207996, IMG submission 184773) | Saline lake microbial communities from Ace Lake, Antarctica - Antarctic Ace Lake Metagenome 02UKG (SPAdes) (version 2) | ecosystem: Environmental > Aquatic > Non-marine Saline and... | reverse complement strand
GGAGGTTGTAACGTTCTGCCGCCAATTTGTGAAGCTTTTTTGAGACTTTTTTTATATCTCAGGCAAATGCTGTGGGTGGGGGATTTTCAAGTGGCCACAGGTGGGGGATTTTGGGTGGCCATCGGGGATATCCGTTATAAAGGAGTTTAGATGCGCAATAACTGCAGTTAAACGGACAGCCTCTTGAAGTCAGAACAGGAACAAAACCGCTGTTTCTATTTAAGCTGCAGGTCTTAAATTCATCACAGATCAGGGCCTGATTATCGCTTTTGATCCCTGTTAACTTTAATATATTTAAAAACATCTGACTTGAAAATGGGCCGGGCAGGACAATATCCGCCCCTGAATATTTTTTCACATGATCGTTACATAAGGTGGCATATACACCGCCTGTAATTATCGGTACATCTGAAAAAATATCCCTTATTATTTTAATGGTATCAAACAGAGACGGATACCAGTAAGTCATCATTGAAGTTATAAAAACAGCTTTTGGTTTTATAATGTTTTTCAGTTCATCCTTTATCGCTTCTATGGGGATACCGTATCTACAGTATTTGCGCCGAATCTGTTTTAAAACTTCTGGTTTACTTATCTGTGTTTTTAAAAACTTTCCTTCCCCGGACAACTTCTTTTTAGGAAATTTATTTTTATCGCCCTGAAAATTTCTGAAGGTATTTATATCCAGACAGTCGATTAAACAGGTTGTAAAACCGGCAGAATTAAGGGTGTTTTCAATATTATACAGCCCTATAGGTTTAATCCAGAGATCATAGGCTGCAAAATCATAAATGCATGGATTTATAAGTAAAAAATCAATCTTTTTCATGATATAGTTGGAAAATAATTTGTTTTTTAATTATGATTATAAATAGTTTTGTTGACAATAACAATTATTATATATTTAATGAAGAAAAACAGCTTTTATATTCTAATATGTTGAATTACCTATGATAATTTAATTTGGTTTAATCATGGATATCTTGATCCTGGGAGCCGGCGCAATCGGCTCACTGTTCGGCGGCTTTTTATCAGAAGCCGGCCATAATGTATATTTTCTTGGCCGTGAAAAGAACAATACTGTAATCAGATCTAACGGCTTGTTAATAGATGGTATCTGGGGTGAACACCGAATTACCGGTTTAAAATGTTTCGAAAATTTAAATCAGATTACAGATCGGAAAATTGAAAAATTTGATTTTGTCATTGTTTCGGTGAAATCATATGATACACAATCAATTATTACAGATTATTTAAAACACTTTAAATGTCCGATACCCTTGATCTCGCTTCAAAACGGTCTGGGTAATGTTGAGATGATAGGATCCCTGGCAGGAATCGAAAATACCATCGGGGGCAGGGTAATCAGCGGCGTTGAATATTTAAAGCCCGGACATATAAGAGTAACCGTTTCTGCTGCAAATCCGGTTTTAGGATGCTTAAAAGATGGTTCGATTAATAAGGCTAAAGCTGCGGCGGACATGTTCACTGCTGCCGGTATAAAAACAGACCTGACAGATAATATTTATACCTTTATCTGGGAGAAAGTCCTTTATAACTGCGCCTTAAATGCTGTTTCAACAATCCTTGACATTAATTACGGTAAACTGCTTTCTTCTTCAAGTGCCAAAGACCTGATCTTAAATATAATAACGGAGATCTACGGCGTTATTTTAAAAGAAAATATTATTGTAAATTTTAAAACTCCGGAAGATTATACCCGGCATCTTTTTGATGTATTAATACCCCGGACTTTTGAACATCACCCATCCATGCTTCAGGATATAAACAATCATAAAAAGACAGAAATCGATGCGTTAAATGGCGCAATTGTAAGCTTATCAGAGAAACACAAGCTGTATGCACCCTGTAATCAGACCCTAACTGGAATTATTAAATCAAAGGAACAGTGGTGATTGATCTGAATAAAGATTCCGGGCTGATTGACCGTTTTTATAGCTACATGCTTATTGAACGGGGACTGTCAAACAATACTATTGAATCCTATGGGCGGGACCTTTCAAAATATTCTAATTTTATTTATGACCATAGGTCAAAAGGATTAACCGAATGTATAAATAAAGATCTCTTATTATTTTTGGATCAGCTGAAACAGGCGGGATATGCAGCCAAATCAATTTCTAGGATGGTTTCATGTATAAAAACCTTTTATAAGTTTTTACTGCATGAAAAAGTTATAAAACAAAATCCGTTTAATGAAATAAAAACACCTAAAAGTGAGAAAAGACTTCCCAGTGTGCTTGACCATGATGAGGTCAATGCCGTTACCAATGCACCTGACATAAACAGTTCAACAGGTCTCAGAGACAAGACTCTTTTTGAGGTTCTGTATGCAACCGGCCTCAGGGTATCGGAGTTAATTTCGCTTACTATAAATAATGTAAATCTCGAGGCCGGCTTTATTATCGTTGTGGGTAAGGGATCAAAGGAACGAATTGTGCCTATTGGTGATGAGGCAATGTTCTGGATTAAAAAATATCTTACAGAATCTCGCCCTCTGGTATTAAAAAACAGGATGAGTGATTTTCTTTTTTTAAACAGATACGGCAAGTGTTTAAGCCGGCAGGGATTCTGGAAAATAATTAAGAAACACTGTCTGGCTGCAGGCATTACGAAGAACGTATCACCTCATACCTTCCGGCACTCGTTTGCAAGTCACATTCTTGCGGGAGGTGCTGATCTGCGTTCGGTACAGACAATGCTGGGCCATTCTGACATATCAACAACACAAATATATACCCATATTGAAAAAGGCGCCTTAAAAAAAATACATAAGAAATACCATCCCAGGAGCTGATAACTTTAAAATGGACGTGATCACAACCCATACAAACGCAGATTTTGATGCACTGGCATCAATGGTGGCCGCAAAAAAACTGTATCCTGATGCTGTTTTAGTCTTTCCGGGTTCAAAGGATAAAAGCATAAGGGACTTTCTTTTAAAGTCTACTCTGTATTTTCTTGAATTTGAAAAGTCTGCAAAAATAAAACTTGAGGATATTACCCGGCTGATACTTGTTGATATCAGACAGGCAAAACGGATTGGCAAGTTTGCAAAACTTTATAAACAAAAAAATGTTGAAATTCATATCTATGATCATCATCCGGTTTCCGGTGATGACATTAAAGGAACCGTAGAGCTTATTAAGCCCTACGGTTCAACAACGTCTATACTTTGTGAACTGCTTCAAAAAAAAAATATATTTTTATCACCTGAAGAGTCCACCGTTTTGATGCTTGGGATTTACGAGGATACCGGTAATTTAACATTTTCCTCGACGACTTCTGAGGATTTTATTTGTGCGTCATATCTTTTAAAACAGGGCGCAAATTTAAACATTGTCTCGGATTTTGCCATAAAGGAAATAACCAGCACTCAGGTATCCATTTTAAATGAGCTTTTAGAAAATTATACAATTCACTCAATACACGGAATTGATATTATGATCACAAAAGCATCAACTGAAGTTTTTGTTGATGATTTTGCCGTTCTGGTCCACAAACTTAAAAATATGGAAAATGTAAATGTCCTGTTTGCGATCGCGGCCATGGATGACAGGATATTTATTGTAGGCAGAAGCAGAATAACGGACGTCAATGCAGGTGAGATCTTATCTGAATTTGGGGGGGGAGGGCATTCATCTGCGGCATCTGCTGCGATTCATGATTTGACCCTTGCACAGACAGAACAAAAATTGATCAAAGTTTTAAACAATAAAATCATACCCAAAAAAATTGCATCAGCTTTTATGGCTGCCCCGGTCAAAACAATTGATTGTAATGATACACTTAAAAAGGCCAGCAGTCTTTTAACCCGGTATAATATTAATGTTCTACCGGTGGTAAAAGAGAATAAACTAAAAGGCCTGATATCCCGTCAGATCATTGAAAAAGCAAAGTTCCATGGATTAAAGAACAGCAAGGTAAGTGATTATATGACAAATGAGTTCTCAACAGTAACGCTTAATACAGACTTAAATAAAATAAAAAATATTATCATTGATAATAATCAGCGTTTTTTACCGGTATTAAGCAATAAAAAACTTGTGGGTGCCATTACCCGAACCGATCTTTTAAGGGCGCTTCATCTGGATTCAGCAAGTGATGATATGCAGACGGAAATTATTTCTCAGCATGCCAGAAAAAAAAGAATGAAAAGTATTCTTTCTGAGAGATTACCCCATGACCTCCTTTTCATATTAAAAGATGCCGGAAAAACCGCTGATAAACTGGGGTGTAAATTATACGCTGTGGGCGGATTTGTTCGCGATATCTTTCTTCATTTTATTAATTATGACATTGATATCGTTGTTGAAGGAGATGGGATTCACTTTGCAAAGATTTTTGCAAAAAAACACGGCTGTAAAGTTAAGATATATAAACAATTCGGAACAGCTGTTATTGATTTTGATGACGGCTTAAAAATAGACATTGCTTCATCAAGACTTGAATATTATGAAAAACCGGCGGCTCTTCCCCGGGTTGAATGGAGCTCTATTAAACTTGATCTTTACAGACGTGATTTCATTATTAATACCCTGGCCGTTCAGTTAAATGCCTCATCGTTTGGCGATCTAACAGATTTTTTTGGCGCCCGGCGGGATATTAAGGAAAAAACAATTCGGGTTCTTCATAACTTAAGTTTTGTTGAAGATCCATCAAGGATTTTCCGGGCGATCAGGTTTGAACAGCGTTTTAATTTTCATTTAAGTAAACTGACAAAAAGTCTTATTGAAAATGCCGTTAAAATGGAGTTTTTAAATAATCTGGGTGGAAAACGGCTTTTTACTGAGCTTATCATACTTCTTAAAGAAGATAATGTTGATTCAATTATAAATCGTTTAAATGATTTTAATTTATTAAAATTCATCCATCCTTCTATTGTTTATGATACAAACTTAAGAAGTATGATTAATAATATCCAGGATGTGCTGTCCTGGTATGATCTTCTATATCTTGAAAACAAGTATGAGAAATGGATGGTTTATCTGCTTGCTCTGCTTGATTCTCTAAAAATTGACGATGTAGAGAAAAATGTTAAATATTTTGATCTTAAAAATAAGCTGGCAAATCCAATAAGGATTGCAAAAGGTTCAGGAAATGATGTATTATCTAAGCTTTCAAAAAAGAGGACAATAAAAAATTCGGATATATATAAACTCTTAAAGGATATACCCGTTGAAGTATGTTTGTATTTAATGGCCAAAACCAACAGACAGGTAACAAAAAAATCTTTTTCAAATTATATTTCAAAGCTGCAGAATATAAAATTACACGTCAAAGGAAATGACCTTAAAAAACTGGGGATACTTCCCGGTCAAATATATAAAGAGATCTTCGACTCCGTATTTGATGCTGTTTTAAATGAAAAAGTCAGCGGTAAAGAAGAAGAAATAAAGTTTATTAAAAAAAAATACAGATTAAGTAATTGATATGATCCAGTCTATAATAATTGCATTTCCAATACTGCTGTTTTCAATCGTACTTCACGAATACTGCCATGCCTATGTAGCCTATATGTGCGGCGACAATACGGCCAAACAACTGGGCCGACTCACAATGAACCCTATTGCACATATTGATCTAATGGGCACAATTATTTTTCCAGCCATACTGTTAATAACAAATGCCGGTTTTTTAATCGGGTGGCCAAAACCGGTACCCATAAATCCTAATAATTTCAGAAACTATAAAAAACATCATATTTATGTCTCTTTAGCCGGTGTGACTGCAAACCTGGCACTCGCTGTGCTTTTCACAGTAATGCTTGGTTTATATGCCAAATTTTTCAACCCGTCACAAAGTAGTGCCATTCTTATAATGTTTACATCTGGCATCCAAATAAATGTTATACTCGCAGTATTTAATTTACTGCCGATACCGCCGCTTGACGGGTCATGGGTACTTTATCATCTTTTGCCTAAAAATCTTGCAGCAATGTACAAACGGATATTCCCTTACGGTTTTTTTATTATCTTAATTTTATTAATGACAAACATGCTTCATCTTATTATTATGCCTTTTAACAGTTTGATCCTCGGTTTTTTAAGTATGATACTTTCAGTTTTTAATTAATATTGACCTTTACATCTATTTAGATCTTGTAATATGAATTACAGCGTAAAACTCGACAATTTTGAAGGCCCTCTTGACCTTTTGCTTTTTCTGGTTAGAAAAAACGAGGTCGACATACAGGACATCCCCATTCTGGTGATAACCCGACAGTATATGGAATACATTGATATCATGAAATCCATGAACCTTGATATTGCAGGGGAATTTCTGGTTATGGCCGCAACCCTAATGCATATAAAATCAAGGTCCCTTCTTCCAAAGACAGATGATGATGATGAAGATGATGAGGCAATTCAGTCTCTGGATGAACTAAAAAAACAACTGCTTGAATATCAGCAGTACAGAGAAGCCGCACAAACACTTAAAGAACAGAACATCCTGGAAAAAGACGTTTTTACCCGCACAACCTTTGCTGAACCGGAAAATAAAGAAGAAGGTAAAATGCTTGGCGAAGCCGGTCTGTTTGAACTTTTATCAGCGCTGAAAAAAGTTATTGAAAGAGCTGCTGACAATGAATTCATAATGGAGGTCTCCGTTGAAAAACTTTCCGTAAAAGACCGGATGAATGATTTGCTATTGATGATCAAAGGAAAACTTGAAGGTATTCAATTTGAAGATCTGTTTAATGATAATGTGACTAAACTTGAGATCATAACAACTTTTCTGGCGCTTCTTGAATTAATGAAACATCAGGCATTAAGAATATTTCAAAATGAGAGTTTCAGTAAAATATATGTTTACCCGGTTGAGGGCGAAACTTTTGACAGCGATTCAATAGATGAAGAACAACTTTAATAAACGGACTGAATATGGAAATAAATGAATTAAAACCAATCATAGATGCTTTAATATTCGCTTCAGAAAGCCCGCTGCCGACAACACGGATCAAACAGATCTTTGATGAGACCAATCCGGATGAGATCGCCGCAAAAGACATTAAAGCTGCAATAACTGAACTTAACTCTGATAACCGTGAACAGCAAAGGGGTTATTTCCTGCAGGAGGTTGCCGGCGGATATCAGTATCGAACAAGACCGAACTATGCTTTATGGGTAAAAAAGCTAAAAAAAATAAAACCTTTTCGTCTTACCCAGTCAACAATGGAAACCATTGCAATTATAGCTTATAACCAGCCTATTATCCGTGCTGAAATAGATAAGATCAGGGGTGTTGATTCCGGCGGAGTCATTAAAAATCTTCTTGAAAGAAATCTGATCAAAATAATGGGAAGAAAAAACGTGCCCGGAAGACCTTTTTTACTGGGAACAACAAAAAGGTTTCTTGAAGTCTTCGGCCTTGAAAAGCTGGCTGACATGCCGTCGTTAAAAGATTTTAATAATCTGGATGAATCAAAACTCCCCACAGTTTTAAAAAACAAACTTTCCGATAAACTTTCAGTTGATGAAGATCAGATCTTTGAAGTTTCTGAGAAAGAAGAATTAGATGTTGATGCTGATAGAACTCAGGATATTACAGATATTGAACATGAAGCTGAAAACACAGATCCTGATGCCGACGAGATTTTATCAAATGAGATACCGTATGGTTCCGATGAAGATAGTGATAAACCACAAACTGTTACAGATATTGAACACGAGTCCGAAAATGCTGTGCCTGATGATGAAAAGATAATATCTAAAGAAACAATAAGTGAAGCAGAAGGAACTGACCTCACAGAAGATAAACCAGATCCTGAAACGGACATATAAATCAAATGAAAGAACGTCTTCAGAAAATAATATCAAGGGCAGGAATTGCATCACGCAGAAAAGCTGAAGAACTTATTATTGAGGGCAGGGTAGCTGTTAATAATGCTATCGTTCTTGAACTGGGGACTAAAGCTGATATAAAAAAAGATAAAATAACCATAGACGGTGAAGCAATATCATCTCCTGAAAATAAAATATATGTCCTCTTAAATAAACCGGCGGGTTATATCTGCAGCCGTTTGGACCCGGAGGACAGACCTACCGTTATTGATCTTTTAAAAGACATTGATGAAAGAATATTTCCTGTGGGCAGACTTGATTATGATACGGAAGGTCTTCTTGTTCTTACAAATGACGGTGATTTTTCACAGGCACTTCAGCATCCCAGCAGCAATATAGCCAGAACTTACCTGGTAAAAGTTAAAGAAGTTCCCAGCACCGAAAATATCATAAAACTGACTAACGGGATCTATGTTGATAATGTTAAAACAAATAAATGCAAAATAAAGGTTGTAAACAAACTCCCCAAAAATACCTGGCTTGAAGTGATACTATGGGAAGGCAGGAACCGTCAGATCAAAAAGATGTTTGAAACTATCGGCCATCGCACACTTAGGATAATAAGAACTGAATTTGGGCCGATCACTCTTAAAAACCTCCCGCAGGGTTCACACAGATTTTTAAATAAAAAAGAGATTAATGAAGTAAAAAGGATAGGCAAAAGATGAGCATATTCTGTCTGTTTTAAATTTATATTATAAAAAAGGCGGGTCTGTTACGATTCCGCCTTTTAGCTTTTAAAAAGCACTTTGAAATGTTTTTCTTTTTCTTCTAACGCTTGTTTTTCCATAAAAGCGTCTGCTTCTCAGTTCTTTTTGAATCCCCTCAAACAGCATTTTCTTTTTTAATATTCTTAATGCTTTTTCAATGTCACCACGGACTTCCTCTGTTATGGACAATAAATCACCCCCTTTTTTCAAATACCTGCAGTGATCTTTATAGCATGAAAAACATATATTATACTTAAATCCATAAGTCAACCTTAGCCGAACAGGTATGACCTGACTTCAATATTTTTCAGGCAGAATTATGGTAAAGACAGCACCGCCTTCAGGACTGTTCTTCACTCTTATTGACCTCTTATGGCTATCAATTATTCCATGGCATATTGACAGGCCTACACCAACACCCATTTTTTCTTTTTATCAGATTATTCTGTAACAACCTCGTTTCATTGACATCTCTGGCAACACATAAAATTGACTCTTTACCAAGATAACTGAACATGTTTTCAGTGCTTTTATCCCAAAATTTAATTTTCCTTATACTGTCAACTAATATTAAAGCATCAGGAGTTGATTCAGTAATTGCTGTCAGATTATTATTTAATTCACGAAATATTGTTCAAACTTAATCCTGTTTGATTCAGACAAGATCAGTTCGTTGTTCGTCTTTTTCAGATCAGCAATTATACGATTTAATTTCTCAATTTATTTTTTAGAATCAGACATTTTATATTCGTATTATATTTTAATGAACGTTTATTCACTACTTATAAACAACATTGTTTTTCCCAGTTTGTTTACATTGTTTTTTTAGTTTTATATTAAATATTTTTTATTATGTAGTTATATCGAAAATTACTGACTGTAGATTCTAATAATAATTATCTTTGAAAAACTTTATCTTAAATAAAATTTATCGGGTTGCATTTACTGAAAACTTGATTATAATTAAGATAGTGGAAACAGAAAATTGCTGCGATGTTCGAGACCGTTAACGTGGCGAAGTCTAGTACCAAGAAGTATGGTTCTTTGTTGTTTAGCAACCGTAGTAGGACCAAAGTTAAAAAAAGAGATTATTCTGCTAAATAACGGAACGGCATAAGCGGCTTATTAAAAAACCTGTTTAGGTAATCCTGAACAGGTTTTTTAATGCATAAAATATAATCAAAAAAGGGCACCGGATTTTATCCTGTGCCCTTTTTACTATTTCGTTTGTACTATGGAGAAATGTAAAATTCGAAGCTATCTATTTGAAAGCCTATGGTTCAATAATTCAGATGAAGAAAGGACTTACAAAATATTTAACATTCTATAACCAGAAACGATTTTTAACGGGGTCGGGCCGAGATAACTATTTGAAATTATTTGTGAAAAAGTTATAATAGGGGTTAAAAATAGCCCTATATCCACTTTTTTGGTATTAAAAATCACGAAATAGAAAAAGTAATAAATGGCACGTGCAAAACGACATTATCTACCTGGAAAGATCCGGCATATAACCCATCGATGCCACAAGAGAGAGTTTTTGCTGAAATTTGCCAGAGACCGAAGGTGTTGGCTTCATTGGCTGTTAGAGGCCAAAAAGAGATATGGATTGGTGATATTGAATTATACTGTTACCTCAAACATATCATCTCGTTGTAGTTGATGAAAGTGATCGTGATGTAATTCCTGAATCGATTCGTCTTGTTGCGGGAAGGACCGGTCAGGGATATAATTATCGAAAGAAGAGGAAGGGCGCATATTGGGAAGATCGGTATCATGCAACAGCAATCGATACTGGTGAACATTTGTTGCGATGCCTGGTTTATATTGATTTAAATTTGCCAAGAACAGGCAAAATAAATAATCCTTTTGAATGGTTATATGGTGGATACCGGGAGATACAAAATCTCCGCAGAAAGAATATTTTAATATCGTATGATACGCTTGTATGATCTGGCAGAATGTAACAGTTATGAGGGGGAGTTCAGAAAGAATCACAGAAATTGGGTTACTGAGGTCCTTAACAGTGGAGAAAATATTCGGGATAGTAAATGGACTTAAAGTATTGCGGTGGGCAGTGAAAATTTTATTGATAGTATAAAAGAGGATCTTGTCATTAGCGCAAAAGGAAGAAAGGTTGTTGGTAGTAAAGATGTTTTTCAACTCCGTGAAACTCCAGTGCCCTATAATGCTGATTTTGATACCAAAAAGAGCGATATAGGATCTGAAAATGGCTATTTGTGGGAATAATATGAAGTTATTACAACTATATATCTTGGCGACCCCACTTACCTAAGATCTTTTTCAAAGGAGACGGACGATTTGTATTTTTTGATCCGGATGCCTACTTTGGTGAGAATCGGAATTAAATTTTGTGGAACAGGCTGCTGGCGTATGCTTGACATATCCTTTTCCCCTTCTTTCGTGTCCTCGCCTTGAGCATGGTTGTTTACTTAATGAAATCTGTTAAGGATACCCGGCCCCACCCTTTTGTGCTTATGCGCTTAAATTTATCTCGATGGGCTTTCTTTGCTGTTGGCGGCTTTGTCGCATCAATAGCCAGTTTGCTGCCCCGCCGCAAGGGTGCTGCCTCAGGAATATTCGGCAATGAGAGATCATATGGCATTCCAGTTGTTCCGGCAATTTGAATAATATCTTTTTCAGGATTTACCCTGGTCCCAAGAGCATATAGAATGTCCTGAGCATCATAGATATCTATGTCATCATCGACTGCAATAACAGTCTTGGTGAAGAGCTGTGCTGAATTGAACAGTGCATTCATCAATGCATCACGAACCTGCTCTTCAACCGTACCGGTAATTTGAATGATTGTAATAAACAGGCCACCCCAGGGCGGGGTAAAAACATCATTAATTTGAAACCCCTTGCGCTGAAGAAGATCAAAAAGCCGTGCCTCGCCGGGGAGGGCGACAAGGGCCTGATGATCTGTATAGGGCGTTGCATTAAGATGCCGGTAAATGGCATTGTCTCGCATAGTTATCGCCTTAATGTCGAGGCGCGGCTTTAGGGCAGGCTCTGAAGCATAGTAGTTATGAAATTCACCGAAGGGACCCTCCATTTCAACTGCTCCGGGCTTGATCTCGCATTCAAGTACAATTTCAGCATGAGCCGGTACCAGTATGTCTGAATTCTCACAACACACCATTTCAACGGTTTCCTCCAGCAGTGTCGCCGCAAGCTCATGTTCGCTCCAGGTATCATGAGGCCCGGAATAGTTTGTTGCTATTTCAAAACACGGGTGATGGCCGATAACTACTGCCATAGGCACAGGTTTCTTCCGAACAGCATATTTAGTCAGGATTGTGTTGCTGTGGGGAGAAAACAGAGATATTGCAGCGTGATACTTTCCCTTGATATGAATTCTGTGCATTGCAACATTCTGAAATCCCGTATCGGGGTCCCGTACAATGCACATGCCTGATCCGATATAAGGGCCACCGTCCCGAGGTGAATGAACACAGAACGGAATAGTGCTAAAACTGGCTTTTTTACCTGTCAGAATCTTTTCTTTTACCGGCCCTGTGGCTGTGATCCTGGTTTTTCCCGGTCCCTGGTTGATCTTCTCTGCAAGCTTTGAAACGACATTATCCGGTTTTGTTTTTAAAGCAATTGCTTGTGTCCGCCTGTCCCGCACCAAAAGGTCGCAAATATTCCAGTCGGTAAAGCCTTTTATCTTCTCGAAAACAATTGGTTGTGTGCTTTGAGAACACAAATCCCCTATCTGAGTAGTTGGATCCGCCGACTTTTTAATGTGCAGGATGTCCTTCTTTATCTCTTTAAGGTAGGTTCGTAGCGTACGTGTCATATATTATCCTTAAAATTGAAATATAATATGAAATTTACACTCTGTGATATAATTATGCAGAAGATACAGTACATTATAACCCGGCCATATGAGCAATTAAAGTATGTTTGTTTTTTTACTCTTTAATTGAAAATAATCAACTCTGAGAACCAGTATCCAGGAATTATTTTGTTAACATTTCTTCTGCCTCTGCAGTAAGTCCGAGTTCTTCCATCTTTTCCATTGTGGGGATGCCATTAGGATCCCATCCACGTATAGCGTAATAGTCATCCAGCAGTTCATCCATCTCAAAGGTTTGGCCTTTACAGGGTCCAGTCGGCAGGGATTCTTTGATGAAGCGTTCGGGCAGATAGTCGTCTTTTCGTGAAAAACCCTCACGTATGTTAAAAAGACGTTCTATATTATAAATGCGTTCACCGGAAGTTAAGATAAAGTCAACGTCAGAAAATTCATCAATTCCGGTAGCGGCATGCATAAGTTTTGCGTAGTGCTCTATGGTTATCCAGTTAAAGGATGCGGGAAATCCGCATAACAGGATTGAATCATATGCAGCTGTTTTATCCTGGATTGCTTTTATGAGCGCGCCCTTTCCATCGGGGGCAAAACGGTCAACCTGCTCGGGGACGCCGAACAGCTCCGGCATGCAGTATCCGGTCATGTGACTTGCACCGATGTTTGATGTGGCAATATTTAACCCATGTCCCTTTGCCCCACGAGGTTCATAGGCAGGCATTTCCAGGCCCTTGACGTGCATTGCATATTTCTCGCTGCCTTTGCCGATTTTTTCTGCTGCCCGTTTAGTGCCAAGTGACAATATCTCACCGATTCCTTCCCGTTTGATGATTTTTTCAAGAAGTCTATAGGCTGCCTGGTGATTGCCCCAGGTCAAATCAAGACCATCCAGATCTCCCCTGGACAGGATTCCCCGCTCATATAATTCCATTGCAAACGCAATGCCAACACCGGCTGAAATAGTATCGATGCCATAGTCGTCACATAATTTGTTGGCTGCTACAATAAAACCGAGATCTGTATTGTACAGGTTTGCTCCGAATGACCACATGGTTTCATATTCAGGTCCGGCGACTGGAGCACCCTTATACTCCCCCTCTTTTACGTGAAGGATGCTGCCACAGTTTATAAAGCACCGAAAGCATCCTTCGTCTTTGATAAAAATTTCATCAAGTTTTTCTGGAGTGAGTCCTGAGAAATCCACCATCTGTCCGGCTTGAAAGTTCTTTACCGGATGCAATCCCATTTCATGCATGAGTGCGGTAATACCCGGCGTTCCGAGATGGCTGAAGCCTTTAAACAAATCAGTCGGAACAGTTTGTGATACGATCTCTTTTGTTATTTTGTTCACCTGCTGTTTATCTGCAACTTTAACCTCTCGGGTTCCGCGAACAGCAATTGCCTTGAGATTCTTTGATCCCATTACGGTTCCTACGCCACCCCTGCTTGCACTGCGCCTGCCATTCAAAATTGCTGCGAAAAGCGTTCCGTTTTCACCCGCTGGTCCGATGCAGGCAATCTGAAATTTGTTGTCACCTAACTCCTGTTTAATTGTGTTCTGCAGGGTCGTTGTATCGAGGCCACTTCCCCACAGCTTTGAAGCACTTTTCAGAACAATCTTTCCGTTGTGAATGATAACCATTGTTGGTTTTTCGGCTCTGCCTTCAATGATAAGGATATCGACCCCAGCGGCCTTAAGCTCGTTGCCGAAATCGGTCCCTGCCGTTGATCTCACCACGGTCCCGCTTAACGGTGATTTGGTAACCACCATCCATCGGGAGCTTGCCTGAGAAAGCGTGCCTGCAAGCGGACCTGAAAGAAAATAGAGCTTATTATCCTCTCCCAAGGGATCAGTACCAGGGGGGACTTCATCAAACAGATATTTTGCTCCCAAACCCCGGCCGCCGATAAAATGTTTTGCTGCGTCTGCACGCAGTTCTTCCGAACTAATTTTCAAGGTTGTTAAGTTGATCCGTACAACATTTCCTGTATATCCTTTTTCAAAAGGCATCTTTATTCCCTTTCATTCTGTTTGTTTCCCTATGTTTTTTCGGATGTTTTACCCTTTTTTACAGTTCATACTGGCGAAGATTGTGATGATTAATCTTACGCTCTATTCCGGCTTGGTGAAAGTTTAGCATATTCGAACGTCCGGTGAGTTTTCCGCAATACGTCATATATTACGCTTTCCACCGTCTTTATAACCTGGTTTTGCTACCGAGACTATGCTCCCTTACCGTTGCACGCTATTGAGTAAAAGAAGAAAAAATTTTCCTTTGCCTTTTAATTGACAAATAAAAAACAGTGCCTATAATTGCCTTCTAAGGGTGGATGCTATAAGAACCATTACCTTTACAAGCATATGTAGCAAAGACTATTCACTGTGTCAAGAAAATTGACATAAAAAAGCCTTGACATGGAAAAGTGCATTGTTTATATTATGACTTAAAATACTTTTTGGTCATAAAGTCGAAAGGTTTAGCCCTTGCCTAGAACATTTTCCGAGGAAGAAAAACAACATATACGCAATTCCCTTCTGGAAATTGGTAAGGAATCCTTCTCGCATTATGGTCTTAAGAAAACAAATATTGAAGAGTTAACAAAGGCAGCTGGTATCAGTAAAGGCGCCTTTTATGGTTTTTTTAAGTCAAAAGAAATTCTCTTTTTTGAAATCCTCAAACAGGAGGGTGTTCATAGGGATAACATTCTTGACAAAATCATTGAATCAAAAAAATCCACAAAACAAAGCCTAAAGATGGCGTTAAAATTAGGATTAGATTTAATTCATGATAATCCTTTTTTAGCAGAATTTTATAACGAACAGACATATGCAATACTGAAAAGAAAATTACCCGGAAATACATTAGAAGCCTTTATGAAGACCGATGATGGCTTGTTGCTTATTTTCACAAAAAAACTGCAACAAAAGCTCCATGGTTTGAAGAAGAAACCACTTTTAGCGTCTGGCATTATACGATCTTTTTTTCTGCTGTGTCTGCACAAGAAAGATGTCGGTGAAGAGGTCTTCTCTGAGGTTATGAGATTCTACATAGACGCGATTGTGAATAATCTGGCAAAAGGAAAGTAGTTTTTTTTAAGATATTAATGACTAAATAGTTTAATTAGTCATAAAGTCATTTTAGGCTCTTTTGTTCTATTTGCACTATCTATTTGAAAGCCTATGGATCAATAATTGAGGTGAAAAAAGGACTTACTAAATATTTTATATTCTATAACCAGAAGAGGTGGCATCAAAACCTTGGCAGGAAAACCCCAGCTATGGTCTACTTCAACACAAACCGCAGAGGCAGGTTGCGGCATGAACCCGGAGCAGTTTCCCACTTATAAATTCCTGTCTTCTGTCCTAAAGACCCAGACCACCTCTATATATGTTTTTAGAAAAATAGTTATCGGAAAGATCGCTGAGTAACAGAAGAGTGCTATCTGTGCACATCACAAGTATGTAAACAACAGAAGGAGAGATGAAAATGAACGATGCAGCAAAAAAAGAGACTCCGGTCGAAATATCGAAGGATCAAAGTAAAGGCTATTACAGTTTTCGCTTTCGTTCAACCGGATTGGGAAAACAAATGCTGATGGGAGAACCTCTAAAATTTATTGTTGTTGACGATATGCTTATAATGCATGTTCAAACCAAAGAACCTGTGCAATGGGTGATCAGAGCAGGTTTAACCTACAGAGGGATTCTGTCGGTAATAAAGCTTGCTCTTAAACCTTCCGTGATAAAATTCATTTTATTCGGTTGGATGAGCATAAAAAATCCTAAATTGACTGATGATTTTTGATAAAACGGGAGGAAAAAATGGCTGATAAAACATATGATGCGATTATTATCGGAGGAGGAAACAAAGGGTTGGTTCTGGCCATGTATTTGGCAAAATACGGTGGTATGGATGTGGCTATATTTGAGCGGCGTCATGAACTGGGAGGAGGGTGGTCATCTGAGGAAAGTGCTGCACCGGGATTTCTGACCGATACGCACGCAACCCATATTGCCAAGTTCTACCATGAACCCATCATTAATTGGGACTTTCCTGAATTCTGGGGAGTTATAACTGAAAGTTGTGTTTGAGAGAAAAGGTGGTGTATCCTTTCCGGGTGGTAACCATCGAATTATCACCCAAGGAAAAAACCTTAAAGGAAAGGAAACACCGTGAAACACGATAACGTAAT
>Ga0207996_1001431_pt1 | contig 16615 bp, 20 predicted proteins | sample AntAceMetag02UKG_FD_184773 | JGI IMG/M metagenome (GOLD analysis project Ga0207996, IMG submission 184773) | Saline lake microbial communities from Ace Lake, Antarctica - Antarctic Ace Lake Metagenome 02UKG (SPAdes) (version 2) | ecosystem: Environmental > Aquatic > Non-marine Saline and... | reverse complement strand
CCATAATCAGAGGCAAAGATGGAATCAATTCTTTTCGTATCGAAAGATCAAACAGCTTTCCGCCAAATACATTCCGGTCTTCGTTCAAAATTCAGGATTGAAAATGTAAGCAGTAAGCAGGCAGCATTGAAGAGACTCCAAAAAAAACCGTTCACGTTCCTCTTTATTGATATAGAAATACTAAAGGGGCCTGACCAAGCTGGTGGATACAAGGCTACTTTTCAACCTTTCCGGCAGTTATACCCAACCATCGAAATCGTAGTGATGTCTCATCAAGATATACTCAGAGAAGCTGTAATGGCTGTAAAGGCTGGAGCCAGCAACTATCTAACATATCCCATCGTTCCGGAGGAAATAAAACTCGTAACTGAAACGGCCCGCGCATCAATGATTGTTCGGTCCGAACTTGAATATCTCCGAGATCAGTTTTGGGAAACCAAATCACAGGAGATCATAAAGACGAAAAGTCTTCGGATGAAGGCAGTCTACGATAAGGTACGGTCCGTTGCACCCACCAGGAGCACTGTCCTGCTGATGGGCGAAACGGGAACAGGCAAGGGGGTACTCGCTAATCTCATTCATCAACACAGCAACCGTCGCGATGCACAATTTATCAGCGTACATTGCGGTGCAATCCCGGACACATTGCTGGAAAGTGATCTTTTTGGACATGAAAAAGGTTCTTTTACGGGTGCTGTAAAGCGAAAGCTTGGGAAATTTGAGATTGCCGGCGGGGGAACCATTTTTTTGGACGAGGTAGGAACTATCACGCCCTCTGCTCAAATAAAACTTCTACAAATATTGCAGGATGGGACTTTTCAACGGGTCGGAGGAGAAGCAACCCTTGAGGCCGATGTGAGAATCATTTCCGCCACAAATGCAGACCTTAAAAAAATGTGCGAAGACGGACAATTCAGGAAAGACCTCTATTACCGATTGAATGTTTTTCCCATTGAAATTCCGCCGCTGAGCGAGCGATTAGAAGATATTCCGCATCTAATTGAAGGGTTTCTGAAAAAGCTGAACAGCTTCAACACAAAGGAGATTTTCCATATTAATTCCGATGTTCTGGAAGGATGTAAGCGTTACACCTGGCCTGGAAATATTCGGGAGCTGGAGAATCTGATTGAACGGGCCTACATTCTTGAGACATCGTCTGCATTGACATCGGAGAACTTTCCCGTTGAACTGGTTGAATCAGTTGCTTCTTCTGCAGTCCTGTCGGAGGATTCTTTCCCGCCTTTGGCAGAGGCCCGGCGCAAAAGTGTTGAAACTTTAGAAAAAGACTACCTCCAAGAACTAATGACACAACAAAAAGGCAAAATAAAGGACTCCGCAAAAGTTGCCGGGATTACAACACGTCAATTACACAAGCTCATGACCAAATACGGCATCCGGAAAGAAACATTCAAATGACCAACTATCCACAGTGATTGAATGCCATAAGTATTTAAAAGAAGAATCGTGAGTTCTTCCTGTTTCCCATCCATAAGAACTACCCGTTCCGAAATCACTCCGACTGACGGGGTTATCCTGCCTGGCCGGGGAGTATTCCTTTGATGGGCTTCATTAGTGTTACCGCCTCATATTCCTGCGCCGCTCTTTTTGTTCATGCCATTCCTGAGCTTCCAGGGAAAGGGCTGCAATGGGACGAGCTTCAAGACGTTTTAAACCAATGGGTTCCCCTGTCTCTTCGCAGTAACCGTATGACCCCACTTTGATCCGCTCCAGGGCCTCATTGATTTTTTGGGTGAGTTTGTAGTATCGACTGCAGGTGTTGAGTCTGAGGGATATGTGGGTCTCCATCGCACCTTGGTCCAGGACGTCAATCTCTCTCCCCAGATCGTCTTTCATCAGATTCAAGGTGGAACACGATTCATTAAATAGCTGGTCTCGCCAGCAAAGCAGTTTTTCCTTAAAATAGATCAGCTGCTGTTCATTCATGTACTTTTCATCCTCGGAGGATGCATACACCTCCCGGAGATCCGTTCCAGAACCGGATAAAATCTGTTTGTCGGCGTTCTCCCACGAAAAGTCTGTTTTTGTCATGAAAGTTCCTGCTCCTTAATAATACTCTTAATAGAGGGCTCTATCCTCCTCGTCCTCGAAGTTCAATCCCTCGAAGATCCCATCAAATCCTGAACTTTCGTCATCCTCAAGGGCGTTTCTCAGCAATAAATATGCCATTGTCGTAATATCCTGGCCTTATCGTAAAAAACATCTTGCGGACGAAAGAATTTGAGAACTTCCAGTTCCAATTCGGGGAAAAAAGGAATAAAAAGTTCCTTTTCTGGAATACTTTTTATAATCAAATTGTTATGTTCGCTTACCCCATTACCGCCTATTTCACCGCTGGTTTCTCTGAACACATTGGCATTTATGCCTCCCAGAATTATCCAAATTTATTTTAATCATGCCAATTTAACGCCAACCTACTAAGCCATTCTCTTTTTGGCATAACTCTTGCTGTAATCCTCGGAGTTTGTAGATATGCATTCTAAGTTTTGCAGGCAAGCTGCCTTTGATCTTTCCGCTTCTTGGATATTGTGGTTTGGCGACCGGTGTCTGGGAAAAGATATCCGAAAGGAAGTATTTGAGAACCATGAAATGAAAGGAAAACCTTATGGATTTTGATGATGCCTCGGAAATAACAATTTCAGGATTGGTCATGGCCACTGACTGGAATGATGACGATGACATTGAGGACTTTGAAATCTCGACGGATGACGACAGCTATTATGTGGAAAAAAACGCCATCTGGGATGAGTTGGTTGATCTGTGGGACACCCATGTGGAAGTCACCGGCATAGTCACGGAGGAAAAAGACGGTACCAAACGGGTTCTCGTCACAAGCTATGAACCGTTGGATGACCCGAGTTATGACGACGATGAGGTTGAATATGCCGGCGTATATGACGTGTTGAGTTTCGAAAATGATGAAGATGAACTTCGTTATTAATAAGCTGATTTCAAGTTTTGAATGACGAACACGCTTGTTAACGACAGATCCAAACACTTTTTTTTGAAAAGGGGGCCTCAGCGGTTTCTTTTCGAGCAAGTACTGAAGAACAAAACTACAAATTGGAGCCGATACAATGCGGGATCAGACTATTTATTGCATCCAGTGTGTCCTTTCGGTAAGCCTGCCTAGACGAAAAAAAGATATTTTTGGGGGGGGCGGTGATGCCATGCCGCGGTGAGCACGGCATCTACATTTCAAGAGGGCTCATTAATTTGGCGTGGGCGTGGACTGCCTAAAATTCCAAGGCAACCATTTTGCGGGATTTTCAGCGACTTCACATGCGTTTTTCTGAAGGGCGACCAGGTAATGGAAAGGATTTTCGTGGGCCATATTGCAGGTTTGAATAAGGCTCATGAACATGTCACCTACATCCGCCCCGTTCTGGGTTTTATAAAACAGGGAGTTTTTCCTGTGAATAATGGATTTTTTCAATGCACGTTCACAGATATTGTTGTCGAGCGGGGCGCCCGGGATTTCCAGAAACCGGGTCAGGGGCGCCCAGTGTTTCATCATGTACGCAATGGCTTTGCCCAAACCCGAGTTGGGCTCCACTTTTTTTTCGTCAAGCTGTTGCTTGAACCAGGCATAAAGATCATCCATCAGTGGTTTACTTTCAGCCTGATGGAATGCCAGACGTTCCTGAGGAGACATGCTTTTATCCTTTGCCATCTCGTCGTTATGGTAGACGTCCGCAAGAACTTCGATCACATGCCGGCATTCGTCGGGGAATGCCTCGATGATGTCGACAAAGTTTCTTCGGCCATGGGTCAGACAGTTTGAGAGAATGACTTCAAGCACTTTCGGGATGTTTCGAGAAAGAGCATCGCACATTAACTGAGGTGGGCTGAGCCCCTGAAGTCTTTTTTGGAATAAATTGTCTATGTTTTCACCGGCATGATTTCTTCCGGTAAAATAAAGGACAGCCATCCGATCTTCCATTTTTGACAAGATGCCGGTTGTAAATATTCCCTTTCTGCCATTTTCGGTTTCCCCCTCTTTCATTAGGCTCAGGACTTTTCCTGTCGTATCATCGCTGTGAAACAGCTCGCCTTGGGCCGCCTGTTTCAGCATTTCCGAGTAAGCGGGTTTTGCTGATGAGGAAGAGCCTTCGAGCAGGTCCCATTGGGTTGTCGCCGGAACCGGGACTCCCAGACACTTCTGGAGTTGTTCCAGTCTGTAAAATGGAAACCCGTTGCCGTATTTCAGAAGGGCAATAATGGCGGTGGCGGTTTCGTCATATTTTTGCTCTCCAATATCCTCGGGAGGTTTTGCCGTAAAGGTTTCCCCACACAAATTACATCGAAGCTTTTCCATTTCGTAAAGAGTTCCCCCCAAAGGGGGCGACCCCATGATTCGAATCGCAATTCCGGGTGATTTTCTGTAAACTTTGCCTTTCAGACACAGCGGACAGGATTCGCCGTGTTTCAGGTTTTCATGATTCACTTGGACCCTTTTCGCGCCGGGATAAGCAGATGCGCCGTTGCGGCCATGCCCTTTCAGTTTCTTCCCGGGCTCATCAGGCTTGTCTTCATTATCCTGGTCGTTTAACACATCCTTTTTTTTCTCGGATTTCTGACCAAACAACTGTTTAAGCAACCGTTTGACGGATGCCGCCTTTTGATCCACAACCTGGCTCATGGCTTGAATGATCTCGGTCATGTCCTTGATGATTTCATAGTCTTCTTCTGATACGGCAGCTTTCACCCGTTCGAGAAGGGTTTTTAACTCTTCAGGGGTCAGTTCGATGGGCTTATTGGGCATGGCACAGCCGCTCCCGAAAATGCTTTGACAGTGGGAGCCCCCAAATCGCCTTGATTGTTCGGTTGGGCTTATGGGTCTGGTCGTCTTTTCCGCGCCCAGTGGTATTGCCCAGATAAATCCAATTGGCGGCCCTGTAACAGGTGCCGGAAAACAGGCTTTTGTCAACAAATGTCTCAAGATAATAAATGGGGTGATTGTATTGTTTTTGCCAATCCCCGGGGAGAATCCGGGCCATTTGACCCAATATGTGAGATGCCAAATTTTTCAACTGCACCCAGGGCAATATGAGAAAGCGGGTGTTGTAGGCGATGAGGGGCAGGTTTTTCATTCGAACATCCGGAATCCATCCGATAAACTGATCCCGGGCTTTAATGTGTCGCGGCGCTGACGACCACGCCATACAAGCAATGGGGTCGCCCTGAGCGTAAACAATGTATTTTAAATGTTCTCCCACAGGCTGACAATAGTTCAGGTAATGATATTGGTGAATCAGGCTGTTGAAAAGCTTTTCCGAAGGCGTGCGACGAACCTGTGAAAACGTTAAGGGTCGAATGGATTTCAGAGATCCAGTCAGAGGCTTTTGTTGGATATGAACAACGTCAGGCTTTTTTCGTTTCCCAAACGGATTGAGAGGCGGACGCTTTCTTGCGGGGAGCTGGATCTGCCCCGCCCTGTGAAGTTGCAACATGAACCCCCGGCACACCACATCCTTCAAGGCCCCATTGGGTTGTACCCAGTTCCATTCCCTGCAGAGTTTTTTTGATAGTGCAAATCGACTGGCTTCCGGGTTCTCAGCGATTAACCCCTTTATAAAGGAGATATCATCATCGTTGAATGTCTTGCCTCTGTATTTGATTGCCGGGTCCATGAAAAGAACATAATGCATGTTTCCACAGAACGCAAGATGACAGGGCCACTTTTTTTCAATTGCGCCTGATTTTTTTCCATAAAGGCGCTGCGCTATTCGGATTATTGTTCCATAACAACAGCTGCAGTTCATGTGCTGCCAGTTGTTCCATTTGGCCTTTCTCCTTTCCCGGCCACCATCGAAAATGACCCGTTGAAAGCCGTTTCTGACACAACCAGAATCCCTGACCGTCATATACCAGGATCTTTATGGCAGAGCCCCGTTTATTTCGGAATACGAAAACATACCCGGAAAATGGGTCGTTTTTCAAAACACGACGGCATATTGCAGCCAGGCCATCAATGCCTTTACGAAAATCCACAGGCTCAACTGCCAGAATGATCCGCATTTGCGGCGTTATTTGCATCATGGCTGTTGGCTCCAGAATGTTTGGGTCAGGGGCACAAGGTCGATATCCGTATGGCCTTTCACATGGATTTTCATTTTGCCCCCGGTTTTGTTTTCCAGTTCTAAACTGACTTCACCGGAAGCCATGGGAGGCAATTCAATAAAAGTCGGCTGATTGGGTTCTCCCGAAGGCATTACGCGCCGGGCCTCTACACGATCTTTCAGGGCGGTGTGGTTCAGATGCAACCCCTTTGATATTTGGTGGACGGTGTAGGATTCAGCAAGTGATGTGGCGACATTCCACAATTTTTCAGGGATGGATCCGCGCTTTTTCCGGGTTTTACGCCAAGCTGCAAACTGGTCTTGCGCTTTTTCGAGGGTGAGCTTCGGATTTGCTTTTTCGTTGGTCATGGGTTATCCTCCTGAGCAATTTTAGATAACCCATTCTAACAGGATTTTCGGGGCTATTCATGCACGCTTGCCGAAAGGACACCATCCAGTGTGACAATCCCTTTACTTTTGGCGTCGTTGAACAGAAACGTTTGAGTTCCCTTGGATTTGACGATCCAAGAAGGTGTCCGGAATGCCGAAAAAAGAAACAGAAGTCGGTCAATTCAGAAAAAGGGCGCAGAAAGAGAGGCCGGAAGCAATATGGAAATTGGGAAATCATAGGCGATGATGAATGATAACGAGCGGATAGTTGCTGTAAGTCTCATTCTATTGAAGGAAGATCTGTGACCGAAGACGGGTGGTCGGCTTTGACATGGTGGAACTGGCCCCCATCCCAGGCTTTCACGCCCCTGATTTTACCATTGCCAGGCTCATTTACCAGTTGATGGGCCTTCTTCCGATTAAGAATTGAGAGTTCTTATTCTCTCGTCATCGGAACTTTCAATTCCGAAATTACTTTTTCCAAAACAGTACGCCAGAGGATATTTCAAGCTTTGACGTTTATCAGGTGGTTGATTTAAGTATTGTTTCCTCCATGTTCCATAAATTTGGTCATTGGAATGGGTATTTCTTTTTCGGTGGCCCGCCTTTTGCTAGAACTCCGAGTCATGCACTCCGTATCATTCCGAGCTTAAGAATTTCACGGGGATCTCGTATCATAAGACTGCCCTATTTTGGACCCCGTTGGGTGGTCCGGAGGGAAGGGAAACCATGAAAATTGCCGTGATTTTTAACCGTGAAAGCGAAAAGGTCATTAACCTGTTCGGGCTTCCCAACCGTGAGAAATATGGTGAGAAGGCCATCAAGCGGATTGTGGACGGGCTCAAAAAATTCGGCCACCAGGTGAAGGCCTTTGAAGGTGACAAGGAACTCATTGCGAACCTGGAGGAGTTCATGCCAAGAGTGCTCAAGGGAGAACTTCCTGGTATGGCTTTTAATCTCTCTTACGGAATTCAGGGACAGGCCCGCTACACACACGTTCCGGGCATTCTCGAAATGGTGGGTATCCCCTATGTGGGTTCCGGCCCATTGGCTCATTCCCTGGCGCTGGACAAGGTGGTGGCCAAGATGATCTTCCGTCAACAGGGATTGCCGACCCCTGATTTTGCGGTCCTGGACGCTCCGGGATTTGAAATTCCGGATCTGTCTTATCCGTTGATCGTGAAACCCAAAAACGAAGCAGTTTCCATGGGGATTGAGATTGTTCATAACGAAGAGGAGCTTCGCGCTGCGGCCCAAGTCATTTTCGACCAATTTCACCAGCCGGTTCTGCTGGAGCAATATATTGAAGGTCGTGAAATCAATGTGGGATTGCTGGGGAATACCCCACCCGAGGCCTTGCCCCCCTGCGAAATCGTCTTCGGACAAATCGGACCCCGGATCTATACCGTTGAAGACAAGAAGGGAGAATCGGGCCGGGAGATTCAGTGGCTGTGTCCTGCACCCATTGGGGAAGAATTGACGCTCAAAGTTAAGGAGATCGCTATAAAAGCGTTTTCCGCCCTCGGATGCTATGATTGCGCACGGGTAGATATGCGTCTGGACTCACAGGGGAATATCTACATTCTGGAAATCAACAGCCTGCCGAGCCTTGGAGAACACGGATCTTACGTCATTGCGGCCGGCCAGACCGGGCTCGATTTCCCAAAGCTGGTTAACCGGCTGGTGGAGACTGCCACAGCCCGCTATTTTGGAACCCCCAAACCACCCCCGGTGCTGATCAAGGACCGGAACCTGGGTGATCATGTTTTTGCTTATCTGGCCAAGCAGAGAGATGACATGGAGCGGAGGCTTAAAGAATGGGTGGCCATCCCGAGCCGGACTTACGATCCCGTTGGCAATCGGTCCGCCATGAACAGGATCGGCAAAGAATTGGAAGACATTAAAATGCGCCCGGTGGAAGAATTCACAGACAAACGTTCGGTCAGGACCTGGGAAACCGGGGCAGGTTTTGAAGGGGGGACGCTTTTCATTGGGCATATGGACGTTCCCCTGGAGCGCAATACCCCCACCCAGCTATTTCGCAGAGATCCCGAATGGCTCTACGGGGAGGGCATCGGTGTTTCAAGAGCTCCGCTGATCATGCTGACCTTTGCCCTTCGCGCCTTGCGGAACCGCCGCATCCTGCAAAAGATCCCCTTAGGCGTGCTCTATTATTCCGATGAGGGAAGAGACTGCCGGTACAGTGCCGAGATGATTCAAAAAGCGGCAGCCAAAGCAACCCGCGTCCTGGTTTTGCGGCCCGGCAGCCTGAACAATAAAGTTATGGTCCAGAGAAGAGGACAAAAAAAGTACCTCTTAACCTTGGAAGGTAAATCCTTTCGTTTGGGTCAGTATACCAAAACACCGGAGGTGCTTCTACAGGCCTGCGGAAAATTCCTGGAAATCTCCAGCCTCTCCTCTCGAAAAGAACGGATTGCCCTCTCGGTGACTGATATTCAAACCGATACCTATCCCATGCGCCTGCCTCACCGGGTGACGGTTAATCTTATGCTCAGCTATCTGGATCCCAAAAAGGTAGCCGTCTTGGAAGAAAGGATGAGAGAAATCCTGTCCAAAGGCGCCTTCCGGTTTAATCTTGAAAGCATATCGGATCGCCCCCCCATGAAAGAGAGGCGGCATAATCTTCGCCTGGCCAAAAAGTTGTCGGTAATTGCGGATCAATGGGATATTCCCCTGATTCATGATTCCTCCGTATGGCCCTCAACAGGCGGCCTCGTACCGGCCAGTGTGCCGGTGGTCTGTGGTCTGGGACCGGTTTCAAAAGATCTTTACACACCACAGGAGGGGGTCAGCCGCTCAAGCCTCATTCAGCGAACTTTGCTCATGGCCCAATTTTTAGCTCAGGAATGGAAAAATGACCGAAACAAGAAGAAAATCAAAGACCGTTGATACAGATTTCATGGAACCGGCACGTGTCAAGGTGCCCCAGCCCCAACGGATCGCCGCAAGTCGGCACGGCATGGTGGCCACTGCTCATTTTGCGGCCACAAAGGCCGGGGTGAAAATGCTGGAGATAGGCGGAAATGCTATGGATGCGGCGGTGGCTGCGGCCTTTGCCCTGGGCGTTTGCGAACCCCAGGCCTCGGGCCTTGGGGGCCAGACCATGATGTTGCTTCATATGGCTGAAGCAGGGCAGACTGTTTCCATCGATGGCTCTTCACGGGCGCCCAACAGGGCAGTTATAGAGGCATCCAATAAATCCTCCCGGCTTTTAGGATACTGTGCAACGACGGTTCCGAGCACCCCTGCCACCCTTGGCTACGGTCTGGACCGGTACGGCACCCTGAACCTGGAACAGATTTTGAAACCCGCCATGGATTTGGCAGAAAATGGCGTTCAGATCACCGAACTGCAGAGAAGACTTCAGAAACGGGAACTCCGGAATTTCAAGAAGGGTAATGCGGGAAGTTTCTTCCTACGGGGAGGCGACAAACCCTACACGGTGGGTAGAATGTTCAAGCAGCCCGTGCTGGCAAAAACCCTTGCCCGACTGGCACAGGCGGGTATCGAAGATTTCTATACGGGGTCTATCGGTGAGAGGATTTGCGAAGACATGGCGAAAAACGGTGGGTTTATCCAGGAGGATGATATGGCCAACATCCCATGGCCCATCGAGAGGGAACCTGTTTCGTCCCGTTTCGGGAACATGTACATTCATACCATGCCCCCTCCCGGCGCCGGCCGAACCTTGCTCCAGATGCTCAATATCCTGAGAAAATTTCCTAAAAATTTACGCAATCCGGACACTCCGGATGGCGCCTTGCTGCTGGCAGAGGTGATTCGAAGGGCGCAGCTGGACAGAAGAGACCGCCCATTCGATCCCAACTTCTATCCTCAGATTCAGGACCGCCGTATGGTGGGCGACACATATGCCAAACTGGTCTCCAAGCAGATCCTTTCCCGTCTGGAGGGAAGCGGCGAGACCACCCATCTCTCGGTCATGGACCGGCAGGGCAATACCGTGGCCCTGACCCAGTCCATTGAGAGAGTTTACGGAGCCAAGGTCGCAACTCCCGATCTGGGTTTTCTCTACAATAACTATATGAGTGCTTTCGATTATGATGATATCTCCCATCCCTACTATCTCAGACCCAATGGGGTTCCCTGGGCAAGTGTGGCGCCCACCATCATTTTCAAAGCAAAGAAGCCGTGGTTGGCCATCGGATCGCCCGGCAGTGAACGCATCACCTCCACGATCCTCCAAATCATCGTTCGCCTGGCATATCAGTCTCCCTTCGATGCGGTTGCCGCCCCCCGGCTCCACTGTTCCTTTGACGGCAAGGTCTCACTGGAGGCTGCCTACATGCGAGACGATATTCCGAAAGCCCTTGCAAAAATGGGTTTTTCAATCGATATTCGGGAACCCATGAGTTTCTACCTGGGTTGCATCCAGATGGTCCTTTCGGAAAATGAGGAATTCATCGGTGTGGCGGATCCCAGGCGGGATGGATCGGCGGGAGGGCCTGAAAAATGACCCTGCCGCTGCTCATCTCCGTGCCCCATGCAGGGGTGCGTGTTCCGCCGGAAGTTGAAAGTCTGTGCATCCTTACCGAGGACGAAATCATTCGGGACGGCGATGAAGGGGCCAAGCGGATCTACCATCCCCTGAAGACCCTGGTCACGGCCTTTGTGACCACGGACATCGCCCGGGCCATTGTCGACATGAACCGTTCCGAAGGAGATAGGAGAAAGGACGGCGTCATCAAAACCCATACCTGTTGGAATGTTCCAGTCTATGGCGAGGACGTTGGGGAAGGGATCATCCGAACCCTCATTGAGAAATACCATCGGCCCTACCATAAACAATTGACATGCTTTGTCGATGAGGTGATTCTGGGTGTGGACTGCCACACCATGGCCGCCGAAGGACCTACGATAGGGCCTGATTCAGGCGTAACTCGACCCCATTTATGCCTGAGTGACTATGGTGGGACTTGCCCTAGGGAATGGACCTTATCTCTGGCAGGATGCCTCGAACAGGCATTTGGAACGAAGGTCTCCATTAACGATCCGTTTCGGGGAGGATACATCATCCGCTCACACGCAAAAGAAATCCCCTGGATACAACTGGAGCTTTCCCGCGCTCGTTTTTTGAGTGATGAGGCGAAAGGCGAATGTGTTCTCCAGGCCTTGAAAGCGTGGGTCGCGGATTTGAAACATTATCGAGGTTAGTTATTTTTATATTTTGGATACTGAAGCTATAATTGTGAAATAGGTTCTAAGGGTATATGGTCGAAAAAACAGAAATGTTAGCTTATATTATCAATCCGCTCAAAAGGTTTGCCCTGAATATCCTGGGGGACAGTTATGAAAATCCTTGTACCCATCGCGCACTCCGGGCCTAGTCATAGCACAGTGGGCTATGTTATCAATATGGCAGGACGGTTTAATGCACAGTTGGTTATTTTGCGTATACTCACCCTAGAAGAGACAGAGGCAGTGGGAGAAGAAAGCCTGGATCTGTTCGTTAAAAGGGGTAAAGAAAAGAAAGTGCCGCTCAATGCCGTCTTACGCCGTGGCGAAATCGCTTCCGTCATCATTGAAGTTGCCGAAGAAGAGTCCGTGGATCTGATTATTTTCGGCGTCAGCCATGGAGAAATCGTCGCTGAATGGATGAACGCAACGGGAATGGAAAAAACAGACATTCCAGTCGTTATGATTCCGAAATGGGTGACGGCCGGGGAGAAATCGTCGCTGAATGGATGAACGAACGCTTGATCGAAAATTGGAATAAGGATCTCCGAAGATGAGTAGCCCCAATCATTCCATAAGACCGCCGCGTTCTGATGAGGACCTGGCCCGGATGGTCGTCAGTGTCGCCAGGGCAACACAAGTTGACGGTATCATATGTATTACAGAAACCGGGGCGCTTGCCCAACATCTTTTTCGCTTGTCAGGGGAGTTCCGGATCATTGCCACCACTACTAATGGTGAAACATACGATACCCTGACAAAGGCGGGCTTGGATGTCATACGCCTGCCCCTTATTACGGCCGACAAGTATACTCAGATCCGCCATGCTATTTCGGTGATACTTCGGTCATCCAGTGTTTCGGTCGGAGATTTCGTCGTCTGCGCCATTGGTTGTGATGTTTATCGGGAAGGGGGAGATCTTGTTGTTCTGACCGAAGTGGAACCGAGTTTCGAAAAACCTGCCGTCTACGATCTTCTCAAACTCACTGATGGGATTCAGCCTACTGTTCTGGAGTCCGCCGTCATGGTCGCTTGCAAGATCGGACGTGCGGCGCGGCGCGGAAAACCTATAGGGGCCATTTTTATGATCGGGGACTCTCTCAGCGTCATCGAGGGAAGTAAGCAACTGGTTCCCAATCCTTTTCAGGGGCACGAAAAGGCCAACCGCATGTTGACAAACCCTGAAATTCACGATGCCCTTGTTGAATTGTCAAAACTCGATGGCGCCTTTGTTGTCCGTGGCGATGGTTTTATCCAGGCGGCGGGCGTTTTCTTAACTTCCCCACCCTCCGAAACCGAACTGGTTTCCGGTCTCGGAACACGACATGCTGCCGCTGCCGCGGTCACGATGCGTACGATGGCGACGGCAATCGTCGTCTCAGCCACCGACGGGCAGGTACGCGGGTTTTCAGGCGGTAAAATGGTTATCCAAATAGATCCGGAGATTGCACAAGGGCACATCAGCATGATTGAGTAAGATGTGTCTTGTAATGAACTATTCTATTGAGCTAGTTTTTGACTTTCCTGAACCTTTTTGAAAACGAAATCAAGCTTTGCCGGATCAACATCCACCAGCTTTACCCGGCCATCGGGCAACCGTATTTCATTGCGGGTAATGGCAATGTTCATCTTTCCGGGCCGGGCTCTGGGGAGATCAATTTCAGCAACCACATTTTCCTTATCCAGAATGCTGGCATCTCTACGCAGACCCCGGAGGGTAACCTGAACATTGACGTTAAGGGGTTCCAGAATTTCCATTTGAGAAGGAAGTCCTTTGATCCTGAGGGGAACCTTCAATTTTACTTCAAAATCCTGCTGTCCAGCCAAAATTAGCCAGAGAAAACTGACGAGGCAAAGTGTCACCAGTTTGGTGCGCCAATGGCTGAGCAGAAGATAACGGATTCTTTCCTTCCAGGTTTTGTCTTTGTGGCCTGATGTGGCCAGGGTTTCCTGGATCAGTTGGTAAAACTGCTGGGGGTTTCCCACTCTTTTGGCAGTCCTTCGGCCGGTGTGAGGGGAAGATAACAGGCCACTTCCATGATCTCTGCCTGACTGATGAGAATGGCCCCATCATGAAGGGGCCATTCCTTCTGGAAGATGCTTTTTAAAACCTCCGGGGTCGGTGCGGCTTCCAGCTTTTGTCCTTCAGTCATATACTCCCGGACCCTTTCGGCTCGTTCAATAATGATGAGGGCGCGTGTTTTCTCCCCCGCAAGGGAAACCTCCCCCTTTGCAAATTCAACAATCCATTCCTCGGATTTTTTTTGTTTGCGAAACCCTAAGCTACTGGGCGCATGCAGTCAATCAGTTCGCTTACTTTAACAGTTGCTATACCGGTTTTAATATCAGACATGCCATAGGGAATGACCAGGTCGCTATTGTGGAAAATCGCGCCGCAGGTATAAACCACATTGGGAACATACCCCTCTCTCTCTTCCTCACGCTGTGCAAGTAACGGCTCTTCAAGACGGGCAATGACGCTTGCCGGATTTTCAAGATCGAGCAGCATGGCACCGATGCAATACTTGCGCATGGGACCTACGCCATGGGTGAGCACGACCCAGCCTTTATCGGTTTCCAGGGGGGATCCGCAGTTGCCGACCTGGATGAATTCCCATGGATATTCCGGCTCCTGTATGATTTGGGTCTCTTGCCAGAAATGAATATTGTCTGAAAACATGAGATGATTATTTTCACCGTCCTGGCGCGAAAGCATGGCATAGCGACCGCCGATTTTCCGAGGGAAAAGCGCCATACCCTTGTTTTTTACTGCTCTGCCGTTGAGGGTTTTCACTTTAAATTCGATAAAATCCTTTGTTTCAATCAACTGTGGAAGAATTGTAAAACCGTTATAGGCGGTATAGGTCGCATAATAGGTGACTTCTTGGTTGTCATCGAAAAATTGAACAAAACGAGCATCTTCAATGCCCCTGCTTTCATTTTCCGAAACGGGAAAGATCACCCGTTCGGAGATTGGGTGATCGGCGTGGAAACGCACCTCATAATTGGAATCCGCAAGCCAGCACATGACCTCGAAGGTTCCCTTTTGGCGCTCCACTGAAAAAATGGGGTGGGCACGAAGCGTGCCAATTCTTTCTTTTAATTCATTATAGGTGAAATCTTCCGGCAGCCGGTCAAGAATATGCGCTGTTACCTCATTGCAAACCTCCATTTCGTCGAGCTTCAGACGGAAAAGGTGCCGATCGTAGACCTTATTAAAATGGATGTTCGGCCTTTCGACATAATCGCTGACCGGGTCGAAAATAACCGTATTATGCCGGTCAAGGACCCCGCTTCGAAACACAATAGACGACACATGGCCTTCACCGATTGCCCTCAGGCTCATTATAAAGCGCAAGCTGCCCCTTTTCAGATGGCTCTGATCAGGGTGTTGGACAATGGAAGGGTTGAAAAGGGCCGCCGATTCTATGGAGTACTCCATGGTAAAATAGGCCCCGATGAGAGCCCTTTGAACATCGCTGAGCACTGTATTCCGGGGGAAATACGCTTTTACGGCATTCAGGTTTCGTTCAAAAATATGTTCAATGTTTTCGTGACGTCCTGAAAAGTCGATCATTATTTGAGCAAACAGATTTTCGGCCGATGTTTTGGACAAGCGCATTATCCGCTGAATTATTTTGGATATGCGAAAACTGTCATCGAGAAGATGAGGCCGGGTGATCACCCGTGAAGCATCCCCTACGATCTTAATTGATTTTCTTTTGATTTTCAGCTTTTGACGTTTATCAGGGCGCATGTCATTATGTCCTTGAGGTAGGTTTAAGTTATAAAGCCGGACGGGAAACCGAGAGACAGATCTCCACCAATTCATCAATGACGGCCGTACCGACGCACATGACCGTGTCGGCGCCGCCCCAGTATATTTTTACCGTACCGTCGTCTTCCGGTACGGCCCCGCAGGTAAAAACCACATTGGGTACATAGCCGGTTAACTCCCAGGGATCTTCGGGCTGCAAGATCCACTCATCGCAAACACCGATGATGTGGGCCGGATCATCAAGGTCATGCAGGGCCGCGCCCAGGCGATAGACGGCCCCGGCCATGGTCTTGAAAACACCGTGGTAAATATGAAGCCACCCCTTGGCGGTTCTAAAGGGCGGTGCGCCGGGCCCGATTTTCATTTCATCCCAGTGATAGGACACCGGTTTCATAATCACCCGGGAATCGCCCCAGTGAACCAGGTCGGGAGAATAGGAAATCCAGATGGACCAAGGCGAAATCTCTGAATGGGGCCGGTCCAGGCGCACATACCGATCACCGAACTTTTCGGGGAAAATTACCACGTTGCGTAGATCGGCCTGGGTTATCAGCGCCACACGTTCCACTTTTTCAAAATCACGGGTGCGCGCCAGAGCGATCCTTACACCATGAGGGGAATAGGCGCTGTAGGTCAGCAGGTACTCTCCCTCCACAGGGCAAATTCTGAGGTCTTCGACCCCGAACACCTCGTATTCCGCAAAAATGCCATCCGATGACGGTATCAGAAAGGGTTCGGGATGAACCGTAAATGAAAGGCCATCCTTGCTGTCGGCCCTGCCGATGATGGACCGCCCGTTTCGCAGATGGGACCTGAAAAGCATGATGTAACGATCATCGTGTTTGACAATGCCCGCATTGTGAACGGTAGCCACCGGATACGGCACATCCTCTCTCGTCAAGATGGGATTATTTTTAAAGCGGGTGATGATCGGGGTATGCGTTTTCATCGTGTTCCGTTCTGTAAAATCATTTTATAGACCTCAACGTATTGTTCGACCATACGGTCGACGGTGAAGTACCGTTCAACATGCCGACGACAGGTTGCCCGGTCAATCTCTTTAATCCGTGCAACCGTCTCAACGGCCTCGTCCACGTTATGGACCAGAAAACCATTTTTGCCGTTTTCGATCAGTTCGGGCATGCTGCCCCTG
>Ga0207996_1001427_pt1 | contig 16637 bp, 14 predicted proteins | sample AntAceMetag02UKG_FD_184773 | JGI IMG/M metagenome (GOLD analysis project Ga0207996, IMG submission 184773) | Saline lake microbial communities from Ace Lake, Antarctica - Antarctic Ace Lake Metagenome 02UKG (SPAdes) (version 2) | ecosystem: Environmental > Aquatic > Non-marine Saline and... | reverse complement strand
CATCGTTTTGGCTTGGGCTTCAAATGGATTACGACCTTGATGCGGCAGAAGATACTCTCTCATCAAGAATCAAGAAGGAAGTCCGACATCTGGCTGCCGCATAGCACTGGCTAATAGCCATACAGTAAAGGGGAGGGTTGGTTCTGAAACGTTTTGACAGAATAGTTAGCGGAAGATAGGGTTCATCTATGCCAAGACTGGATGCCCCAGGGCCTTACATCCAAATCTGAGATCTTCTTTTCGAATTCGTCCAGATCATCCTTGGTCCACAGGCCGCAGAAGTCTTCAAAACCGCGGAGGTTTTTCCTCTCAGGTTGCGGTTTCACTCCAAGATATTCCTCTAACAGGTTTTTGATGCTCTTATTGATGCTCAACCCTTCCGACTCGGCTTTGGCCTTAATTAGATCGGCGAGAGGTTTTTCAACACCGTTTTTGGTGTTCATTGTTGAAATTCCTGTTCCTTCATTGGCCACAGACACACACAGACGCACACGGACAAAAGCTCCTAAAGTGATCAAAATGAAGATCCAAGTTACATTTTCACTTCACAGGTACAGAGAATTAGTCTTCTCTTTTCCAACGTCTGTGTCTTTCCATGCCTGTCGAAGATGCCGCCATGCGGTGCCCTGTAGCTCCGGCAGATAGTACCGGAGTAGGTCTGTGGCCATTCTGATCTCCGTTACACTTCATGCGGCAGATTCATAAGGTGGGTGCATAGACCCCTTGACAAGCCGATCCTGATGTTTCTTCTGAAGCTCCATATAATATCTGACAAGCTTTTTAGCGTCATGATCAAATTCCTCCGATATCTGATAGCGAATTGTCCTGATAGTTTCAATTGCCGGATCGGTTTTCATGGTTCTAACCCTCCACTAAAAGCTCGGTATGGTTGTCTCGATATATACTGTTTTCATATTGAGATCATAAGCCAAAAATTACCGTTATTGTTGTTCCGGTACAACCTGGGTCAGTCGATTCTCAGAATATATCACAGCTTAAATACCTTTGTCTTTCAAAAAACGTCTGTGTCTGTCTGTGTGCGTCTGTGGCTAATTATTTATTACTTTCTGGCCGCAACAAAATATCCTCTATGCCTGAGTATAATCATGAAAGGAATTGGAGCAGACACCGTCTCTGGGACAACCCATCTTAGCAATGGACCCTTTTCGGATAACTCTCCTCCTTGATAAGGCCTCTTTCATAATCTTTTCGCAATGTTGTGAGTATTGCGGACGCTTCCGGAGTTAGTTCACCATCCATTGTCTTTTCTTTTTCCAGCCTGCTATCTCTCAGGTCCCTGAGAATTGCGTCAAACTTACTTCTATCGCGAACATCAAAGCCACGAAAGCTGCCGTTCTCAGAATTGTTCCCCCCCAGGGTAGAATTTGGATTGGCCGCATTCGGTTGCTTATCTTGTTTCTCCTTCAGGGGATTCCGGCAAGTGTTTTGATTTGTCATTTGACTTCGGCATCTGTTTACGGCGAATTTTTCTTTCGGGAGATTCCAGGAAACGTCTTGATTTGGCATTCGAGACTTCTTATCTTCTGGGCGTATATCATCCGGTTTTCGTGGAAATTAACAGATGAAGAACGAAGTAGAGGTGAAAATCGGAAAAGAGCGACTTTTCAGACACCCAACAGGTCAAGGCTGCAAGATGTAACCGTCTGTTTTTTTGGGGGAAGTCCAAATTCAACTATAAATATAGTTATGTAGCATCTGGGGTTTTTCCAGGATGCCAAGACAATACATCACTTTTGAAACTGCGACTGATAAAACATTGGCGATAGAATCCCTAAAATTCCGAAGTCAGCATTCCAATTTCTATGATATAGTTTTGAACCATGAAGTGTATGCCAGATATAAAAAATAATTGAGTCTTCACTGAAAGTGAAGGCGCATTCCCCTCACAAATTGATCTGATGGTTTATTCATAGTGTATGAAAACTCGTAGCATTTATACTGGATAAACTCTCAAATCCGTTCTCAAAGACTATCGGATCACCAACTTGTCAACGGCAATGGTCCCGTCACTAATTGTCATAGAATTGACCGTCGTGTATGAAGGTTGGGTCGTAAACGTAGAATCCCACCCCCCTCGAAGGGTTAGAGCCTTTGATTCGTTCAGGACAAGTGATTCATCGTAGGTCCCTTGAGCGATGTATATATCAAAGTCTGTGCTTGCCGCATTGATCGCGTCCTGAATTGTTGTGTGGCATGGGCTGTTGCCGTCACATACCTCATCGTCCTTATTAACAAAAAGTACATCACTGGAAAAGGTTGTCCCTTCATATTGCCAAAATTCGCCAGTAATAGACAGCGTACATGTATTATCAGTCATTATACGGCCAATTCCAACATAGCCCTTACCGTTGATAGAGAAACTGCCTGGGTAACACATATATGTTCCGGGATAAGCAGTATTCGATGTCCACTGATTTTTCACCGGATCATATTCGTATAATACACCGTGGGCGTTGAACACATATCCCTTATCGTTAATGGCAAAAGCAGTCCCATACGTTGTTCCTGAGTGGGGAGTAATATTCATGTAAGCCTTTTCTTCCCAGATGTCGAGAGCGGGATCATACTCCCAAAAATAGCAGTTCGTTCCAGTGACATATCCTTTACCATTTATCGAAAACGTCATGTTACTTATCGGGGTGTAACTACCTACGCACATATGGGGGAGATCGCTTTTTTGGGACCAAATATCCTTTTCAGGATCGTACTCCCAAAACGCCTCATCGTTATAGAAGCCGCCTCCAACATAGCCTTTCCCATCGATTTCGAGCCCAAAACCGGCTCGTTTGTCTTGGCCGGGGATATCTGCTTTCCTCATCCAGGAGTCTCCAGCCTGGCTGTATTCCCAGACCTGATTTGCGCTTATTATGTACGCCCTATCTTGAACAACAAAGACTGGGTATTGCAGGTATTGATAACCTGGAAAGTCGGCCTTCCTCGTCCAGGAATTGTTCTCTGGGTCATACTCCCAGAACTTGAGGGTGTATGTTGTGAGTACGTAACCTTTATTCATGATTGAAAAAGTGGCTTTGCCACTAGGATCAAAAGCGTTGAGGTCACTGGGAAAAGGAGCTTTCTGTATCCATTCAGGAAGTAAACAATTGCTGGTCGTAAAAGCCTTGTCGTTGCCATTGGTCGTGCCGCCGCTGTTCGTGGCTCTGGCGCGAAAGTGATATGTTGTTCCGCAACTCAATCCACTGATACCAATGGGAAGTGATAAGGCGCTGGTGCCGGAACCAATGTCTCCGTAAGTTTGTGAACTCCCGTAACTTGTGGTCAATCCATACTCATAATACAATGTTGTACTTGCGCCATTTGGATTCACGCTGACATTCAGTCTAGCACCTGATGCCGTTATATTATCTGCGGCATTGGTTGTGACGGTGGGTGGAGACTGAGAACAAACACTGGTCGTAAAAGTCAGATCACTTCCATAGCTTGTCCCTGCACTATTTGTCGCATAGGCCCGGACGTGATAGGTAGTCCCAGGGCTGAGCCCCGTGATGCTGCGTGTAAAGGGCCCGGTTCCTGTGCCGTCTGTTGTGTGAGAGTCGGATATGGTAGGATTAGCAGATGTGCTCCAGCAGACACCCCTGGCGGTTACTGAAGTACCGCCGTCAGATGTTACATTCCCTCCGCTTGAGGCAGTTGTGGTGGTTATTGAGGATACGGCTGTAGTCGTGACGGTCGGTGTTGTGATCGAAACCTTATCCACCTTATCCACCCATCCCGCATCACTACCACTGCTTACACTCACGTCTTTTGTATAAGCCCACTTGATTGTGTTACTGCCGGATGGGATGGAATACGACTTCTGCTGCCAGTCAACAGTTCCACTTATACTGGTCTGTTCAGTTCCGTTTATGTAAAACCTCAGACAATCATATGATGGTTCAGAAGAAACCTTCCAATAGAAACTCAAGGTCGCTGGGCCTGACACTGTTGCCTGGACCCATGTGCTTTCATCGTTGGAAATATCCCCGCTCTGTGCTGCATCACCACCATAATAGGAAATTGCAGTTTGACCGAACCAGTTGGCATTACCACCAGTGGTCCAAGTCAAGGAAGTATTGTCAACCGCCTCACCAATAGAATTGGGAGCCATCGTGGTGAAACTCACATCGTTTCCATATCCTGTTCCGACACTATTGGTCGCATACGCTCTCACATGATAGGTAGTTCCTTGACTCAGCCCTGTTATTGAACTTGTGAAGCTACCGATACCACTGCCGTCTGTGGTGTTGCTGTTACCGGTAGTTGGATTGATAGAGGTACTCCAGCAAACTCCCTTGGCTGCTACATCCGCACCGCCGTTAGATGTAACATTGCCGCCGCTTGAAGCGCTGTTTGAAGTTATTGAGGATACTGCCGTTGTCGTAATTGTTGGGACTTTAATTACCCCAGTTAGTCCGGCACGCACTGGCCATACGTAGCCGTTGTAGGAAGATGACTTAACACCGAAGTCCACGCTGCCACTGTACATCTTTACGACCCACGCGAGACCGGTGTAGTTTGCGTTGGTAGTGGATGACCAGTAGGAAAACTTAATATCCCAAAAGGGATGCCCCTCCGGTAACGCTGGGCCAACGCGGGAGAAATCAATGAGGCTGAAGAGTTCCTTCCTGTTTGGCAGCCTCCAGTCATTATACGCTGCAGAATAGCCCCCACAAGAATAATTCTCAGCGTTGGCATTCAAATCGGAAACCTTATCAAGGGCTTCTTGCCAAGGCATATCATCCCTAAAGCAGTTCCCATTCTTGAGCCACATCAACCCCGTCAGGTTATCCGTAATTGTCCCGTCCCCATTGTCCGTAAACCGGGGCACAGGCCAGGCTACGCCCCTTTGCAGGGCACCGTCATCACAAGCTGCATAACTCGTGGTTTGCCCTGTCCGCCATAGTTGCGCGGGCTGGCCATAGGCCAGAGAAAAGGTAAACAAAAGACTCATGGCCACAAGACAAAACGCGATTCCTTTTTTCATGATCTCTACGTCCCTTTGATAGACTCGTAAAAAGGAGCTTTCGGGCAGGCACCTTTCATGATAAAGAAAAACACTAACAATCTCCAAACAGCATTTGCGGACGTGCTCCACACGTTATTCCCCCCAGCCAGAGCCATAATCAAATGAAAAAACTACTGACCGGCACGAACTGGCCATACGTAGCGGTAATAGAAGGACTTATCGTCGTTGTACACATAGCCGCCGCTCATGTACACAACCCACGCATTCTCGGTGATGCTTGCACTGGTAGTGGATGACCAGTAGTAGCGGTCTAACTGAACATCCACGAACCCCTGTTCGTTCAGCCAGACAGCCGGGTCGGGCTCTTCTGCATTGATCAGACTTTCGAGTTCATTGACATTGGGCAGAACCCAATCATTATAGGTCGCTGTATACCCCCCGCAGGTGTAGGCACCCGCGTTGGCATTCAAATCGGAAACCTTATCAAGGGCTTCTTGCCAAGGCATATCACTAAAGCAGTTCCCATCCTTGAGCCACATTAACCCCGTCAGGTTATCCGTAATTGTTCCGTCCCCATTGTCCGTAAACCGGGGCGCAGGCCAGGCTACGCCGGCCTGAATTTCTCCATCTTGTCCAGTTCCCTCACACTCTCTGGCATTATAGCAGGTCGTTTGGCCGGTCTTAGGCAGATCGATAGCGCCTGCAATCGCTGAATTACTGCAAAATAAGACCACGCATCCAATAATCACCAGTGCCTCCACATAAAACAGAAGTCTATTTCTCACCATGCCGGAACCCCCTTTTTGGTTAAAACGCAAATGGCATTATTCTAAAGTTGATCACCGAGACACCTATCTATCTATAGCCATCTTCTGTAGGGTCATACATGATTCCAATTACGCGTCCCCTGTTAAAGTGGATTTGACCTAGGCCCTTATAATAGAAGACCGTGCGGACCACATCAGAACCAAAGTAAAAAGGAATCCACTGCTTCCCTGTAGTGTAAATTTCTTGGTCTTTCGGGGGACCAAGAATGTCCATAACCTGGCCCCGTCCCATACCTTCCTTAATCCTTGCTAATGGACAATCGGGCGGGATAGCGGACTTAAGTGTTGCGGGTTCTTCGAAAGCTTGCTCTGACCCCGGTGTATTTTGGCTTACTGCGGGAGATTCTGTCTCTACGGTCCTGTGCGAACCCGTACAGTTGAAAGAAATACAAAGGATAAATAATAGTAAAACGATAATATTGAAGTTCATTGTTTCATCTCCTCATAAGGCGGATAAGGCGGGGGAAGCCTCCGCCTTGATCAGGCTACTTAGTTTTTGAAACCTCAATGTCAGGGATACGTTCCTTCAATGCTTTGACATATTTATCAACTGTACCACCTCCACCAATGGTACCAGGTGGCGGGACGAATTTCACATTTACTGATACTCCATCGGCAGATTTGGTTAGCATGATATTCAATCTTGAAACGGTCCCTCCCCCGCCGATAACGGCCTGATCGGCGATGATAAGCCCACTCCCTGTATCGGTGGAACTCGCGGAAAATTTAACGTCAGAGAGCGAATTAATACAGGCTTTCCAAACTGACTCGTAACTTGACTTTGACTTTACCACCGATTGTTGAACCCCAGCACATCCAACAAACGAAACGCAGAGCAGCGCAATAAACGCAATACCAATCATCCTTTTCATAACATTCTGTTCCTCCTTTAGTGAATTGTGTATCTCATACTTAACGAATAGTTTCCTATTGTTCCATCCGATGGATGAGATGACAAATTTGACCCGGAATATAACGTCTTTTCGCTCTCGCCATGGGTGGTTCCTGACTGTAATCCCTTTTTTGACTATAAAAACGAACATATAGACTGAAAATCGGCCCTTGTCTTTATCCTATTATCTATCATTCTAAGTGTTAGCTTGGCGACCTCATTCGCTGCGGCTTGCCTACGCCACGGTCACTTGAAGTGCACCGCGATTCCGTTTGCAGTCACAGTGCCTGTCCTGGCACCAAACTGACTCCCCACCAGTGCCCAAATCCCACCCTGAACGCCGCCGGCAGTCTTGGTATTGATGATGGCATCTACCTGCTCGCCATACTTCGTAAAAGCGATTTTACGGAGCAAGTCCTTAACGTCCTTGGTGACTTGTGGAGCGCCACCAGCCACGGCCACAGTCACATCCTGTCCGGTGAGCGTACACTCCACCTCGCCAAGGATGTCGTATGGCTTGGTGAAGTCACCGGACGTGACCAAGATATCTTTGGTCGGTGTTTTGAGCGATGCCTCATTTGTTGCCGGCGGTGTCTCATCAGTTGCCTGCGATGGCTCATTAGTTGGCGGCGGTGCCTTCTCCGCGCTGCTGCATCCAAAACAAGTGAAACCGAGTAATCCAAGCGCCACAACGACCCTCAGTGTTCGATTGGCAAACTCCATTGTACACCCTCCTTTTTGTTGGTCTAAGTTTTGCAAGAGAACTATATTTAATCCGGTTGGGCAGACTTGACCCCTTTACATTTTCATATAAACAGCAGATACCTGTATCAAACGGATGCACTCTTCCGTCTGCGAATTGTAATATAACCCACCCCTATCATGAGCAGTGATAAGATGATTAGACCCCACTCGTTCAAAGTGGGAACAAAGGTTGCTATATAGGTGAATGTAGATGTACTGGTGGCCGTACCCCAGGCTGTGGTCACCGTAACCTTACCAGTGGCCCCAGCACCCACCACAGCGGTTATCTGGGTCGGGGAGTCCACTGTAAAACTTGCCGCACCAATTCCCCCAAACTTTACTTCGGTCCCAGTAAAATTGGTGCCGATTATCACAACCGTTTTACCCATGCCAGCCGATGTAGGTGTAAAGGATGTGATAGTGGGGATAACCGAAGGTATTGAATCTGGGTCAAGCGGATCTGATCCCGCCTGTATCTCATCATAGTCGCTGAATGTGTCGCCGTCCGTATCCTTGACCAGGGGATTGGTGCCGTAGGACAGTTCCTCGCCGTCATTGAGGGCATCCCCATCCGAATCGGGGTTTTGTGGATTCGTGCCCTGTGACGCTTCTTCAACATCCGTCAGGCCGTCATGATCTCGGTCGTTGTTCTGGGCCAGATCCGAGAAAAAACTCTCAGCACCGTCCGCTTTTACTGCTGTGACAGCATAGGAATGGAAGGGAGTTGATGAATCCCCGCTCCACAAATGCGTTGTATCGTAGGAGGTACTCCCTACAGGTACGGTGACAAGTTTTGCAAAGTAGGGATCAAGTTCGCCCACTGAGTATATATTGTAACCGGTTATCCCCGATTCGGAGGAAGCTGTCCAGCTGAGGCGGGTACACAAAGAGCTGCTGCTGGAATAAGGTTCTGCTCCCAACCCCGTCGGTGTTTTTACAGGTAAGGTCACGGCAATGTGTGGGGTGGCTGAAGGAGACACGGACACAGTAAAGCTGCGCGGCGTGTCGGGCCGGAAACCGCGGAACCAGAAGGTTTCGCTGGTACTACTGTCCGCATAACCCACTCCCACCTGAAAATCCCGCTCTGCTTCTCCGAAATATGTTACTATGTAAGACCCTTGGCCTGGGTTTTCCACACTCACACCACCTCCTTCAGAGCTAAATGAGCTGCTGGAAAATGCAACCTGCGCTACAGGATTTCCTGAAACAGGATCAATGCCTGTGTTCTTGTTCAAGGGATCGGTAACGCAGAGTCTCATGTCGCCAAAAATAGAAAACGAAATTTCGGAACTGGGTAACTCGGTTATCTTAGCTCCTGCGGAAGGCCCATCAGTAGACATGCTGGCCACGGCACCGCCTTTGAGAAATTCCTTTATTTGGGCCTTGTAGGTCTTTATCAGGGATAGGTGTTTTCCCGAAAGCTTAGGTTCTTGAAGGCTGGCCCATCCAGATTTAGCCGGCCGCCTGGCGCTTTCATAGGGCACAGTGCCGTCCCCGTATTTCTTCTCTGCGTGAAACCTATAAGGCCATTTGGGTCTTCCATCCTCATAATCTTCATCTTTAAATTTAGGATTATCCCGGCTTAAGGTTTCGACATATCTTATGGTGGAGTCTTCCTTGTAGCCCACAAATAACCTTACCTGAACTTTCCCGTTACCATCTTTGCTCATCCGGTCGGAAGGCTTCGCATAGAGCGTGCCTTCAATCGTCTTATCTCCTTGGTTCAATGTTTTGAGCCAGAGGTTCTCATTCCCTGGGGTTGACACTTCCCAGGGTTCTAATTTTTCATCATAGAGAAAATTATCAGTATACATTAGTTGTCTGAGAGATGGCACATTCTTTCTGACGAAATCGCGAATCGGTCCGTGTCGCCAATTGTTCCATGTCAATATGCCCCAAAAAGACGACCTAATCCACAACCTTTCCAAAGTATTTGAGTAGGGATTAGAGAATTGGATAAACCCACTGTCCGTGATATCGTCGACAGCCTTTGGATTTCCTCCTTCCCAAATATAGTAGGCATTGCATGAGCCTTCATGAGGAGTACCCACAAAGGCCACCTTATCGATGTCGTTTCGGTAGTTCTCTCCCTGAATATATGCACGAACCATGAGCCCACCCATGCTGTGGGCCACAATATGCACTTTTCCTGTCGTTGACTTTGGATCTTTCAAGGCTTCATCAATCTTGTCGGTGAGATATTCCTTGTAAGCATCCTCACACCTTAGGCGCCAGTCCCACGGGCAATCAAGATATCTGAAATTCGCTCCTTTTAATTCATCTCTCAATTGCTTCCATCCAGCAAGCCATGATATGTCCCAAATCTTGAGATTCTTGCTCGGGGGTTCTTTGGAAAGCAGAGGAAAATCAATGGTGAAGACAGTAGAGCCCATTATCCCCGGCACCAGGATGACCGGAGTGCCCTCAGTGCCACAGTTCAATTGTAGCTTGATTGGGGGGTTGTCAAGCTGCAGAGGCAATGTGCCTGCTACAGCGATATCGGACACAGTGGTAACAGAGCCGCTCTTTTCGACCTTGATGCTATAGTTCCCGCAGGCTACACTGCTGATAACGAATTTCCCCTCAGCATCTGTTTTTTGTGTCATATGGGGAGCCACAGGCTGCCCGTCTGAATAGCACAGGTTAACATCAGCCTGATAAACAACGTCATCGTTTGCATCAACAACTCTTCCGAATATCTTTCCGATACATGCGCCGGTAACATCGAAGTATTTGCTGTATCCGTACTTTCCGTACCAGTTCCATTTGAGACGGGTGTTTCCGGGATTGTACAGGCGTACTGAAACAGACGCCTGACCATCGACAATATTGACACTTGTTGGTGAAACAGCCCCCAGGCTGCTGGTCAGACTCACTTGCCCATCAAAAGTTGAGTCCGCAGCAGTAATGGTGACATTGAAGGGCACACCCACCTGCTGGGGAGAGGAAATCGTTGAAAAGACAAAAGGATTCACCGGGTATGTTACTTTGAATCTTTGCCCATAAATATCTAATTCCGGCTCTGGCCACCATGGGCTTGGGCTTGGGTCCGGCGGTATACAAGGCGCTTGAGGGTCTGCATTTCGATGCCATACCATGAAATACTCTTTGCGAGTGGGATTATAGGCAATTCCTGCATCTACAGCCTGACAGCTCACAGCATCAACATTTATAGGAATATCACAGGCTAATACATTAAGATTTGTGGGTCCTAATAACATTCCCTTTAAATTAGGAAAGCTTAATATAAAATAAATTTTGAGATCTTTGTCATATACAACCTCACCAAATCCATATGATGAAGATAAATTCCGCTGCCCGCCAATTAGCGCACCGGTTGATCCATTAATAATTTGAGCAATATTTCCTCCTTCTACTCCATACCTCACCCAAGTGACGAGCCACTGATTCGCATCATTGTTGTAGGCTGTGGAGGGGGCATTTTCGTCATCAGAAGACGTTGCTATTGCAATTTCACCTCCGATAAGAGCACCTGTAGATCCATCAATTCGTCTACCATAGATATCATGGCCATTATTTGCATATATACGGTATACAACAAGAAAAGTATTATTGTGGGAGTTATAGGAAATTGATGGGATCATTCCACTGGTATTATTTATTTCAAATGCTGCCCCTGATAGGTTTCCATCTTTATCAATAAATTGACCGTATAAACTATCAAAAGATGCAGCATATACAGCTAAATATTTTCCAGAAGTTGAACCAAATGCAACAACTGCCCTTTCAAAATTTTCTGTTGTTATTAATACTTCTGAATTAATTAATGATCCTGTGCTATCGATGAGTTGTGCATATATCGATTCCAATCCAGTACCTCTATCATCCCTCCACACGACGATATAACGGTTATTGATGTCATCGTATGCCACTTCAGGTAGAGATTGCGTTCCCGTAGCTGTACTTACAGGAATTTCAACGCCAATGAGGGTCAAATCTACGTTTGTAGAATCACAGGCACCCACAATCCCCTTGTCCAAAAAAACCATAGTAGAAACAACCATAATCAGAAAGAGTGTATTTAGTTTTTTCATAATCCCTCCCGAAGTGGAATATATAACGTGGGTGCAGGACGTGCGCAACTCCCTGTCCGGCTTTCCATTGGTTAGTGTTTGGTCATTTGTCATTGGCTATTGGTTATTCGTTACCCGTTACTTTGCCCGTGAAATTCTCACGATTTATCGGTGTATTAGTTCAGCGGGGTCATGGGCAGCAAACAGGGCGCAGTATTGAGCCCTCAATCCTACTTTTGACAAAGATGCTATTTCGGAACAGCGGGACATCCATTGGTAAATCAGTAACGTAGCTCCGTGAACAGGGAACTATCCTACCCAATTTAAAGGCGCTATTTCCCTCCAGCTTCAATGCATCTTGACGCCCTCACATCCTTCACATCGTGTGTATCCCATCTCTGTGAAACAAAAAAAGCAGGGCTGCACTTTTGCCACATTAACGATGTGGCACTCGGCAACTCGGCTATCTTTTCGCAGTAACTGAGGTTAAATAGACAACAGGATCAGATCTTAAAGACCCGTGGCTTTCCGTCTCCATCTCACGATGGATTCGGCTTTGTCATCTGTCGGGTATGCTCCTGACAGTACAGATGGTTTCTGTCAGGAGAATGGCTGGCACATTTTACTGAGATTTTTCATGAGGAACCTCTTTTGCGAACATGGGTGCTCTGCAGGACATCAAAATGTAAATAACTCAATCCAGTTCCTGGGCGACCACCTCGCCCAACCAATTTTCGTAGCCGGCGCATGGCCTTATGGATCTAATGATATCGGCAAACTATCAGAAGTCAACCCTAAAACTTTACTGGTAAAATCCGGGGTGAAAACAGGGGTTAATGAAGCATAGGAATGAGGGACGAGTTACATAATGAAGTTATGAACCGCGAAGGTGCAAAGGGCGCTAAGAGGGATTTTTTTGTTGGTTTGTTATGATCCTGGAAGAAAGACACCAGGATCAGAACACAACAAGCCCTGCCGGGCGCGAATAGGATTGATGATTAAGGCCCTGAGGGACGGGTATTGACTTATTGGGCGACAGTAAAATAGGGGTTCCAATTAGTCAAACCAGCCAACCAAAATCATAGCCCTTGGCCTGATAGTGGTAGCGACGTCCAAGTTGCTGCTGTTAGCTTTCTAAAACCTCTTGGACAAAATCACTATCCCCCAGGATACGCTCATCTCCTTTCTGAAAAAGATGGAAATGGCGATGAGGCACTTTCAACTATTTCCGTTTTAGGGCAGCTTGGTAAATTTCTTTGTCTCTTCGAGGGCCAACCGCCAGCACAAAAACCATGATCTCTCTTTCCCATACTTGATAGACCACCCGGTAGTCTCCAATCCTGAGTTTTCGAAAACCGGCCAAATTTCCTGACAAAGGGGCCCCAAACTCCAGAGGTGCCTCTGTGAGCTTTGAGTCTATTGCCCGCATGATTCGTCGGGCCGCTGATGGCCCCACGCTTTTCAGGTCATCCTCCACCCCGGGGTGATACAAGAGAGACCAGCTCATCTGCCGAACTTCTCCATCATATATTCATGGGATAAGGCCTCTTTCGGTTTGAAGGTCTCAAGCCGGGCGAGGGCAAGGGCTGTCAGCCGCAGATCCTCCATCTCTTCTTCAATCGCTTCATATGCCTCAACAGAGAGGAGAACGGCTTTGGGTGTATTGTTTTTAAGGATTATCAGCTTTTCAGCCTCGCCTTTTTCAAGAGCGTCCAATGTGGCGGCAGTCCTTTTTGAGAGTGCAGTTGCCGATAAGTATTCTTTGGCACGCATGATATTGACCTCCTTTTGAGGATAATTATACTAATAATAATCCGATTACGAGGGTCTGTCAAGCTTTGTTCGGTGCGCCCTGAGGGACGGGTATTGGAATACGGGACACAGTTACATAATGAAGTTATGAACCGCAAAGGCGCCCCAGTACCATCTTCCGGAGCTACGGGGTAAACAAAGGGCGCTAAGAGGGATTTTTTGTTGGTTTTGTTATGATCCTGGAAGAAAGACACCAGGATCAGAACACACCAAGCCCTGCCGGGCGCGAATAGGATTGATGATTAAGGCCCTGAGGGATGGGTATTGAGGGGGCATCTTAACATTGCCCCTGCAAAGATAAAAAAGTCTTGTCTACAAGGATGGAAAAATTTCGAATCCGGCCGTGAGGAAATGATGGTCTGAGGTCAACGCTTTTTCAATATGCAATTCCTTCATGAGGACAAAGCTCGTGCAGTCGGTAAAGGAAAAGGGTTGGTCTTTTGGTCCGGGCAGTCCGGAAGGAGGTGTTCATGGGATCCTTGGCATCGGCCATGGCCATCCAACCGGCCGTATCCACAAACAACTGTTTCATCGTACACCATCGCCATAAAGGACAGCATCGTGGTCTTCCGATCTCAGTCCGTCGGACGATTCTCCCAGTGCTCCGGCCTGATTCAGGGGATCTTTTTCCAACTTGGTGGTCGGGTAAGCCACTTCGTCGACGGGGACGATTTGAAAGGCCGGACGACTTCTGTATAGTACAGTGAAGTGTTCACCCCGACGCACACTCTCCACGATTTTCGGAAGGGTGGCCCGAAGCTCTTTCGTATTAAAGAGCGGCTACTGGAGGGAGAGGAGGTGGGATCTGAGGTTTACTTTCTCGTTCTTTATGCCGAGTTTTTTCCTGATGTTGTCCCGGTGATACTCGACCGTCTTTATGGAAATATTCATTAAGTCTGCAATCTCTTTAGTTGTTCTTTCTCCCTTGACCAAATTGGCTACACGAAGTTCCTTAGGAGTAAGGGAAAAAAGTTTTGAGGACAGTTTGCGGGCAAGGGGCGAGATAATGTCGCGCAGGTTGGATTCAATTATCCCTACACAGGCGGTCTGTTTTCCATCCAGCCGGCCTTGTTTGAGCTTTGCCACGTAGGGCTCAACCAGTTCGGTGACATTGGCCACGACCTTTTCTTCCAGTTCCATTCTGTCTTCATCTCTTCTTTTCAGCAGCACCTTTAGCGCGGCATTTGTCTCCTCAAGTTCCTGGGTTCTGGTTTTCAGCTCCGCGGTCCTCTCTTTGACGCGATCCTCTAATTCCTCATGGGCCCTTTCGAGGCATTCCTCTGCCAGCTTTCGGTCGTTGATATCCCGTGAAATTCCGAGCAGCCCAATGATGCCCGTGTCATCCCGAAGGGAGGTGGTATTGACCTCCACCCAGAGTTCGTCACCGGATGCCGTAGGGTAGGCCAATTCATAAGCAAAAACCTCCTCCCCTCGCATGACCGCCTCGAAATTCTCTTTAACGCGATTCCGATCCTCCGGCCGAATAACATCAAGGTAACTTCTGTCCAAAAACCACTCACGCGTCTGTTTGGAGCGCCTCACAATGACATCGTTGACAAAGGTGAAACGCCCTTCACTATCTAAGGTATAGACCCCGTCACGAATACCCTTCATAAGTTTTGTATATTTCCGTTCACTCTCCCAAAGCCTTTCCTCACCCCTTTTTCGATCCTCAATATCACGAATGATGACAATATCAGCAACCTGACCATGCCAGGATGTTTTTGCTCCAGTTACCTCCACAGGAGCCTTCTTACCGTCTTTTCTCAATATGGCGGTCTCATAGCGTGATGGAACGGGTTTTCCCCCAAGTCGTTTTCTCAATATTCTTTCTAACTTCTTGAGTTCGTCTGGATGCGCAAGGTCTTGCATCCTGATTTCAAGGATTTCCTGAACACTGAACCCTGTGATCTCGGCGGCCTTTTTGTTAGCGTAGACGTGCGCCCCTTGGCCGGTAGCGACCAGGATCCCGTCATTGGCGTTGTCAGCCAAGGCTCTGAAATTGTCATAATTCTCCATCGGTCGGCTCTCCTGATTCTTGGATTGTAACTATGAATTGAGGGCAAAAACGATTTTCAAAGACTGGTCGATTTCATCCATTTTCGCAGATGACATTTTCCCGCGAATTTTCACCAATCTCTGACGATGATCGATAGGGCGTGTTTGTAAACAGTCGGCTATGGATTTTTTGGATAGACCAGTATTTTTGGAGGGATAAATTTCAATATTTGTCGTAATTCTGGCTTTCTTTCCACTCCATGCCGTAACCGGAACCACTTGAATAACCGGGACTCTCTCGTTATAGACATCGTTGGTGACAATTATACATGGTCTGATTTTCCCGGTTTCTGAACCCAATGTGGGATCAAGATTGATGTCAATAATCATGCCTCTATTCAGTTTTTTCATTCCGGCCACCCGGTTGCTGCTGTTTCGGTCAATTCTTTTAAGTCCTTATCTTCAGAATAAATCTCCGAATACAGATCAGCAGATTTTATTAAGCGTTTAAGCTCAAATTCCTTTTTGAAATGGCTTATGGCCGCTCTAAGCATTGAACTTTTGTTCTTGAATCCATAATCCCTATAATCGTTCAAAAAACGGGCTTGTGCTTCTTCAACGCTGAATTTTGCCTGTAACATAGGCCTCTCCTTTATGGTATAAGAAGTGGTACTTAAATTACGGGCTAATTATAGGTGCTAAAACAGAAAAAATCAACATAAATTTAGCCACCCCGAAGAAATAGAAAAGAAAAGGGCATTTCATGAGGCAGGCAGACCCACCCCAGTACCATCTGCCGGAGCTACGGGGCAAGCACAGACAGACACAGACAGCGAGAGACAGAGACATACACAGAAAAAGTGTAAACTACTTCTACGTTCTTATGAACGATGCCAAATTTGCAACTCCATTAGCATCCTTCTATTCCTAAATTCCTCAATCCCATCCACAGATTACACAGATTTACGCAGATTATTCAAACTGACCAGTATTTTTCGATTTGACAATCCCTAAATCCCTCAATTCCTAAATCCCTAAATTCTGCCATAAAGATCCTTACCGAATTGTAATGTTCAGGAAAGGTTGTGGAAAGGATCTTGCTGTAGTTTGTTTCCACGAGGCGCAAGAAAGGGGTTTATTGTGAAAGGAATATCATTCAGGGAAGGGGGCGATAGGGTCGATAGGGATTGGGTCAGGCTGGCAGGGAACTGAAGCATTTAACAAAAAAGTGATCATTAGAAAGGAATCGATTATGAAAAAAAGAAAACTGACATTGGCAAAGGGAATATCCATTTCTGTTCTTGTCCTAATTGTGGGGGCATTTGCATTTAACGGATGGGCGTTAA
>Ga0207996_1001423_pt1 | contig 16665 bp, 11 predicted proteins | sample AntAceMetag02UKG_FD_184773 | JGI IMG/M metagenome (GOLD analysis project Ga0207996, IMG submission 184773) | Saline lake microbial communities from Ace Lake, Antarctica - Antarctic Ace Lake Metagenome 02UKG (SPAdes) (version 2) | ecosystem: Environmental > Aquatic > Non-marine Saline and... | reverse complement strand
CACTGAGCAAGACTCAATTATTTTTAATAGGGAAGGAATTACAGGTTATTGGGGTGTTATTTACTGTACTAATCGTAGCGATAGTACTAGTTTTAAATATTGTAAAATAACAGGAGGATCATCAATCTCAAATCTTAGTCCATACTTTACAGCGTGTAATGGAGCAATTAGTTTATTAGCATCAGATTCAAAAATTGATCACTGTAATATTAATAATAATTCCTATAATGGTTTATGGTTGCGGTCATCAAGTGGTTATATTACTAATAGTATAATAAAAAATAATGTGAGTGGTATTTATATCCATAATAATTCATTCCCTATAATATTAAATAATACAATCTCTCAAAATTCTGATCAAGGTGTAAGATGTTTTGATAACATATCTGATTATGGAATAACTCTTATTGGTAATACAATATCTTTTAATGATATTGGGATATATAGTCAATCTAGTGAAGTTAATGTTAGAAATAACTATATTGCCAATAACCAAGCTAGAGGGGTTTGGTTAAATTATGGTGTGATCAATTTGATTAATTGTATAATTGCAGATAATACCTGCGGGATTTATAACTATGGTGGTATCTGTAATTCTTACAATAACTTAATAACAAACAACTTAACTGGTGGGACTATTTCTATTTCGGGTGCATCATCAGTTATAATCAATAACACAATTATTAACAATCAATCAACAGCTATTGGTAATTACTCTGGCTCATATGTTAATGTTGCTAATTCTATTATTTGGGATAATTCTCAATCCTTCGATGCTAATTATTTTGTTTATGTTTGTAATTCATTGATACAAGGAAGTGAATTACCAGAATTAATTAATAATATTGGAGGTAACATCTTAGATACAGATCCTCTTTTCGATGATCCATTAAACGGTAATTTTGAATTGCAATCTGATTCCCCCGCCATTGACGCTGGTTCATTCTATGCAACTAACTTAGATTCAATTGATTTAGTCGGTAATTCGCGTATCAGTAACGGCAGAGTTGACATTGGAGCTTATGAATATCAGCAGACCGGAGATTGGCTTTGGGTAACATCTCCTTTAGGAGGAGAGTTTATTGAGAGCAGTTCTTCTTTTCTTATTACCTGGATTAGAAGTGATACAAGTTCTACAGTTACAATTGAGTTTTTTGATGGAGCTGACTGGTCAACAATTAGTAATTCTGCTGTAAATACTGGTGAATATAATGATTGGATTGCTCCAGGAATTGATTCTGATGATTGCTTGATCAGAATAACTGATAATGGTAATAATGAGATAACAAATGTATCCGATAACACATTCTCAATCAAAGGAAATATTATTGAGCACAACGAAGAAGTTTCGGGAATATGGACACTAGATGATTCTCCTTATACTATAATTGGTAAGGCAACTATCCCGGCAGGTTCAACGTTATCTATAGAACCAGGAGTAGAAGTTGAGTTTAAAACCGGCTCAATGAATACTGTAAGTTCGGATTACTTCGATAAGGGGATGTTGCAGGTTAATGGTAAGCTGGAAGCTGTTGGTTCATCAGAAAGTCCGATTACTTTTTCAAGAAATGGCGAGGATGGTTATTGGGGAATGATTTATTTCACTTCTACAGCAGATACAACAAGTATTCTTTCTCACTGCAATATTGAATATGCAGATGCTCTGATAACCAGTGATATCTTCTTCGGAGGAATCTCCTTTAATAATTCATCTGCTATTGTGGAAAACTGCGATATTTCCAATTGCTACTACGGAATTGATATCTCATATAGTTCTGAGCCCATTATTCGCAATAATAAAATTCATTATAATATTTATGGTGGTATCCTCTGCTGGTCAAGTTCCAATACGGAAATCATCGGAAACGCTATTTATAATAACGGCTATATTGCTAATGAAACCTATGGGGGTATTGGGATCAGATGTTACAGTTCAAGTCCTCCACTGATCAATAACACAATTTCACTTTCCGTCAGCGAAAGAAGACTCGACAGAACCAGAATTGAAGTTAATGCTGGTGAATATGAAAAATCACTCAATTTGAGCACCCGAAATCTGCTTTATGGTATTTACTGCGAAGAATCATCAAGCCCATACATCACTAATTCGCTAGTCTATGGCAATGGACCTTTTGAAGAAGGTGCTAATATCTATATTGAATCCGGTTCTCCTCATCTTAGTTACTGCCTTTTAGAAGATCAAACCTTTCCACCTGGAGCAATAGATGAAGGGAATAATGTTCTGGGGGCGAATCCTTTCTTTGTGGATGCAGCAAATGAGAATTTCCAGTTGCGGTATATTTCACCGTGTATCAATGCCGGAATTCCTGATACAACAGGTTTGAATTTACCTGAATATGACTTAAATGGAAATCCGCGTGTTTTTGCAGGTGAAAATGCAATTATTGATATAGGAGCTTATGAATATCAGGGAGAGCCATTACAGATAGATTTTTCTGCCGATATAACTTCTGGTAATGCTCCTTTGATTGTTGAATTTACAGTTACGGCTAATTATCCTGCAGATGTTTACGAGTGGGATTTTGATAATGATGAAGTTATAGATGCTGCTGGTGAAAGCGTGAGTTGGGAATTCCCGGTTGGCGTTTATACTGTTACCCTGAATGCGATTTATGGTTTGGATGTGATAATAATAGAAAAGGAAAACTACATTACTTCACTCAATTCACCACCCTTTGTGGAAAATCCGGTAACAGCAGTGTCATTTGATGAAGATATGATTGATAGCAACCTGGATTTGAATTACATCTTTTCTGATGAGAATGGTGATTCGTTGAGCTTTTATAATTCAGGCAATGATAGTATTATGGTAGAAATTGAGGATGGGATTGTTATACTGTCTGGTGGTTTGAACTGGTATGGCACCGAGGTCATTACTTTTACGGCTGATGATGGTTACATAGAGAGAGGGAATGATCTTATAAGTGAAAAACAAAATCAGGACTACTCCAGATCAACGAGGAATATCTTTTCTAAAGCAAATGAGAGTATTTCCGGGAGAGTAGCGGCTTCTTTGGATATAGAGATTACCATTGAACCGGTTAATGATCCACCGGAGATAGATTTACCGGAGAGTATTACCTTTTTTGAAGACGAGAGCTTAAACTTTGATCTGACATCTTATGTGGATGATGTTGATCTTGATTTACTTACGATAGCTGCAGTAGAATTTGAAGGAGATAGCCTGTCTGCCATATATGAAGATCTGCAGGTAGTTTTCAGTGCTGTCGCTAATTGGTATGGATTGACGGAGGTAGCTGTAACCATTACCGATAATGTGAGTAGGATTACAGCGACAGATATTTTCACAGTTGAAGTAATAGCAGTTAATGATGACCCGGAAATTGATTTACCGGATAGTTTTACATTCTTGGAAGATGAGAGCCTGGTGGTGGATTTCAGTGAATTTGTGGATGATGTGGACAATGTGGATTTAGTGCTTAGCTGTGCTGGGAATTTGGAAATTGGTGTTGAGATAGACAGTCTGATTGTGACATTTACGGCAACTGAGAACTGGTTTGGCTCTGAGCTATTGACATTTACAGTTGACGATCAGCAAGGCAGAGCAGTAGCTTTTGATAGTGTGGAAGTGATTGTAACTCCAATAAACGATGCACCGGAGATAGAATTGCCTGAGAGTTTCAGTTTTAATGAGGATGAAAGCCTGGTAGTGGATTTTGCACCATACATTAATGATATTGATGGCGATGAATTGATTATAGTTTCGGAAAATTATGTGCATGTGATTGTCAATATTGAAGAGCATATAGTCACTTTTACAGCTTCTGAAAACTGGTATGGAGTTGAAACAATTATCTTCACTGTTTATGACACGGAGGCTCGTTTATCTGCCAATGATATCGTGAATGTCATTGTTGAACCCGAGAATGATCCACCGACTATTGATTTGCCGGACAACTTTACATTTTTGGAAGATGAAAGTCTGGTGGTGGATTTCGGTGAATTTGTGAACGATGTGGACGATGTGGACTTACTGCTTAGCTGTGCGGGGAATTTGTATATTAATGTTGATATAGACAGTCTGATTGTGACATTTACTGCAATGGAAAACTGGAATGGATCTGAGCTTTTGACATTCACTATTGACGATCAGCAAGGCAGGGAAATAGCTACAGATGAAGTTGATATAGTCGTTGAAGCAGTAATGTATCCTCCATTAATAAATTTGCCCTGCTCATTCACACTTGAAGAGGATACAGAATTATATGTTAATTTCGCGTTTTTTATCCTTGGTGGTGATGAATTTGAATTAACTGCTGACGCTCATGAAAATATTGATATTGAAATTAACGGCTTTGGGGTAACTTTTACTCCTTCCACTAACTGGAATGGATCAGAAATCATTACTTTTACAATTAATGACAATCAAAGCAGAACCACTGCTTCAGATGAAACAATAGTAATAGTAACTCCTATCAACGACACGCCTGAGATTAATTTACCGGATAATTTTTCATTTGATGAGGGATCATCACTGACGGTTGATTTTCACCAGTTTGTTTATGATGCAGATGGAGATTCTTTATTGATTATTAATGAACCTGCGGAAAATATTTGGGTTGAAACTATTGATCTGGAGGTAACCTTTTCAGCAGAGCCAGGTTGGACTGGCAGTGAATATGTATTTTTCATGGTTGATGACGCAATATGTCGTCCCGAATATATGGACTCTACTCTGGTAATTGTTAACGAGTTATGGGGACATCATTACGGTGATATTGATGATAATGGCTCTGTTGAAGCTTATGATGCGGCTTTAATTCTGCAATACGTGGTAGGTATTGATCCAGAGCCGGCAGCACCTTTGCCTTGGGAAGATTGGCAAATCACTGCTGCTGACGTGAGTGGGAATCTGGAGATTGGTGCTTATGATGCTTCACTTGTAATTCAATATTTTGTGGGACTCATTTATGCCTTTCCGGTAGAAACTTTCCGCGAGGAGATTGTCTGTCAGAAAGCTGATATTAGTGTTACTTTGGAAGATGGGATTTTACGGTTTACAAGCAATAGCGAGTTGTATTCGCTATATCTAACATTAGACGAAGAAATTGAGAACTATAAATGCCAGGAGAATATAATATCAGCCAGCAATGAAAACCGGATAGCATTAGCAGCAGCATACCCGATTACCGGAGAATTTCTATCAATTCCGGTAAAACTGAACTATCAACAAATAAAGCTGATTGCCAATGAGCAGTATTATGAGATAGAATTGGGTGATAATATTGAGATGGTCAATAACTTAACTGTCTATCCCAATCCGTTTAATCCGGAAATAAACATCAGTTTTGAGTTGGAGGAATCTGGGTATATATTACTTGAAGTGTATAATATCAAAGGTCAGAGAGTTTGTACCCTGATTTCTAATGAATTCACAGCAGGTAAGCATTTAGTGACCTGGAATGCTTCAGAGCAGAGCAGTGGAATATATCTGCTGCAGTACCAATCAGAGAATATAATGGAAACCAGGAAGATAATTTTACTGAAATAGATTTGGATACTTGCTATTAGAAGGGACGGGCAATTTGTCTGTCCCTTATTATTTAACTCAGTCTATTTATTCATCAAGTTTTTCCTTTCCCAATAGTTGGTTTGGTGAGAGGAATCCTAATATCGCCATACTCGATTTGCCACGGATGGCACGGATTTGCACGGATAAGAAGATGTAGCTTAATCGTCCTTGATTAAGTCCATTGAAATCAATCAGGGACGATTGATCTACATGCTTGATAAAATATCCAGTTCAAGATAAATTCAGATCAAAATGGTCTGGGTGGTGAAATAGTCTTACCTTACATTTCTGATATATGAGCGGTATGGAATAGATCAAGGCATCATTTTCTATATTATTAACTTGTCAGGACAAAATATATATTGTTAATTAATAATAAATTTTCTTGACATATATATTTTTAATTTTGGAATTGTCTCAGTTTAAATAGAAGGAGTGGAATTTTGAGTCCTGAAAAATTAAAGAATTTTAGATTAGAGATGAATCTTACCAGAAAGAACCTGGCAGCTATGCTGGAAGTGAGTGAAGCAACAATTGTCCGCTGGGAAGATGAACATAAAGGGAAAGAGCCTTTGGAAATGAAGGAGAAAGACAGTTTGCTTTTGGAAACATTAGCCTGGCTACACGAAAAAGCAACTAAAACCAAAGAAATTAAAGAAGAGACGGTTATTTATGCCTTGATATTACTGTTATCGGGCAGTACAAAACACTTAAAGTATTTGGAAAAAAGATTTAAAAGCTGGGGGTCAATGTTATTATCATCATCTGTAGGAATGGCGATGATAGCCATGCCAGTAGCTACGTTTTCAAGCATTTTATTGCATTTATTGCGTGTAGTTGAGATTAAAAAATCAAAGACATTAGATCAGCATATTGAATTATACACCGAATATGGTAAAACATACGGGGTTAGAGCATTGCTCTGCATTGCAGGTAAAATGAAGTTGGAAGAACAAAGGAAAATATTTATTAAATAGGAGGATACATGTCAAAAGGTGAAAGAGTTGAAAATGCTAAAAGCAAAATTAATGAAGATTTTGTTAACAAGGGAGCCGAAAAAATTACGACTGATGACGTAGAAAGAGTAATCTCGAAATCTGAAAAGATTTTAGAAATGGTTAGGAATATACCAGTGATGGGAAGATATCTTGAGGATATCATTGTGATGCTGCAGATGTTAATAGATTATATTAAGGGGGAATATAAAGAAGTTCCCTGGTGGGTAATAGCATCAGTTACATTTGCTTTAATTTATCTACTTAGCCCCATTGACCTGATACCAGATTTTATTCCTGTAATCGGTTATCTTGATGATGCTTTCGTGATTGGAGTATGTCTTCATCTAATTGAGAATGATTTGCAGTTATATCGTAAATGGAGGTTTAATAATGGCTCGTAAAATTCGAAAAGATACAAAGATAGATACATTGAGAAAACGGGCTGGGAAGTAAAAAATAAATTATGAAAACACAGAACAAGGAGGAAATATCATGGAAAAATCTGAAGAGATTAAAATTTTAATCAAGAAAAGTGAGAAATGTAAAGAAGAAGGAAATTTTGACAGGGCGATTTTTTGGATTCTTAATGGGTTAGGAAAATATCCAGGTGAAATTTCACTTATTAATATGGTTAAGATTATTATTTTTTCTATGAAAGATAATCTATTTAAGGAAAGAAATTTAAACGTTGCTGAGCAGAAACTTTCATGGTTAGGGATATTCTATCAAGAACAAATACCTATGGTGAAATCAGAAGATTTAGAAATGATTTTCACCTATATGGAAGAATTGAATAATACTATAGAAACTATGGATGACATAGCCCCTAATGTTCCAGATAGTATAACGCAAGAAAAAACTAAGAATGAATTTGAAATTCTTTTAGAAGAAATTGAAAAAACAGAACATAAATTCGGAGTTATCCCATCAGATGTCAAAGATATAGAATGTGAATTTGAAAAATTCAGTCAACTATCAGAAAGAATAGAAATGTTAAGTATCACTACTACAAAAAATAAAACTGCAAATAGAGTTAAATATTATTTAGAAGACCTTATTAAAGCAAAACAATTTGCTAATTTACTTGGTGAAATTGAAAAAACATTCAAATACATTGAAAAATCGCTAAAAAAGCAAAAATCAGTATATCTTATGCAACATGCTGATGAATTAATCCGTCAACTTGTATTATTATCCATTTCACTTGATAATGAAAGACAAATTGAAGCAGAAAAGCAGTTATCCATACTTCAATTGTTGAATAATGAAAAAGAAAAAACTACAGTAATCATAGAAAGAGAGAAATCTGCTAAAAACTTTATTAGTAAGATCAAAACAAAAATTGATCATCTTAAAGACAAATCTGCCGTAGAAGAAATTCCTGCAATAGCAAATGAAGGAGAATCCCATAAAAAAATACTAAGAATTGAAACAATAATGAAAGAAATACAGAATTTCAGAACAAAGAATACCTGGTGTTTAACTGATGATAGTATGATAGAATTGGTTAATGACATACAGAAATTGATTCAACAAATCAGAAAGAATCAACAAGACAGGTATAATAAATGGGCAATCAGTACAATTACAAATGCACTTGATGCAGGAAAGATTGCAAAAAATCTTGTGAAAATGAAAAAACAGAAATCTCAAATAGGTGACGCTATGATAAAACACCTAGGATCAATTGAAACTAATTTTCTCTCTTTTGAAATAAATAGAATGTATTCAGAGGTTTTTGAGTACTTATATAAATCACTTAAAGGTCCTAAGAAGAAAATTGATGTAGATGATAGTTACAAGAAATTAGGTGTTTTAAAAAAAATGTATGAGACTACTAAAATTGATTTTGCCTCATTCTAAGGTTGAGTTATGAATTACTTCAATAAAAATGAAAATCAAAATTTGGACTCCAATAAATGTATAAATTCTCCTTTTTCATATTCTGTTCTTTCAGGTGTTACAGGAGTAAGTGTTCAAAATTCATATAATCATTGGGCTACAACTGCAACATTGGAACTCAATTTTAATGCAGCCAGTAATTCTTGGGCAATGAATCAGGCTAAGGGTATTTTAGGTGAAAACTTAATGCATGATCTACTGGGTGAAACTGGTGGATGGGCAAGAATTACTCCTGCTGGTACCCAACAAGGTATCGATGGATTATTTATTAAGTTTGGTAATGGAGGAAAAATTATTGATGTACTTGTTGGAGAAGCCAAGTATGGATCATCCCAACTAGGACAAACGGTATATTCTGGAAAACAGATGAGTCATGAATGGATCAGTTATCGCTTAAAACCGAGTAGTAATCAATATAGCAATATATCTAATAAGATCAATGCAGGTAAGTTTACTATTGTAAATAATCTTCCAGTAGGTAATGAAAAAATAATTACAATTCCGATGGAAAACTTTGGGCAAGCAAGGGTATGGCTTAATGGAGACGAGATTAAAATCTTTATGGATGGTGATTCTGTTAATTTAAATTATCTAAGCAAGCACTGTGAAGCAATATCTCAAAGACTTCTTGGAGCTGCTGATCAAGGGATTTATCGTCCAAGACTATTTAGAATTAGTTACCGAGGAGACATCCATAAATTTGAGATATGCAGACTTGACAAGGATGGGTCTATATTTGGTAAACCACAAGTAATTCAAGATAAATTTGATAATTTGCCAGAAGATTATCAAATTGCTTTACGAAAACATTTTATATATATATTTAGAAGAGAAGGATTGAATGATATAGAAGCTAAGGTTTGGGCGGACAAATGCTGTAATGAACCAGAATATTTCAATAATTTCGATAAACAAAAAAAATGGTCAATGGAATATGGGCTAAACTCTAATTTGTTTATGGGTGGAATATTGGCAGGTATAGGAGGGGCTGTTTTGGATTCAATAATGCAATTCATCATATCTGGTGATATCGACACGAACCATAGCATTAAAATCGGTGCATTGTCTTTTTGCTCTTTCGTAGGTGGAAATATAGCAAGTGTACATTTACATTGGGTTTTTACAAGAAGTAAATGGGGACAAAATTTTGCTACTAAGTTTCCTTGGCAAAAAGCTGGCAGCTTGTCAATATGTACTACCGTAAGTAAAATTGGTGGAAGCATTATATCGGCAGCAATATTTGCCTATGGGGGATACCTTTTAGGTTTATATGATTTGAAAGATGCTAATAGATTGGCAATTATAAGTTCTATTGGTCTTACTGGAGCAGGATTGATATCTACTGTTTCAATTAGCCTTGTGGCAAATTTGTGCACAGCTAGTACAGGTACTGCAATATCTCATCTTTCAGGTGTTGCTGCAACAAATGCTATTACAGCCTGGTTTGGAGGAGGTGCTATTAGTGCTGGAGGTGGTGGAATGGCTGCAGGAACTCTTGTGCTATCTGGAGGTACTTTCGTAATTGTCGTAGCCATAACCGCAGGAATGAAGATAATATTTCAAATTGAAGATGCAAAGACTCAGTATAATTTGTTGGTTGGTAAAATAACAATTGTAAAAGAAAACTTAAATCAGTAAATAGCAAAATAGCTATATATAATCAAAAGGAGGAAATATGGATTTATCCAAAGGAATGAAGGGTACAGCAATTGCAATTGCTATGAAGTTTTGTGCAGGATTAATTAAGGGAAAGATTACAGAATACGCTAATAAGTATCTATCAAGTTACGGTAGATTGATTGATTATCAGCTTGATTTTGAAAATAAGCGGGTGATTGTAACAATAGAATTGAAAGGTGAAAAAGAGCATTTTAACATAGTTTTATCAGATTTAAAAGTGTTTGAGATTGCTGGGGAATATTATTTGGAGATAGGCACTTTTGATATTGAGCGAGAATGGATAAAACTATTAGGTCAGGATTATCTGGATGGTAAATTTGGAGATCCAAGAATAAATTTATCAGAAAAGGTGGGTAAAACATTGAGCATTGTTCTTAAGTAAACTTTAACTTAATCTGAGCAAATGAGCAGTATTATGAGATAAATGTAGATGATAATATTGAGATGGTCAATAACCTGACAGTTTATCCCAATCCATTTAATCTGGAAATAAATATCAGCTTTGAGTTGGAAAAATCTGGGTTTATATTACTGGAAGTGTATAATATCAAGGGTCAGAGAGTTTGTACCCTGATTTCTGATGAATTCACAGCAGGTAAGCATTTAGTAACCTGGAATGCTTCAGAACAGAGCAGTGGAATATATCTGCTAAAGTACCAATCAGAGAATATAATGGAAACCAGGAAGGTAATTTTACTGAAATAGATTTGGATATTATCTATCTGCAAATAAATGATTTACGTCCAATAATTGACTCTTTGGCGGAACCTCAGTACCCTCACTGTGGGTTCCCAGTGGCTTTGATCACTATTTTTGATGGTTATATGCCTACAATATAACATTAGTTTAAAGTAAGACCTTGCAAATGGCTTGTCGAGTCGGAGCAACGCATAGGCTGACACATTCGTAATGGTTGGCAGTTATAAACAAGATATTTACTTTTATAAAATCTGGCATCTACTCCGTTTTATTTTCCCCGCATCTCAATGTTTGATAGACTGACTGGTAGGGGCAGACCAATGTGTCTGCCCTCTTCAGATTATATTAAAATAGCAAATTCTGGGCAGACACGCGGGTCTGCCCCTACCATAGCCTGGTTCATAAGCACAGCAATTTAATTTCGTGATAATGCCTGAAGCAAGCTTTTATTTGATACCAAAAAACTCTCCCAACAGAGCATCTCATCAGCGCTGAAAAGCCAGAGGTAATAAATAGATAGTTCACGAATTTATTAGTTAATATATCCCGTCAAATCGTTATCATTAATTTCATTGACAGCAGAAATGACATATATTTCCTGCTCTATTGAGGTAAATAAATATGAGAGATGAACTGACACCAATAAAGATAGTGAAAGAGCTCGATAAATTTATTATCGGGCAGGAGAAAGCCAAAAGGGCAGTAGCAGTAGCTTTTCGCAATAGATGGAGACGTCAGCAGGTGAAAGGCATATTGCGTGATGAGATCATGCCTAATAATATAATTCTGATAGGTCCCACGGGAGTGGGGAAGACCGAGATCGCCCGGCGTATATCAAAGCTTACCCAGGCACCTTTTATCAAGGTGGAAGCCAGTAAATTCACTGAAGTTGGCTATGTGGGGCGCGATGTGGAATCAATGGTGCGAGAGCTGCTAAGCATTGCTATTAATGAAGTGCGTCAGGAATTAACTGCTGAGGTTTCAAATATTGCATTGCAGCATGCCAAAAAACGGGTGCTGGACAAATTAACACCCAAAATCCCTGGCAAACCGGATGATACTGAGCAGGAAAAGGAAGAACGGCAGGATCGCTATAAACGCCAGCGTGATAAGATGGAAAGCCTGCTAAACGAAGGGAAACTGGATGACAGGGAACTGGAGATTGATTCCACAAAATCACCCTTGAAACAAATGGAATCTTTCTCTGAAACTGGTATGGGCACGATAGATTTTCAGATTGGCGATATCTTAGGTGGGATATTACCACTCAAAGGTGAAAAGAAATCTAAGAAAATGAAAGTTCCGGAAGCCATTACTTATTACTTCCAGGAAGAATCAGACAAATTAGTAAATCGTGAGACTGTGATCAATATTGCCAAAGATCGAGTTCAGAATAATGGTATTATCTTTATAGATGAAATAGATAAAATAGCTACTACGGATCATAAGATGGGTTCTGATGTATCACGCAGCGGAGTACAGCGCGATCTGCTGCCAATCGTGGAAGGCTCAAACGTGCCCACTAAGCACGGTATAATCGATACATCCCATATCCTGTTCATCGCAGCAGGAGCTTTTTCAAGTGTTAAACCATCTGATCTGATCCCCGAACTTCAAGGCAGATTCCCGATCAGAGAAGAACTGAACAGCCTGACCAAGGACGATTTTATCAAAATCCTCACATTACCGCAGAACTCACTAACCAAGCAGTATAAGGCAATGCTTAAAACCGAAGGAGTGGAGCTTAGTTTCACTGAAGACGCGCTTGAATTGATCGCGGATTATACGGCTCAGGCAAATGAAAAAATGGAAGATATTGGTGCTCGCAGATTGCATACTATTCTCAATACTCTTCTGGACGATTATCTCTTTGATATTCCTAATAAAAAGATAAAATCTATCAAAATAAAACCAGACTTTGTGAAAGCAAAACTGCAGGATATTATCGATAGTGAAGACCTTTCTAAATATATTCTCTAAAATATGAAATCAAGGCAGACTGACCTTACTACCGGCAATCTGCTCCATAATTTGATCATATTGGCTTTGCCGATCATGGCTTCAAATCTGGTGCAGACGCTATATACCGTAACGGATGCTTTCTGGCTGGGCAAGCTGACAGAAGGTGCACGCGATGCTGTTGCTGCCGTGGGTATTAGTTTTCCGCTAATATTTTTCCTGCAGTCATTTGGCTTTGGCTTCGTGATTTCCGGTAATTCCCTGATTGCCCAATATAAAGGAGCAGGACTTACAGAAAATCTCAAAAAAGTAACAGGTCAATACGTATTGATAATGCTGGCATTTTCCGCTTTTTTCCTTGTTGTGAGTCTTTCACTTTTAGATAATATCTTAAGCTGGCTGCACACTCCCGCAGAAATTATGGATGTCACCCGTGATTATATGTCCATTATCATACCAGCCCAGGTTTTCATGTTCATTTTCATCAGTATCCAGAGTTTTTATCATGGAGTGGGCGACACAGTGAATCCCATGAAGATACAGATGATCTCAGTTGGTATAAATCTGGTGATAGACCCGCTAATGATCTTTGGCATCTGGATATTCCCGGAAATGGGCGTTCTCGGGGCTGCTTATGCTACATTATTTGCCCGGATACTGGCTGCTCTGATGGCAGTTATTTCTCTTGCCACTATTCATAAAGAATTATTACCCAATCTCAAAGACATTATTCCCGATATCAAGATGCTTAAAAAGATCATCTCTATCAGTATCCCTGCTTCTTTTGGACATTCTATGACAAGTTTCGGGTTCGTCTTTCTCCAGAGTTTTGTCAATAGTTTTGGCACTTTAGTGATTTCTACAAATATGCTCAGTATGCGGATTCAAAGTCTATTTATGATGCCTGCACTGGGGATTTCCACTGCGCTTTCTGCTGTGATTGGTCAAAATCTGGGTGCCAGAGAAGTGCAAAGAGCCAAAGAAAGCGTGGGTATTGCTCTCAAACTGGTAGTTTCGATCATGGCAGTCGGCGGAGCAACGATCTTCTTTTTCGGGGGTTCGATCATCAAAGTATTTATCGATGACCCTGCTGTGATTGCTCTGGGTGCCCAGGTAATGAAGATAACCTGCTTCACATCGCTTGTATTTGCCATTGTATTTGTGTTCCTGGGGGTTTTTAATGGTTCAGGACATACAAAATCTACTATGGTAATCAATATTGCCAGATTATGGGCATTCCGAATCCCACTGGTTTTCATTCTCTCCGGAGCGATTATGAATTACTGGATTTTCGCAAAACCTCCTTTGACTGGAATTTTTACTGTCTTAGCCTATCCGCTGCGCGAGAGACCCTATTTTGCCCTCTGGTATGCCATGCTGGTAAGTAATATCCTCTCTGCTACCTGGGCATACATCATCTACCGTAAAGGAAAATGGCAAAAAGCCAAAATCCACAGCTAAGCCAGGAATCGTAACAGTACACCGGACAAGAGTTCTGGGCGAACAGATTAATTTACCCAGCCTCTGCCGGATTCCAGAAGTCCTGCCCGAAATACGTTCAGCACTCCTGATCCTTATAGGGTGAACTGGAAAAATATGCCATAAACTAATAAAAAACATATTTCTTGATGCAGAACGTTTTATGTTTGATTGGTGTGAAGTTAAGTTACTTTTGCTTTCCTATACTATCTTAGTGAGTTTTTTAGTATCCATATTGAAATGAAATACATTTATGCTTGCCTCTTCGAGGAGTGTCTTGGCGAGTTTATCTTCGTAGAGTTCTGATACTATGATGGTTTTTATTTCGGCATTTATGAGCATTTTGGCGCAGATGGAGCAGGGCTGATTTGTGCAGTATAATTCACCATTTGCTATGGATAGTCCATTCACGGCAGCTTGAATAATGGCGTTTTGCTCTGCATGCACACCGCGGCAAAGTTCGTGTCTTTGCCCCGAAGGGATGGAACTATCCTGACGCAGACAGCCGGTTTGAATGCAATGAGGAACACGCTTGGGAGCGCCATTATATCCTGTGGACATGATCTGATTATTTTTCACTATCACAGCTCCGACTTTTCGTCTAAGGCAAGTAGAGCGTTCGCGTACCAGATACGCCATTTTCATAAAATATGTGTGCCAGTCCGGTCTATTATGCTTCATCAATCCTCCAAAATAGGTTTTTTATTTAATTCAGCCTGAGATTTACGAAAATACCAGGGTTCTAAGCTGGAAATAGTTTCAAAATCAAAGTTCAGATCAGGTTTCTCCATCATTGTGAGTGAGACAAGCGTCATGGCAGTGGGAATTCTTTGATGAGGTAGAGCTGTTTTATAATTGATCTTTAAATCAGAGATCAGGTCTCTGTATCTGGAAATACCATCACCGGTAATAATTACCGGCTGGTCAATCTGAGCCAGGAATTCTGCCGGTTTGGCATTGCAGGGGGGAATGATCTCCTGTAGATCAGGAGTGTAAAGCGCTGCATAAACTTCCTGCATTCGGGCATCCATAAAGGAGAGGATGGGTAGTTCATTGCCATATAGATTAGCCGCAAGCAGTCGCAGAGTGTTAACAGGAAAGAGTGGAATTTCATGAGGAAAGCTGAGACCTTTGGCAGCAGCAAGTCCTATCCGGAGTCCGGTAAATGAACCGGGACCATTGGAGATGGCAATAATATCCAGATCAGATATTTGCAATGAGCTGCTTTTGAGGGCTGCATCTATCTGCGGTAAAAGGCGTTCTGAGTGAGTGACCTTGATATCGAGGTAAGAGCTGAACACAATCCGATCATCTTTGACCACTGCCACGCTGCCCCAGCTCGATGACGTCTCTATGCCCAGAATATTCAATTCTTTGCTCCTTTATTATGAGGATATGCTACCAATAGTGTGAGTAGAGAATATGTGTCAAGAAACTTGGGGAAATATCGCCTTTGATAAGAGTTTACTGTGTTCACAAATTATTTGACAACAAGGAAAGGTAAAATATAATTTGCTGGTACTCTATAAGAAAGGAAATATTGAAATTGAAATTATTAATTGCTTCTTTGCAGATTATCCATAGATAGTGGCTGATATTCCTGATTCATGCAGTTTCGTGGACGTAATAAAGGAGGATTATAAACCACAGAAGGCACAGAAATACACAGAAGGAAGATTAAATATAAAAGAAGAAAACTTTGTTAAAGTAGATTAGGTTACTGTTATTTTTTCAGTGAGCTTCAGTGATTTCAATGGTTAGCAAAAAGGAGGATTATAAACCACAGAAGGCACAGAAATGCACAGAAGAATGTAATGTAATATGATAATTTGGAGGAATTCATGAGCGAGTACATTTATCAAAAGGAGATCTATAAGATAAGAGGAGCGATTTATGAAGTATATAAAGAAATAGGATGTGGCTTTCTGGAAGCAGTATATCAGGAGTGTCTTAGTAAGGAATTTCTATTAAGCAAAATTCCTTTTGTTGCTCAACAAAATATTGTTATTGATTATAAGGGAGAAAATCTAGTTCAGTTCTACTGTGCAGATTTTGTATGCTATGATAAAATAATATTAGAGATAAAAGCAATTAAGAGCTTGGAAGATATTCATCTTGCCCAGATAATGAATTACTTAAAAGCAACAGGATTCAAATTAGGATTTCTCGTAAACTTCTATAGTTACCCTAAAGTAGAAATAAAGAGAATTGTTTTGTGAATCACAGAGATCATAAAGGAGAGGATATTACTAAAATGAGTACTTAAAATTAGTTTCTTACATTTTTTCAGTGTAATTCAGTGCCTTCAGGTGCGTCACGAAGTGGTGTACCTCTAGCTGGTGAAAGTCCAGTCCGGTTAATTTTCTGTTCAGCCGGAAGTGAAAAAGATGACTA
>Ga0207996_1001421_pt1 | contig 16693 bp, 15 predicted proteins | sample AntAceMetag02UKG_FD_184773 | JGI IMG/M metagenome (GOLD analysis project Ga0207996, IMG submission 184773) | Saline lake microbial communities from Ace Lake, Antarctica - Antarctic Ace Lake Metagenome 02UKG (SPAdes) (version 2) | ecosystem: Environmental > Aquatic > Non-marine Saline and... | reverse complement strand
TTGAGTTTCTGGGTCAAAAAGCAAACAGGCTGCTCAGTTTTGATGCAGATGGTCTGATAGACATGGCTAAGTGATTGCCTGTCTGTCCATTAAAACTTGAAATAAGCAAAATTGGGACAGGCTCTACTTAAAAGCTTATAATTCTCTCATCTTCGTAGAGTCTAAGAGGGCCTTCAAGCATACTTGCGACTTTCCGGCGGGAGTCATATATATGAAGGGACTTATTTTTCTACTAATATCTATATGTTTACCCACAGATTTTGTCGATGATCTTTTTTTATTAATATTTTATTATGTGTTTATTATTATATTTAACATGTTTATTTGAAGTTGGATAATGAAAATAGTTTTAAAACAAAAATTATTTAAAAGTATATTTGTATGTTTTTACATTGTATATTAAAATATATTTCGGAAGTTTTTGTGATTAGTTGAATATATTTAATTAAAGATTTGTCACTTTTTAATATCGGCTAAAGTGGTTTTAAACTGTAAGTATTTATTGTTTAACTATAAAATTGAAATTATAAAAAATTAAACCATGAAAGTTCAGGACAATAAAACCAAGAGTTGTTATTTCTATCAATACAGCTCTATTTTAAGTAAAATAAAGCAATTAATCATTGATTTATTTTTCTCAAGGATTATTGTAAATGAATAAAGTGTTATGTATCGGTGATTCTCATACGGCGGGTTTTCCTGACCATGAGCCCATGTTTGGGGGGAACCTGCAATCCTCATATCAGTTCTGGCTGGAAGAAAAACTTAAAGAAATGAATAATGACAATAATTTTCATTTTATAAACAGGGGGGTGTGCGGAGATACTTCAGAAGGAATCGTAACAAGGCTTATTAAATGTCTGGATACTCTGGATGTTGATCTTGTGGTTCTCCAAGGCGGTACAAATGATCTGGGGATGTTTTCTCCTGAAGAAACTGTTTCACACCTTAAAAGGGGATACAGCGCATGTCTAAAAAGAGATTTACCCGTAATAGCAGTTACTGTTCCTCCTCTTAATTTTAAGGAATGTGAAACAAAAGTTATTTTAATAAACAGTGCTGTTATGGAATATGCTGAAAATCACAGACATGCCTTTACCTCAGACTGGTTTAAGACATTAAGGACTGATGACAACATGTTAAAGGGTGAATACGATGCGGGTGACGGTGTCCATCTTTCTGTGGCAGGGTACAGGCAGGCGGGTTTAAAAATCGCCCGGCCATTGATAGAAGCGGCGTGTATCTGAAATAATGATACCTGCCGTATTTCTTGCGGAGGTATCCCGGTAGTTAAAATGGGTTTTCTGTTGTTTTTCTTCACCCTCATCAAAACGAGGTTTCACAAAACATTCCGGCGCGGTTTAATTGCCTGGACAGCCCGCATTCTGTTGCCGGGATTTATTTATTCCCCAATAATTTTAACCAGTATTCTTTTTTTTCTTCTGCCGTCAAATTCACCGTAGAAGATCTGTTCCCAGGGGCCAAAGTCAAGATCACCCTTTGTTACGGCAACAACCACTTCACGGCCCATGACCTGTCTTTTCAGGTGGGCATCTCCATTGTCTTCGCCTGTTCGGTTATGCATATACCTGGATACAGGCTCGTGGGGCGCAAGTTCTTCAAGCCATCTTTCATAGTCCTGATGCAGACCGGACTCATCATCATTAATAAAAACAGAAGCTGTTATGTGCATGGCATTGATAAGAACAAGGCCCTCTTCTATGCCGCTTTCCTTTAAACACTGATCAATTTCAGGCGTAATGTTGATGAAGGCACGTCTGGTGGGTATATCAAACCAGAGTTCTTTTCTAAAACTTTTCATGATTGTATTCTCCTATGTTTTTGTCATATTGAAAATATTAACATAAAAGTGAGCTGTAAAGAAATTGGTTTTTATGTTGACACCTGCCAAAGGTTTATATAACTTGGTGACAGAATCGATATGTATTTCCATGATAAAACCATGGTTTTTAGCCGTGGATAATTATTAAGGGGAAGAAAATGACTACAGATGAACTTAAACATTTTATTAAAACAGAGTGCGGTACTGAGTGTGTGGGGATAGCTTCTGTTCATGATATGACGGATAAGGAATTAAAGGATATTGTAGAGGTAAACCGAATACTTGCGGCTCATACGCCTCTTTATTCAGCGGACACGCCTGTATTGCAGCCTTCGGAATTTTTAGATGATGCAAAATGCTGTATTGTGATGGGCATGAACATTAATTTTGGAGAAAAAGAATTGCCGGGGGATCCTCCCTGTTCAGAGATTATGAATTTTTATGTCAATCATGATTGTCTGAATTATTTTGCTGAACGGGCAGAAAAAGTTGTGGGTTTTTTAGAGGGGAAAGGATACAGCGGATTTTCCTTAAATGCCGGAATATCACAAAAGCTTATAAGTGCAAGATCGGCTATTGCACGTTATGGCAAAAATGCGGTTGTTCAATTTGACGGTATGGGAAGTCAGGTGGGGATCATGCTTATTATTACCGATGCGCCGCTTGAAATTGATGAACCGGGCACGGGTGATTGCGGTGACTGTACGCTTTGCCGGGATGCGTGTCCTACCGGAGCATTAAATGAACCTTATGCCTGTAATATTGAAAAGTGCCTGACCATGCATATGATATACAATAAAGGTGATCTACCGAAAGATATCCGTGAAAAAGCAGGTAATGTCATCGCCCACTGTAATATCTGTGTTGATATTTGTCCTAAAAACAGGAATTTGCCGGTGCAGACAGATATTTCTGTGCCGAAAGACCTGGTCTACCCTGAAATTGCACCGCTTGTAAATATTTCAGATGAAAAATATTCGGAGATGTTTGACGGTACTTTTCTTGAATTTACTTTTCTGGATAAAAAATATCTTCAGAGAAATGCTGCTGTTGCACTCGGTAATTACGGGGATCCTGAATATGTCCCAATTCTTAAAAAAGCGCTTGAAATGCAGACTGAAGAGATCGTCAGGGGGCATGCTGCCTGGGCTCTTGGCAGGATCGGCGGTCAGGAGGCAAAAAAAGTTCTTGAAGAGTCGCTCCAGGACGAATCCTCTCCCGGAGTTATTTCTGAAATAAAAGATGCTTTAAGTGATATTTAAAATCTTTTTATCTATTTTAAAATATGGATTCAGGGCTCTGTTTAATAAACAGGGCCTTTTCCATTACAACTTCTTTACCAATATTTTATTTTGTGCTAATATAAAAAATTATAAATTAATAAAGATTATATGAAAAACGAGAGTTTATTAACCAATGTTTGTTTACCCTGAAAAGTATAATGTTATTGTTGTGGGAGCAGGACATGCGGGCTATGAGGCCGCACTTGCTTCTGCCGGGATGGGCTGTCATACGCTTCTTTTAACCATAAATCTTGATACGATCGGCCTTATGTCATGTAATCCTGCTATCGGCGGTTTGGCAAAGGGCCAGCTTGTTAAAGAGATCGATGCCCTTGGCGGTATAATGGGAAGGGCGATTGATGATACGGCTATTCAGTTTAGAACCTTAAATACAAAAAAAGGACCCGCGGTCAGATCTTCCCGTGCCCAGGCGGACAGACAGAATTACAGGCTCTGGATAAAAAGTGCTGTGGAAAAGGCCGCCTGTCTTGATGTTAAACAGGGGCTGGTTGAAAAATTGGTTGTGGACGGCAATTGTGTAACAGGAGTTGAAACTGCTATCGGTGAGAGATTTAATTCAGCTGCGGTTATCGTCACTCCGGGTACATTTTTAAACGGGCTTGTTCATATCGGGCTTGTAAATTTTCCGGCAGGAAGGTTAGGCGAACTTCCTGCAATTGGATTGTCTGATAGCCTTAACAAATTGGGATTTAAGCTGGGACGGCTGAAGACTGGGACAACGCCGAGACTTGATGCTTCTACCATAAACTATGATGTGATGGAGCCCCAGGATGGTGATTATCCGCCAAAGCCCTTTTCTTTTTCCACAACTGAAGTAAGGCAGAAACAGCTTCCCTGTCATATAACATATACAAATGAGAAAACCCATGAGATCATCAGGGAGGGCTTTGAGCGGTCCCCGATGGTTACCGGCCTGATTACCGGCACCGGAGCACGTTACTGTCCGTCTATCGAAGACAAGGTCAGGCGGTTTCCGGAAAAAACCAGGCATCAGCTTTTTATCGAGCCCGAAGGATACGATACGACAGAAGTATACCCAAATGGTATTCCAACCAGCCTTCCTCTTGATATTCAGATAAGGATGGTGAGAAGTATTAAGGGGCTTGAGGATGCAGAGATCATGCGGCCGGGATATGCCATTGAATATGATTATGTTAATCCGGTTCAGATAAAGCCGACGCTGGAAACAAAACGGGTGTCGGGTCTCTATCTTGCGGGTCAGATCAACGGAACCTCCGGTTATGAAGAGGCCGGGGCTCAGGGGCTTATGGCGGGTATCAACGCGGTTTTAAAGATAAGAGGTGAAAAACCTTTTATTCTTGACCGCTCAGAAGCATACATTGGTGTCTTAATTGATGACCTTGTTACAAAGGGTACCAACGAGCCGTACCGCATGTTTACTTCAAGGGCTGAATACAGGCTGGTTTTAAGAGAGGATAATGCTGATATCCGGCTTATGGAAAAAGGATACAAAATCGGGCTGTGCCGAAAAGAGGATTATATAAAGGTCAAAGATAAAATTGAAGATATCCGGTCTGATCTGTTAAGGGTGGCAAAAGCTAAAGTTCAGCCCACAGATGATGTGCAGGAATGGCTGCAAAAGTACGGGTCAACACCTCTTAAACAACCTGTGGTCTTAAGAGAGCTTCTTAAAAGACCTGAGGTTAAATACGCATCTTTTTCTGAGTTGGGTATGATCCCCGGGGATTTGTCTGCTGAAGTCATCGAGCAGGTTGATGTCCTGACTAAATATGAAGGATATATTAAGAGACAGAACCAGCTTGTTGAGAAGTTTAGAAAGCTTGAAGAAACAAAAATTTCTTCCGCACTGGAATATGATGACATCTCAGGTCTAAGTACAGAAGTAAAAGAAAAACTGAAAGAGATAAGGCCGATTTCTCTTGGGCAGGCATCAAGGATATCCGGAATTACGCCGGCTGCAATTTCAATACTCATGGTTTATCTGAAAAAAGTCACAGGCCGTGCTGCTTAATGATGATGGTAAAGCAGCGCTTTTTACTGTTTGCTTTAGAGCGGCACTTTTGAAATCTTTATACATATAATTATAAGATTAAACCACGGCTTTTAGCCGTTGATAATTACTGTCAAGCCATGGTGCATGTTTGCTGACTCATAACGCTTTGAATCCTGAAAAAACACAAAATCAAATGATGCCTGCCGGAAAAGAGATCAAGAACTCTCATAATAAAGATACTATCCTGAAAGTATTAATGGATAACTTTGGAGAGTCGGTCCCGGGTAAAGTACTTACTGATCTTTCCGGCATATCGCGGGCAGGGGTCTGGAAGCATATTGCATCACTTCGGAAAGACGGGTTTAATATTAAAGCAGGGATCAAGAGCGGCTACCTGCTTAAGGCTATTCCGGATATTCTTTTACCCCTGCTTGTTCAGCAGGGTATTCGCACTGAAGTCGTCGGGAAAAGAATCGAATATTATAAGGTGATAGATTCTACAAACTCTGTGGCAAAAGATCTTGCCTTCCGCGGCGTACCTGATGGAACGGCAGTTGTTTCCGAGCATCAGACAAAGGGAAGAGGCAGGCTGAACCGTTCCTGGCTGGCACCGCCCGGCAAAAATATTCTTTTTTCAATCATATTTTATCCGGAGATAAGGACTTCTCTGGTATTCAGGCTTACCATGCTTGCATCAATCGCTGCGGTGAGGGCGATTAAAAAGGTTTGTAATATAGACGCGAAAATAAAATGGCCGAATGATCTTTATGTGAATGAAAAGAAGGTTTGCGGTGTTTTAACAGAATTTTCGGCAGACCATGATAATGTGCATTATACAGTTGTGGGAATTGGTCTTAATGTTAATTTTGATATATCTAAAAACAGGGAGATAAAAAATATTGCGACATCACTTATGGAAGCATGCGGAAAGAAAGTGTCAAGGCTCTCGCTGTTTAAAACTCTCCTGGAAGAGCTTGACCTGCTTTACTTATCATTTATAAAAACAAAAGGTGAAGAACTGGAAAAAGAATGGAATAAATGTTCCATGGTGATTGACAGGAAGGTCAGGATAATATCCGGAACAGAAGAAAAATGCGGTGTTGCCAAAGGCATAAATTCTGAGGGGCATCTTATTTTATTAAATGAAAAAGGCGAGGACGAAGAGATCGTCTGCGGGGATTTGTCTTTAAGAATCGATTCATGAATGGAAAAAGATGAACGTCGAGCATCGAACGTTTAACATCGAATCCTGAATGAAATAGTGACGGAACAAACAGAAAAAATATCCAGTTGATTTTTGAAATTAGTTTTTCATTCGACGTTGGATGTTCAATGTTGGATGTTTATCTTTGTTTTAAGTTTTATGCGCCATGCGCTTTTTAGTTTCAATCTGTTCGGCGTGGTCAAAGTGGATTTGTGCTTGTAAAGCTGTTTGATAATATATTATGGAACTGTTTTTAAATGAAAAAAGTAAAAGCCGGTCTCTTAATAAAGCCATTTCCATCCTATTCTCTTTTTCCTGATATTGTTGACCGGGTTATAAAAAATCCGTACGCGCTTTATCTGGATGGCGGCAGCGGTCAATTTAAATCCTCCCGGTATTCTTTTCTTTCGGTAAATCCGTTTTTAATTTTTAAGTGCCGGGGAAACAGGGTCAGCCTGACGGATCGTAATGGGGAAAGATTTATTGATGAAGATCCCTTTAGCTGTCTGAATACCCTTGTTAACAGTTATGAAATTGACAGCAATAGAGAAGCCATTCCTTTTATCGGCAGTGCCGCAGGTTATCTCGGCTATGATATGGGAAGGCTGATCGAAAAAATCCCCGTTAGGGTAAAGGATGATATTGATATTCCTGACGCGGTTTTGTGCTTTTACGGTTCTGGAATTGTAGCGGATCATTTTAAAAAAGAACTCTATGCTGCGGCATCCGGCCTGCCTGAAACTGACAGGCGTTTACAGAAAATAAAAGCTTCTCGTGACCTTGATGCCTTAATGAATTTTGTAGATACTGAAAGTAACCGGCCGGAAGAAGACGCGTTCTGCGGGTCCGGTCAGCCGGGTTTTGTTGAGTCAAATTTTGATCATGAGGATTATCTTGCTGCGGTAGACAGGGTCAAGGACTATATCCGTTCGGGCGATGTTTACCAGGTTAATCTATCCCAGCGTTTTATCTGTGATCTTACCCGTTCGCCTTTTGATGTTTACGATTCTTTACGAAAAAAAAGTCCCGCACCCTATTCATGTTTTTTTAACTGTGAGTCTTTTCATGTACTGAGTTCATCACCCGAGGCTTTTCTTAAGATGAATAAAGATCAGGTCGAGACCCGGCCGATTAAAGGGACTCGGCCCAGAGGCGGGACAGAGGCTGAGGATAGTAAGATGAAAGCGGCCCTGATCAACAGTGCTAAAGACAGAGCAGAGCTTTTAATGATCACAGATCTTGAGAGAAACGATCTTGGCAGAGTTTGTGAATACGGGTCAATTTATCCGGAAGCTCTTTTTGAACTTGAGGCATATTCAAATGTTTTTCATCTTGTTTCCACCATTAAAGGTAAACTTAAAGAGGGTAACACCCATGTTGACTGTTTAAGGGAATGTTTTCCCGGCGGTTCAATTACCGGAGCACCCAAGATAAGGGCAATGGAGATAATAGAGGAGCTTGAAAGGTGCAGAAGAAAGATATATACTGGTACAATCGGTTATTTTGGTTTTAACCAAAAATCAGATTTTAATATTGCGATAAGAACCATTCTTCATAAAGACGGTAGATATTATTTCAGCGTAGGCGGCGGTATCGTTGCTGATTCAGATCCGGAAAAGGAATACGAGGAAACACTTCACAAGGCAAAAGGAATGATGGGGGCGCTTAATGCGTCTGTGGGGGGGGGAGGGTGAGGGATTTAACCGAACGGATAATTTATTATAATGGTGAGTTTCTAAAAGAGAGCGAGCTGCGTCTTTCTCCCTATAATCGGGGGCTTCAATTTGGTGATGGCGTATTTGAGACGATGCGGGTGTATTCCGGAAGGGTGTTTCGTTTAGAAAGTCATATAAATCGCCTTTTAAAAGGTCTTGATGTTCTGCAAATAGAAAATAAGCTTGATGCTCCGGTTATTAAAAATGCGGTAAAAACGCTTATTGATGAGAACGATCTGACGGATGCCAGTTTGAAGATAACAGCTTTCAGGGAAGAGTGTCCCGGCCTTGATCCTGTGCCCGGTTCAAAAGCGTGTTTTCTGATGACCTTAAGTCCTTTTGATCATGAAAGAAAAAAATATTGTGAAAAAGGCATAAGTACTGGTATTGTTACTATCAGAAGAAACCTCTCATCGCCCCATGTGTTTATTAAGAGTATTAATTTTCTTGAAAACATGCTTGGACGCAGGCAGGCACATGACAGAGGATTTGATGAGGCTGTTTTTTTAAATGATCTTGAGACTGTTGCTGAAGGGTCCATAAGCAATATATTTATTTTTAAGGATTCTGTGCTATTTACACCCCCGATAAACGCCGGTATTTTAAATGGGATTACAAGGGATGTGGTGTTTGAAATTGCAGAAGAGAATGGTATTCTGTGCTGTGAAAAATCCATGAAAGCAGATGATATATTAAAGGCAGATGAAGCTTTTATGACCAATTCTTTAATGGAGATAATGCCCCTTAGAGAAATAGATGGACATCGGATAGGGGATAAATGCCCGGGTGCTGTAACTGCTGATTTAATGAAAATGTTTAGCGGAAAAGTTGAGAAAGAGGTCTCTGTCTGGTAATGAAAGTAATAGATGTAAAATTTATTAAGAGTGTTTTTAAGAAATCCGGGCTTCCGGAGGGACAGATGCCTGAGATCGCTTTTTCAGGCAGATCGAATGTGGGTAAGTCATCTCTGATAAACACGCTGATAAACAGGAAAGGAATTGCCAAAACAAGTTCGACGCCGGGAAGAACCCAGTCGATCAATTTTATTGATGTTAACAATTCCATTTATTTTGTTGATCTGCCGGGATATGGTTATGCCAGGGTGCCTGATTCTGTTAAGAAAGACTGGCAGCACCTGATTGAAGGCTATCTTGAAAAAAGAGATAATTTAAAGCTTGTTATTCTGATAATAGATTCCAGACGGGATCCCAGAGACGAAGAAGCACAGTTTGCTGACTGGCTTAAATTAAACGGTATCCCATACGTCGTTGTTATTACAAAGATTGATAAGCTGAAAAAAGGTAAAAGAATGAAATCTTACAGTGCCTGGCGGAAATTTCTTGAAGTTGATAAGGTACTTCCTTTCTCTGCTATAACCGGAGAGGGCAAAAGCGGGATCTGGAGTACAATTGAACAGCATTTAAATACTAAATAATCATATGTTAGAAAAGGGTTCATGATGAAACTTCTTATTACCGGCGGAGCAGGTTTTATTGGTTCAAATTTTGTCAGGCATATTTTTAACAAGTATCCTGACTATACAATCATTAATCTTGATAAACTCACCTATGCGGGTAACCTTGATAATCTAAAGGATATTGCTGACATCGCCGGTGACGGTAGCCGTTACAGGTTCGTCCGGGGAGATGTTTCGGATAAGGCTGTGGTGGAAAGCATCTTGACCGATGGTGTGGATGCTGTTATTAATTTTGCTGCTGAGTCCCATGTGGATAGAAGTATTGACGATTCAAAGATCTTTGTTGACACGAATGTGGTCGGAACTACGATACTTTTGGATGCCTGTTTGAAATATAAGATCAACCGGTATGTGCAGATATCAACAGATGAAGTCTACGGGTCACTCGGCCCAACCGGAAAATTTTCAGAAATCACACCGCTTGCACCCAACAGCCCTTATTCAGCCAGTAAGACCAGTGCTGATCTTTTTGTGAGGGCCTACTATGAGACCTACGGAATGAATACTCTGATTACCCGGTGTTCAAACAACTACGGGCCTTATCAGTTTCCGGAGAAGTTGATTCCTCTTTTTATCACAAATGCATATGGGGATAATGAGCTTCCGCTCTACGGTGACGGTATGAACATTAGAGACTGGATATTTGTTACGGATCACTGCCGTGCGATCGATCTGGTTCTGCATAAAGGAATTCCCGGCCAGGTGTATAATATCGGCGGTAATGAAGAAAAGGACAATACTGAGATAACTAAAACCATTTTAAAAGCGATGAATAAGCCTGAGTCTCTTATTAAATATGTTAAAGACAGACCCGGGCATGATAGACGATATGCTATTGATGATACAAAGATTAAAAATGAGCTTGGCTGGACCCAGGAATATGACTTTGAAGCCGGTATGAATGAGACGGTAAAATGGTATCTTGATAATAAAGAGTGGTGGGATAAGATTAAGACTGGAGAGTATCTTGAGTTTTACGGTCGCTGGTATGAAGGTCGTTAATAAGAGATTTAAAAATAATTAATTAAAGGTGAATTAATTATGAAGATATTAGTTACCGGTTCAAAAGGAATGCTGGCAGCAGATCTGATAAAAGAGCTTGAAGGAGTTTATGGGGTTACCGGCAGAGATATTCATGATTATGATATCTGTGACCGGGACAGTGTTGTTGGTGAAATAAAGCGAATTGAGCCGGACTATGTGATTAACTGTGCAGCATACACCCATGTGGATAATTGTGAAAAAGAATCGGACCTTGCTTTTTCTGTGAACGCAGAAGGGGTGAAAAATCTTGCTCTGGGCTGTAAACAGACAGGCAGTATATTATGCCAGATAAGTACGGATTTTGTTTTTGACGGCAAAAAAGGGAGTCCTTATGTTGAGACAGACATTGTTCATCCCCTTTCTGTCTATGGTAGATCAAAGCTTGAGGCTGAAGAATATGTCCAGGAAATTTTAGACGACTATCTTATTATAAGGACGTCATGGCTTTTTGGACGGTCAGGTAAAAACTTTGTTGAGACCATAAGCGGGCTTGCAAAAGAAAGAGAGGTCCTGGAGGTGGTTAATGACCAGACCGGAAGCCCGACGTTTTCGGTTGATCTTGCAAGAGCAATAAAGTCGCTCATAGAGACTTCCGCAAGGGGAATTTATCATGTTTCCAATACAGGTACCTGTACTTGGTATGATTTTGCCTGTAAGATCAGTGAGCTGACCGGTGGAATGGCACGTATTGTACCGGTTGATTCCAATAAGAGTCCTCGTCCCGCTGTTCGGCCCGGGTATTCTGTTATGGATTGCAGTAAGTTTAAAACAACTACTGGCATTACACTCCAGCAGTGGGAAGATGCACTGAAGGAATATCTTGATTCAAGATAACAAAAATTATTTTTCAGGCTGAAATGTTTATGATGTTCAAACTGTATGAAAATAAATAGAGGGAGATCAATTGTGCGGACACTGATAACAGGGGGGGCCGGTTTTCTTGGAAGTCATTTGTGCGACAGAATGATAAAAGAGGGACATGAGGTTATATGTATGGATAACCTTTTAACAGGCAACATGGATAATATCGGTCATCTGATAGGAAACGAAAAATTTAAATTTATCAAACATGATGTAACAGAATATATTTATGTTGAAGGTGAGCTTGATAATATCCTCCATTTTGCCTCGCCGGCAAGTCCCATTGATTATCTGGAACTGCCGATCCAGACCTTGAAAGTCGGGTCGCTGGGGACTCATAAAGTTCTGGGGCTGGCAAAAGAAAAAGGGGCGCGCATTTTGCTTGCTTCGACTTCCGAGGTGTATGGTGATCCGCTGATTCATCCTCAGACAGAGGAATATTTTGGAAATGTGAGTCCCATCGGCCCGCGCGGTGTTTATGATGAGGCCAAGCGTTTTGCAGAGGCCATTACAATGGCCTATCAGCGTTTTCATGGGGTGGAAACCCGTATCGTAAGGATCTTTAATACCTATGGCCCAAGGATGAGACTGAATGACGGCCGGGTCGTGCCCGCTTTTTTCTCACAGGCCTTAAATGGTGAGCCGTTGACCGTTTTTGGAGACGGATCCCAGACCCGAAGTTTCTGCTATGTCTCTGACCTGGTCGAGGGTATTTACCGGCTTTTACTTTCTGATGAGCCGGAACCGGTTAATATTGGTAACCCTTATGAGATGACCATTATGCAGTTTGCGGTTAAAATTCAGGAAATTGCAAAAACAGATCTTGAGATCATCCAAAAACCGCTTCCCCAGGATGATCCGAAAGTCAGACAGCCGGATATCACCAAGGCGAAAAATATTTTAGGCTGGGAACCTGTTGTGGGACTGGAAGAGGGCCTTGGCAATACAATGGATTATTTTAGAAAAAAACTGAATCTATAACGGACGGAATTTATAATGGAAAACAAGCTAGAGGAGAAAAAAAAAGAAGAAAAAAAAGGATTTTTTAAGCCGCGTTTTTTAATTATTATGCTGGTGGCAGCTGTGTTCGCACAGATGTTCTCCGTAAATTATTTAAAGAAAGAGATCAGTCTTCAAAAATATGAATCTGAAAAAAAACTGTCTGAATGTTATGAAGCGATGAATACCATGTCAATCATGCAGGGCGCGCTGGTAAACATCCTGGTAGAAAAAGATGTCATTGATAGAAGCCAGCTCTTAAATGAAGCTCAAAAAATGTCAGTTGATCTTAAGAAAATTATTGATCAGATGAAGGATTATGAGAAAAGTGATGCTGTAATCGGTGGAAATAATCCGGAACCGACGCCAGAAAATTAGAACAGCTGGCTTTGTCATAACTGTTTTAAAACCGGATTTTGCAGCAGGGGATAAGAGCAGGGACGAATTATTTATAAATACAGGATATTTTTTTAATCCTTTGATATTTAGCACGGCTAAAGGTCTTTTTTTATAAAAAAATTTATTTTTCTCCCTTTTTTAGCTTTCTTGTCCTTGAGAAAATCCTGTCTTTTGTATATAATAGTAAAATTAATGTCGGGGAGTAGCGCAGCCTGGTAGCGCGCATGCTTCGGGAGCATGAGGCCGGGGGTTCGAATCCCCCCTTCCCGACCATTAAACTTACGTAATTACTTGCCTTTTTATTTTCAAGAACCACAAGGTTCCACAAGGATCGTCTCATTCTTCGTCAAAGACCTTTCTCAATGCTTTTAACTTGTCTACGCAAGCATATTTTTGTGTAGACGCTATGTTTTTATGCCCCATCTGATAACCAATTAATTCTAGCTTTACTCCTTTGTTAACATGCTGTCTTGCAAAACTGTGACGGGTAGCCCCTCGTCAAATACCTTCACCATACTCCATCCAATCATGATTAAAAAAATATATCGCTGTGAATTCTTGCGTATCACAGCTTATTTTCTGTCAAGAAAGACACGATAAGCACAAAGAAAATATCTTTCATTCTGTGTCAGTTCTTCAGCCTGTATTACCGATACAATGCTAAAAGCTTTCTGTTTTGCTGTGTGTTTGAAAAGTAAAAATATCAATAAATCTATCAGTACTGCTGTTAAGTTATATTGACAAGATAGATTTTGGTGCTACCTTCTTAAAGAAACAAAGTTTAAATAACTCATAAAGAGCCAAAAATGATATTTGAAAGAATTCAAAAAAAAATAAAATCCGGTGATAATATTCCAAAACCTAGATCAAGAAAAGCTAAAGTAATTGAAATCAAACCAAACAAAAATAATGAATTATCTCTTTATTACACTATTGGCAGTAAAGTAAATTTTAAATATGTAACGAAGTCCGATTTTGAAAAGGCTTTTGATATTTTGAACAAGAGAAATGAGCTTACACGAAATTGGTTTGATAATAATCTAGATAAAAAAAACAGTAACCCCTGTAATTATACAATTATTGGTAGTATCTTTGAGATGCTCGGGGAAGCAAAATTTGCATGTACCGGGTTATATGTAAAAATCTAAAAATAAAACAGTACTAACAGTACTAACAAAAAATAATTAATTTAAAAATTTATCGACACTTGTTTTCTTCGCAAGAAAAAGACCGCCAACGTACTCTGTAATAATCAGATAATTTATTCACCAATAATAAAATCAGAAAACTTTGCAAAACCATACTACAGACAGTTAATCAGATGTTTTTGCTGGGTACTGATGAGTGATTTGAAATATTTTTGTGAGACAAGGCTTAACAGGAGGGCTTAGAACAGCCTGAATTTATTAAAGCTATCAACATACGGAAAAGAAAAGTTCTTTAATTCCTTTTAATACATACAGCAGATTTTGAAACCTAATATTTACAAAAGTTTTGTTGAGAATTTAAAACAGACAAGAAACTTTTTCTTCCGTTACAGAATTTTTAAAAAATCTGTACCTGCCTGATAAGTGGTGTTTAAAATATCAGGATGATTCTTAGCCACACCCTTTCCGTGCCTTTTCCCTCGTGTTCCAGTCACCGTCAGCACATCTGTAGTCAGTACACCGTGTAGCCTCAACAAAATAACCATATTTTCAACGATATTGTCGTATGCCGTAATATTTGGCCACATCCAAGAGCATACAACAAGGCCTTTTTTTAAGCCCGGCCATTTTCGTGAAAGTTCGGGGTTTGAAAGACAGTCCCAACGGTCCATAAAATTGGCCATTATTCCATTTTCTCTTGCAGTATAAATCGGAAAACCCATTATAAAGCCATCCATGGCATATAGTTTTTCATAAACTGGCAACATATCGTCTCTGATAGTGCAAATTGTTTTCACATCTCCTTTTCTACATGCCCTGCAACCAGTACACGGCTTTATGTCCAGGTCACAAAGATAGAGCTTTTCAACTTCTGCTCCGTTATCCTCACAAGCCCTTACGAGCTCATCCAGTATGACATCAGTATTGCCCCCCTTCCTTGAACTCGAATTAACAGCGAGTATTTTTTTCCCTGCAGGAAAAGCAAAAGCATTATCCTGGTTTTTTGCCCATCTTGTAATTTTTACGGATTCTGTGCCTGGCTCCAACCCCTCCTGATTTTTTGAGGAGAGCATCTCAGCTTTTAACTTTTCAGGATCCTTTATCTTAAGTATTAAGGGTTCATATCCTCCGGGTAAGACTTGATAAACAGATTTCCAGAATATATCATCTGTAACCATGGGTGAATCTTCGTAGAAAGCAATTTTTTCTGAGTTATAAATAAGCCTTTCTTTCCAGCGGTCCTTAATTATTTCAGGAAATATTTCACACAATGAATCTATTTTTTCCATTAACCCATCATTCCAGTCCAGCTTTTTCATAGAAATAACCTCCTTTAAATTTTTATACTCAATCCATACTACATAGCAGAAATATTATCAATAGGAATTATTAGAGTTGACTTTCAAAACAAGGCAAAGGAGAAAAGCGAATCACAGCCCGAATTTTTTAGGCAAAGCAACAGGCTGTATTTTGAAAAATAATGCTTTCTCCGTTAAATTCACACAGCAGAATCTGAAATTAAAAGACAGTCAAGACAGCATTAGCCCCTGTAAAAATAATCATCAAGTTCAAAGCAATATTTTTCTCTAAGAAAACCCTGTAACGGTATCATTAATCAGGGCCGCCTTTTTTTCCAGAGGTACAATGAATCGTGTGTGATTATCGACCCCATGATTTTTTAATCTCAATATTTCCAGGCCCTCCATAAGAGAACCAGAAGTAACAGCCCAAAACCACAAGGAACCACAAGGTTGGTGAGGTAGGGTGGCTAACCTATTGAATTCGTATTGGAAAAAAAGAGGCCAGGGAGGTTAGAATTTCCCCTTCCCGACCATTAACCTACCGTTTTTATTTACTTTATTCGTTTGAACTGTGTAGTAATGAGTAGTGAGAAGTCATTTAATCATTCTCCTTGCCTAATGTAACTGTTTAGCTTCCTCTCTTTTACCGATTATTGACACCATCGTCTATTTCTAATATACTTTAATATAATAGATAGCAATTTAGTTAACATAATTAATTTGTAAATATTTTTAAAACAGGAGATTAATATGAAACGTTTACTCGCCCTATCACTTCTGGTTCTTTTACTCATGCCGTTCACAGGCTGTGACCCGCTGTATTTTACAATCAAGTTCAGAAACACAGTTACAACCGATATTGATATTAGAGGGATTTATATGGCCCCGGCGGGCGGGACTTATGGCCAAAATCTGCTGCCGGTTGGAATGCTTCATCCCGGTGAATATTTTATTCTTGAGCAGCTTGACCGGTGGAGTGATTATGATGTCAAGGTTGTATTTGATGTTTTGGACCCGGAAAACGGGACTAATTATCAAAGGGAACTTAAAGGCAATGTGCCTGTTGCTCCGCCCGAGGACTGTGTGTCCTGGTCTGCTTCTGCTTCTGTATCTAGCGGTCGTCCATATGGGGGCTTAGGTTACTTCTGGGGCTGTACTGATGAGGACTTTACTGACTATGATCTTGTCGGGGAATAGATGCTGTCCAGAATAAATTTCAGGGGATGAATATGAAACGTTCTTTAGCACTGCTGCTGTTGGTTTTTTTACTAGTGCCGTTTACAGGCTGCGATCCTTGGTAGTGTAACTTCTTTTCTGTAAATTCAACTCTTCGCCCAGTTCCGCATGAACTTAGGGGTTGAAAAGGTGAGCCATTTCAGTTCTTCTTGTTGGTGATGACAAATTCACTAACTGAAAGGAAGAA
>Ga0207996_1001420_pt1 | contig 16697 bp, 14 predicted proteins | sample AntAceMetag02UKG_FD_184773 | JGI IMG/M metagenome (GOLD analysis project Ga0207996, IMG submission 184773) | Saline lake microbial communities from Ace Lake, Antarctica - Antarctic Ace Lake Metagenome 02UKG (SPAdes) (version 2) | ecosystem: Environmental > Aquatic > Non-marine Saline and... | reverse complement strand
TCGGTATCTTGGTTATTGCTTTTATCATGGCCTTTGAGAGTTGGTAAGCTGATAAGATAACTAATAAATATATAAGATATTATGAGCGACTCTACCATCATTTACTCTTAATAGCTATAACAACTGTATACGAGACTATGGGCTCAAAGCTTTGACCCCTATTTTTCTCTTGACCCCTATTTTTCTTGGTTTGCAATTATTTTTCAATTCTTCAATATTTCAAATTAAGGGTATTAAAACTATCTCTTGGGTCGTTTCATATAAACTATAGGCTCGCCATATATGTCACCAGATAACGAATTAATACCATGCTCAATGTCTTCTAAACTTCCTATTTTACTCGTCCATTTCTCTGAATCAATTTGTCTAGCAGCATGAGTGGGCCTTCCGTCTATCTTGGCATAAATGGCGACCTTCTCATATCCCGTTTCACAATTAGCATCCCTACAAATGGTATAACCTAAAAATTCAAATGCCTTAACAAATGCATCCATAGTCTCTTCCCTCAGAATTCCTGAAGGCCAAAAGTATTGGTCAAAAGGATCAGGCCACCACCATGTTTCAGTATCCCCCGCTGCCCAGGCGATACAATTATATTCTATGGTAGCCGGACTCGTTACTTTATATGCAGAAGACTGCAACATAGGAAAAAAGGTTTCCATAAATTAATCCTTATTCTAAGTATAATTGCTTTCGTCCCCAGTCAAGCCAGGCATTGGTCATTTCTTTTATTTTCCCTCGATGCTCAATAGAAACGGGGTTCTCGCCAGTAATTGCAACTAAAGCCCAAAACCAATGACCAAGTTCTCGCCTCATTGATAGGAATATCAGCGGAATGGCAGTTGGACCCATGCCAATGATTTGTTGATATGAAGGGTGCATCACGATATCAGTTATCGAAGAAAGCATGGGCGTTGATTCTTTCCACTCTTTTTCGAGGTTACTGAATCTTATTGCTGGATTGGCCCATTGCCTTGAAAGCGGTTTGTAATAGTCAGCCGTAAGATCTTCTAAATACCTTCTGATTATTTTAGAATCTTGCCCAACACCGGAATCTTCTTCGACAGGGACGACGGCAAGTTGCTGCATAGGAGAAATGTATTTCATTTGAATAACTCCTTAGTTTTTTCTGTTATACTACTGAAAAAGATTTCGTTTTTGAACTCTCTCAACAGATTAAAATCTTTCCATATATCTGATTCTTTTTCCGTATAATTAATCTTTTTTATTGCATCTATGTCAAAAACTAACGGTAATTTCTGTGATTCAGTCGGTTTTTGCATCGTTTGGGTTATGATAGCAATAGCCCCGATTTCATTCTTGGGAATTTCTATACGCATTAAGAAATGAGATAAAGCTTGTGGAAGTCCTGGAGCTATTTGAGGGTTGGTGAGAATGTATTCACTGAAATCATCGAAAGGCAATGGTATTTCTATCCGATTTATATAACGTAGTGCAATTCTATCAATACTAATAGGGTTGGCAATTTTACTATACAGTTCCCATAGCTCACGCGCCTCGCTATGAAACTTGTTCCAGTTTTCATAAGGCTGTAATTTGTTGAAAGTGAAACCATCTAACCTTGCTTGCACGATCTTATTTTCATTTTTAGAATGAAAAAGGTAGCCTTCAATTTTATCTTTAGGGACAATAGAATTTGTTTCATCTTTCCCAGGCGAAAACCTAAGCTCAGCCAGAAAGGAATGTTTTGTTTTACGATCTCTAAAACGGTCTTTTATATTTTCTTGGAATTCATCAAAAATATTGAGGCCTACCCCGTCTGGGAGCTTAGCTTTTATATCTAGTATTGCCTCGGTTATCGGTGCATTTGGAAAAATTTCAAAATTATTCATTTTATCACCCATTTTATCGTGTTTTCACATAGAAGATAGTATCTTTATATATACTACCATATTCTACATATTTAGTGGTGTGCATTATACAAACGCCATTGTTCACTTTTTAAGCCAAATAACATAAATTAAAAGGCATCCCGATAATTTGCAAATTATTTTAATATATTAAAAATTAGATTTCTTTAAAGGTATTTTAAACTTCTATATTTACTTTTATGTAAAGTTGCCAAATTAGATTTCTAAAGTAAAAATTAATAATTATTTCTTAATAAAAAAGGCCGATTATAGGCTCGTCAATCATGCCATCAGTCAGACTGTATAGGCTATTCTGTCTTTGCGATGGGTAATTATGAAATCCCGGCCCATAGGGTTATAAACTATGTCTCTTCGGCTAACAGGGTTAATGGCTGTAAAACCGTTACCTCTAAACATATGAACGCTTATGACCTTTTTTTTAAGGCTTTAACGACACCAAAGGTAAGGCTCAGCAGGGCTGGAATCAGAAATATTGTAAAAACCGTTGATACCAGAAGCCCTCCTACAACCACGCTTCCGATTCCTCTGTAAAACTCAGAACCAGCGCCTGGAAAAAGTATCAAAGGAAGCATGCCGAATACAGTGGTGATGCTGCTCATGTAAATAGGCCTTATACGCATGCGCACAGATTCAGTAATTGCTGCGCGCGGCTCCATTTTTCTGTCTCTGATATTGTTTAATGTCTGATGCACTATTAAAATCGCATTGTTTACAACCACGCCGACCAGAATTACAAATCCGAGCATGGTAAGCACATCAAGAGGTTGAGAGGCCACAAAAAGATTCACCAGGAAGATACCGATAAACCCTCCGGCTGCTGCCATAGGCACGCTGAACATGATTATAAATGGATAGAAAAAATTCTCAAACAAGGCTGACATAAGAAGATAAGAAATAATGATAGCCAGGATAAAGTTCCACATAAAGGCTTTTCTGGTTTTAGTCAGGTCATCAGCAGTGCCGCCAAGCTTGATGCTGTAAAGATTTGAAAGCACACCGCTCGCCTTTATTGGTTCAACCACATTTTTACTAATGCTGTCCATCGCCTCCTCAAGAGAAATCTCATTTGGAGGAATAATCATGATAGTTACTGATCTCTCTGAATCTATATGATTAATCTGGGTCGGCCCTTCTTCCAGCCTTATATCTGCAAGAGAGCCCAATGGGACTGTCTCTCCGGCAGGGGTAATTATCGGAAAACCGGCAAGGTCTTGAGTTCGTTTAATCTTTCCTGTTTTATCCTTCACAACCAGGTCTATTTCGTCGCCGTGCAAACGATAAATGCTTGCTTTTTTTCCGTCCACAAAAGTATCCAGCGCCAGACCAAGCGAGGATGTGTTCATGCCAAGGCGTGTCAGACGATCTCTGTTCGGAATAACACGCATCTCAGGATTTCCAAGATCAAGGCCGGGAACAGGTCGTATCTGAGCACCCGGTATTATTCTGGCCGCACCGCCATATATCTGTTTTCCTATGTTTATAAGTTGAGGAAGCTCCGGCCCTTTTATCTCAACCTCAATTGATCTGCCCTCGCCTATTCCCTGAGAAAATATGCCGGGTTGCTGGACAATCGCTATCATGCCCGGAATTTTACTGAGAATACCGTGAGCATAGGGAATAAGTTCTTTTGTTCTCTCCTGAATTTTTGAAATAATCCCCATAAAAACCTCATGTCCCCATGCAACATAAAAGAAGTTTTTCAATGGTGGGAGATTAAGTTCTTCTGCTCTTTTGCTTTTGCCGTCATGTTCAATTAAAGGCAGAAGATCCTTTTCAATCGTCATGGCAATATTTTTAAACTCGCCAAGATTGTATCCCGGAGGCGGCAGAAGAATACCAACCACCATCTCGCGGTTTCCCTGCGGAAGATATTCGGTTTTCGGAAACAATGCCCAGGAAATTCCTACTGCAAAAAGCATCATAATAAAAACTACTCCCAGGCAGGCAGATAAACGTCCACTCATCCAGTAAACAAAGGTTGTTATAATATCGGTAAAACCTTTTGCCAGACCAGCTAAACTCAAAGGTTTGGTTTCTTTATTTTTTTTATGTGCAACTTTTCCTAATATCTTTGACGAAAGTGCGGGTATGGCAGTAATCGAAATAATCAGGCTCAATGTAACTGCACTGCTTATGGCAATGGCTATATCGCGAAAAAGCTGTCCTGCCTCTTCTTCTATAAATATTATAGGAAGAAAAACAGACACTGTAGTAAGAGTACTCGCCAGCACAGCCCCCCAGACCTCAACAGTACCGTCATATGCGGCTTGTATTCGGGTTTTACCCATCTCCCTGTGACGAAATATATTTTCGAAAACAACTATCGAGTTGTCAACCACCATTCCAACAGCAAAAGAAAGTCCGGCAAGGCTGACTACATTAATATTACGGCCAAAGAGTGTCATAACCAGAAAAGTCCCGATCACGCTGATTGGAATAGCCATTGATACGATAATAGTGCTGGCAAAATTTCTTAAAAACACAAGCAGCACTATAACTGCCAGAGCCCCGCCTATAACTATATTCTTTTTAACAAGACTGATTGCGCTGTAAATATACTCTGTCTCATTATAAACCTGTTCAATGTACAGATTTTTATCCTTTAATATACCTTCATTAAGCTGCCCTAACACACGTTTTATTGATTCCATTACTACAAGAATATTAGATCCTGGTTCGCGCACGGCATTCATAACTATGGTCGGAGTTCCTTCATGCCTGACAACCACGTCGATTTCTTCATAACCGAGTTTAACTTCGGCAATATCTCCCACAGTTACCGGAACATTGTTTATTCTTTTTATTATAACCTTTGAAATATCCTCAGTGCTCTGGTATTCGCCTACGGTTCGTGCAATATACCTGCGCTTGCCTTCGTCAAAGCTGCCCGCGCTGATATTTTTGTTTTCCATATCAAGTGCGTTCATAAGCTCAGACAGCGTTACTTTACGGGCTGCAAGCGAATCCGGATCAATGATCACCTGCATCTCATGAGCACGCCCGCCATAAATATTTGAGGATGACACTCCTGAAACTCTCTCAAGGGCTGGCTTTATATGCTTATCTATAAAATCGTATTCATTTCTAAGGTCCCCCTTATATTTATCAAGAGGACGAAGTATCATCCATGCTATAGCACTTTCATGTCTTCCCCCGGATTTTATAACAGGCTTGTCCATATTGGCTGGGTATTTTTTTACCTGATCAAGCTTGTTGGATACTCTCAAAAGAGCCTCATCAGTATCCGTGCCTATCTTAAACATCAGGTTTATATAGGCCAGTCCATCGCGGCTCTCACTTTTTATTTCATTAAGCCCTTCGAGATTTTTAAGCTGTTCTTCCTGAACATCAATAATTTCACGTTCGATCTCCACGGGGCTTGCGCCACGCCATACTGTTTCAATCGAAATTTCAGGAAGATCGACATTCGGGGTCAGCTGAATTGGAATTCTGAAAAGAGCTATAAGCCCAAACAAAACAAGCAATATTACTCCAACAGAAACTGTAACCGGTTTTTTTATCGCTGTATCAACAAGTTTCATAATTTAAGTTTCATAGTTCATGGTTCAGGGTTCACAGTTCAGGGTTGTGCCTATGCCTTGTCCGGCTTAGCCAAAGGCGAAGCCTGGGTCATCTCTCCCAAATTTCTACTTTCCAATTTCAAATTTCAAGCCGTGAACGGGCATTATTTTATTATCACAACAGCCTGCCCGGGCCTAAGGCGTTCATTACCCCTTATCACGACCTGATCCCCTGGTTTTAACTGTCCTTTAACCGCAACATCGCCATTATAATATCCCATAATCTGAACATTAACAGGCAAAACCATGTTATCGGCTATAGTAAAAACTACGCTGTTATTTCCAACAATAACCACTGTATCCTTCGGCACTACAAGCGCTTTTTTTCTTTCTTTCAGATTAAACGTAACCATTGCCTCCATGCCACCTTTAATCTTAAAATCAGGGTTTTTCAGATTTATCCTTACTGGAAAAGTTCTGGAAAATGGATCTGCCTTGGGAAGCACCGCATAAATTACACCCAAAAGCGGTTCGGCGGAAATGCTTTTCACTATCACACTCGCCTTATCTGATTTGGAAAGCATAACCGCATGGCGTTCGGGAACATCAACGGTTATCTGGATCATATCAAGATTAACCATCGTAACAACGGCTCCTCCGGCATTAATCCACTCTCCAATCTGGGTCTGTTCCCTGGCTATAAAACCAGCAAAAGGAGCAAAAACCTCTTTTTGTTTTATTTCATAATCAAGACGTTCTATTTCAGCTTCACTTTGCAAAATCTCCTGCAATAAAGCACTATGAGTGTAAAACGCTTCATCATATTTTTTTGTTGAAATACTGTTTGCATCTTTAAGGCTGCTAACTCTTTTAAGCTCTTTTTCAGCGTATTGAAAATTTGCCTTAATCCTGTCCCGTGTAGCTACAGCTCCTTTAAGTCGAAATCTGAGATCATTGGATCTTAATCTGGCAAGCAAATGTCCCTTTTTAACAAAATCACCCTCTTTTACAGGAAAATATTCAACCACGCCCGGCACTTCAGCAGCAATTATACTTTCTGTTATCGGCTCTGTGGTTCCAATCAAAGCTATCTGATTTAAAACCATTTTTTCTTCAACTATTGCGGCCCGGACCGGAACAGGCGGCTCACTCCGGCCCTTGTCACTATCTCCGGCTGTGGCTGTTGAACTTAAAGCAAACAGAATAAAACCCGTTACAAGAAAAGATCTGAGATTAAAAAATTTAAGATTAATTTTGTGCATGAAATACCCCTGTCTTATATAGATCTGATGAGACCTGTTTTAGTTGTGTTTTTACATACTGCATGACTTGTCGAATTTCTATATATATTATATATAATAAAATCAATATTAATGAGTAAAAACAGTATAACCTTTCAGGGTTACTCTCGTGATAAAAAATCAAAACAAATTATGTGGCACGGGTTTTCGTTCAGACACTATGTAAAAACTTTGATTGCTGTTTATTACGAAGTCATCAGAAGTAATATTTTATAAAGCAGGCAGTTTTGTAGTCATACGGCTTTTCTCCAAACTCACTGTAAAAATCGCCATGAAACAAGCTGAATTTTAACTTGAGTTCAAGGTTTGATATTGGTTCATATAACAATTCCGGTGTTAATGAATAACTTTTGTCCTCAGTATTAAAAATAATATTTATGGAAGGGGTGAAGTAAAGTATATTAAAAGGTTCTTTCTGGGTGACTTTGAGATACAAATATTGTTTCATAAAACTTTTATCACTGTAGTAAGCTTTTGTGTATTTAAGGCTTTTTTTCAGGCTGTTTTCGGCGCCTGTTGTCTGATAAGCATTATATCCTTTTTGAATGTAGTCGTAATATTCGCTTATTTCCTCTTCGCTGAATCCTGTGCCGTTTCTGTAAATCTCTGCAATAAATGTTGTGTCATATCTGTTTAAATAACGAATTCCCAAAAGATAACTTGCAGCGTCAGATTGTCTAATGTGCAAGTTGCCATTACTGTCTATATATTTCTTTTCAAAATTATTAATAAATGCCGCTTCGCCGTGCAGTTCAAAGTTGGTTGTAAAATTCCTTGAAAAATCGACCCCGATTTTATCATCAATACTTTTTCCCGCAAGAAACATAATATCTATGTCAGTATCATATGCCAGGAAGTACAGCTTTCCTGCATAATTCAGATGGTCTTCCTCCCCAAAACTGCTATTGAAATCATTATAAACAGGAATGATTACCGGTGTGAACGCGATTGTTTTGATGCGCCCTGAAAGGCTCTTTATATAATCAATAGATAATATTGAATAACCTTCAAGGGATGCTTCGGGATCATCCGGGTCTTTTGGCCTGCTTGTAAAGGCAGCGGGATTCCACGCATAACCTTTGCCCCACTTCATTACCTTTTTCCCGGCTTCAAAAGTAAAAGAAGGTGTGGCCTCAAACGAAACAACCCCTTCGTATAATTCTGTTCCATCATCCCACCCGAGGTAATTCTGTGTCATGCTGGTATTTGTTTTTACATACAGTCTTGCAAAGTCTTTTTTGAAATCTGCTTCCAACTGTAAAGTAATACCATATGAATCAACAGAGGAACCTTCACTGCGGTTATAAAACTTCTGGTGATAAATCGCTGAATCCTTGTTCAGGCTATATATTGTATAATCGGTTTCGATATTTCCGCCGAGATGATATGGCTTATCTTTGGTGTCTGGTATTTCAAAATCATATTCCCCGGCTGACGCATTCAGGGGGAGAATGCAAGTAAACACATAAAGCAGGATAACCACAATATGGTATGCATTCTTAAGCCGGAGCATGGGAATAAAAAAGAATAAATTGAGGAGCAAAGCGATAACAACATTCAAAATTCGATGTTGGACGTTCGATGTTCGATGTTCATTTTTTAATCCGTTCGAATCCTTGAGCCCTTGAACCTCAGAACCTTCCATAACTATCCTTATCGTAAACCGTCAATTCTCGGCATATAGTTTAATGTGAAGACCTCGTCCGGCAAATCCTTCTTTTTCATATTTGCAAATATAAAAATTGATTTATACCCTTTATATAGAGGGCTGCTTGTTTCGATTACGGCAGGGCGTACAATGCCATCGCCAAAATCTTTCATTTCCTTGAAATAAAGAGTCTTGATAAGCATCCCGGATGCGGTAAAGCATTCAATTGTGGTCGGAACAGATCTTTTATTGTCCACCCACATCTTGATTCTGTCATAAGCGACAGCCGTTGTTTTTGCCTTTAAGTAAAGGATGTATTTATCATCTGTTTTTTCCAGCTTGTCGCAGTTGTATTCAGCGTTGTAATCGATTCTAAGGATATCCGAATTATTGAAGATCCCGCCGGTTACTGACTGTAAGCTGGTTATGCGGATTGGTTTGCCGACGTTTGGAATGTAAAGCCACATATTATCCCCAACCCGCAGGGTAGAACGTCCTTTTTCACTGGCAGGGGACAAGAATATTGATGCAACACTGTCCAGGCCCTTTTTTACCGAATACATGATAAACTCTTTTTTTGAGCCGTCAGGTTCTATGTTGATAAGCTTTCTGTACATCTCGAAGCTTTCCGGGTTGAGGTTGCGGTCAACCTGTTTCAGCAGCTCATTGCCGTCTATAGCAAAGGTTAATGGAACAGCGGTTACAAGACAAATAATAATTACAATAAAAATTCTTTTCATAACGTTCCTTACTTCTACATAAAGTGACAGGTTTAAAGGTTCAGGGAACATCCTTTTATTAGCCTTTTTCAACCGTAAACTGTGAACCGTGAACCGTGAACAGCATAACCCATATTTGATGAATTCGTAAAAAGTCACGAATCTAACTATACATGCCTTAACGCATCGACCGGTTCCATTTTTGACGCTTTGTATGCCGGCTGCAAGGTGGCAAAAACAGAAACAACCAGCACAATTGCTGTTAACCAGAACAGTTCATTAATATTGATCGAAGGTGATAATAACATGTTATCCATCCGGCCAAAAGAAAACCTGATCTTAAAGATATTTAAAAGGTAAATTCCTGCAATGCCGATGACATTTCCGGCAAGACCGCTTATCAGGCCAAGAAAAAATCCTTCGGAAAGAAAAAGCCCCATGATTTTACCAGGGCTGGTGCCTATGGCAATCATTGTCCCGATTTCTCTGATTCTTTCATAAACCGACATGATCATTACATTTAAAATGCTGATAAGAACGATAGCAATCATAATAAATTTCATGGAAATGGTCATCATGTCGATCATTTTTGCTATATTGACAAAGGGGGATAGTTTTTCCCATGTATGAATTTCAAATATTGGACCGCCCTTTTTGTTTTTGAATTTTAACAGAGAAGAACTCAGGTCTGCATACACAGCGTTTAACCTGTTAAAATTTTTTATACGTATGGCGATCTCCGTTACTTCAGGTTTTTCCATGCGCAGCAAGGTTCGAGCATCATTAATATGGATATAGCCTTCCTTGCCCTGAGGGCCGAGAACAGACTCAATAATTGCGGCCACAGTAAAATTCAGGCCGTTTATGGAGCCATCCTTGTTTTGGGCTACAATTACCACAGGGCTTCCTGCCTTGAGTTTCATTCCTTTGGCCAGATTTTTAGGGATAATGATTTCGCCCGGTTTCACAAAGATTTTTTTTACGACATTATTCTTAAATATCATGCGGTTTGTAACATCAGGGCAAACCATTGTCTCTTTTTCAGGATCAACGGCATTAAGACGGATATTCGTTGTTTCAGAATAGTTACTCAACATGGTGCTGAGTTTTATCCTTGGAGCATAGGCTTCCATATAAGGGTTGTCCTGTAAGATTTTCTCGATTGTTTTGTATTCTTCCGGGCTTAGATTCAAGTTCAAAGGCATTGAGTCGATGGAAGAGACATAGCCTTTTTTATGAATCTGCATTTGCGCCAGGTTGGAATCGGTAATCTGGCCGATCATCATTTCCTTGAACGAACCGGCAAGACCGGAAAACAGAATAACCGTTAATATGCCCACAGTAATCAACAGGGCTGTAAGAAGCGTTCTTCTTTTGTATCGCATCAGGTTGAGAATTGCCATTTTAAATATTTTATTCATTTGTTTTCCTCCCCAGGCAGAAGCATACCGTCTTCAAGTGTAAAAATAACCTCTGCTTCTTTCATGATTTTTGGATCATGCGTTGAGAAAATAAAAGTAGTTCCGAACTCATCTCGCATGGAACGCATAAGTTGAATGATATTTACGGCAGACTTTTTGTCAAGATTTGCAGTAGGCTCATCTGCCAGTACGAGTTTTGGCTGTGTTACCAGCGCGCGGGCTATTGCTACACGCTGCTTTTGTCCGCCTGAAAGCTGGTCTGGAAATTTATCTTTTTGCTCCAGCATACCGACAGATTTTAGAACCTTGAGTACAGCTTTGCTTCTTATTGATTGTGATATATTTTTTATCATCACGAGGGGGTATTCGATATTCTCATAGGTGGTTAGAACAGGAAGAAGATTAAAGGATTGAAAAATAAAACCAAGCGCAGAACCTCGGAAAACAGCACTTTGCTTGCGATTTAAAAGATTAACATGCTCTCCGGCAACAAAAACATCCCCAACAGTTGGCTTGTCGAGACAACCGATCATGTTTAATATAGTGGTTTTGCCGCTTCCAGAAGGACCAACAAAGGAAACAAAAGATGCCTCTTCAATAGAAAGTGAGACATTCTGGAGAGCTTTGACCGGGACTTCCCCCATCTGATATGTTTTAGAAACATTTTCTATCTGAACTAATGCCATAGTACCTCCTATTGCTGTCATTCCGGCCATGCATCAAGTGAGACCTTTGCAAAACCTCCCCTTTTGCCCAATTACTGCGTCAGGTTTAAGAATAATTTTGAGTTTTTAATTTTTAATTTTGAATGAAAAAAAACCATTATTAACTTAAAATTCAACATTTAAAATTAATAATTTTTTATGTATTCCTGCGTTTAAACCTGATTTAAAATTTGGTTGCCTTCCTTGAACTTGAGCAAAATTGAACATTTTTCAAAGGTCTCCAAGTGTGGGATAAACTTCAGTGGGAATCTGATAATTACAAATAGTTGTTAAGGAAAAATCTCAATTTAGTTTTGAAACTCTTTTTATAGCATCATCAACACTGCCTTTAAACTCAAAATAAGTTTTGTCATTATTTCTCAGCGCATCAATCATTTTGGAACCAAATGACTCTGCCACTATGATATCTATATCCTTTTGAGCAAGAAAATTTGCCGCTAAAGGCCCTGCTCCACCACTTGTATTACTGTAAGGGTTATCGATAACCTCAATCAATTCCCCTTTGTTATTAAAGATATGATAATAAGGACATTTAGCAGCCATATCGCTTACAGATGCTTTTGCAGTTTTACTATCGGCCGCAACCGCAATTTTCATGTTTTCCAGCTCGGCAGCATTGATCATAAACGGACAAAGAACTAAGATTGCAAGGCTTATAAAAAACATTCTTTTCATATTAAATTCCTCCTAATCTTGATGGCGTCGTAAAAAGTCCCATCTACTGCGTTGCAGTTTTTTTTCAGACCCTCGACATACTATATGTATGCCTTCGGTCCTGAAAAAACACTACGCCTTGTATATGAACCTTTTTACTTAGCCATCTGCAGTTAAATTCGTGACTTTTTGTTCACTTCATGACCATTTTGGGCGCAATTAAGACATTCATCTAATATAAAAAAGCAAGAACTCGGCCTAACGGCCTCAAACAGCTTGCATTTCTTAACGATGAATATCTCAATTGCCTTTTCCCCCAAAATGCTCAAAGTCGTTCACAAAAGACTTTCAAAGAACTCAACTGTAGTTTTTTCCGGTTATCGCATCAGTTATAATTACTCAGCCACAGAGGCGCATAGATTTTTGCCAGACCTGCAAATCTCTATATGTTTTTATTTTGCTTTGTGCCACTGTGCCTTTGCCCCTCTGTGCCTGAGCAGTTACTGTAATTCTATGGATATCTTGGTCGTTGGAATTAACGTTTTTTCAACAATTTCAGAAAAAACCCGGATATTACTGTTGCCTTATGAAAGCACTAAGGAAGAATAACTTGTGACATAATAATTATACCTCGTTGATGACAGTTTTTTTCTAAAATCAATCTATAACCCTGATTACTCAGGATCAACGAGGTTTTTTACTTTTTTTTATGTTGAATCAGGGGCTGCCATGATGACTTGTTAAATTATTATATATAATATATATAAAAAATCAATATTTATTATATATATTATATATAAAAAATCAATATTAATGAGTTAAAAACAGTGAGACCTTTGAAAAATGTTTAATTTTGCTCAAGTTCAAGGAAGGCGACCAAATTTTAAATCAGGTTTAAACGTAGGAATACATTGAGTATTTCGAGGCTTAAAATTTGAGCCTGACGCAGTAATTGGGCAAAAGGGGAGGTTTTGCAAAGGTCTCACAGTATAACCTTTCAGGAGTACTCTCGTGATAAAAAATCAAAACAAAGTAAATCATGTACAGACAAAATAAATATGCGCCCGGGAAAAGATATAAAAAGAAAAAACCTGACAATGCATTACAAAGGCCAAAATTAAAACCACAAGCAGATATCAGACTGAATAAGGTTTTTTCATCCATAGGTGTGCCTAAAAAAACGGTTTTCAAGCCAGACCCTTTTCAGCTGAAAGCGCTTTCTGCAATTAAAAAAGCAGACTGTCTTGTTACTGCTCCAACAGGCACGGGAAAAACATGGATAGCTGAAAAAGCAATATCCGGAATACATACTAAACAGGGAAAATCCTGGTATGCATCTCCCTTAAAAGCTCTATCCAATTCAAAGTATAATGAATTCTCATCAATATTCGGATCTGATAACGTAGGGATATTAACCGGTGACAGAAAAGAAAATCCTGAAGCGCCAATCATTGTTGGGACCACAGAGATACTTCGAAATCAGTTATATGATGCCATGCATTCTGGAGAAAGCTTATCAGCAGACCTGATAATTTTAGATGAAGCCCATTTCCTGGGCGATGAAGACAGAGGCGTTGTCTGGGAAGAGATAATGATATATCTTCCATCAAGAATACCTCTGCTTTTACTGTCAGCCACAATAGGAAATGCACATCAGATTGCCGGCTGGCTTTCATTAATTCGCTCAAAAAAATGCATAGTCGTTGAAGAAAAGAAAAGGCCTGTACCTCTTTCCCCCGTTTTTTTACATCCATCCGGCAGACTTTTTCCCCTTATATGGCAAAGTTCTAAAAAGAAAAAGCCCACTATCTACAAAAAGGTTTGCGATTATTTAAATCAAAAAAATCCGCCTTTACTGGCTCCTCCGCGTAAACTGCCGCCATTTGGACAGATCATGCGTGTTTTAAGTAAATACAATCTTTCCCCGGCTATTTTTTTTCTAAAATCACGTGCAGATTGTGATAATGCTCTTGAGCTCTGCGCAGAAGATCTTCCATTTGATCAAAGCAACCAGCAAAGAAAAATAAGACTGAACCAGAGAATCAAAGAGCTTGCAACAAAAAACGAGCGTATTAAAATGCATCGCCAGCTAAAGTTTATTGAAAATTTTGCAATTGGTGCCCATCACAGCGGCCAGTTGCCTTCATGGAAAATAATGCTGGAAACACTTATGACTGAAGGTCTTCTTGATGCTGTTTTTGCGACATCTACGGTTGCCGCAGGTGTGAACTTTCCAGCCAGAACAATAGTTCTTCTTAATTCCGACAGGTTTAATGGAAAAGAATTTTTGTCTTTAAATCCTACTGAATTTCACCAGATGACAGGAAGGGCCGGCAGAAGAGGAATGGATAAAATAGGATTTGCTCTAATAATTCCGGGCAAATACATGGATACAAGGTTAATTGCAAAGCTTATAAACTCGACCTCATCTGATGTAACAGGCCAGATAAAAATTAATTTTTCCATGACTCTTAATCTGCTTGTGTCATATTCCCCGGAACAGATAGAAGATCTACTGAAAAAGTCTTTTGCATCATATCAGATTGCAAAAAGAAAAAAAATACCGAATCAAATCAATGAAAATGAAGATAAGTTTTTATTTCTGGACTTTATGAGGCATTTTAAATTCCTGATACAAACAGGATATGCGGAAAAAAACGGCAAATTAACTGATAATGGCATATGGGCATCACGTCTTAGAATTGATCAGCCTCTTCTTATAGCCGAAGGGTTCAGGCTTGGAATTTTACCGGAATCAGACCCTGCGATTCTTGCAGCCATAATAGCATCGTTTGTTTTTGAACAGGAAGCAGATGAAAAAATTAATAGCTGGTTAATCCCAAAGAAACTTGCAGCTGTTTTTTCCTTTGTTGAAAAAAACCTCAGGCCATTTTCAAAACTCATTGCTGCTGAAGGATTCGAAGTACGGCAGCTGTTTTTAAGACCTGCTTTAACAATTTATTCCTGGGCTGCTGGTGAAACCTGGGAAAAAGTTGTTTCTATTTCCAAAATGGAAGAGGGAAACCTTGCCATGCTTATTCTTCGTACAGCAGACCATTTAAGGCACATCAAAGCACTTGGAAATGTTTTTCCAGCAGCAGCCAAAACCGCAGGAAAAGCCATAAGACTTATCATGAAAGAGCCTGTGATTATTGATTATTAGAGCTTACGATAAAAAATTGCCCTGATTTAAAAACACTAAATCAGGGCAATGTATAATAACATGAAACCTTTGAAAAATGCTCAATATTGATTCATAAGCCAATTATAAATTTTTCTTTTCCAGTGCTTCAAGACGCCTGTTAATGGCTTCTAAAGATCTCTTAAGAGAATCTGATTCAGACTTTAGCATGGCTGTTTCATCTGCTGTTTCCAGAGGATACGATGGACCGTATCCTGAACCGTATCCCCGGCCCATGCCGCGGCCGAAACCTCCTCTAAAACCTTGTCCTCTGCCATAACCAAAGCCTCCGGCAGATTGAGAACCATAGTCTGCTGCTCTGGGATTACAGCGCCCCCTTGCGCCACCTGTCATGGGTCCTTGACCCATAGGACCTGTTCTATCAAAACCCGGCATAATATTTACCTCCTTTATGAATAGTTTTTTGCAGAAAATCCTGTATTGTTATTTACGGCCTCTGCCTTGACCCTGGCCTTGACCTTGACCTCTGCCCTGACCTTGACCTTGTCCCTGACCTTGACCTTGTCCCTGACCCTGACCTCTGCCTTGACCTTGTCCTCTGCCTTGACCTTGTCCTCTGCCCTGACCTTGACCTTGTCCCTGACCTTGACCTTGTCCCTGACCCTGACCTCTGCCTTGTCCTTGTCCTCTGCCCTGACCTTGACCTTGTCCTTTGTCAGATGGGCTGCAAGAACCCTGACCTTTGCCTGTGCCTGAACCCTGACCCGCAGGGCCTGTTCTATCTCCTCTTGGCATATTATTCACCTCCCTGATTAAAAAAATTTTTTATCTAAACTATCTGCCGCCTCTTCTCCGGCAGCGCCGACCGCGTTGACCTCGAAACTCATACATACCGCCTTTAATTCTTAAAGCCTTACCTGTAACAAGAGTATTTGCTACAATACTTCTTGCTTCGGATAATATTCTTCCATATGTTTGACGTGATATTTCCATCATCGTTGCAGCAGAGTCCTGATCAAGGCCTTCAAAATCACTTAGTCTTATGGCCTCCATTCCCTCTACTGACAAAAAAACTTCACCTGATGCTGTAACTCCTTCAGGAATAAATCCACCTATCATGGGATATCCTGATACAAACCTTGGTTTTTTAGGTCTTGGCATTTTTTATTTTTCCATTATGATCATTTGACTGAAATATAATTACGCAATTGTCTGATGTCAAGATTTTTTTTGGTCATACGACCAAAATTATGTTTAAATATTTTTGAGCAAAATTGACGAACTCGTAAAAAGCCTTATTTATGCTCCTTTTCAGAACTTGAAGGTAAAATAACTTTAAACAATCAGTCTTCAGTTGTGATTAAATTAAAATAACTATTCAGTCACAGACTTACACAGACGCGCCCGCCACTGCGAGGCACGAGCGGGCAGGTGACCGCAGACAGGTTTAAATACAGTAACTACTCAGGCACAGAGGCGCATAGATTTTTGCCAGACCTGCAAATCTCTAAAGAAACGTCGAACATCGAACGTCGAATTATGGTACGCCTTCGGCGTTTCAATTTTATTAAAGAAATGAGCGACCCGTCCGCCTCGCCTGAGCGAGATAACAAAAGAACGAAGAGCATTGAGTATGTCTCGCGATGGCGGGCAGGAGCGATATCCACATTCGAT
>Ga0207996_1001418_pt1 | contig 16722 bp, 17 predicted proteins | sample AntAceMetag02UKG_FD_184773 | JGI IMG/M metagenome (GOLD analysis project Ga0207996, IMG submission 184773) | Saline lake microbial communities from Ace Lake, Antarctica - Antarctic Ace Lake Metagenome 02UKG (SPAdes) (version 2) | ecosystem: Environmental > Aquatic > Non-marine Saline and... | reverse complement strand
TAGACTGTTCCTACCACACATATTTCTTGCCTATGCTCTTGATACGAACAAGGGATTCCTCTATCTTCAACCATTTTTTGGGCATCCTAAATTATCCTTTTTGGGTCGTTTTGGATTATTCCCTACAGGCAAGCCCCGCCCCTACAATACGAAAATCGGAGAATGATGTGAAAAACAAAAAGGGACAGACATGCCGAAAATCCAAAAAAAACGGGGATACTCCTGATAGGAATTATTCCTTGTCTGGCTTAAGCTTATATATTACCTCGCCAGACCTTATCAATCCTAATTCCTTACGGGCGAGTTTCTCTATATACAGTGAGTCGTTCTTTAAAGCATATATCTCTTTAATAAGTTTCTCATTGGATTCCCGGACTCTTCTAATCTCATTCTTAAGTCCTGCAATCTGTTTATTCAGTTTTCTCTGCTCTATTATACAAGGAGTAAAAGCATATATAGCCAACACTGCGAATAGAATAACTATTACGATTAGCGATATTTTTTTAAGCTTGCTTAAACCACTTTGCTTTTTATTACGCATTACAATTAACTTAAAATGCAAACATAAATATCTATCACTTTTGTTTCTGTTTGAGCTTTATAATCATGTCTGCAACATGTTCCCTGAAATTAAAAAGTGCATTGGGATCTTTATTGTAGTGATAAGTGAAGACTACTAAACTACTTGGGATTGCCAATAGTTCACGTGCTTTCTTTATGTCCGCCCTTTTCCCCCAACGCACCTTCCTTACGGCTTCTTGGAGAATATAAAGATATTCAAAATCCTCGATCCCGTCTGCTATACATTTCAGACGGATTGACGGTAACGGGCCCTTTTCACCGGGATAGACCACGTATCCGTCACCATTCCAGGGCCAGGAGCTTATCTGCCATGGTTCTGCCGGCCATTTTTCAAACCCACTTGGCCAACTTATGCCGTTATAGAAAAACGTAGCAGGGGTCATGCCGAACTTCCATATCATAGTATAAAAAATGCGCATATCAATAGACGGTCTATCTATTAGAACATCACTGGGATATTCATAAAAAGGACGATAGTATTCCAGCCGGATAGGAATACCGCATCGATACCACCACACCTCATTTCCAGCTAGCAAACGATCTTTTATGTAGTTAACGTTATCAGCAGGCATAGAAGACCACCACACATCTACCGCTCCATACAAATCAGGTACAGGACTTTCTGCCATAAAGATCTTCAAATTCGGTTCCACCTTACGAATCTTCGCCGAATCTTTACGGAATGCTTCATAATCCCGTGGATGCGGTTCATCCTTATATCCATAAACCATGGCTCTATCGAACCAACCGCATTTGCGTAAATGATCGCAGTAATTTTTTAAGTCATCCCCCTTTTGTCGTGGAATCTCAAAACGACTCAGTCCACGTTTGAAGGCCATTCTTAAATTTTCTGTCACCACCGAATAGTTGTCTTTCTTAAAAAAGTGCTTTCCTATCCCCAATGGATTAATTTTATGGTCAAGAAAATACCATGCATATTTTCTATACATTTCCAATTTACGTTCCTGCCCATATTTCTTAGCACATCTTCCTGTATTAAGCCAAGTGCAGGTTTGGACAACCTGTTCCTCCGGCAGTGTAAAATCCCAAACATCAACAATTAGGGATAACTTTGTCGGATGTATGTTCGTACCTGTAATGGTAATAGTGCCATTATAACGGCCAGCCGGAATATTTTTAGGTGTGCGTACTTCTACCCAGAATGCCCGTGTCTCTGAAGCTGGTATGTCAACGGCATTCATAGGAACCAATGGATCAGGCCACCAACCAAGATGCGGGGTTGGATAGCTTGCTCTTGTGGTCTTAACATATTCCACATTAAAAATCTTAATCGCATTTGCTGGTATCCTCTTGCCTTTTTTATGCTTCAATCCGTTGATTGACAACTCTACCCTCTTAAGAACATTTTCTTTGAGGGGGATTATAGCTATCTGGAACGATTCACGTTCATTACGCGCCATCTGCAAGATTACAGTATCTCCAATTTCTCCTTTAAACCAGTATTTGTCTTTAAAAATTTTCTGTAATGAATGAGTAATACCACATACATATTCCAGAGAATCCCGTTTAATTTTTTTGGACTTACAGTAGTTGTCTACGCGAAGATTGATATAATCTTTCTGATCTCCTCTTGTTAGCTCCCAGTAATCTGGCGACTTAAAATATTCATGAGCATAACCATTAGTAGTCGCTAAGATAAAAAACAAACAAAAAACGGCAAGAATTGCTTTATGCATGTTTGTCCCTCCTTTTGCGTTTAGAGGTTATAGAAAACGCCTTTGCCTTTGTAAATTGCAGTATCACCAAGTTCTTCTTCTATTCTGAGCAACTGATTATACTTTGCAATTCTATCTGTCCTGCACAGAGAGCCGGATTTAATCTGTCCTGCATTAGTTCCTACTACAACGTCTGCAATTGTCGTATCCGCTGTCTCGCCGGAGCGGTGGGATACCACGGCAGTATAGCCCGCTCTTTTTGCCATTTCTATTGCGTCCAGTGTTTCTGTCAATGTCCCGATTTGATTGAGTTTTATCAAGATTGAATTTGCCACGCCTCTCTCAATGCCCATCTTAAGACGTTTAGTGTTTGTAACAAAAAGATCATCCCCAACAATCTGTATTTTCTTTCCAAGACGTTTCGTTAGAATTTCCCATCCTTTCCAATCATCTTCAGCAAGACCATCTTCAATAGAGATTATTGGATATTTATCAACCAGTTTTTCATAATAATCTGTCATCTGAGAAGATGATTTCTTAACATCTCCTTCTCCAGCTAGCACATATTTGCCATTTTTATAAAACTCACTTGCAGCAGGGTCAAGAGCTATATAAATCTCTTTTCCCGGAATATAACCCGCAAGTTTTATCGCCTCTACTATTACTATTATTGCTTCCTCGTTTGAGGAGAGATTTGGCGCAAAACCTCCTTCGTCTCCAACTGCTGTACTATATCCTTTCTTTTTGAGAACTGTTTTTAAGCTGTGAAATGTTTCAGCAGCCATTCTATAAGCATCTTTGAATGAACCAGTTCCTGCAGGCATAATCATAAACTCCTGCAGGTCAACGTTATTGTCTGCATGGCTTCCTCCATTAATAACATTCATCATTGGTACAGGAAGTTCCTTTGCATTGACTCCACCTATATATTTATACAAAGGCTGTTCTAATGCAATGGCTGAAGCCTTTGCTATTGCAATGGAAACACCAAGTATCGCATTTGCTCCAAGTTTAGCCTTGTTAGGAGTGCCGTCCAAAGAAATCATAATACTGTCAATTTCCACCTGTTCTGTAGCATCCATATCCAGAAGTTCAGGCGCAATTATATCGTTCACATTTTCCACTGCTTTACTAACACCTTTTCCAAGAAATCTTTTTTTATCTCCGTCTCTCAGCTCGCAAGCTTCATGCTCTCCTGTAGATGCACCGGACGGCACAGCAGCCCTTCCCATTGCGCCACATTCCAATTCCACATCAACTTCAATTGTTGGATTGCCTCTTGAGTCAAGAATTTCCCGCGCAAACACATCCATTATAGTTGTCATTGTAGCATTCCTCCTATATATGATTTTCTATTCTTCATCTTCTCTCAATGAAAGATTTTCAAACTTAGCGTACTCCTTAATAAACGCCAATTCAAAGGATCCAGTTGGTCCATTCCTCTGCTTACCTATATTTATTTCTGCTCTTCCTTTATTCTCTTCAGTCTCTTCATACAATTCTTCTCTCACCAAAAGCAAAACTACATCCGCGTCCTGCTCTATAGCGCCTGATTCCCTGAGATCGGACAACTGGGGTCTGTGTCTTCCTTCTCCCAGACGTCTTAGCTGTGAAAGAGCAACAACAGGAATTTTAAGCTCCTTGGCCAATCCCTTTAATGATCTGGAAATTTCTGATATTTCCTGCTGTCTATTTTCCGTCCTCGATTTACCGCTCATTAATTGCAAATAATCTATTATAAGAATTCCTATGTTCTTGGTTGCTTTAAGCCGCCTTGCTTTTGCGCGTACTTCAAGTCCTGAAAGATTAGAACTATCATCAATATAAATTGGCGCTTCAGACAATCTCCCGGCAGCAATAGTAAGTTTTGGCCAATCCTGTTCTCCAAGATAACCTGTTCTCATTTTGTGCATATCAACTTTGGCTTCAGCACACAACATGCGCTGTACAAGCTGCTCTTTAGACATTTCTAAGCTCAATATACCAACAGGAATTTTTTCTTCAACTCCAATATGATGAGCAAGAGAGAGAGCAAAACTTGTTTTCCCCATGCTTGGTCTGCCTGCCACAATAATAAAGTCTGAATTCTGCAACCCTGCTGTCCTGTCATCAAGCACGTCAAACCCGGTACGAACACCCGTTACATGAATCTTTTTATCAATTATATTTTCTATAGTTTGGAATGTGTCCTTTAATATGGATTTTACTGCAACAAACTCCCCCTTCATCTTCTGTTGACTTATATCAAAAATAAGTTTTTCCGCATTGTCTAATACTGAATCAACATCTTCATTCCCTTCGTAACTCTTTGTAATAATTTGGGTAGATACATTGATTAAACTTCTGAGCGTTGCTTTTTGTTTTACAATTTGCGCATGATACTCAACATTAGCAGATGTCGCTACACTGCTAGCTAAACCGGATATATAGCTTGGCCCGCCAATATCCTTTAACGCTTTCTCTTTCGTTAAGCATTCAGTTATTGTGACCAAATCTACAGCTTCGTTTTTATCATATAAAGATACGATTGCAGAGAAAATTTTCTTATGCGCATCTTTATAAAAATTCTTGCTATTTAATATTTCAAGTACTTTCCCGATAGCTTCTTTTTCAATCAGCATAGCTCCCAGCACAGACATCTCTGCGTCTATGTTTTGCGGAGGCAGTTTATCTACATGTGTTTTCTTCATTCTTCAATATAGTCCCGTTTATAAAAAAAGTTTTATATAGTAAAACATTGCTGGTGCTGTAAATAACATGCTGTCAAACCTGTCCAGAACTCCGCCATGACCAGGGATACTATAATCAGTATCCTTTACTTTTGCGTCACGCTTCAGCAATGATTCGGATAGATCCCCAAGCTGGCCAACCAGGAACATCACTATTGCAAGCGCAATCATATGAGTCGCCGTAAGTGTCTCGAGAAATATTAATTTTGCAATAATAATTCCAATAAAACTTCCGATACAAGCCCCTATTAATCCTTCGTAGGTTTTGTTTGGACTTGCCGTTAGGGGCAATTTATGTTTGCCAAATAATGTGCCAAACGCATAAGCACCTGAATCTGTAAGCCATGTAACAGCCAGCATTGCAAAAACATATTCTCTTCCTGACGGCAAATTCCTAAGAGCAACAAGATGCGCTAAGAACCATCCTGTATATATTACTCCGAAACTCGTTATTCCTGTAGTAATTATTGAGCCTGCTACGTCATTCTTGAGAAGCTGCAACGTCAGTACAATGAGAAACACAACAAATAAAATTATGCCAGCTAATATTTGTTCTCCTCCATAAAACGAAAACACCATACATACACAACCTAGAGACCCAATAAGTTTAGGAATATCCTTCTTTATGTGTTTAACCAGATTAGCAAATTCTAAAAATGCAAATACAGATACAGTCGCAATAAACAATACAAATGCCACTCCTCCGTTGTATGCCAAAAGAAGAAAAACAGGAATGCCAAATATAGCAACTGCTATTCGACTGCGTAACATAGCTCCTTACTTATCCGTTATGTTTTCCAAACCGCCTTTGTCTACTTTGATAATCCAAAATCGCTTTTATATACTCTGTTTGCTCAAAATCCGGCCAATACGTGTCTGTAACCCAGATCTCAGAGTATGATAATTGCCAGAGCAAAAAATTGCTAATCCTCATCTCTCCGCTTGTTCTGATTAAAAGATCCGGATCCGGCAAATCAGAGGTATATAGATATCTGCTGATTATACTCTCGTTTATATCTCCTGTTATAATACCCTTTTCAACGTCATTTACAATGTTTTTTACTGCATTCGTAATCTCTTGCCTGCTGCCATAATTAATAGCCAAAGTAAACGTTAACCCTTTATTTGCAGATGTCTTTTCCAGCGCATTATCTATAATTTTCTGGATATCATCTGATAATGCTTCTCTATTCCCAATTACATTAAGCTTTACATCATTCTTGTTAAAGGTTGATATTTCTTTTTTGAGATATATCTTGAATAAAGACATGATTGTACTAACTTCATCTTTGGGACGCTTCCAGTTTTCAGTGGAAAATGCATACATGGTCAGAAATTTTATACCAATATTTGAGGAAGTTTCCACAATGCGCCTAACGGTTTTCACACCTGCCAGATGCCCTGCAGACCTTGGTAAATTGCGCTTCTTTGCCCATCTGCCATTCCCGTCCATTATAATAGCAACATGCTGCGGAAGCTTCTTATGGTCTAATTCTGACAACAGTTCTTCTTTTTTACTCATCCTTAGCTATTGCTTCTACAGGACATACTTCCACACATTTACCGCACTCTGTGCATTTCTCAGCAATAATGCTATATTTGTCATCCTTCTCTTTAATTGCTTCTGCTTCACATTCATCAACACACATGCCGCAGCCAACACACTCATCTGATATTTTATAAGCCATGTTTTTGTCCTCCTTTGTTTTTCTATTAATCTGTTTAAGTTATCGTACTCCCAGACCATATATATACTGGGTTAGGACAGATATTGAGAATTTTTTCATGTTATAGATAGATTTTTTAGACTTCCATCAATGCTTTTTCTTTGCTGTCTACAACTTCATCAATCTGCCCAATGTACTGGTCTGTGATTTTTTGTATATGTGCCTCATCTCTAAAAGCATCGTCTTCAGATACCTGTCCATTCTTTTGCAGAGTTTTAATTTCTGCAATAGTATCCCGTCGTATTCCTCTTATAGATATCTTGCCTTCTTCGCTTATCTTCTTTACAATCTTTATGAGCTCTTTTCTTCTTTCCTCAGTAGGAGACGGAACAGGTATGCGCAACACTTTGCCGTCATTTATTGGAGCCAGTCCAATATTAGCCTTTATTATTGCCTTTTCTACATCAGATATTATATTCTTATCCCATGGCTGAATAATAATAAGCTGAGCATCTGGAACAGAAATGCCTGCTACCTGATTGAGCGGCGCTGGTGAGCCGTAACAATCTACCACAATATGTTCCACTAAAGAAGCAGATGCTCTTCCGGTTCGTATTGTAGCCAGCTCCCCCTTTACTGCCTCAATGGATTTTTCCATTTTGGCTTCGGTCTGCGAAATAATTTGCTTTAGCATTCTATTTTGCCTCCTTTACAAAAGTCCCGATATTCTCTCCCATTATAACCTTTTCAAGATTTCCTTTTTGAGCCATATTAAATACAACAATCGGCAGATTATTGTCCATACAAAGAGAAATAGCAGTGCTATCCATAACTTTAAGCCTCTTTGTTATTACTTCAAGATAGTCAATTGAACTAAACCGTTTTGCTTTTTTATTAGTCAGAGGATCTGAACTATATACTCCATCTACTTTTGTTGCCTTAAGTACTATTTCGGCTTCTATTTCTACTGCGCGCAGGGCAGCTGCAGTATCAGTGCTGAAATACGGATTTCCTGTTCCACCTGCAAAGATCACAACTCTTCCCTTTTCTAAGTGTCTGACAGCCTTCCTTCTTATATATGGCTCTGCCAGCTTCTGCATTTCTATTGCAGTTTGTACTCTGGTAATTACCCCCATGTTCTCTAACGCTCCCTGAAGCGCCAATGCATTGATCATAGTAGCAAGCATTCCCATATAATCAGCAGTAACTCTATCTATTCCGTTTTTACTTGCCGGTACTCCTCTAAATATATTTCCTCCGCCTATTACAACGGCGATTTCTACACCAAGTGTCTGTATTCCATTAATTTGCTCTGCAATAAGGGCTGTTTCTTCAAAATCTACACCAAAGTCTCTTTTGCCTTTAAGCGCTTCTCCGCTTAACTTGAGTAAAATCCGTTTATATACAGGCTTTTTCATAAAACAGGTTATCCTCCAAGTTGATATTGAGTAAATCTACGAACCTTGATGTTTTCTCCCAGCTTGGCTACTCTAGACACTATATATTCGCTAACAGACATTTTACTGTCTTTAATAAATGTCTGCTGCAACAGACAGAATTGCGCAAAGAATTTCTCCAATTTGCCATTAATTATTTTTTCAATAGCATGTTCTGGCTTGCCTTTACTTTGCTCGCTGTATATCTCCCTTTCTTTTTCAATCACATCACGAGGCACCTCTTCTTTAGAAATATAAGAGGGGTTTGTTGCAGCAATGTGCATCGCTATATCCCTTGCTAGGTTCTTGAACTCGTCTGTTCTGGCAACAAAATCAGTCTCGCAATTAATTTCTACCAATACCCCTATTTTATCTCCATGATGTATATAGGAGGCAATAATGCCTTCTAGCGCCTGCCTCCCAGTCTTCTTCTTTGCGCTTGCCAGACCCTTCTTACGCAGAACATCAATAGCTTTTTTCAAATCCCCATCTGCTTCTATCAAAGCCGTCTTGCAATTCATAATACCTATGCCTGTCGAGTCCCTTAACTTTTTAACCAAATCTGCATTTATCCCCATTATAGAAAAACTCCTTTATTTATTATCCTTTTTTTTAGTAGTTGCTTTCTTACCTGTCTGTGTTGCCTTTTTTTCTCCAGCATCCATTTCCTTTCTCTCTTCTTCCTTAGTGGGTTCTTTTTTAACTGGTTTCTCTTTTTCTTTTTTCTCGACTTTTTTCTCGACTTTTTTCTTCTCGGTCTTCTTTGAAACGGGTTCAAGATTTTGAACCCCTACATCTTCCTCTATTGCTTTCTCTTTCTTTTTCTCTTTAGGGATTTTCTTTTTCCCTTCAACAATCGCATCAGCCATTTTCGTGGTCAATATTGCGATTGATTTAATAGCATCATCGTTACCGGGAATAGAATAGGCTATTTTATCAGGGTCACAATTCGTATCAATGATTGCAATCACTGGAATTTCTAATTTATTTGCTTCCAGAACTGCAATTTTCTCTTTTTGCGTGTCTACTATAAATAACGCACCTGGAAATTCAGTCATTGTCTTAATTCCCCTAAGATATTTATTAAGCTTATCTTTTTCTTTATTTAATCTGATAACTTCTTTCTTATGTCGCGACTCAAATTCCCCTTTTTCCTCCATTTGTTCAATTTCAAGCAACCGACTTATACTCTTGCGTACAGTCTGAAAGTTTGTAAGCGTACCCCCTAACCAGCGTTGATTTACATAATACATCCCACATCTTGCTGCTTGCTCAGCAATAGTTATTTGAGCCTGTCTCTTTGTGCCAACAAATAAAACAGATTTTCCCTGCGCAGCTAAATTTATCAAGAACTCATATGCTTTCTCTGTCTTTTGAACAGTTCTCTCAAGATTTATGATATGCAGACCTCTTTTCTGCCCAAAAATAAATTCTTTCATTTTTGGATTCCATCTATGTGTTTGGTGTCCGAAATGCACCCCTGCCTCTAAGAGGTCTTTGACTGGAATAATCGACATGTCTTTCTCCTATTTTTGGTTTTTGTCCTCCATCTTTATCGTTTCCCACCAAAACGCCTTAGAAAAGACGCACCCTTGGTTGAGATCAAAAGATGTGCGTTTTTATAACTTCAGTTTCTGATATTAACACAAAGTTTTCTGTGTTGGCAAGTAGAAAAAAGTAACAGGATTTCTTGACTTAACTCTATATCTCATGTTAAGATTTGGCACATGAAAAAGACTATTCTTTTTGTTTGCACAGGGAACAGCTGCCGTAGTATTATGGCTGAGGGATTACTTAAAAAGATGCTTTCTGAAAAAGGTGTTGAAGAATACAGTAAATGCAAAATTATCTCTGCTGGGACTCATACAGTTGAAGGATTCCCTCCAGTTCACCTGACACAGAAGATTATGACTGAGCGAGGCATAGATGTATCTTCATATAGGTCAAATAGGTTAACCAGTGAAACAGTAGATAAAGCGGATATTGTTCTGGTAATGACTCAGAAACATAAAGATGAAGTCTCCTGTATCTATCCAGAAAAGACAAAGAAGATATTTCTGCTTAAAGAGTTTGCAGAAATCAAGAACAAGAGTCTGGATATAGCAGATCCTATTGGATCATCCTACGATGCATATAAATATTGTCTGGAAGAAATAGAGAAATGTTTAAGAAAGGTTATAAATAAAATTGGATAACAAAGATAAGATCGCAATAGCTGCTGATCACGGTGGATGGCGCTTAAAAGAAATTCTTAAGCCCTTTTTGGAAGGATTGGGTTATAAGTATGCTGATTTTGGCACATCATCTGCAAAATCCGTTGACTATCCGGATTTTGCATTAGCGCTGGCTGAAGCTGTGAGAGCTGGTAAATATAAAAAAGGAATATTGATATGCGGAACTGGCTTGGGTATGTCTATGTCAGCCAATAAGATTCCGGGAATCAGGGCGGCTCTATGTAATGACATGTTCTGTGCAAAGATGAGCAGAGAGCATAATGATGCAAACATTTTAACAATTGGGGGACGAGTAGTTGAAGAAGAATTGGCAAAGGAAATAGTCAAAGTATGGCTTCAAACAAAATTCAGTAATGTGTCTCGTCATAAGCAAAGAATAAAAAAAATCAAAGAAATTGAAAACAAATTCATGAGAACTTTAAAAAACTAATATGAGTAATTTAAAAACAACTGATCCAGAAGTAGCAAAAGCAATCTATAATGAAACAAAAAGAGAGTCTTCTACTCTTGAGCTTATTGCATCAGAGAATTTCGTGAGCGATGCTGTGCTTGAAGCCCAGAGTTCAGTAATGACCAATAAATATGCAGAAGGCTATCCCAACAAAAGATACTATGGTGGATGTGAATTTGTTGATGTTGTTGAAGATCTGGCCATAAAAAGAGCAAAAGAAATTTTTGGAGCTGACCATGCAAATGTGCAGCCACATTCCGGTTCACAGGCAAATATGGCGGTTTATTTTTCCATGTTGGATATGGGAGATACAGTCATGGGTATGGACTTAAGCCATGGTGGACATTTAACACACGGCAGTCCAGTAAATTTTTCAGGGAAATATTTTAATATTATCTCTTACGGAGTGAGTAAGAAAACAGAAACAATAGATTACGAATATATAGAAAAATTAGCACTTAAAGAGAAACCTAAATTGATAATTGCAGGCGCTAGCGCTTATCCTCGCATAATAGATTTCGCAATATTTAGAAAGATCGCAGATAAAGTAAATGCATATCTTATGGTCGATATGGCTCATTTTGCAGGACTTGTTGCCGCAAAAATTTATCCAAACCCTATTCCATACGCTGATTTTGTTACTACCACTACACATAAAACATTAAGAGGACCACGCGGAGGTATGATTCTCTGCAAGGGGAAATATGCAAAACAAATAGACAAAATGATTTTCCCTGGTATTCAGGGAGGTCCCCTGATGCATGTTATAGCTGCTAAAGCTGTTGCATTCAAGGAAGCCATGGCAAAAGGATTTAATGATTATCAGAAACAAATCGTAAGAAATGCCAAGGCACTTGCCTCAGAACTGAATAAAAGAGACTTCCGACTTGTTTCCGGTGGGACAGATACCCATCTTATACTACTGGATTTAACTAATAAATGCATCTCAGGCAAGGATGCAGAGAAGGCATTGGATATTGCTGGAATAACAGTAAATAAAAATGCTATTCCATTTGATAAACAAAGTCCATTTATTACTAGTGGAATAAGAATAGGAACTCCTGCAGTGACTACAAGAGGCATGAAAGAGCCTGAAATGAAACTCATTGCAGAAATGATAACAAAGGTGCTTAAGAATATTAATGATGCAGGTAACCTTAAACAGATCTTATCAATGGTGACAAATCTCTGCAATCAATTTCCTCTGTATGCCAACAAACTCTAAAAAGTTAAAATTCCTGACACTTACCTCAGCAATTAGTGGCCTATTTCTGATTCTTGCAATCTTAAATATTTGATTCTTTTGCCCAATATGCTTATATTGTAAGTATTATGAAAACAATGACGAAATCTGATGCTGCCGAAAAACAAAAAATAAATTTTGCAAAAAAAACTTTCCCTTTCACCATATTGAGAACAAAAGATAAGTCATTTCACTGGCAAGGAGGGTTTCATTACCACATTTTTGAGCTTGAACTGCAATATATCAAATCGGGAAGTGGCGCATATTTTATAAAAGACAGGAAATACAATCTTAAAGAAAATTCCATTTTAATGATTCATAAAAAGGAAGTCCATAAATATATTAGAGCCATTCCATCAGCAGTTCCTATGGATAAGGTATATCTTGGATTCAATAAATCCATATTTAAAGACACAGGCTATCAATATCAAAAATTGATTTCGCGCATCACCGAATGCAGAAAAAACTTTATCCATCAGGTACTGTTTCCTCCGGAAGAAAGCCAAAGAGCAGATCTGATTATTTCAAATATGGCCTCTGAATGGAGAGACAAAAAAGCACATTATAGAGAAGTGATAATAAATCTTCTTCTGGAGCTTTTTATAATTATAGGCAGGTCTTTTTCTTTCAGCGCTTCCGGAGTCAGCACACATAAAAAAATCGAGCCAACTGCACAGGAGAGACTCATCAGTAATGTTATTTCCTACATAGACAAAAACTACCAAAAGTCTTTAACCCTCTTGACGTTGAGCAAATTTGCCTTGCGTTCTCCGTATCATCTCAGCCATATTTTTAAGGATGTTACAGGATTTAATTTTAAAGAATATCTAATAAACAAGCGTATTATGAAAGCAAAAGACATTCTTGCTTCAGAACTGGATAGCAAGATAATGTCTGTAGCTGACGATGTCGGATTCTCAAATCTTAGTACTTTTAACAGGGACTTTAAACGTGTTACAGGTATAAGCCCGTCAGAATACCGCAAGTTTTGCACACATTTCCGCAAGAAATGAGTAGAAAGTCTTTAGTGTAAAATGATAAGAAGAGATAGATGAATAAATAAAAGAAAGTAAAACTGAATGTTCATAGATATTCATTCGCACGCATATCGAAAAATTGGTCCGCCAAGAAATGGGAAACAATGGTTTTCTACTCCTGAGCAGTTGCTTAAGCGTTACGATGAGATTGGAATAGAGAAGGGAGTTCTTCTCCCTCTTGTGAGCCCGGAAGTTTATTTGCCTCAGTCAAATGAAGATATTCTTGAAATGGTTGACAATTTTCCAGACAGGTTCATTCCTTTTTGTAATATTGACCCGCGGGCACTCACTAACAGCGCCGATGCGCCGCTTGATGATTTATTACGGTACTATCGCGACCGGGGCTGTAAGGGAATAGGAGAAGTAATGCCGAATATGCCGTTTCTCCATCCAATGGTACAGAATCTGTTTAAACATGTTCAGGATGTAGGATTCCCTCTGACATTATAAAGTCGATATGACTTATTCTAGCAGGAATATAATTGATACTTCAACATATAGATTAGGAATAGGTGGATTTACACAATGAATATTTACAAAGAAGTTTTTGATGTAGTAGTAGTTGGCGGTGGTCTTGGTGGTATCGTAGCTGCAATTGCGGCAAGCCGTTCAGGCTGCAAGACAGTTCTTATCCATGACAGACCTGTCCTTGGCGGTAATTCCAGCAGTGAGATACATGTTTATCCGTATGGGTCTGGTCGTGCCGGCATAAAAAGACATTTAAGAGAAACAGGTATTGTAGAAGAGATAAAGCAGGAAAACAGATATCGTAACCCAAATGGCTCTCGTTCTATTTGGAGCATGATTCTCTGGGAATATATAACAAGAGAAAAAAATATCTCACTTTTTCTGAACAGCAGAGTGTTTGAAGTAAAAAAACACTCTCCAAAAAGAATTAAGGGTGTTAGCGCACTTCAGATAACTACAAATAAGCGTCTATTTTTCGAGGGAGACATCTTTATTGATACAAGCGGGGATGGTGTTGTGGGATATTTAGCCAAGGCTGAGTTTAGAGAGGGAAGAGAAGCGGCAAATGAATTTAATGAAGATTTAGCGCCGGAGAAACAAGATAAATATGTGCTGCCGGGATGTCTCCTCTTTCAGATAGAAAATGTAGGAAAACCTGTTCCTTTTACTCCTCCTTCGTGGGCAAGACATTTTCCAAAGGATGAAGACCTGCCTTTTAGAACAAAGCTTCGGACACCATATTCGCACGGATTCTGGTGGCTTGAGTGGGGTGGGAAAAAGGATAACAATCTCGAAATTGAAGAGATAAGAGATGAATTATTAAAAATTTTGATGGGTGTATGGGACCATATGAAAAATCACGGAGATCATAGAGTGGAAAACCATGCTATTTCATGGATACAATCAGTGGTTGGTAAGAGAGAATCAAGGCGACTTGTAGGAGATTACATGTTAACCCAAAATGATATAGAACAACCGAAGTTATTTCATGATAGAGTGGCATACGGCGGCTGGCCCATAGATATTCATCCGCCAAACGGCATATATTCAAAAGGAAGTCCGTATTATATTTCAAAAAATGCAGAAACTCCCTATAGCATCCCATTTAGATGTCTGTACTCAAAGAACATAGATAATCTTATGTTTGCCGGTCGTTGTATAAGTGTTACACATGTGGCATTGGGCTCTACACGGGTTATGAGCACATGTGCTGCTCAAGGACAAGCAGTGGGATTGGCTGCATATCTGTGTAAGAGATATAAGATTATACCGAGAAAGATTTACGAGAAGCACATCTCTGAATTACAGCAATTATTGCTAAAAAACGATAATTACATTATTGGCATTAGAAACGAAGATAAACATGACCTTGCAAGAAAAGCAAAGGTCAGCGCCTCAAGTGTTAAGATCTTATCTGGTATGATAAGGCGTGATGATGAAAAACCATTAGATAAACCAAGAGCAGAGATGTTTTATTTATCAGAGGACAGATTGGAATATGTAGATGTTCTTCTTAAATCTAAGAGAATTGAGCCTGTAGAAATTACTATGCGTCTCTGTAGAGGAAAGACATTGTTGGGTTTTTCTGAGTCCATGGAAATCGCTTCATCCACTACCGTGATCGCCCCGAATAAGTGCTCATGGTCTAGATTTCAATTCAATCAGTCAGTTGCTCCCGGGCTTTATTGGATATGGCTGTCCTCTTGTGAAAAGATATCGTGGCGTTTTTCAAATGATGAAGAATGGGCAACGAATTGTGCACGCTTTGATAAAGAGCAAAATATCTGGCTCCCTGAAAGGGGGGATTATTGCTTTAGAATATCTCCTAAATCTAAGGTTTATGGCGCTGAGAATATAACAAGCGGTGTTACAAGGCCTGAACAGATTAGTAATGTATGGTGCTCTGACCCAAAGCTGTCATTACCCCAATATATCACCCTTGATTTCTGGAAAAAAAAGGAGATTAACACAGTATATATTACATTTGATACTAATCTGAGTGAAAGTTCTGACCGCACTACAGAAAAAGGATATCAGCCGCTAATAACTACAACAAAGCCCGTTAATGAGAATTGTGTTAAGGATTATTCTATACTCTACTGGGGAGGAAAACAGTGGAAGAAAATTCTGGAGGTAGTGGGAAATTATCACAGGCATCGGATACATCATTTTGATACAGTAATAACTAACCGCATAAAGATAAAAATATCTGCAACAAATGGCGCGCCTTATGCTGTTATATATGAAGTAAGGAGTTACCTTGTAAGGGCGGCAAGTTAAATAAGTGTGGTTATGAAGGAGGAAATACATGTACTGGACAGCTAGAACTAGATAAGTATTTGGATGATAAGTATAAATATGGTTTGTACCACTTTAGTTATGAGAAGTAATGACGAGAAATTTGACAGGATATATCAGAGAGCAGAGGAACTCAAAATGACATCACTATTCCACTTAGGAATTGTAGGCAGATATAAAGAGACAGATCCATATCGCATAAACTCCAATTGCATGAGACCAATTTATCTTGATACCATTGCCAGAGTTTTTCCCAAACTTACTATCATTGGCGCTCATCTGGGTAATCCCTGGTATGAGGAAGCTACTATGTCTGCTCGATGGAATCCTAGTTTATACTTTGATTTGTCTGGCTCAACATTAAAAAAGAAAACATCTGAATTTTTAAGAAGTCTTCTCTGGTGGACCCCAGATACTCGATACCGCGATCCAGAGGGAAGATATGCCTGGGAGAAGATTGTCTTTGGTTCAGATGTTCCTTATAATGAGATTGAAGACGTTTTAAATGATTACAAAACAGTCATGAAGAAGTTGGATCTTCCAGCTAAGATTCGGGAAAAAGTTTTTGGAAAAACAATGGAGAAAATTTTAAAAATTTAAAAGGAATATTTAAAAATGTTTATAGATATTCATTCGCACGCATATCGAAAAATTGGTCCGCCAAGAAATGGGAAACAATGGTTTTCTACTCCTGAGCAGCTGCTTAAGCGTTACGATGCGATTGGAATAGAGAAGGGAGTTCTTCTCCCTCTTGTGAGCCCGGAAGTTTATTTACCTCAGTCAAATGAAGATATTCTTGAAATGGTTGACAATTTTCCAGACAGGTTCATTCCTTTTTGTAATATTGACCCGCGGGCACTCACTAACAGCGCCGATGCGCCGCTTGATGATTTATTACGGT
>Ga0207996_1001417_pt1 | contig 16757 bp, 9 predicted proteins | sample AntAceMetag02UKG_FD_184773 | JGI IMG/M metagenome (GOLD analysis project Ga0207996, IMG submission 184773) | Saline lake microbial communities from Ace Lake, Antarctica - Antarctic Ace Lake Metagenome 02UKG (SPAdes) (version 2) | ecosystem: Environmental > Aquatic > Non-marine Saline and Alkaline... | reverse complement strand
TGGGTTTCCGCCAGCAGCAAAAGTCATATTACTGTGCCACAGATCATTGAAATTCGGATTTTCCAAATAATGTAATGATTTACTGGCAATATCATAAATTTGTTCAAATTCCCAAACATTGATACGAGAGATGCTCAAATCCGCTACAATATCATCTCCAACAATACATGCAAACCAGTTATCACTGGTTATTGCACCTCTGTCTGCTGCCCAGACATTTCTAAAGGGAATTAAATTAAAAGTCTTTTTGAAATCTTTGAAATATGCATTGTAATCTCTTTCATCAGTAATACCGTCTCCTAAAAGTAAAATATGCGAGGGAGAATTTCCAGACCAATTATTATAAGCAAAAGAAATGAAATCTTTGATAGCTTCAGCAGAGCGGATTCCGAAATTGAATTCATCAAAAATATCCTGTAAACTGATAATCTCAACCAGGTATCCTTGATTTTCCCAGGTGCTTTTAAAAAGCTCCAATCCGTTCTCTTCTTCCTGCTGGTTTTCGATAAATTCTTGAGTTGTAATAACTATGTAATCAGCAGAATTAAAAGGATCTTTCAAATTTGAAGGAATATTTGGTCGAATTTCTACAGGAAGTTTTTTATTATCTTCGGTGACTGTATAGTATTCGAGATTATCAAAGAGCACGCTATCCTGAAAAGTTAACTTATAAGGAGCTCCTCCGGATTGGGAAAAAGATTCTATTTGCAGGTTTTCCAGGATGCTTGAGCCGATTTTATAAACAGAAATATTTTCATCGGAAAAATTATCGATCTCAAATTGATACAATCCGAACGGTTCATGTTGTCCATTATATTTATAATCCGGTCTGGTAAATTTGAATTCATTTTCATCAGTTTTGTATTCGCGCCAGTAAGTGATATCAAAATAATCCAGCATGGAAAATTCCAATTCATCGATTCCCTCGATTCCGGGAAGACGAATGTAAAGCTGGTTTTCACCGTGAGTTAAATAGCTATTTGGTAACTGGTTAGTATTTTCAAAAATGTATTCCGTCTGTCCTGACCAGACAGCATCATCGATTAAAGAGTTATTTATCCCAACTATTGCATAATGGTCATCAACAAATCCTTCAGTATCGGATAATCCCCAGACTGAAACTTTTGCTGAATATTTTCTAATACCTGAATCTTGGGGATATTGCAGGTTAAAACTGGTTATATCAAGATTTGGAGCGGAGATTTTTTTCCAGAAATAAATATCCTCTTTATAAAAATTGCTGTTATAATAAAATTGAGCTCCGAGTTGTTCAAGAACATTTTGGTCTTCAAAATGGATGGTTTGCTTAAAAGAGACCGGAATCACAAAGTCATCTTCATTTGTAACCTGCAAGCCTCCATTCTCCACAGCCATTCTGCTGCCCAGAGTATTTTTCAAATATAATAAGTAAATATTTTCCGAGGAATAATCATCATAATAACATTCCTCTCCATAATGTCTATCTCCGTAAAATTCAAAATAATCTCCGGGATCAAAAGAACCGTCAGCTTCACCCGCAAAATGGATTGGAACCGGTCCGAATTCATTGGAAAGTTCGAGGAATCGAGGATTAATTTCATCCCAATCAAATGCCATTTCATATTCAGGATGACGCTCAAAATATCCGGCAAGTGAGTCTGTGATGTATTCATAAGTTATTTTATAAATGCCTTCCTTGTCCGCAATCAATTGTATCTGAGTGATTTCTTCTCCCTGTCTGGAAGGATAGCTTCTTGCTTTAGATTTTTCCTTTCTCCATTTTTGGGAATATTCATTATTCAGGAAGAATGTTTTTCCGGTATTATCAATGAAATTATTGCTGATTTGCCAGTTTCTACTTGAGGTTTTATTTCCTGAGATTTTCACTCTGAATGTAATTTCTGTGGTTATGAGCAATTCTTTGGTTTTTGCTTTAAACTGAAAGGCATTAACAAAAAAAGTGGTGAAAAAACGGTCTCCGATAAATGCTTTATTACCTTTTATGAGCAGGTTTCCAGGGGAATAAGAATTTCTATTATATGCTTTTACATCTTCATAAAACTGATATTCAACTGAATTCTCTGTAGGAATTTGTTTATCTGAGGTTATAATATTAATATTTTTTTTAATTCTTTGCTTTTTATCAATGATCTGCAAATTGATATCACCATCGATTGGCAGACCAACTGTTTCAACAAAATAGGGAATTAAAGGTTTTCCTTCTTCGATATAATATGCATCTGAACTGCATAATATTTTATGATAAATTTTATTATTTTTGCTAACGGTTTCAATTACATAATTAGGTAATTCAAATTTGATTAGTAATTCAGATTCATTCTGTTCTAAAACCTTAAAGCATTCAGCATGAATCAAAACAGAGAAAATTAAGATTAATCCTGATAAAACAACTTTTCTCATTTATAACTCCAGCTAACTAATATTTTCTCGTTCCCAAACTCCGTTTGGGAATGCACTTTTCTAAAAAAATTCTGTTTTGACATTATCATTGAAACGGAGTTTCCTGTTCAATTGTGTTCCCAAATAGAATTTGGGAACAAGCGGATTTATTACTCCAGATAAATATTAATTTGTACATTTTTGAAGATAGGAAATTTTGGCAAGAACTTAAATATTTTCCAATATAATTTTGAATATATTTAAAGCAGTTTTTTTTCTAACTTTTCCACGGTCACCGGTAAAAAGAAATTTGAAATTTTGAGTGTTCTCATTTATTTGAACTGCGATATGTACTGTACCAACAGGTTTATCTATTGTGCCACCAGATGGTCCTGCAATTCCGGTAACTGCTCCGGCAATATCTGTATTAAAAACTTTCTGAACACCTTGTGCCATTTCTGTCACACATTGTTTACTTACTGACCCATTTTTTTTTATGGTTTGAGGGTTTACATTTAACAGATTTATTTTTGCTTCATTTGAATAACTTACAACTCCTCCTGAAAAATACTCGGATGAACCCGGGAAAGATGTAATCATTTGTTGAATCATACCACCTGTACATGATTCGGCAAAACAAATTGTCCTTTTGTCTTTCAGTAATTTCTCGTGCAATTTTTTTGCATACTCATTTATTTTGTTGTCCAAATCCAAATCATCTTTCAAAGGTTTAGATTCCCATTTTTTCACATTTCCGTGTTGGATAATATGAGTTTCTTCTTCTTTGAAAGTTTTGGTTTTTTCTGGCTTCAAAGGTTTACTTTTCTTTACGATAATATGATGATCCTGATAGCGAACAACATCATCGGGAAAAACTTTTACTCTCTGGTTGATAGCTGTTTCTTTGTTAACTAAAACTTTTCCCTCTTTAATTACAGTTCTAATCTCGGCATAATCATCCAAAGCACTCGAAGCTTTCAGCAACTGAAACAAATAAATGAATTCACCTTCATCGAGCCAGAATTTCATATTTTTTCCTGATTAATAACTCTTTGCAAAAATTATACGTTTGTTACTTTTATTACCACAATAGATGCACTTGCCTTCTTCTTTGGTAGCATCCAGAGGAATACAGCGAATGGAAACTTTCAAATCGGTTTTTATCTGCTCTTCACAAGCTGGATTTTCACACCAATGGCTGAAAGCAAAGCCACCATGAATTTCAGGATTCTTTTTGTTTTTGGATGTAAAGAATTTGTAGAATTCAGCTTTATCATCAATTTTCACGATGTTCTCTTCTCTGAATTTTAAAGCTTTCTGATAAATATTATTTTGAATTTCATCGAGTATTGGAATTAGATTTCTGATAAATTCATCAACGTTTATACTTTCTTTTTCATTAGGATTTTTATCTCTTCTTCCCATAAACAATGAATTATGCTGAATATCTCGAGGTCCTATTTCCAAACGAATTGGAATTCCTTTTTTGATCCAATGCCAGACTTTTTCTCCACATGTCATGTCTCGGTCATCAAGCTCAATCCTGATCTTGCTTTCGAAATAACGTAAAGGTTTAATTTTGTTTCTTAATTTATCTATGAAATTCAGAACTTCTTTTTGTTGTTCGTCGTTTCGATAAATTGGTATTATTGCTATTTGAGCAGGAGCAATTTTGGGTGGAAGAACCAAGCCGTTATCATCTGCATGAGCCATAATCAAGGCACCAATTAAACGTGTGGAAACGCCCCAGGAAGTAGTCCATACAAATTTTTCTTTTCCTTCTTTATTTTGGAATTTGATGTTTGAAGCTTTAGCAAAATTCTGACCTAAAAAGTGGGATGTGCCGGCTTGTAGAGCTTTCTTGTCCTGCATCATTGCTTCAAAAGTATAAGTTGAAACAGCTCCGGGGAATTTTTCAGATTCTGTTTTCTTGCCTTTGATTACAGGAATTGCCAAAAATTCTTCTGCAAATTTCGCATAAATATCCAGAATCTTGAAAGTTTCCTCGATTGCTTCTTCTTTTGTTTCATGTGCTGTATGACCTTCCTGCCAGAGGAATTCCGTAGTCCTGAGAAATAAGCGGGTTCTCAATTCCCACCTAACTACATTTGCCCATTGATTGATCAGGAGCGGCAAGTCGCGATAAGAATTTATCCATTTACTGAAAGAAGCTCCGATAATGGTTTCGCTGGTTGGACGAATAATAAGTTCTTCTGTAAGTTTTCCAGCAGGTTTCAAACCGCCTGTACCGTCTTCTTCCAACCTGGAATGAGTGACAATTGCACATTCTTTGGCAAATCCTTCCACATGTTCAGCTTCTTTTTCAAAAAAGCTTTTAGGAATAAAAAGTGGAAAATAAGCATTTACGTGTCCGGTCTCTTTAAACATCTCATCCAGGTTTTTTCGGATATTTTCCCAGATTGTATATCCCCAGGGTTTAAATGACCATACAACCACGAACATCGCTATTCTCTGCCATATCTGCAGCCTTGATAATCTGCTGATACCAGGCTGGGTAATTTTCTTCCCTTGTAGGATTTATCGCTGTTTTACCTTTTTTTGCCATATATATTTTTCTCCATTTTTTATAAAACAATATCTAAACTTTTTAATGCATTATCTTTGTCAAACCAAAAAGCAGAAAAAACCTTGAAAAGGTTTAAAAAGCTTCTGCCTGCAATACCTTTTCAAGGTGTGTAGAATAGTATTCTTGACATCTATCAAGATGATTTCGAAATAGGAATTGTAATTTGAAATTGAAGAAGGAATTGAATGGTTAATAGCAAGTATGATGTAATCGTTGTTGGGGCTGGACATGCCGGCATTGAAGCTGCTCTTGCTTCTGCCAGGATGGGAGCTAGAATCCTCATATTCGTTATTAAAATAGAAACTATTGGCAGGATGTCGTGCAACCCATCATTGGGAGGACCGGCAAAAGGTCATCTGGCCCGGGAGATAGATGCTTTGGGTGGTGAGCTGGCTCGCAGTGCAGATCTTACGGGAATTCAGTTCAGGATGTTAAATCGGAAAAAAGGTCCGGCTGTCTGGGCACCACGTTCTCAGAATGATAGAACAGAATATTCTTTGGTGATGCGGCAAGCTTTGGAATCGCAAACCAATCTGATTATCAAAGAATCGATGATTGACGAGATTTTACTCTCAAAAGATGGAAAAAAAGTAATCGGTGTAAAATCTCATCTGGAAGAAGAATATTTTGCGCGGAAAGTGATTCTGGCAAACGGAACGTTTCTGAAAGGAAAAATTCATGTGGGAAATGTCAGCTACAGTTCAGGTCGAGCGGGTGAATTGGCTTCAATCAAACTTTCCGATTCATTGATTAAAGCGGGTTTGAAACTTGCAAGATTCAAAACCGGAACCCCTCCTCGTGTTGACATTCGAACTATTGACCTGAAAAATCTGGATGAACAACCCGGAGATGAAAATCCGCAAGGTTTCTCGTTTTATCGAGATATTAAATTGAGAAATGATAGGAGTTGTTATCTTACTTTCACAAATCCAAAAACGCATCAAATCATAAAAGACAATCTTGATAAATCTGCTCTTTACGGGGGATTCATCAGCGGTGTCGGACCGAGATACTGTCCTTCGATTGAAGACAAGGTAGTAAAATTCAGTACAAAAGAGCGTCATCAGGTTTTCATTGAACCGGAAGGAATAAACACTTTTGAGGCTTATGTGAATGGCATTTCAAACAGCCTTCCACCGGATATTCAAAGAAAAATGGTTCATTCCATCACAGGTCTGGAAAATGCTAAAATTATGCGTTATGGTTACGCAATCGAATATGATTACATAATTCCAGATGAAATAAAACCGACAATGGAAAGCAAACAGGTTCAAGGTCTTTATCTTGCAGGACAGATAAATGGAACTTCCGGTTATGAAGAAGCCGGAGCTCAAGGCATTGCTGCAGGCATTAATGCAGTTTTAGCTCTGGATAAAAAGGAACCAGTAATTTTTGATCGTTCCCAATCTTATCTGGGTGTTTTACTGGACGACCTGGTTACAAAGGGAACAACCGAACCATATCGTTTATTCACTTCCCGTGCTGAATATCGTTTATATCTCAGGCAGGATAATGCAGACGAAAGATTGATGCCGCTGGGATATAAACTTGGCTTGGTTGATGATGTTCGCTGGCAGAAATTCCAAAAAGTAAAAAGCGTTTTAGAAAGAGAAATGGATTTTCTGAAAACTCATAACTCGATTTCTACTGAAATGATTCCGGAACCAACTCGATTGATAAATATTTTGAAACGTTCAGATATTACTTTTGATGGTTTGCAGAAATTTGGGTATAAAATTCCTGAAGATGTAAATGAAGACATAAAAAACCGAATTAGTCTGCAGGTAAAATATGAAGGATATCTTAAAAGGCAATTAGCAGAAATAGAGAAATTCGAGAAGATTGAACACTCCAAAATTTCCGAAGAAATAAATTATATGGAAATCGAATCCATTGCTTATGAAGCGAGAGAAAGATTGAGCAAAATCAAACCGATTTCTCTGGGTCAGGCTGCCCGGATTTCAGGAGTTAATCGAACCGATATTAATGCTTTGATGGTTTATCTTAAAAAAAATGAAATAAAAGATATGAGGAGAAAATAATGAGGAAATTATTAATTAGTTTAGTTTTGTTTTGTTTGATATTTACATTTTTTGGATGTTCTTCCAATAAGGTTTCTCAGGAAGATAAAAAAGAAACTCCAAAAACCACAATTTATAAACCTGAAAACGTGAAGATTCCAAAGTGGATTTTTGAGAAATTTGAAACCGGTGATTTTGTAATTGGTATCTCTCCCAAATCATTTGATTATGATAAGATGGAGGATGCATCCAGAAAAATGGCAGCAGTTATCAAAGGTAGAAATATCGGTTCGTATTCTATTTCCAAGTATGCTTCTCAGAGTTTTGATGAAGATGATTCTACTGCAAAATTCAAGCTGAATGTAAGCTCCTCAATCGAAGAAGTAAAACGAATTTATAATTCTCTAAATCTAATTGAGGAAACATATTTATATGGTTTTTTTATCGGACTTTATTCGGAAGAGAACCTTGAAATCGAGCAAGAATTAGTAAGCCTTTCTGAGCTGACAGAACCTGAATGGATTTCTGAGGAAAAATTGATTGTAACTGACGACGAGATTCTAAGTAAAGCCTTTGCATCATCTATCAATCTTGATACAGCCTGGGAAAAGGCTGCGGAAAACGCAAGAATAGAAATTGGGAAGTATCTAGAGAAAAATGTTCAGGGTCTGGTAAAAAGTACTGATGAAATAATTGATAAATCTATTGCTGTAGAAAGCACTATAAAAACGTGCAAAATGAGTATTACTAGAAGCCATATTGAAGCAAATATTAGGGATGGGCTTTTCAGCTATAAAGTTTTTATTGAGATGAAAATGGAGAGGTGATGAAATCCCAAAATACAAATAACAAAATACAAACAAATTCCAATAATCTAAATTCAAAATTTCAGACTTATAATGGAAATAATATATGAAAGGAAAAAAAAATAAAGTAGTTGCTGTTATTCCTGCTAGGTTTGCTTCCATCAGGTTTCCTGGGAAACCATTGGTAATTTTGGGGAATAAACCTTTGATCCAGCATGTCTATGATTCTGCTGCTCAAACAGATTTATTTGATAAAATAATAGTTGCTACAGATGATAAACGAATTTTTGATGAAGTTGCTGATTTTGGAGGAGAAATTGTTCTAACTTCAAAACATCATAAAAGCGGAACCGATCGAATTGCTGAGATCTGTAAGAATATTAAAGCAGAAATCATCGTTAATATTCAGGGAGATGAACCGTTCATCTCAAAGGAACCTTTGCAAAAACTGATTTCTGCATTTGAAGACCCAATAGTACAGGTTGCATCCCTGATGCACAAATTTATGGAAGAAATTGAGAATCCAAATATTGTAAAAGTTGTTTGTGATAAGAATAATTTTGCCTTATATTTTTCCCGTTCACCTATCCCATTCATCCGCACTCCGCACCCTGCAACTCGAAGCTCGTACCCCGAATTCTTCAAACACATCGGAATTTATGCTTTCAGAAGAGAAGCTTTATTTAGGTTTATCCAATTACCAATGGGAAAGTTGGAACAAACGGAAAAACTTGAACAACTGCGATTTCTGGAAAATGGCATCAAAATAAAAATGGTCGAAACTTCTTACCGGGGAATTGGCATTGATACTCCTGAAGATTTGAAAAAGGCTGAATTGATTCTGCAAAGAAGCAAATCTTAAATAACATAATACAATTTGTAATGAAATCGGGCATTGAAGTCCATTTTCGTAAATATTTTATCTGTTTCCGAACTGTTTAGTAATGAAAGGAATATGAATTTTGAGAATTTATTTTTTTTTCATACTGACCGAAAGCGGACAAAACATAGATTAATCTGAATATAAGATTCTTGTAACACAAAGTATTGTAAGGATTTAAAAAGGTTGGCGCAAAAAATGCTTTTTATAATTATGTTTTTAATAAATTAAAGAAAGAGAGGTGTAAGATGTTGAAACAATTATTATTTTTTAGTTTAGTTTTTCTTTTTATTTTTTTCTCTGCCTGTATGAATAGCACTGGTAATAATTCCTTATCTCAAAAAAATATCGAAGATTTAAATATTCCAGACGATTTTGATTATAGAACCAGTGAAGATGTAAATGTGAATATCTCTGTTTTTGATAATCAAGGTCAACCTGTTCCGGGAGTTACATTTATTGTATATGATGTTCCTCCTGAATCTGTAGGCAATGTCTTTGCCAAAGGAGTAACTCTTGATGATGGAACTTTTTCTCAAAAAATTAAAGTGCCGCTCTATTTTGAGAATCTGACTGTAATCGGTTTGGGCCAGACTTTAAACTTACCAATTGTGAATGCAGAGATTTCGTATGAATTCAATGGTTTAATGAGCAGGAATTTTGGAGAACGAGATGGAGATTGGTCTTTATTTTTTGATGGTTATAACGATTATGTAACAGTTCCTGATGATAACAGTCTGGATTTATCTTCAAATGGAACATTGGAAGCCTGGATAAGAATTACATACTATCAAGCTTATGCTGGAATTATTCATAAAGGTGAGCTTTCAGATTATTCTGATGAAGCTTATTCGTTCCAATTTTGGGATGGTTGTTGTGGGAGTGGGAGAAAAAGATTAAAACTTTTTTTAACCAATACTTCAGGAGCATATTTAGAATTATCAGGAACTACAAATTTGAATAGATATCAATGGTATCATGTAGCTGCAACCTGGGATGCATCAACTGTAAAAATATATCTAAATGGGATTTTAGATGTATCTGCTCCGAACACAATCGGCGCAGTAATGAACTCACCTGCAAGTTTGCAAATTGGAGCTCAATTACAGGTCAACAGCGGTAATTCCTACTTACAGGGAAATATTGACGAAGTTAGAATCTGGAATAGAACACTCAATCAAACAGAAATTTATAACCAGATGGAGATTGCCCTCGAAGGAAATGAAAATGGTTTAGTGGCTTATTTTAGAATGGATGAAGGTGAAGGCATTATAACATATGATGCTACTCAAAATGCTAATAACTGCACAATTGAGGGAGCGACCTGGAGTACGTTAATCATTAGTGATTCAGATTTGGATGGAATTTCCGATATGTACGATGATTATCCGGATGACCCAACTCGAGCTTTTAATATTTTCTATCCTGCAGAAGATATTTTCGGCACTCTTGCTTTTGAAGATTTGTGGCCCAATAAAGGTGATTACGATTTTAATGATCTTATTATCGATTATAATTTCCAAAATGTGCACGATCCTCAAAATAAACTGATTGAAATAAATGCAGAAATTGTGGTCAGAGCAATTGGTGCTTCCTATCATAATGGATTTTCAATCGAGCTTCCTTTCACTTCAGCCCAGATTTCTTCTGTTACTGGTGATGGAACTTTAGTAACCGGTTCTTCAAAAGCTATTGTTTCTCTCTTTGATGATGCCTTTGATATAATTCCGGAGCCAACATTTGTCTTTGTGAATACAGATCCTGATAATCCATATATTCAACCTGACACTCTTTCTTTCAAGGTTGTTCTTACGACCAGTACTTCATTGGACGATTTGGATTATTTACCACCATATAATCCTTTCATTATTGTTGAAGGAAATTCTGAATATGAGGTTCATTTAACAGATTATCCACCCACTGATTTTGCTAATCAGAATTTATTCGGAACAGGAGATGACAACTCGAATCCTGCTATAGGGCGTTATTACAAAACCTCCAATAATTTGCCGTGGGCTGTGGATCTGCCGGTTGCCTGGGATTATCCAATTGAAAAAATTCAAATCACCTGGGCACATTTGCATTTTCAGGATTGGGCGGAAAGTGGAGGTTCGCTTTTTGAAGATTGGTATCTCGATGCAGGTGAAGATTACAGGAATGATGATTATATCTATGAACCTTAAAGCTGCGACAGAATGATATCTGTTCTCAACTCGCATTTCCTTAGGTTGATGCCTGTAGAGTCCAGTAACGAACAACAAAAAACCTTGCGAAAGATTTTGAACGTTCGCAAGGTTTATTTTTTTAAAACTTGATCTCTGTTGTAATGAATATATTGAAAAGCGGTGATGGACTCACATACGGATAATAAGCATCATAATGCGGATCAGTTTCTGTCCCGTCTAAAGACCTGCCGTACAGTTTGGAAATATAAGCTCTTGTATAATTGTCCTTGCGATTGAATAGGTTATTTAGATTAATGCGAATTAAAGCTTCTTTCTTCCCAATATAAAATTTGTAGGATAAAGAACCATTAAACTCTAAGAAATATGGCAGTTTAGAACTGGAAACAATGTATTCTTTATCATAATCACCACCAGTTCCGACATATACATAATTACCGAATTCATCTAAAGTGTAATTACCGGTTCCATCAGGATTGGATACAAATTCATGTTCACCATCAGATTTAAAGTCACCATCTGCATCATAGAAATAGATTTCTTTGATGTATTCATTTGTGTAAGTTCCATAGTATTCATCCCACCATTTTGCTGCCAGACCGATTCTCAGGTTTCCATCTAAAGGTAAACCGTAAAAGGTATATCCAATATTTCCATTTGCCATTTTTTCGGGAGAATAGGGAACAACTTTGCCAATTACATCTGCAGCATCTTCATAAAAAATCGTTTGTACATTCATTTTTTGCCAGCGATTTTTGGAAAATGTAGCTGAACTGCTAAAATCAAAATTCATATATTTTGCATTTAAACCGAGTTCCAATCCCTGATGCCTGGCAATTCCCGCATTTACTGTTTTACTCTCACCATGTGAATCTTGAATTGATTCGATTTTGTCTGTATAATCTGTCATGTAGTAATTTGCTTTTGCGTTTAAATTTGAGTTTTGAAAACCGATTCCGAATTCTATTGTTTCTGTCTGTTCCGGTACTAATTTTATTTCTTCTCCATCATCGAGGATTTGGTTAACTCCGGGGCCATCAGTTCTATCGTACCAATTCAGGACTCTGGGTTCTTTGTAAGCAATGGAGTAATTTCCGATAAGATTGATTTTATCTGTTAGGTTGTAATTCCATCCATATTTGGGAGAGAAGAATTGGAATGTTCGTTTGTAATCATCTTCATCAAAGCGCTTAACCCAGGTCGAATCTTCAGGATTGTATTCAGTAATATCTTTGGTTTGATAGAACGAGATATCTGTTAATTCCCCTTTCAGAAAATCAAAAACATAAATGGGATTTTCTTCGACTTTCGAATAATAACGAGCATACTGGAGATCATTCATAATAGTAAGATTTTTTGAAAGTTTAATTTGAACCCTTATGAAGGTTGAAAGATTTGTAACAGTAGAGGAATAATCATATCTACGTTGTGTTTCGGAATAGATTCCCATTGTGGAAAAATTACCTAAACTATCAGGGTCATTAAGATCAAGATGTCGAAATTTATTAGATTCTGCAAAATGGTCTGCATTCCATCTACGAATTTCACCACCGAAAATAATATTCATACTAGACTGACCATAATCAATTTCATGCTGGTAATAAGTATTTAATCCGAATTGTTTGTGGTCATTATTACTAATGTTTTTCCAGCTATGAGTTCCATCTCCCGTAACCATATTCGTACCGTTAAGCCCAGGAATTCGCACACTATCTCCAGGAGCATAAGTGAAATATTTATTGATTGGATTATAACCTTCTAATATCTCACCTGTCAGCTTATAAACGAACATGGCATGTTTACCAAAACGCTTGCCTTCTTCCCTAGCACTTAAAATGTCTTTAAAATAAACTTTTCCTGTTTCAATATCGAATAAACCATTATTCAGATAACCTCCACCTCCATTACCACGAGTAACAAATACATTTGTAACCAGAGATTGATGATTGGAAAGGAGCCATTTATCACGGATTGAAAACTGCGGTTTCACATAATGATTTTCCTGCCAGGGATGTTTGGTAGGATTGAATTCTCTACCCAGGAATTTTGCCAGTTCAATATCTGAATTGCTTCTGGCCTGAAGATGTTCTTGAGGTGCGATAATGAAGCTTGTGTTTAGTTTATGAGCAGCAAATTTATTTTCTGTTTCAAAGCCAAAAGAGTATCCATCATAAACTGTACCGACCACATAAGAATCTCCGTATTTCCGCTCTGCAGTGGCGCTGAAATTGAATTTACTATCAAACAGGTCACCGGATTCATAACGAAGTAGAACATTAAAATTATATGGTTCATAATCTTGCATTCCACCTTTTCCATCTGCCACTTTTCCATCAGTTGTGTAATATCCACCGGAGGTTCGCAGAGTGAAATTCCTGTTTTCAGCGGAGCCGATGGTCTCGATATTGACCGAACCTCCCAAAGCACCGGAACCATACAAAGATAAACCTGCTCCTCTCTGAACTTGTACGGATTTTATGTTTGATGAGAGTCCGGTCCAATTTGACCAGTAAACCACCTGGCTTTCAGGATCATTAACAGGAATTCCATTTATCAGGATCTGAATTTTTTCTGCATCAAATCCGCGAATTGTAATACCTGATTCTCCCAGACCGGAACTGCATGAAAATAATCCTGGAACTCCATCCAATAATAATGGAATATCTTCGGTAGTGTATTTTTGAGAAATAATTTCTTCATCCAAATTTGTGAAAGCAATTGGTGTTTCCCTGGTTACAGCACGGTTCCCAGTTATACTGATTCCCTCCATTTTAATAGCTTGAATTTCCAAATAGAAATTGATTTTTGAGGTAAGATCAGATTCTACTTCAACTTCTTTTACCTGCTTTTCAAAACCAATAAAAGTTACATGCAGTTTATGAGATCCAACCGGCACATTTTTCAGAATGAAACTGCCATTCTCTTTTGAATAAGTTCCAAATTCAGGACTTATATAAACAGAAGCTCCTTCTAATGGTTCATTCGTTTTTCCGATGGTAACTTTACCTGCGATATTACCGGTTTCTACTGCTAATAATGATGCTGCCAAAACTGTAAAAAAGAGCATAAAAAAAATGTAATTCTTTCTCATACTTATCCTCCGTTATTTCTATTTTTTCTAAATGTAAAAAACATATTAAGAGAAGAGTTTTTTCTTTATGATAATGTCAAGATTAAAAAAAGATTGGATTGTAATCTGTAGCAGCTGCCTTCATCTCGTTCCCATCCGGCAGCTGCCGGATAGGAATGCACTTTTTCTAAAAAACTCTGTTTTGATAATAAGCGAGAATAAAAATATGCGAAAGGGTATTACATTTCCGGTGAAGTTGGGGAAATTGAGATTGATGATCCTTTGGAAGGATGAAACGGAGTTTCAGTTTCTATCATGTTACGAAACGGGAGTTTCGTAACAAGCATAAAACTTGTTAAGTTTTGAAAACTTAACAAGTTTAGAATTCCGAGGATATTAACTTTTTCAAAGTTTCTTATTTTTATTAAACTTACCATTTAGATTCCCGTTTTCACGGGAATGACAAGGTCGCCGGAATGACAACAAGCAAAATTGAAAGGTTTACAAATCCAGCTCTACTTCGTGATTATTTTCTTTTGCTGTAGCTGCTTTTTTGAAAGTGATATTTTCGGCAGGTGGTAAATTCGGTAACTTATTTTCTAAAAGGTCTTCAACTGTTATTATTTGAAGTTTCTCAAATTTTCTACCGAAATTCTGCTCTAAATAATATCTTTCTTTCTTTGCAGCCTGTTTCATTCCATCTGTAACCTGCCCCGCAAAGCAAACAAAAAGCCCCATTACTGCTTCTCTATTTTTAATTGTCTGAATGAAATGATTTACCTGTTGCAAACTGGCATTACCGCTTTTGACTTCAATGAGAACAAATTCTTTCTTCCAGGGCATATCAAGAGTCAGGTAACCATCGAATCCGGTTTGGTTCTTCTTCTCATTCAAAACACCGTGCAGCATAACTTCAATAATCCATTCTTCAAACTTTAAACGACCTTTTCTGGTTGCAGTTGCAAGTTCTTTGGCTGAAGCAATATCTCGCGGGAAACCAAAAATCTCGAATGTTTTACGAACACCCGTTCCATAAGCATCCATCAATCTTTTTGTGATGAGCTTCACTGCCAGATGGGAAATATCCACTCCGACCCATTTTCTCTTTAATTTTTGAGCCACCGATATTGCTGTACCGCAACCACAGAAGAAATCTGCAACTACATCTCCCTTATTGGAACTGGCTTCTATGATACGTTCCAGTAAAGCTTCCGGTTTTTGAGTTGGATAACCTAATTTTTCTTTTGCCATCGGATTTAGATGATATATATCAATCCATAGATTATTCATTGGAATTCCTTTTAAGTTATTAAGATATTGTTTATATTCTGGTCTTCCTGTTTTTGTCCATCTAATCATTTTTTTCGTCTCTAATTCCTCTAATTTATCATCTGAATATGTTTTCATTGCTTGCCATCTATAAAATCCATCTTTATCTTTATACTTAAATCTTTTTAAATAATTATCGCCATAATCCCTATACAATCTATTATATAAGAATTTTAAAGACTTTGAAAAATAAAGAATTGTGTCTGTATCAGAACTAAACTTATTAGATAATGATTTACTACTTCCAATATTTGTTGTTCTCTGCCATATAATCTCATTCCTAAAGTTCTTCTCTCTGAATATCAAATCACAAACAATCTTCAAATAATGACTCATCGTGGAATCGCAATGCAGATAGAAACTTCCCGTCTCTTTTAATAACTTGTGCATATACCAGATACGAATTGACATTGTGGCAAGATAGGAAATCGCACTTTTGGAGATATTTATCTTATCGAGAGCATTTAAAAATTCATACAAGTCCATATCAATATCTTGTATTTCCCTTAGAGTATCAATGTAGCCAACATTGCTCCATGTATCTGCAAAAGCCTGCTTCTGGGCTTTTGTATCTTCCATGTCGATACTTTCATAAAGTACATTATAATTGCGCTTGCTGTTAAAAGGCGGATCGATGTAGATGAGGTCAATGAATCCGTTTGGATTTTGTTTGAGCAGGTCTTTCATTATTTCCAGGTTATCACCGAAATATAGTTTGTTCATAATTTGCTCCTGATATTTATAGATTCCCGCTTTCGCGGGAATGACAAAGTCGCGGGAATGACAAGGATGCGGATAGAGGAATCAACCATTGCGAAGGTTTAACAAGATGAATTCCTCGGTATGTAACCATTCGCATCTCTCTTTGAACTACACAGATTAATCTAAACTTTTAATTTTGTGTAAGAATTCAATATCGAACAAGGAACATCAATTTACGATTTACGAAGAAAAGATGAAGTTTGCTTTGGAGTTATTCATTTTCATAATTATTAACATTCAATCTTCAATCTTCAATATTTGGTTTCATAGGAGTCTTACTCAGTCTGTTTCTCTTTCTTGTCCCCGCGGGTGAACTGAATACCAATATCACGAAATATTATCCGGCAGGAATTGTTGGAAGAAAATATTTTGGGAAAGAAAATGAACCCGGATTTTTTTGCACCTGGCAATATCTCACCAAAACGGAAGGAATAAGTAATCAGGTTTCTCTGTGCTTCACGCCACTCTTCCAAAATATTTTTCTGATCTTCCAGAAGCGTACGAAACGCATCCGAATCATCCTCAATATTTTGTATAACCAGGTATTCCAATTGTTTAGGCAGCAACATCTTTTCGATAAATTCCAAATCCACAGTATCAAACTGATTTTCGTCTTCATCCAGAAGTGAAATATCCATTGGAGTTATCTTCATTTTTTCTTCGGATTTATTCCTGATGGAAATATGAAAAGTGGTAAAGTAATCTGTAAGATTCTGCGGTTCTTTTACCCAATATTCATT